>Ga0310696_10001906_pt1 | contig 28868 bp, 20 predicted proteins | sample AusTroGonzalo_MG_4_FD_203885 | JGI IMG/M metagenome (GOLD analysis project Ga0310696, IMG submission 203885) | Bovine rumen microbial communities from tropical cattle in Woodstock, Queensland, Australia - Gonzalo_02 (v2) (version 2) | ecosystem: Host-associated > Mammals > Digestive system >... | reverse complement strand
GTTCACCAAGGCTCTTGGTGGCTGTCGAGTAGAGGCCGAAGTCGAAGAGGCGGCTGTCGGGAATCAGGAACTCCTCGCCCTTGTTCACCGACTGCTGGTACATTCCGCCGACACCCGTCGAGAGCTTCCAGCCCCCGAACTCCTGCGTCACATAGCGCAGGTCGTAGGTCAGCGTGTGCAGCTTCAGGAAGATGCCGTAGTCGTCCATCGACTCTTCGAACTCCTGGCGGCGGTTCTGCTGGTAGCCCACGACGGCCTTGAGATAGCCCGAGGGCAGGTTCACGAAGTTGTCCCAGACGGCCTTGTAGTGCTTCACCTGCTGGAAAGGGAGGGACTTGGAGTAACTCGTCGGAGAAACCGACGAACACACGAGCTCTCCCGTCTCGGCATCGCGCTCACCCTCAATGATGCCCGGTGTCAGGTGGTAGGCAGTCCATGTGAGGTGGCTGTGGCCCCATTCCCTATTGAGTCCCACCAGCAAGCGTCCGGCACGCTCGCGGAACTGCGAGCCAGGCACGTAGCCGTCGTACTTGTTCTTGTAGGCATGGGCCATCTTGTCGCTGAAACTCGCGTCCCAGACGAAGCCGCGCTGATTGCCGGCCGCCTGCAACGAGTAGTGGAACAGCCCATTGTTGGTCTGGTATTCCGAACTGACGTTGGCACGTAGCTCACCCTCCATCGGCATGGGCTGCGGGTGGAGGATGACCACACCGGCCATGGCGTCGGAGCCGTACATCAGCGAGGCCGGCCCTTTCAGGATTTCCACCGAACCAACGCTACTGCCCTCGACCTCCACGCCGTGCTCGTCGCCCCACTGCTGACCCTCCTGACGCACTCCTTCGCTCATCACCACCACGCGGTTGTAGCCTAAGCCGCGGATGATGGGCTTCGAGATGCTGCCGCCCGTGGTGATTTGGCTGACACCGGGCTGATGGGCGATGGCATCGATGATGTTGGTCGAGGCCGTGGCACGCAGCACTTTCGCCGAGACGATGCTGACGGGAGCCGTGGCATGCTTCAGCTTGGTGTCGCCTGTCACACCCGTCACCATCACCTCGTTCAGTTGCAGATGGCGGAAGAACACGTCCGTGGAGTCCTCGGCGTGATTATAGTTGTCCTCTTGTGCGGCTACTGCCATGCTAAAACACAGCAATAGCAACCAAGATGCAAATTGTCGTCCAATCGTTTGTTTCACAATTGCTAAGGTTTAAATCTCAACTTTCGCAAACTCCGTTAAGCCGATGCCATAGGCATCAGATAGTGGTTCTTGAAGTGTCAAGCGAGCAAGCTCGAGCGGCCAGCCATTTTAATGGCTGGTAACGTAATCGTCAATGGATGGCGTGCCGTAGGTACGCGATAGGAGTTTATAGACTTACTCATAGTCGTCGAAGACGTCGTTGAGAAAGCGGTTGAAGGGGGCCATCGTGCGGAACATCGATTCCAGTTGGTCCATGGCGTCGGACTGGAAAAGGAAATCATCAGAGAGGGGATGCCAGACGGTGTAGAGCCGCGGCCGGATGTATTCGGGATAGGCGAAATCCTTCGGGAAGCCTTTCGGCAGGGTCTTCACGGGGTCTTCGCCCACCACGGGATAGAGAGCCTTGAAGTCGGGTGCCTCCACGATGCTGCGGAAGTCATCGATGTCGCTGACGATGGTCTCGCGGATGTGTTTCAGCAACGGGGCCGGCGGGCACCATGAACCTCCGGCTACGAGGGTGTTTCCCGGCTCTACGTGGAGGTAGTAGCCACCGCGATAGCTCTTGCGGCCACGGCTACAGATGAAGGCTCCGAAATGGCGCTTGTAGGGCGACTTGTCGTTGGAGAAACGGGTGTCGCGGGCAAAGCGGTAGATGCAGGACTTGGGCGTCTGGTAGGCTACGCTGGAGTCGAACGTGGCAATGCGGAGGATGAGTTGCCCGGTCGTCTCCTCAAAGAGCGTCCGGGCGCCCTTGTACTCCTCCTGATGGGCATGAAACCAGTCGCGGTCGTTGTGTTCGGCAATCTGCCGCAGGAAGTCGTAAATCTGTTTCATTTCTAATAGTCGTTTACTGGGAAACTGCTGTCCTGAAGGACGAGAGGACGAACGTTCCCTGCTCGTCTATCGCCATGTCGGCGATGATGGTTGGCATATCGTCATAGAAGAGCATCGGGCTGGAGGCGAACTTCACGCCGGGAGTGATGCACACACGAGGTTGTCCTTCCCTGAGGTCGTAGGTAATCTGTTCCCCTATCCATAGGGCATCGTCGTCGAAGTTGCCCATGTCCGTAAGGGTGTTCGTCGCAGTGCAGAGGGGCTTGCCGTCCAGGTACAGCGCCATCTGATCGCCGTCAATGGCATATTCCAGCCGCTCACTGAAAGTGAGCTGGATGTCGTAGGGGTCGATGGCGGAGGCGACTGCAAGACTGTCGCCGGGGAAACGAATCTGATAGAGCAGCTCCACCTGCACCCCCGTCCCCGCCATCGCACTGACCGTCAGCCAGACACTGCCCGTGGTCTTGTCGTAGAAGGCACTGGGTTCACGCGTGTGGCAGTCGTTGGGGAAGGAAGCAGCGAGGACTTCGTACTCTCGGCTCCGCAGGGCTTCAGCTATAGCCTGTCGCACGGCTGTCGGTAAGGAATCCTCGGCCAAAGGCCCGTCCAGCGTTCCACGGACGTACTTGACCTCCACGTTCGTCCCGCACGAGGCGAGGAGTATGCTAAGTGCCAGAAGGCACTGCTTGAATGTCTTTGCCATACGCCTGCGTCTATCCTCTTGCCATGCGGTAGATGGCTTCCATATCCTCGGCTTTTAGCACCTTCAGGCAACCACACGTCCGCTGATAGTCTCGGCTGCACTTGCGGGTCATCTCGCGGATTTCCTCGTCGGTAATGTCGCGACCGATGAGTTCCTTTATGTTAACTGGCATACCAATGGCGTGGTAGAAGCGTTCCATGGCCTCGATACCCTTCAAAGCCGTGCCTTCGGGGTCGGTGAAGTCGTTGGGAACATCCATCACGTTGACGGCAAAACGGACAAAGCGCGAGAGGTTCTCATGCATGACGTAGCGTGCCCAACTGGGCCATACGGCAGCGAGACCGGCTCCGTGGGTTACGTCGAACATGCCACTGAGTTCGTGCTCCAACTGATGGGTGGCCCAGTCATCGGCGACGCCACAGCCTGTCAACCCGTTGTGCATCAGACTTCCTCCCCACATAATCTGTGCACGGTAGCGGTAGTCCTCGGGATTCTTGAGCACTTCGAACACAGCCGCCTTCATGCTGCGCAGCAGAGCCTCGGCGATGTCGGTGGTAACGTCCATATCATCGTCCTTGGTGAAGTAGCGTTCCATGGTGTGCATCATCATGTCGGTCACTCCGGCAGCCGTCTGATAGGGCGGAAGGGTGAAAGTCCGGCGGGGATTCATGATGGCGAACTTGGGGCGTGAGAGGTTGTTGGAGTAGCCCAGCTTTACGTCGCCGTCCTCGTTAGTGATGACGCTGGCCTCACTCATCTCGCTACCTGCTGCGGGAATGGTCAGCACACAGGCCACGGGGAGCATGGCCTTCGGAGCCCCGGCCTTGCCCACATAGAGGTTCCACACATCGCCCTCCATGCAAACACCATAGGCAATGCACTTGGCCGAGTCGATGACGCTGCCGCCACCTACGGCAAGGACAAAGTCAACGCCCTCTTTCCGACAAAACTCTATGCCCTCCCTTGCCAGCGACAGACGGGGATTGGGCACCACACCGCCAAGCTTCACGAACTCGATGCCGCCCTCAGTGAGCAGCCTACAAATCTTGTCCAGCAAGCCCGAACGCTCGGCACTTTTGCCGCCATAGTGAAGCAACACCTTCGTGCCTCCATATTTCCTGATTAACGGAGCCACCTGCTCCTCAGATTGTTCACCGAACACAACTTCGGTCGGCGCATAGTACTTAAAGTCTTTCATTGTCTTCTTATATATATTATAGGTGAGATTCGCGGTGACACCTATTTCAGACGACAAAATTAGGAAAAAGTTGAATGAAACAGGGCATCATTGTAGGTTTTTAACAAAAATTGCTACCTTTGCGCCCGAAATAAACGAAGAAAACATGTATTTCACTGGTATTATCATTGCCGTGATGACCTTTCTCACCATCGGCATCTGGCATCCCATCGTCATCAAGACGGAATATTACTGGGGCACCCGTCCCTGGATTGTCTATCTGCTCGTAGGCGTCTGCTGTTGTGTGGCCGCCCTGTTCATTGCCAACCTCTACCTCTCCTCGTTTCTGGGTGTCTTCGGCGCCTCGGCCCTCTGGGGAATCGGGGAACTCTTCTCGCAGAAGAAACGCGTAGAGAAGGGCTGGTTCCCAATGAATCCCCGGCGCAAGCACGAGTACGGGGCGTAGGTTGAAATGCGAGCTTACAACAACTTTCTGGTGAGGAACTGAATGCGGTTCTTCAGGTATCGCACACCTTCGCCGACGAGGAGAACGGGAGAGGTGATGAGGATGATGAAGAGCCACGTATCGACTGCCAGATGACAGACGTTGAACATGGCACCACCAAACTCCACGATGCCTATCTGGCCGAAGAAGATGAGAGCCACGATGAAAAGGAACTCCTTGCAGCCACGCAGGTTGAAGGCGCTGTGTCCCGTCAGGAAGGCACGAGCGTTGAAGAGGTTCCAGAACTGAAGCATGACGAAGGTGGTGAAGAATATACTCTGGTCGAAAAGGGTCAGGTGGCCATGGTTCTCGAGCAGCCAAAGCAGGGAGGTCATCAGCACGAAGAAAAGTCCACCCAACGAGAGTATGAACTGCCACATGGGCGTGGAAATGATGAATTTGCGGCGATCACGAGGACGTTCGAGCATCACGGCCTCAGTGGGCGGTAACGAGGCAAGAGCCATGGCCGCAAAGGTATCCATAATGAGGTTGACCCACAGCATCTGGGTGACGGTCAAGGAGGCATCGGTGGCCATGAAGGCTCCTGCGAGGACGGTGAGGCAGGCGCAGACGTTGACGGTCATCTGGAAGAGGATGAAACGCTGGATGTTGCGGTAGAGCGAACGCCCCCACATGACGGCACGACCGATGCTGGCAAAGGAATTGTCGAGAATGGTGATGTCCGAGGCCTCCTTGGCCACGGCTGTTCCGTCGCCCATGGAAAGGCCAACGTGAGCTGCCTTGAGGGCGGGGGCATCGTTGGTGCCGTCGCCAGTGACAGCCACAACTTCCCCACAAGCTTGCAGGGCTTCGACCAGTCGTTTCTTGTCCATCGGTCGGGCACGGGCAATGATGACAATATCGCGGGCACGGGCACGCAGTTCTTCGTCGGAGAGGGCGGCAACTTCGGGGCCTGTCAGGACGAGAGAGGGCGTGAGTCCTATCTGACGGGCTATCTCTATGGCTGTGGCTGGGGTGTCACCTGTGACAATCTTCACCGAGATGCCAGCCCGAAGACATTCCTGCACGGCGGCCGGGACATCGGAACGAACGGGGTCGGCAATGGCTACGAGGGCATCGAGGACGGGGGAATCGTCTCTCTGGGCATGGGCAAGGGCGAGCGTGCGCAGGCCACGTTGCTGCCAAGAAAGAAGCGTTGAGCTCAATTCGGCATCATCACTCATCCCGCACATTCCCATCACGATTTCCGGCGCCCCTTTTATATATAAGGTGTCGACGCCCTCGGACGTGGAGGGGGCTATGCGAGTGGCCATGTACTTGCGCTCGGTGGTGAAAGGCACCTCCTCAACGACCTTTGCCGAGGAGCGGAGGGTGACGTAGTTAACCCCTTGCTCGCGAAGCCAAAGCAGTAACGCTCCCTCGGTAGGATTGCCCAGGACACGGTCGCCCTCCAGGGAAGCAGTGCTGTTGACGGCGATGTTCTCGAAAACGGACTGAGACACGCCACGTCCATCGATAATCCGTCCAGAACCATCTAAATTTATTATTTCCACCACGCGCATCTGGTTCTGGGTGAGGGTTCCTGTCTTATCGGTACAGATGACGGTGGCAGCTCCCATGGTCTCGCAGGCGTGCATACGGCGGACGAGGTTGTTGGTCTTCAGCATCCGGCGCATGGAGTAGGCCAAAGAGAGGGTGACAGCCATCGGCAACCCTTCGGGAACAGCAACGACGATAAGCGTAACCGCCAGCATGACGGACTGAAGGAGATAGGCCAAAAATTCGAGGCTTACAAATGAGGATGAAGGATTATCGGTGGACGCATCCACGAACCACATGACAACACGCCCTACGACCACGAGGAGGGCGATGGCGTAGCTGGCGCGTGAGATGAGGAGGCCGAGACGGTCGAGTTGTTCGTTCAGGGGGGTGCGGACAGAAGAGTCGATTTGTGTTTCGGTGAAGACACGGCCGTTCTCGGTATGGTCGCCCACAGCGGTGACACGCATGAGTCCGTGGCCTTCGAGGAGTATGGTACCACGCAGGACGGTGTTCGAAGGGAAGGTGGCTTCGGGATCTTGTTCCTCGGGAAGAATGCTCTTGTAGCAAACGGGTTCGCCCGTGAGGGTTGATTCATCGACCTGCATGTGCATGGACTCCAGCAGCAAGCCGTCGGCCGGAATCTCATCGCCTGTAGAGAGGAGGACAAGGTCGCCCACAACGAGGTCGCAGCGGGGAACCAAGGTTTCGCGCCCCTCGCGGATAACACGGACGGAAGACTGATCGTTTTGTTGATTCAGCAGGGAGAACTCGCGGTCTGCCAACAGCTCGAACCAGAAGGCAAGACCCGTAGCAAGGGCGATGGCAATGATGATACCTACAGGCTCGAAGAAAGCGGTGGCATCGGCACCAAGGCCGAAGTACTCATAAAACGAGATCCCGATGGAAAGCACTGCCGCAACGAGCAGGATGATGATAAGCGGGTCGGTGAACTTCGCACCCAACTTACGCCACCAAGGAGTGCGTTCGCGGGGAGTGAGGACATTGCTGCCATGGGCTATGCGGGAAGCGGCGACCTCGGAAGGAGAAAGACCGGCCAATCCATCGGAAAAGGGACGGATGTCGGAGCTTTTGGAGTCGATTTCTTTCATAATTCTGGGCAAAAGTAGAGGTTTCTCACGGAAGAGCAAAAGAAAATAGGAAAGAATGAGGTTGAACGCCCCTTTTTTGCTACCTTTGTCACCTAAAAGCAACAAAAAACAAAATAATATGAGCAATCGCTACCTCTTCGCAGGCCTGCTGGCATTCTCCATCACGGCCTTCGCACAAGAAATCTCCGTAACCACCTTCCGACAGGTGGGTCCCCTACCCTTACAGGCTCCAGCCTTCTTAGACAGCACTGACGTCAACGGCAAGAAGTTTGATCAGACAGAATTGCTGAAAACACCTTTGCGACTGGAATGCGTGAAGGAGGGAAAGATGGGCAGCAACGTCGTACTGACGAAGGATGCCCAAGGACACCCCGCGCTACATCTGGCCGCTTTTGAGCTGACGAACTTGGCCTACACGAAAGCACGCATCAACGTGAAAGGACTCACCCACCACGAACTCTACGTAGACGGGACTGCTGTGGCAAGTGGAACTGAGACCGAGCTGCTGCCCGCCACCCACGAAGTCGTCATCAAGGCTCTGACGACCGCCACGAGCACAGACTCGCTGCAAGTAACCGTGACACCGACGGTGGAAGGCAGCATCAGCCTCAACGCTCCAGGTCAGAAACATTTGTACACGATGAACGAGGTGCTTCATGCCCGTCGCTACTCAGGTATCAGTCTGTCGGCCGACGGACAATGGATGATTGTCTCTACTTCGCAGACACAACCGGGAGGCGCTGTCAACTGGCATTCCGAAGTACGCGAAGTAGCCACGGGACGCGTCGTGGACCAGCGCGAGCATCTTAGCTGGATGCCCCGCACAAACCTTTATTATTATACGAGGACAAGCGGCGGTAAGAGAGAGTTGGTCACCGTGGAGCCAAGGACTCAGAAAGAAAACGTTCTTGCCAGCGGCCTCCCCGAAGGCTATTTCCAAATGATACCAACGGAAGACCGTCTCATCTTCACCCTCTACGACGAAGGCCCGAAGGAACGACCCGATGTCTACGAAATCATTCACCCTGACGACCGTCAGCCCAATTGGCGTACACGTTCGCACTTGGCCGTCCACAACCTGAAAACGGGAATGATGCAGCCTCTGACCTTCGGACACTCGAACACCTATCTGTCCGATGTCAGTCAGGACGGGCGCTATGCCCTGGTGATGACCAGTGGCAGCCTGTTGGGCAAACGACCGACAGAAGTACGTTCGCTATTCCGCATTGACTTACAGACCTTAGCCGTGGACACGCTGGTCAGCCACGACGGTTTCCTGGGCAACGGAATGTTCTCGCCAGACGGTAGACAAGTGCTGCTGACGGGGTCGCCGGAAGCCTTCGGAGGTATAGGAAAGAAGGTGCGCGAAGGGCAGACACCAAGCATGATTGATATGCAACTGTTCCTCATGGATCTCGACACACGGAACATCAAGCCAATGACACTCGATTTTAACCCGAACGTCGGAGCAACGGAGTGGAGTACGGCAGACGGCATGGTTTACTTCACCGCCGAAGATAAGGATAGCGTGAACCTCTTCCGACTCGACCCACAGACAGGTGACATCCGGCAAATCGGCCTGCCAGAGGAACTGGTAGAACGCTTCTCCCTCGCAGCCTCGGCTCCCACGATGGTGCTCTACGCTCAAAGTGCCTCGAACAGCGACAGGCTGTATTCCATACAATTAAAAAATAAAAATGAGAAACTAAAAAATAAGCCTGCGGACGGCTCTTGTCCAATCGTCAATTGTCCAATTGTCAAATTAGAAGACTTGAGTGCCGAGACGCTGAAGGACGTGGAATTGGGAGAATGCAAGCCCTACATATATACGAACGGAAACGGCGAACCAGTCTGTTGCCGCTATTATCTGCCGCCACACTTCGATGCCTCGAAGCAGTATCCAATGATTGTCAATTATTACGGCGGCTGCTCGCCTACAAGCCGCAACTTTGAGACCCGCTACCCCCAACACGCCTACGCCGCATTGGGCTACGTGGTTCTCGTCGTGAATCCGCACGGTGCCACGGGCTTCGGTCAGGAATGGTCGGCACAGCACGTGAACACGGCAGGCGAGGGAGTGGCCGAGGACATCATCGGAGCCGTAGAAGCCTTCTGTAAGGAGCACAGTTGGGTGAACGCAAAGAAAATAGGTTGCATCGGTGCCAGCTATGGTGGCTTTATGACGCAGTACCTACAGACAAAGACAGACCTCTTTGCCGCCGCCATCAGCCACGCAGGCATCAGCGACCATACCAGCTACTGGGGTGAAGGCTACTGGGGCTACACTTACAGCGAAGTCTCCATGGCAAACAGCTATCCCTGGACTCGTAAGGACTTGTACGTGGAACAAAGCCCGCTGTTCAACGCCGACAAGATTCATACTCCCCTGCTCTTCCTCCACGGCGACCACGACAACAACGTGCCCGTGGGCGAAAGCATCCAGATGTATACGGCCCTGAAGCTCCTCGGTCGCCCGACGGCCATGGTGCTCGTCAAAGATCAGGATCACCACATCTCGGACTATACGAAACGACTGCGCTGGCAACAGACCATCTGGGCATGGTTCGCACGCTGGTTACAGGATGATGACTCCTGGTGGCAGGCCATGTATCCCGATAAGGATTTGTAGCAAGCTACTTAGCGCGCTACTCATCCCTTATTCCTCATCAACATCCATTGTGACGAGCACACGCAACGAGCCATCGGGTTCATCGAGAACCAAGGCTATAATCTCTTTCCCGACCTGCAACGTGGCATCGCGCACGGTCTTCTCGTCCATCTCCAGCCATAGGGTGTCTGTGGCTTCGGCCGAGACGAGTTCGATGATATTCATCGTCGTTCCTGTGCCTATGAAACCCTTTATCATCCGGGCTTCCACCACCTCTTCGTCCAGCGAATCGGAGAACAATTGCAGGGAGTCGCTCTCTTCGCCAGCCGAACGACCAAACGGCCCGCCAATGCAGCCAGCAAGCAGAAAAATGGGAATGGAAAGCAGTAAGTTTCTTTTCATCATTTTCTGATGTCTTTAGGTAAATGATGGTGCAAAAGTAACAAAAGAAAGCGAAAGGGAAACAGAAAAGAACACTTTTTTTGGTCATTCCGTCGATTTGGTCTATCTTTGCACGGCTTTTTGCTTATTATGCCTTCATTATGGAAGAAGAAAAATCATACACACCCGCCTCCGACCTCACTTCTGAAGAGGCAACACGCCAATGGTGGCAACAGCGTTTCGGAACGGCTCTACCAGAGGATGTCAAGACTTGGCTCCGTGGAATCATCCGAAAGGAAGCAGGAAAGGCACGTAGGGAAGCCTACTTGCTCGATGACCTGACCTTGCAACGCATACGCGAAGGACGCCGATTACAGCAGACCAAGCTCGAGAACGTGGAAGAAGCCCTGCTCAGAAACCGTAACCTTCAGGAACAGATGCAGCGCTATTTCGACCTCAACAGCGAAATGGAACTGCAGCGGAAACGCCTCTACGAAATCGGCAAACGCCAGGCATCCGTCCTCACCATGCAGAAGGAACTTGAAAGATTCGAGACCTTCGAAGCCATCAATGGCCGGTTCCAGCGCATAACAACCCTCTCGAAAGGCATCGCACACTCCCGCCAAGCCCTGAGCGACATCGCCATAAGAATCGACGAAACTAAAAAGCTGGAAACAGATGCCGCCAAAGGAATGGTTGCCGAACAAGAGAAGATGCGGTCGTTTTTCGATAGATTCTCACAAGCTGCCATCACCATGACCGAAGGCGAGCGGCTGACAAGAATGGCAGAACACTACGAGACTATTCAGGAAAAGAACAAGGAGATCGCAGACACCCTTCGGGACCGTCTCACACGGATAGAGAGAAGTCAGGAGGAAGTCATCAAGGAAAACGAACGTCTGAACGACAACCTACAGGCTCTGAAGTTGAAGAGACAGACGTTGGAAGCACACAGCAATATGATTCTGCGTTCGGGAACTATCCTGTCCATGCTCGACGAACTGCTCACAGCCATGAACCTGCGCGACACCCTATCGCGGGAACTGAACCAGTCCTTGCTCAAGCAGAACGAACTTGACGAACAACTGGGACGGCTTTTTATAGAGCACCAGGAACTCGATGCAAACATCAAGGCACGACGCGACGAAGCCGAAGGACACAGGCGCGAAATGGCTGGAAAAAACAGCTACAACCTGCAACGCAGGGCCTTGGAACTGAGAAGCCGAAAACAGATGCTCAACACAGGCGCCTCGCTGTGGAAACATATCTCTTCGGAATACGACAGAATAGAGACCAAAGAACAACTGATATCGAGCCTGCGACTGCAAGCAGAGCACCTCAACAGGAACGTAGACAAGTTGCAGGGGGAAGTGAAGAAGCTCGAAGTCACACTCCAGCAGAAGAATTATCAATGGACACTGTCCAAGAGCCAGAATGTCATAGAATTGCGCACTGACCTCGAGGAGGGTACGCCCTGTACCGTCTGCGGCGCCACACACCACCCTTGGCAGGGCGAAGGCATTAGCGAGCAGAACGCACTCATCAACGCTCTGAGAGCCGACTGCAAAACGTTGGAGACAGAGCTAAGAAACAAAAAACAACAACTAGCAGACTTCCACGACGAGCTGATAACCACTCAGGCCAAGCTCGAAGTGGAAATGGCCAACCTACAGTTGTTACAGACCAGATTGCTACAAGACACCACAGAATGGCAGAACTTCGCCACCTTGGACCGTTCCTTCGTCGAATGCTCGCGCTCCACCAACCGCGAGGCACGCAGCACGATGATGAAACAGCTCATCGAAAAGACGACCATCGACGCAGAAGACGCAGAGAAAGAATTGGATGCCTTTACTTTCCACCTCAACGCCACCTCGAAAATTGGAGAAGAAATACAAAAGCTGCAACACAATCAGGATGAACTGACCCTGCGACTGAACGAAACCAATACAGCTTGTCAGGTCATGGCAGGACAGGTCGAACGACTGAACCAGCGATTAGCCTCTGCCACACGCGACTACAGCCGGCGTTACGAAGCACTGGAACGCGAAATTAGCATCCCAGAATGGTTCCAGAAGTGGAAAGTTTCGCCAGAAAGCATCAAACTCCGCATTCAGGAGATGACCGGAACATGGCAGGACCTCCAGGAAGCCATCAAGCAGCACGAAGCCGACATTTCCGTTTACGAAAGCAAAAGTGAACTCCTCAACGGAGAGGTGGTGCAGCTACAAGCAGACATCCTTCAATTTGATGCCGCAGCCTCGTCGGCTGAGGAACAGAAGTCAAAGGCACAGAACGACCTGAAGAAGATTCTGCCCGAAGCAGACGGAAAGACGATGTTCCAGAATACCAAGAACGAACTGATACAGCAGAGAAAGGAACTCCAAAACGCGGAAGACGAACACATCGAGTTGCTCAAGGACTACCAATACCTGACTGCACAACAGCAAGAGCTCGACAACCTTATCCACACTGACGAGGAACGGGTGGCCAGCGAGCGAAGGGAACTGGACGTCTGGATCAGGCAGTACAACGCCAACAACCCGCCTGTGCAGTTTGCCGAACTCGAACAAGTGCTGGCCGACGGCAAGGACTGGAAAGAAACCCGTAAAGTCGTTCGGGAAACGGCCATCGAGGCTGCTGTCACGCAGGCTCGTGTGGACTATCTGAGAACACAGATTATCGCGCTACAGGCCGAGGGCGTGAGACCGAATGTCAACAATCGCGACCAGGAACAGCAGAATCTCCGAACCCAGCAAGAAGAACTGGAAAAACAAAGACGCCAAATACTTCAACAATTAGCCCACTTAGACGAGCGCCTGCACGCACACGAGCAGGCAAAAGCATCCATGAGCCCTTCCGAATAGTTTCAAAAACATGTTTTACAGCTTCCTTTTGTCAAAAAATGTCTGAGATTATTCGTCATTCGTTACAAAATGCCTACTTTTGCGTCGATTATATATCAAAGACCACAAACAACACAACAACCTTTATTTGACATTTGACTATGGCTAAGTACAATTATCACGAAAAGAAGGAAAAAGTGGCCTCCTATCGTACCCAGGTCAGACCCGAAGTCATTGATGAAATCTACGAACAGATTCTACGGAAGATGATCGTAGAGAAGAAGTATCGCGACCCTAACTACACGGCAAAAAAACTCGCAGAGGAAATCCAGACGAATACACGATATATCAGTGCCGCCGTCAGCTTGCGTTTCCAGATGAACTACGCAGAGCTGGTTGCAGGATACCGCATCCGCGACGCTGTCAGCATGTTGCAGGATAAGCGCAACAAGAACCTCACCATGGGAGAAGTGGCCACAGCCTGCGGGTTTGCCAACCGCCAGTCTTTCTACGCGGCCTTCTTCCACCTTCAGGGCAAGACACCCAAACAATATCAGGCCGAGTTCTTAGCCAAACTGCCCGCACCTAAGCGGTCAAAGAAAAATGAATAAAGATAGAAGCTCATGAATCTAAAACTAATAGCCTGCATGATGATGATTTCGGCGTGCAACCTCAACGCACAGACACAAGAAGATGGTTTCACTTACAACGACGAACGCTTTGCAGACCTCCAGATGCTGCGCTATCAGGTTCACGGCTTCGACCAGTTGACTCTCCGCCAAAAGAAACTTGTATATTTCCTCTCCGAAGCCGCACTTTCGGGGAGGGATATTCTTTGGGACCAGAACGGACGCTACAACCTGCGCATCCGTCGGCTTCTCGAAGCGGTCTATACCGACTACAAAGGCGACCGTGAGAGCGCCGACTTCCGCGCCTTTGAAGTCTACCTCAAGCGCGTCTGGTTCTCCAACGGCATCCACCACCATTACGGCTGCGACAAGTTCCAGCCCGGTTTCTCCGAGGACTTCCTCCGCGCCACCTTGAAAGACGTCGCCCCCTCCACCCTCCAGGAAGTTGCCCCCGAAGAACTCTTCCCCATCATCTTCGACCCCACCATCCTGCCCAAGCGCACCAACCAGGCCGACGGCCAGGACCTCGTTCAGACCAGTGCCGCCAACTACTACGGCCCCGGTGTCACCCAGGCCGAAGCCGAGGACTTCTACCTCAGTATGAAGGAAGCTGACCCCGACCCCGCACACCCCATCATGTTCGGCATGAACAGCCGCCTCGTGAAGGAGAACGGCGTTCTGAAAGAGAAAGTCTGGCACAGCGGAGGACTCTATGGCGCTGCCATCGACCGCATCATATATTGGCTCCAGCAGGCTAAGACCGTGGCCGAGAACGACAAGCAGGCCGAAGTCATCGCCAAGCTCATCGAATACTACCGCAGCGGCGACCTCCACACCTTCGACGACTACACCATCCTCTGGGTGCAGGAGACCGAGGGACAGGTGGACTTCACCAATGGCTTCACCGAGAGCTATGGCGACCCGCTCGGCATGAAAGCCAGTTGGGAAGGTCTCGCCAACTTCAAGGACTTGGCCGCCACGGCCCGCACCGAGAAACTGTCAGCCAACGCCCAATGGTTTGAAGACCATTCACCCGTGGACTCCCGCTTCAAAAAGGAGAACTGCCGGGGCATCACGGCCAAGGTCATCGTCGCGGCCATGCTCGGCGGCGACCTTTATCCCAGCACCGCCATCGGCATCAATCTTCCCAACAGCAACTGGGTACGTGCGGAACACGGTTCCAAAAGTGTCACCATCGGCAACCTCACCGACGCCTACAACAAAGCTGCACGAGGCAATGGCTTCCAGAAAGAGTTCGTCATCGACGAGCAGACGCGCAAGCTCATCGACGACTATGGCGACGTCTGCGACGACCTCCACACCGACCTCCACGAGTGTCTGGGCCACGGCTCCGGCAAACTCCTTCCCGGTGTGGATGCCGACTCCCTGAAAGCCTACGGCAGCACCATCGAGGAAGCCCGCGCCGACCTCTTCGGTCTCTATTACATCGCCGACCCGAAACTCGTAGAACTCGGCCTTACGCCCAACGCCGACGCCTACAAGTCACAGTACTACACCTACCTGATGAACGGCCTGATGACCCAGCTTGTCCGCATCGAGCCGGGCAACGACATCGAGGAAGCTCACATGCGGAACCGCGCCCTCATCGCCCATTGGGTGCTCGCCCACGCCACTTCCGCCACCGCCGATGGCTCTTCCGATGGTTCTCTCGTCCCCGCCGTCCGACTCATCCAGCGCGACGGCAAGACCTACGTCCAAATCAACGATTACCCCGCCCTGCGCCGCCTCTTCGGCCAATTGCTGGCTGAAATCCAGCGCATCAAAAGCGAAGGCGACTTCGACGCTGCCCGCCAGCTCGTCGAGACCTATGCCGTGAAGGTCAATTCCGAACTCCACGGCGAAGTGCTCAACCGCTACAAAGCCCTGAACCTGGCCCCCTACAAGGGCTTCATAAACCCCGAATACCTCGTGCAGCGCGACCGCCAGGGGAACATCACCGACATCCAGGTCCGCTATGGCGAAGCCTACGACCACCAGATGCTGCGCTATGGCCGCGACTACAAGACCCTCCCCCTGATGAATGAATAATCCCCTCAACACCAGCTCCGCAACCACCAATCCCGTGGCCGGCGATACGGTCGCCGACGCCATCCTTGCCATCAAGGCCGAGCTCCGTTCTGCCATGAACGGCATCACGTCCCGCACCATTCGCGACAGCGGCATGGGCTACAAGCTCATCTTCGGAGTCGAACTGCCCCGCCTGCGCGAGATTGCCAAAGAGTTTCAGGCCGACGACCTCCCCCTTCGACAGCAGAATGTCCGCCGCCTCGCCATGACCCTCTGGCAGGAGGACATTCGCGAATGCAAGCTGCTGGCCATCCTACTCTATCCCATTGCCGAGTTCGACCTCGATATGGCCGACCTCTGGCTATCAGACATAATGCCCCAACAGGCAGAATTGGCGCAGTTGCTCTCCATGGAGTTGCTCTGCCGCCTGCCCCAAGCTGCCGACACAGCTTTCATCATGATGGCCGACGAGCGTCCCGTTTACCAACTCTGCGGCTTTCTCACCCTGACGCGCCTGCTCATGCAGGGAGTCCAGCTCTCTCCCGATTCCGAAGCAGAATTCCTGGATCAGGCCGCGGCAACCCTTCCCACCGAAGACCTCCCCCTCCGGAAAGCTGTCACCAACGCCCTCTTGCGATTTGGCGAACGCTCAGAAGAAGATTGGAAGAAAGCAGAGGGGATATTGAACACGTTGTGAGCACTTTTTCATACTTTTATTTGGCCACGTACCAAACTTAGTGTAACTTTGTGCCCGTATGAGCGAGAAAGCATACACACAAGAGGGCGTGGCCGAACGATTCCAGAAGTTTCTTGCGGCACATGGACTGAGACAGACCAAAGAACGGTTTGCCATTCTTCACGCCGTCTACGACATCGAAGGCATCTTCACCATCGAGGACCTGCAACAGGTCATGGACATGCAGCGTTTCCGGGTCAGCACCGCCACCCTCTATTCCACCACCCTCCTGCTCGTACAGGCAAATCTGCTCATTCGCCATCCCTTCTCGTCCACCGTCGGAGTCTTCGAACGCATTGCCGACGAGAAGCCGCGCAACTATCAGGTGTGCAACAATTGCCACCACATCACGCGCATCAAAAGCAAGGAACTCGCGACAAGCGTAAACACCTACCATCCCCGCCGTTTCGGGGTCAGCCACCGGGTGCTCTACATCTACGGAATCTGCCCGAAATGCGAACTCGCCATGCGCAAGAAGCTGAAACAACAACAAAATAATATATCAGAATGAAACAAGGAAAAGTAGATGCCCTGCTCGGCATCGTCTTCGGCGACGAAGGAAAAGGGAAGGTCGTCGACGTCTTCACTCCCCAATACGACGTGGTAGCCCGCTTCGCCGGTGGCCCCAACGCCGGACACACCATCATTTTTGAAGGCAAGAAGTTCGTTCTCCGCAGCATTCCTTCCGGCATATTCGACGAAGGCAAGCTGAACATAATTGGCAATGGCTGTGTCATCGCGCCCGACCTCTTCATGGCCGAGGCAAAGGAACTCGAAGCCGCCGGATACGACCTCAAGAGCCGCCTCCACATCAGCAAGCGCGCCCACCTCATCCTGCCCACCCACCGCGTGCTCGACCGCGCCTACGAGGCTGCCAAGGGCAAGAACAAGGTCGGCACCACCGGCAAAGGCATCGGCCCCACCTACAGCGAGAAAGCCAGCCGCACGGGACTTCGCGTAGGCGACATCCTCGAAAACTTCCCCGAAAAGTACGCCGCCCTAAAGGCTCGCCACGAACAAATCCTCCGCGACCTCCACTACACCGACTATGACATCGCCGACGAGGAACGCCTCTGGCTCGAAGGCATCGAATACATGCGGCAGTTTCCCCTCACCGACACCGAAATCGAAATCAACCGCCTGCTGGCCGAGGGCAAGAGCGTCCTCGCAGAAGGCGCACAGGGCACGATGCTCGACATCGACCACGGCACCTACCCCTTCGTCAGCAGCTCCAGCACCACCACGGGCGGCGTCTGCACAGGACTCGGCGTAGGCCCCAATAAGATAGATCAAGTCTATGGCATTTTCAAGGCTTATAGCACCCGCGTCGGTTCCGGCCCCTTCCCCGTTGAGCTCTTCGACGAGACGGGCGACCGCCTACGCGAAATCGGTCATGAGTACGGAGCCGTGACGGGGCGCAACCGCCGCTGCGGCTGGGTGGACCTCGTTGCCCTGCGCTATGCCATCATGATTAACGGCGTCACCCAGCTCATCATGATGAAGAGCGACGTCCTCGACGGATTCGACACCATCCGCGCCTGTGTCGCCTACGAGCGCAACGGCGAGACTCTCCACGATGTGCCCTTCGACACCGAAGGCTGCACCGCCGTCTACCGCGACCTCCCCGGCTGGAAGGAAGACCTCAGCCAGATGACCTCCGAAGACCAGTTCCCGCAAGCCTTCCGCGACTACATCAAGTTCCTCGAAGACGAACTCCAGACCCCCATCACCATTCTCTCCGTAGGCCCCGACCGCGCCCAGACCATCATCCGCAAGGCATAACTCCCCCTCGTTGTGAAAGCCTGATGGCAGTGAGAGAACCGAACCTCGTGAGGCTGAAAAGCAATCTCACGAGGTTCGGTTTTTTATGACTATATGAGGTCGGGTATTGGAAGGTCAGACGAGCCTCCTAAGAGGGTAAGCGTAGACTCTTAGGAGGGTCGCGCAGGTCACTTAAGTCACTTTGTCATTACCTTCCGCACGGTGCCGTCGCTCCTGCGGAGCAGGCTGACACGACGCGGCATCAGGGTCTTCATTCTCAAGCCATCGAGGCTGTAGAGCTCGGGCTGCTGGTTGTCTGGATGTAGCGGGTTGATGGCCGTGAGCTCAACTTCCTCCAGGGTGTAGGTCATCGTGTTGAAGTCGATGAGGAGGGTGAAAGTTGCGTCTTCTGCCGTCGCGGGAACAAGCCATGCACCGTCGTTGCCCTGTGCCAGGAACGTGCCCGTGCCCAGACTCTCACCGTTCGTAAGGGGGTAGACGAAATCGCCGCCCCAGTCGGTCGTCGTCGAGGGTACCACCTTGAACCAATGGTCTTGGCCAGCCGGTTGGGTGAAGGTGATTCTGTAAACGCCCTCACCCTCCTTGACAAGGGGTATGGTGTGCAAGGCGGGATCCCATCCGTTCATACTTCCGACATAATAATAGGCATCGGCCAGCGTCGTATGCACGTCCTCCTCCATCGTGATAACGATGGTAGCAGATTCTGTATAGACGCGCACATCGGCCTTGTCGCAGAAACCGCGCAACACGGCTTCGACGGTTGTCAGGCGGACGTCGGCCACCATATCAATTTCAACCTGACGCTCTGGCATTTGGTTGATGTAATAGGCCAGGACCTCTTTGTTGATTCTTCCGTCGGCATCCAGGTACAAGCGATTCTGACCCAGCAGCAACTGCACGCTTTCCACCTGTTGGCCAGCGGTGGCATCCAGCACCTGCACAGACGTCTCGCTGCCATCGGTGCGGAACGACACATGGTCGGGAGCGGCGATGGTGGCGACGTCGGTGTTCAGGAACCACCCGTCCACCAGCTCTCCCTCCTCGCTACCACCGGGCAGCAGTCCGCTGGCTGCATCGAGGAAGAGGTAGTCACCCGTGATGTCGTTGAAGAACACGAGGTAGTCGCCCGCTGCGACCGGAATATTCCACCCATTGCTGAGGCCTTCTCCGTAGGGGAAGGCCTGGTCGCCCCAGTTGATGTCCCAACTGTTGTTGGCCCGGAACTTCAGTTCCGTGTCGTTGCTGAGGCTCAGACGGGCAAACCACGAATGGGCGACCCCTTCGATACGGGTCATCTCGACGTCATTCCACCAGTCGTTGAAGCCTCCGACAATGCCTATTGTGGAATAAACGGGGAGGTTGTCGTCCAGGCGCTGGTAGTAGAGGAATCCGTCGTTGTAAATGGTGATGAAATAGTTTCCGGGCGTACTGAACTGCAGGTTTTCGTACCCTCCCGAAAAGACGCAGTCATCGATGGAGCCCGAGGGAGAGCTGACCTGTTCATCCCACGAACCGGGGGTGCGAACCATCTTGAAGCCCTCTGCACTGAAGTAACCGGCGAAGCGGCAGTCCGTACCATTGACGATGCCCATGGGAACCATCGACGAGCCGAGTCCGTTCACGCTGTTGTTCCAACCTCCGTCTCCAACGGGGAAACCGAGGACGTACCACGTGCGCGCGGCTGGTGAAATCTTGCTGCGGCGGACAGAGAACGCCACGGGGTCAGAGGAAACGCCCCTACAGCTCACGCGGGCTTTCAGGGTCAAGATTTCTCCGTCGGCAACGCCCATATAACCCAAGCTCTCGTAGAGCGCCGATGCACTCCACAACAGTTTCTCTTCGTTGTCAACATTCGCGACGAGGCTGTAATAGGAAGAGGAATCGGCCGCCATGACTAGGACTTCGAGGGAATAGTTTGCAGGTTCGTCGGCCTCGAAGTTATTAGGACGCTCCCAACTGAACCACAGCCCCTGCACTTTCGCCAAGTCAAGGGTCGAAGCCGCAAAGGCCGGTGTGTGCATAGCCAGTCCCTCGGGTTTCTTCGAGTAGTCTTCGTAGCCGGGGTTCTGTTCGCAGAGGGGATTCCTCTGCATTTCATTGTCGGGGATGGGCAGGAGGTCCAGCAGGGCCGTTCCCTTTCCGTCCCACGCATACTGGCTATCGCTGTAGAAGCCGAAACGAACCAGGTCGCTGCGCCTACGGCCTTCCAGATAGAACTCCCTCGCCCACTCGTCGGCCAGCGTCTGCAGGTTGGCACTGGTGAACGTGCTGGCATGAGCGCGCTGGCGCAAGGCGTTCAGCGACTGCAAGCCCTCGGCCGAGCAGTTGCCGCCATTCAGCCGTGCATCGGCCTCGGCAAGAATCAGGAAGGCTTCGGCATAGCGGAGCAGCGGGAAGTCCGTGTCTGCGTGCGTATTATCAATATACGTACTGTCGGAGTGAAGGTTGGAGTACTTCACGCAACTGAAACCGTCGTAGAAGCCGGTAAACGGACTGCTGCCGTAAGCACGGTCCACGCCATAGAACAAACAGCGGTCATCGGCGGCTGCCGTCTGAAGCGCCTCGGTACTGGCTGCGGGGCAGTTGTCGTTGGGGAAGAACTTCTGGAGCAGACTGCGTCGGACGACAAGCCCCTGCCAACTCTGATTCATTCCATTCCACGGCATATCGTCGCTGTGCGTGGAGGCAACGAGGAAGGTGGTGTTTCCCCAGTTCTCATTTTCCGGGTAAACCACCATCGGCCAGACCATCTCGCAATCGGCACCGTTCAAGTTGTTGTCGCCCATGAACAGGCGTGCATAGTCCTGACAGAGCGCGTACTGGCCGGAGGCGATGAGTCGTGCCGCCGTCTCCTTGGCCTCCGTCCAACGCGGAGTGCCCGTATAGACCTGTGCATTCAGGTAGAGGCGTGCCAGCAGCAACTGCGCAGCCCCCTGGGTGGGCTTTCCGTAGTTCCTGGCCGAGGGAGCGTCGGGCAGCGTCGGCAGGCAGTCCTTCAGTTCGCTGACAATGAAGTCGAAGACCTCCGCACCTGTGTTGCGGGCCTTGTACTCCGATGCGTCCGACGAAGTGTAAATGGGAACCCCGCCCCACTGGTCGAGGGCGATGCTGTAGAAGTAGGCACGCAGGAAACGCACGTCGGCACGCGCCCGCTGTGTGGCCTCGTCAAGGGTGTTGAAGTTCTCCAGAAAGTTGTTGCACCGCCTGATGCACGAGAAGAGCAACTCCCACAGGGCAGCCACCTGGTTCTGGTTGGACTTGAACCGGCCTTGGTTGATGTCGGGCAGTCCCGAATCGCCCCAGACGCAGAAGACCTGGTCGGCCGACTGGTCGTTGATGATAACCAAATCGCGCACAATGTCAACGCCTCCAATTTCCTGCTGCATCAGGGAGAAAAGCTCGTAGTACGCCTCCACTCGGACGGAGTCCTGTGCCATTGTTGCCCGCGACAGCGACAGGGCAAACAAAAGAAGTAGTAATCTAAGTTTCATAATCACGGTTTTTTATTGGTTAGTATTTCTATCGCCCCTGCAATCTCGTCGGCCGTGGCACCGAGGCGGGCGGCCTGCTGGGCGTCGAGGCGAGCCTTTGTTTTCTGCTTCCGCTGGCTATAGTACTGGGCGCGGGCGAGGTAGAGGCTGGGATTCTCCGGGTCGAGGCGGATGGCTTCTTCGTAGTCTGCCTCGGCCAGTTCGTACTGACTGCGGTCTGCCTCGAAGCCCGCACGCAGCGCATAGCCGTCGGCGTGGGTGGAATAGAGTTCGATGGCGCGGTTCACCAAGTCCAGCGCCTCACGTGGACGGCGGTCCTTGTCGTTGGTCAGTGCCAGTCCGAGCAGAGCCTGTTCGTTGGCAGGCTGCTGGCGCAAGAGTCGTTCGTAGTCCGCCCGTGCCTCCTTGTAGAGCCGTTGCTGCTGACAGGCGTAGGCCCGCATGAGCAAGGCTTCGGCATGGTCTTCGCGCACGGCCAGCACCGCATCATAGTCTGCCCGTGCGCGGTCGTTGCGTCCGAGTTTCAGGTAGAGCGAGGCACGCCCCAGCAACAGGCGCAGGTTGTCCGGCTGCAGGCGCAGGGCCGTATCATAGTTCTCCAGCGCCTCCTGTCCCCGTCCCCGGCGCTCGGCGATGGCCGCGAGCTGGCCATAGACCAGTGCATTGCCCTGTGCTCCCGGCGCCACCTGCAACGCCTGATGCAGCAGCAGTTCGGCCTGCTGCAGACTGTCTGCCGCCATCGCCTCGAAGGCCTGACGGATAAGCTGTTGGTAGCTCTGGGACTGGACGCTCAGGCTCAGAGCAGCCATGAACAGGAAAAATAGTCTTCTCATGCTTTCTGAATATATTCTACAATCCATGCTCCCACTTCCTTCGTGCCGTACCTGGCACCTCCCTCTGCCTGAATCTCAGGCGTCCGGACACCGGCGTCGAGACTGGCACATACGGCATCGCGAATGAGGCTGCCCTCGGCTTCGAGGCCGAAGTACTCGAAGAGCATGGCCACGCTGAGAATCTGCGCCAGCGGGTTGGCGATGTTCTGTCCCTTGGCCTGCGGCCATGAACCATGCACAGGCTCGAAGACCGGGGTGTGCTCGCCCGTGCTGGCCGAGGGCAGAAGTCCCATGCTGCCGGTGATGCACGAGCCCTCGTCTGTCAGAATATCGCCGAAGGTGTTCTCCGTCACAATGACATCGAAGAAGCGCGGCTCCTGAATCATGCGCATGGAGGCGTTGTCCACATACATGAAGTCGGTCGCCACGTCGGGGTACTGCGCCGCCATCTCCTTGGCCACCAGTCGCCACAGCCGGCTGCTGGCCAGCACGTTGGCCTTATCGACGACGGTCAGGTGCTTGCGGCGGCGGCGGGCATAGTCGTAGCCCACGCGCAGGATGCGCTCAATCTCCGGACGGGTATAGAGGTTGGTGTCGTAGGCTTTCTCTTCGTCCTGGTACTTCTCGCCGAAGTACATTCCTCCCGTCAGCTCGCGGATGCAGATGAAGTCGGCACCGCGCACCAGTTCGTCCTTCAGCGGCGACTTGTGGATGAGGCAGTCGAAGGTTTCCACGGGACGCACGTTGGCAAAGAGCCCCAAGCGCTTGCGCATGGCCAGCAGCCCCTGTTCCGGGCGCACCTTGGCCGCAGGGTCGTTGTCGTACTTCGGGTCGCCAACGGCCGAGAAGAGTACGGCGTCCGCCCGCATACACGTCCGGAAGGTCTCTTCGGGGAAGGGGTCGCCGACCTTGTCGATGGCGTCTGCGCCACAGATGGCATATTCGTAAGAGACCTTGTGGCCGAAGCGCTCGCAGACGGCGCTCATCACAGCCACTCCCTGTTCGCTGATTTCTGGGCCGATGCCGTCACCGGACAGTACTGCAATCTTGAAATCCATAGTTCAGTATTTTTTTGCGGACATACATTTTTTTGCGGACATACATAAAGTAAGTCCCTACAATTTTCAACTCAACTCCCTCAGCACGGCGGCCACCCGTTGCCGGGTTGCCTCGTCTGCCGTCAGGAGGTTGGCCAACGAGCGGAGGAAGTCCGCTGCGGCGGAGGCTGGCTGTGGCGTCAGAGGCTCGGTCGCAGGTGGCGTTTCGGGAGCTTCGGATGCCTTGGGTGTTTCGGGCTCGGCTTCCTCGTTGAACCGCAGTTCCGTCTGCACGGGCAGACGCCTCACGGGCTGTTCCTCGTCGCTCTGCAGGATGGCTTCGGCCGTGGCCTCCTCGTTCTCTTCCATATAGTTGCTGAGTCCGTTGAGCAAGCCGTCGAACTGGCTGCTGCCGAGGAACACGGCATCGGCGCCGCCATCCATCACTCCCTCGAAGAGCGACGCCTTGAAGCGAAGCTTCGAGAGCATATCTTCCTCGATGGTGCCTGCCGAGATGAGGTTGATGACCTCCACCCCCGTCTGCTGACCTATGCGGTGGATGCGTCCGATACGCTGTTCCAGCACGGCCGGGTTCCAGGGCACGTCGAGGTTGATGACGACGTTGGCCACCTGCAGGTTCAGCCCTACACTGCCCGCGTCCGTAGAAAGGAAAACGCGCACGTTGGCGTCGGAGCAGAACCGCTCCACCCGTTCCCTGCGCTCCTTCGGAGGCACGTTGCCGTGAAGGTAGACGTACTCGATGCCCGCTGCCTCCAGCTCCTGTGCCACCAGTCGCGTCATGCGCTCCCATTGGCTGAATATGACCACCTTATCCCCCACCGCATTGTCCATTGTACATTGTCCATTATCCATTGTACATTGTCCATTGTCCATTCCCCCTTGTCCATTCCCCGCCGCACATTGTCCATTGTCCACTGTCCATTGTCCATTGTCTCCCCTCACCCTGCACTCGTCCAGGATATTCATCACCTCCTCCACCTTCGTGTCCGCCCGACTGCGTTCGTCGAGTACAAAGAGGCTGTCGCACGTCATCCGCATCTGCGAGAGCGTCAACAACAACTGCTTGCGATCCATCTCAGAGAGGAAGTGCATCCGATGCCACTTGGCCACGAGGCGTGCGGCCTGCAGCCGGAGTCCGTTGTGGGCGTCCAACTGCTCCTTGGTCATCGGCACGAAGAGGTTCTTGTCGATGCGCGGCGGCAGTTGCAGCGCCACTTCCTCCTTGCGCCGTCGGATGAGCACCGGGCGTATGCGCCTGGCCACCTCCTGTAGGTTCTTGTAGCCCACCGTGCGCCCCGTCTCGTCGGTCACGAGGTAGCGGTCTTTGAACAGGTAGTAGGGCGAGAGCAGGAACTGGTCCACCAGCTCCACGACGCTGTAGAGTTCCTCCAGGCGGTTCTCCAGCGGAGTGCCCGAGAGTATCAGCGCATAGTTCGAGCGAATGCGGCGCACAGCCTTGGAAATCTGAGTATTCCAGTTCTTCAGTCGCTGCACCTCGTCCATGACGACCATATCCGTCTGAATGGTTCCCAGCTCCTTCAGGTCCTGGCAGATGCTGTTGTAGGACGCCACTTTGTACGCAGCATTGGCGGCCAGCAGCTCGCGCCGTTGTTCGGGCGTGCCGTCGATGAGCAGTACCTCGGCACCCGCGAAACGCTCTATCTCGCGCTTCCACTGGTACTTCAGCGTGGTCGGACACAGCACCAGCACCTGTTCGGCGAAACACTCGCGGCGCAGCAGCTCGGCGGTGGCGATGGCCTGAACGGTCTTTCCGAGGCCCATCTCGTCGGCGATGATGGCACGCCCCGCCTTGGCGGCAAAGCGCACGCCCGCCTTCTGGTAGTCATAGAGCTTCGTGCTCAGGAGGCTGTCCAGCGCCGCGTCGTCGTACTTCGCCGCCACCACCTTTCGGCGTCGGATGGCCTCGCGCTGTGCCAGCACGAAATCCTCCGCGTCGGGGTAGTATTTGAAGGTCGGGTCCATCGCCCGTGCCTCGTGGACGAAGCTGTCGAACGCCTCGTAGACATCGGGCTGTAGTTCGTCGAAGTCGTTGAAGTAGCGGCGTATGAGCTTGCGGAACGCCTCAGAGGCCGAAGAGCCAATGCGAACCTTCACCCGTCGGTCATTGCCCCGATAGCTCAGGTAGACGCTGGTGTAGGAAGGCAGGTCGCGGTGGATGCGCTTGTGGTGGTCGGCAATCCACTGGCGGGCGGCCTCCACGTGCTTGCACGTCCCTAACTGCGACGTCTTGAAGTCCATGCAGTCGCAGTAGTTCCACGGCGACTTAGGCCCCCGGAAGACCACCTTGTACGTGTTGCCCGACGAAGGACTGACCACCCGGTACTCGCCCGGGTTGTAGCGTTCGCTGACGCAACTCACCTCAAACTCCTCGCGGCCGGCCTGCTGCATCCGCAACATCACCTGCCAATCCTCCAGGCTCACCCCTTCGGGCTTCACCAGATGATTGATTCTCCCTTTAGGCAAATCGGCATATTTCATAGGCTGCTACCTCCGTTCTCAGGGCGCTTGTTCCCTGTTTATGTCGCAAAGGTAGTTTTTTTTGGTTAAACCTCTCAACTTTCAACTCTAAACTTTAGACTTTCTCTCCAAGAAAGCTACTTTTTCCGATTTTTTCTGCCTTTGAAACAAACTTTAAACTTTAAACCTGAAACTTTAAACTGAAAATCGCCTACCTTTGCCACAGAAAGACGAATTTTTCTACAACCTCTGCCGCAAAATGGCGCACCCTTGAGTTTCCTTTGCACCAAACTGAAAAAATTATGGCTGACAACGATAGAGGACAAAGCTTGATAGGCAAATATGTCTGGGTGATAGAAACCATCTACCGCCGAGGACCGATCTCATTCAAGGAACTGAACGAGCGATGGCTGCGCGATGAAATCAGCCGAGGTGTGGAAATTCCCAAGCGCACCTTCGATAACTGGCGTTATGTCATCTGGGATATGTTCGGTATCAGCATCGTCAACGAAAAACGAGGCGAGTACCGTTACTTCATCGAAAACGAGGAAGACATCAGCAAGAACGGACTCCGTTCCTGGCTCTACAACACTTTCTGTGTAAGCAATGCCTTGGCAAACAACCAAAGCATCAAAGATCGTATCATTCTGGAGTATGTGCCATCGGGTCAAGATTACCTTCAGTCCATCATTGATGCCATGAAGGAAAACCGTGTGCTAAACATGACTTATCACAGTTATTGGAAGGATGAGGAGAACAACTTCGATGTTCAACCATATTGCGTGAAGCTGTTCCGTCAGCGGTGGTACATGGTGGCCAGAAGCACCGATTCGTATTTCTACGAGAAAGGTCCTATGATTTACGCCCTTGACAGGATCAAATCCCTACGCATAAAGGAAGAGACATTCGATATGCCTAACGACTGGGATGCAGCGACGTATTTTGATGGATGCTTTGGTATAATTGCCGACCGCAATACAGACATTCAGCCAGTAAAACTAAAGGTGTCAGCAGGGCAGGCTAATTATATCCGCGACCTGAAGATGCACGAGTCGCAGGAAGAAATAGAACGCAACGAAGAGTACAGCATCTTCACCTTCAATCTCCGCCCGACCTTCGACTTCATACAAGAATTGCTTTGGAACGGCGAAGATGTGGAAGTGCTGGAACCGCTGTGGCTTCGCAAGGAGATAGCGGGAATGGTGAAACGAATGTGGAACAAATATAAAGAGGAATAACAATGGATAAAGTCAATTTCAGTTTCCGTGGAATACAGGATTTGTGCAGTATTCACTATCGTGACATCATAGATCGCAAGGATGTTAAGAGATTCTTGCTAAGCAGACGTGTACGTTTCATTAACCCGTGGGGTAAGTATGATTATGCTTACTTTGGAGACTTTTACTTCAAAGGGGATGTTATGATGCTCATAACTAAAGACAGAGATTATACTCCCTATCATAAGAACGGCCAAATGGAAAACACGCTTTGGTCCACTGTTCCCGTCATCTTTGCAGGTGTAGATACCAGAATTAAAGACGACCTTGGTCATGAAATATTTACAGGGGACGTGGTGTCGTATCAAGGATATACATCCGTTGTTAGATACTTCAATGACGCTGAAATCCCAGGCCTACTTGGTGACAATTGCGATATTCTAATCGAGAAAAGCGGAGTGGCACATAAAGAAGGTACAGCTTTCGTTGATGTAAATCCTACCATGTTCATGGAGTTTGATCCTTTGTTTGTTAGGTGGCCAGCTGATGCTTTCTGTCAAGGTGGGCCTTCGTTTGCAGATATTCGCGAGAAAGCTTCAATGGCAATGGATGCACCGACTTTTATTGAAGGAACATCCTTGCGAAAGAAGATGCTTCGCTTCACCTATGACGAGATAGAAGATGTGCTAACCAGTGACAAGACCCTGACGTATTTCAGAGATTGTGAAGCAAGTGATGAAGATGAGAATGGGGAGCCATGTTATATCATCTTCGCAGACAATTTCCCAGACTATCAAGTCGAGAAATACTATGAAATACCAATGCCTGATAGGGATGATTTCGTCGGTGATATGAAAAAGGCGTTTAATGATTTCCTTATCTATGCTCATAGTCGCCCCGAAGAGACATATGTTCTAGCTGACTTCAAAGGTATATTCCATATTGACTCGAACTTTAAGTTCAAGGTGGCAACCGCCTTTGATGAATGGTTTAAGTTCAACATTCGCAATGTCATATTGCCTAGATGGATATACTTTGCACTTGGTTCGTTACACGGAATAGGAAAAGACTAATATGAAAGCTACACGCATGACCATTGGTGCAATCGGAGAAGCTGCCGTAGCACTGGAATTACTAAAAAAAGGGTTTGATGTTATCAACATCAACAATCATTATCGCAATTACAAAAATGCCGATTTGGTCTGTATGAATCCTGATACTGGCAAGAGTATTATGATACAAGTCAAGACTGGGACAACTCACAACATCTTGACTGGCTTTACATCAGAGTTGGATGGTACAATACCAAACATCGACAATTCAATTATAGGGCCATGGGTGTTTGTACACATACCGAACGAGGACTTTTCTCAGATGATGTTCTACATCTTATCAAAGGAAGAAATCAAAGAACTGATTACATCAAGCAATCTTTGGTATGTAAATGAATGGAACCGCACTCTGACAAGCAAACCCATGGTGGGAGTGTATACTGAGTGGTTGGAAGGAAAGAATCAACCAGGTAAGTTAACTAAGAAATATAAGTATCCCGAATATAAGAATCAGTTAGGCCATAACTCCATCGGCAGATGGGATAAAATCGAAGTGTTACTGAAATAATGGAGAAGGCATAATGTATGAAGGATTTTGCAGCAATAGATTTCGAAACGGCTAATAATGAGCGTTCTTCGGTTTGTTCCGTTGGAATAGTCATTGTCCGAAATGGAGAGATAGTAGATAATTTCTACTCGC
>Ga0310696_10001905_pt1 | contig 28872 bp, 26 predicted proteins | sample AusTroGonzalo_MG_4_FD_203885 | JGI IMG/M metagenome (GOLD analysis project Ga0310696, IMG submission 203885) | Bovine rumen microbial communities from tropical cattle in Woodstock, Queensland, Australia - Gonzalo_02 (v2) (version 2) | ecosystem: Host-associated > Mammals > Digestive system >... | reverse complement strand
CCCACAGCACGTTGACCTTCAATGATTTCGGGCCACACGTTTTTATGGGCTTCCACGTATTGGGAAATCATCTTTTCGTCATCGACGAGAGTTAAACACTGACAATATCTTTTCATTTTACATCAAGTTTTTATTTAAATTTAACATCGAAATACACGAAAAACACTAATTTTTTCGTGTTTTTAGGGTTTTTAGATGTTTTTAATCTGTCGCAGTCCGTATAATAATATTATTATGAAGCATAATGTCGGTATAATAAATGAGAATTTAATGTAATCTGCATCGATTATCATTGCTTGCAATGGTGGTAAAAGCGAGCCACCGAGGATTGCCATTATCAATCCTGCTGAGCCTAATTCGGCATCGGGACCGACATCTTTCAAAGCTAATCCGTAAATAGTCGGGAACATCAGGCTCATGCAGGCTGAAACAGCCACAAGACTATACAAACCGACACGTCCACCAACAGCTATCACGATGATTGTCAATAAGATAGCAATTGAAGCAAAAGTGGTGAGCATCTTAGCTGGCTTGAACCATTTCAGAAGCCATGTACAGAGAAATCGTGAGCCGCAGAAGAGCACCATTGCGATGATATTCAATCTTTGCGACATGATTTCAGCGGTCTGCTCTGCGATACCTTCCGCCATAAAGACCTTCGTTCCGTATTGGATGATGAACGTCCAGCAGGTAATTTGCGCCCCGACGTAGAAAAACTGGGCAATGACGCCTTCGCGGTAGGCTCGGTTGGCAAGCAAACGTTTTAGGCCGTTGGCTTTCTGTGCATTTTCAACTTTGGCCGTTGACTGTTGGCCGTTGGCTTTTTTAACAAAAAGCAATATCAATACAAAAACAATGATTAAAACTATACCAATTGCGGCGTAAGGTCCAACGACCACTGACAAATCGGACTGTTTCAGGGCTTCAAACTCGGCATCGTTTAGTGTAGCTCGCTCAGCCGTCGAGAGTGGGCTCATCTTGGCTTGAATCCAGTTCATAGCCACCCACATGCCAAGCAGCGAGCCAATGGGATTGAACGCCTGCGCAAGATTTAGTCGCCGCGTAGCCGTTTCTTTTTCACCCATAGAGAGAATGAACGGATTGGCAGTCGTTTCAAGGAAACTCAAGCCGCAGGTGAGGATGAAATATGCTATCAGGAATGGATAATAACTACCGATTGCCCTTGCGGGAATGAACATCAAGGCACCCAAGGCGTAGAGCCCGAGACCCATGAGGATGCCGCTCTTGTAGCTGAAACGCTTGATAAACAAGGCGGCAGGCAGCGCCATGCAGAAGTAGCCGCCGTAAAATGCCACCTGCACCAGCGTGCCGTCGGTGACGCTCATGCGGAAGATCTTCGAGAACGCCTTCACCATGGGGTTTGTGATGTCGTTGGCGAAGCCCCAGAGCGCGAAGCAACACGTCACTAATATGAACGCCAAAAGATAATTTTTCTCTACGGTTTTCATTTTACATTGTTATTTCTTTTTTATTAACATCTAAAAACTCGAAAAACACTAATTTTTCTTCCTCAAACTTTTCTACTTGAACTTCTCTTCCTCAGTTTTTCGAACACGGATTAAACGGATTAAACGGATAAACTTTAGTAAAAAAATCCGTTAAATCTTTGTAATCCGTGTTCAATAATATATGTCATACTATTTTTGAAAGTATAGTTTTCGAATATTTCGTGTTTTTAGATGTTATTATTTTCTTCTTATTGTCAGTTTAATTGCTTCTTTGTGTTTCATTGCGAATATTTCAGCGTCTTTGACGACTATGGCGAGGTATCCGCCACCGCCGGCACCTGGCATTTTCCAAGCGAAGACATTGTCAAGAGCTGAATACTTGTCTATGTAACTTTGCACACAACCCTGTATCATCCCGGGGAACATCGCCACTTGGGCGTTGAACGAGGCCTTGTAAGCTTCCGCAAAGGCCTTTAAATCCTTATTTAAAATGGCGTTCCAGCAATCGTCGGCAGCTTTCGCCAAATTTTTCACTTTCGTTTCGGTGATGTCTTTGCCCTCAACGACGCTGCAACCTGGTTTGCGAGGCTCCATCGGGATCATAACAAGATGATTTTCAAGCCATTGCAAAATATCTTCATCTTTACAGGTCTCGATTTTCAGAGGCCAATAACGTTTGTCGTAATAATGGCGCACCAGTCCGGGCATGCAGATGCCTATCGAGTCCTGCGCTCCGCTGATGATGCCATCCGAGCGTTCGGGGTCGTTTTCGAAGCAAAACATCAGCTTTGCCAGGAATTCAGGGTCCATATTCGGCAACTTGACCGGCCAAATCTTCTTGATCATGTTGCGGGTCGAGGTCGACAGTCCGCAGCGTTCACGGATCTCGAAAGTGGGCTCGAGGGATATCGTGATTGCCCACCCAGGAGCGAATTCGCTTACATAAGGTTGGTCGATCCATGTTCCGGCAAGGTCCAAACGTGTCGGGATCTGGCAGAGCTGGTCTTTCAAAGCGGTGCTTGAATGCGCTTCAAGGCCCTCACTCGGCACACGTTTCAGCACAATGTATTCGATGCCGCGTTCCTTGCAAAACTGGCGTTTCTCCTCCTTATCGCCGTCCTCGTTGACAACCAAGATATCGGGTTTCAGCATGTCGACCGTCGGGATGAAGTCCATGATGCCGCTGCCTTTGTTGATGAAAGCGTCTTTCACATAGCGTATCGCCTTGACCATGAAAAGGCGTTCGTTCTCATCGTAAAGCGTACGGTGGCCTTTGTAATGCAAGATGGTGTCGTCGGAGCCGATTCCTACGTATAGATCACCATACTGCGCCGCCTGCCGGAAGAACTCGACATGACCACTGTGCAGCAGGTCGTAACAACCGGAGACAAATACCTTCTTCATTTTACATCGATTTTTTTTTAATTTTAACATCGAAAAACACGAAAAACTCTAATTCTTCTTCCTCAAAATTTCTTCCTCAGTTTTTTTCGAACACGGATTTTACGTATTAAGAATGAAGAATAACTGCAGTAGAACATTGTTTTCGGGTTTTTCGGGTTTTTAGATGTTTATTATTTATCTTTCTGCTCGCATTGGGTTGTTGAGGAAATCCTCATATGCAAGTTTGATGCCGTCTTCGAGTTCGGTTTTGTACGTCCAGCCGAGTTTGGTGGCTTTCGAGACATCCAGAAGCTTGCGAGGAGTGCCGTTTGGACGTGATGTGTCCCATTTTATTGCACCTTTGTAGCCAACAACTTTTGCGACTAATTCGGTTAAAGCCTTGATTGTCAATTCTTTACCAGTACCTGCATTGACAGTCTCATTACCGCTGTAATTGTTCATCAAAAACACGCAGAGGTTTGCGAGGTCGTCGACATAAAGAAACTCACGCAACGGAGAGCCGTCGCCCCAACATGTAACTTCCTGTAAACCATTGACTTTCGCCTCATGAAAACGTCTTATCAAAGCCGGCAACACATGCGAATGCTCGGGATGATAGTTGTCATTCGGACCATATAGATTTGTCGGCATCACCGAGATGTAGTCGGTGCCGTACTGTCGGTTCAGAAACTCGCAATATTTCAGACCCGAAATCTTCGCCAAAGCATAGGCCTCGTTGGTCTTTTCGAGTTCTGAAGTGAGGAGGCAGCTTTCAGGCATCGGCTGTGGAGCCAAACGCGGATAGATGCAGCTGCTTCCAAGGAATTCGAGCTTTTTGCAGCCGTTTTTCCATGCGGCGTGGATGACGTTCATCTCAAGAATCATATTGTCGTACATGAAATCGGCCAGAGCCGACTGGTTTGCGACGATACCGCCCACTTTTGCGGCAGCAAGGAACACATATTCGGGTTTTTCTTGGGCAAAAAACGCCTCTACAGCCTCCTGACGGGTCAAGTCGAGCTCTTTGTGGGTCCTCGTGATTATATTTGTATATCCCTGACGCTGCAGCTCGCGCACGATGGCACTTCCCACCATACCGCGATGTCCTGCTACATATATTTTACTGTTTAATTCCATATTCTTCCTTATTTATTTCACATCGAAAAACTCGAAAAACTCTAATCTATTCTTCCGTAAAATTTTTTCGGGTTTTTCGTGTTTGTAGATGTTTAGTAAAATTAGTGGTTTTAGTGTTTTTAGATGTTAAAAATTAAATATTTTCTTGTAAATAAAGTTTCCGGACTTTTTTCATGTCGTGCTGTACCATGATGCGGACGAGTTCCTCGAAGGATGTCTTGTTAGGGTTCCAGCCCAGTGTTTTCTTGGCTTTCGTCGGGTCACCAAGCAGCTGGTCGACTTCGGCAGGACGGAAATATTTCGGGTCGACTTCAACCAAAACCTTACCCGTTTTCACATCGATACCTTTCTCTTTGACGCCCTCGCCTTCCCATTTCAGCTCGATTCCGACTTCTTTGAAAGCCAGCGTACAGAACTCGCGCACGGTGTGATATTGTCCGGTGGCGATGACGAAATCGTCAGGCTCGGGCTGCTGGAGTATGAGCCACATGCACTCGACGTAATCTCTGGCATAGCCCCAGTCGCGCAATGAGTTAAGGTTGCCGAGATACAGTTTGTCCTGGAATCCCTGAGCGATTCTGGCAACAGCTAAAGTTATTTTTCTTGTCACGAAGTTCTCGCCGCGGCGTTCCGACTCGTGGTTGAACAAGATGCCGTTGCAGCAGTACATCCCGTAGCTCTCGCGGTAGTTTTTCATGATCCAGAAGCCGTATTGCTTCGCCACTCCGTAAGGCGAGCGCGGGTAAAATGGCGTGGTCTCTTTTTGAGGCACCTCCTGCACCATTCCGAACAGCTCCGACGTGGAGGCCTGGTAGATGCGGCATTTGTCGGCAAGGCCAACGATCCTCACTGCTTCGAGCAGTCTTAAAACACCGACGGCATCGGCTTCGGCAGTGAATTCAGGCACATCGAACGACACCTTCACATGGCTCTGAGCCGCGAGGTTATATATCTCATCCGGCTTTATCTCGCTGATGATCCTTACCAGCGACGAGCTGTCGGTCATGTCGCCCCAATGCAGGTTGATGAGGCGTTTTTTCTTCATATCGCGCACCCATTCGTCGAGATAGAGGTGTTCGATACGACCCGTGTTGAAGCTCGAGCTGCGGCGAAGCACGCCATGCACTTCATAGCCTTTTTCAATCAAAAACTCGGCCAGAAACGAGCCGTCTTGTCCAGTGATACCGGTGATTAGCGCTACTTTTGACATAGAATATTCAGTTTAAACCAATTGCAAAGATACAAAAAAAGGACATCAAACAACATTTTGACATCCTTTTTATTATAAAAATGAGCCTTTCTGGCGTTTTTTTACATCTTCTGATCCAGATTCTTGCCCTTTTCTTCGTGTTCGAAATTCGGGATAAACTCCTTGATGGCCTCCACCACCTGTGCTTTTGTGAAGTCGTCTTTTGCAAAAATATGTTCCAGCTTCTCGAAAAACGCGTCCACCTCGTCCATATCATGACGTGTTGTCTGCTCAACCACTCCCAATGCCTTGAAACGCTGCATGTCGAGCTTCTCGCCAGGCACGTAGAACTCTTCGTATGCTTTTTCGCCTGTGGTATCGCTCTTGAAATACACTACGGGATACTTTGGCTGTTGGCCATTGGCCATTGGCTCGTAGCTCATTGCCTGAGCCTTGGCTTTGGCCTCTGCATCGGTGGCACAAAGTTCTTTTTTCATACCAATTGCCTCGACGAACTTGTCGCAAATCGAAGAGAACGTCAGCATCTGGTCTTCGCCCAGTTTCGGGAAAAACACCTCGCCGCCGTTACCGAGGATACACGCCAGCATGCATATCTGACCGCTCTCTTCCGGTGACACGAAATAGCGTTTCACGTCGCTTGGAGCCGCCAGAGGCTGACGTTTCTGCAAACGGTGTATCCAGCCGTCGGGCAGCGAGCCGTTGCTGAACGCCACGTTGGCAAAACGCGCCGTGGTGACTTTGAAATATTGGTTATAAGCCATCACCAGGTCTTCCATGATGCGCTTGCTGGCGCCCATGATGTTGACCGGATTGGCAGCTTTATCGGTGCTTACGCAGAAGAAATGCTTCGGTGGATACACCTTCAGCAGGTCCATCAGTCGCTTGGCCTTGATGTCGTTGTTTTCGATCAACGCCTGCACGCTGTAGCGGTCTTTCTCCGAGCGCACGTGTTTATGGGCCGAGAAGTTGGCCACAATGTCGAAGCCTTTCTCCTCACGGAAAATACGTTCAAAAATAGGGTCGGCGAAGTTCAATGTGTAGCAGCGGAACTCGTCGGGCACATAGAGTCCGTTGGTGGAGCGCACGTCGCGCACCAGCTCAGCGAGGCCGTTCTCATTGAGGTCGACCACCACCACGCTCTTAGGCTCAAAACGCAGCACCGCCTTGATGAAGCTGGAGCCTATGCTGCCTGCGCCGCCAATCACACATACCTTCTTGCCGTGTATCTCGCGGGTCAATACTTCCTTGTTCGCCTCAATATCCTGGGCAAACATGCTGACAGGCCTGAACGTGACGCTGTCGGAGATGAATTTTTCGAGGTTAAACAATGGCATTTTTTATACAATCCACGATATATTTCACGTCGTCGTCTTTCACATACGGACCTGCAGGCAGGCACATTCCGACTTTAAACACGGCTTCCGACACGCCGTTCACGTAGGCAGGGCAGTTCTTGTAGACCGGCTGTTTGTGCATCGGTTTCCACACAGGACGCGCCTCCACTCCTGCCTGATCCATAAACACGCGCAGAGCCTCGACGTTGTCGTTAGGCTGGCAGTCGGTGGTAGCCGAGTCGGCCACATGGATCACGCCCGCCGCGCCACCCACAGCGCCTTGCACTATGGTCTTGTAAGCGTTTTCCTGGCCTTTGATCTTAAGATCAGGGTCAAGAGTGATGGTGACGAGCCAATAGTTGCTGTCGTATTCGCCTGTGGCAGGCTGCGCATGCACCTTGATGCCTTTCACGTCTTTCAAAAGCTCTTCGTAAAGCTTCTGTACGTGTTTGTGGTGGGCGATATGGTCGTTGGCCACCGTCATCTGTCCGCGTCCGATGCCCGCGCATATGTTGCTCATTCGGTAGTTGTAACCTATTTTCTCATGCTGATAATAAGGATAACTTTCGCGATATTGCGTAGCGTACATCATTATCTCACGCCATTCGTCCTCGTTGTTGGTGATGAGGGCGCCGCCGCCCGAGGTGGTGATCATCTTGTTGCCGTTGAAGCTCAGCACTCCATACTTGCCGAAGGTGCCGAGCACCTGGCCTTTCCAGCGGCTTCCGAAGCCCTCGGCAGCGTCTTCGACGACGGGTATCTCGTAGCGGTTGGCGATCTCCATGATACGGTCGACGTTGTACGGCATTCCGTAGAGGGCCACTGGCACTATAGCCTTAGGTTTACGGCCAGTCTTGGCGATACGGTCTTTGATGGCTTTTTCCAGAAGCTCCGGATCCATGTTCCAGGTGTCGGGCTCGCTGTCGATGAAGACAGGTGTCGCGCCCAGATATGTTATCGGGTGGCTTGAGGCGCAGAATGTGAAACTCTGCACGCAGACCTCGTCGCCCGGTTTCACGCCGCAAGCGATGAGAGCGAGGTGCACGGCTGCTGTACCGGCCGAAAGCGCGACAACTCTCTTCGTGAGTGGTTCTTCATTCCGCACTTGATGCGGAATCTCATTCACAAAATCTTCGAGATCTTTCTCAAATCCGTTGACATTCGGTCCGAGTGGCACCACCCAGTTGGTGTCGAATGCCTCTTTGATATACTTTTGTTCAAGTCCTGCCTCCGACATATGAGCGAGGCAGAGATAAATACGATTGGTTGGCATATTTTATGTTTTATTTTATTTGTTTCTGTTACCGCTAGGCAGAGATGGATGCGGTCGGCAATTTATATGAATGAACTGAAAAAGTCATAAAACTTTTTCGTTATTCTTCCGATTGATTTGATTGTGTATCTGGTCTGCAAGGCTTTTAGCTCGTCTGCGACAATATGGAACAGTTCCACGTTCCGCTTGTATTCCGGAAGAACTTTTTTCTCTGCTTCGGTTATCAGTACAACTATTTCTCTTATTGAATCAAAGCAGTCGTCTATATTGTTTCCTCTGATCGGAACGCTTATGCTTTGCAGTTTGTCGTTGTCATCCCACATAAAAGCCACAAAACAAGGCAGGTCTTTCGCCGATGACAATCCGAAATTCTTCAAAATCGTCTCATTCGATGTTTTTCTTTCACTCTCTGGCACCATAAAACCAATCATTTTCGGATTTGACAAAGCCTTGATGCCAGGTTTTTCTTTGGTGATAGGTCTTACTGCAAAGATAGGCCAGTTAGGACCTGATTTTTCATCCAGTGCATCCCAGAAATCGTCGTCTCTCAGCACCTTTTTGACATACGGGTCAGAATCCGTATAAAGAATAAAGCCATATATTCTCGATGTGTTGGCGTCTTTCACATTATCCTTGATCAATTCAAGGCCGTTTTCTTTTTGTAATGGGTACATATCTCAGAATGATTTAGTTTTTATGGTTAAGTTATTTGAAATTCTTGCCTGGCTCCAATACCTGCGCGAGGCAGGGGTGGATATGGTTGGTAAATTATGTTTTTATTTTACTTTCATTGTTAAAACTAAAATAACAGAATTCTTATTTTACTTTTGGTAAACACAACAATGTCTTATTTTACTTTTTGGATTAAAACTAAAATAATAAGATTTTTATTTTACTTTTTTAAATTATTCAAACATGTCAAGATATGATTGAAAAACATACAATCTGTTTCGGCTTTGTCCTGTTATTTCAACCAGATATCCGTCTTCGTGCATTTTTTTAACTAAATCATTAGCCGCTTTATACGACAATGAGCATGTTGTAGCTGCTTTTTCAACCGTGGTGTATGGATTCTTCATCAAAGAATGTAGAAGCATTATAGCATGTGTGCTTCTTCTGCCATACGAACTACGTATTGAATTTTCCGTATTATCTTTGAATCTTAATATTTCCCTAAGTGTATCTGCTGATTTTGATGCTGTTTGCTCAATACCAACCAAGAAATACTTAATCCATTGCTTCATATCACTTCTTTCGCGAACGTTGCTCAGATTATCATAATACAATCCTTTGTTTTTTTCAAAATAAGTTGAAAGATATAGCAAAGGTTTGTCCAAAATACGCTCTTTTACCAAGAATAGAGTGATTAGCAGACGACCAATACGTCCATTACCATCCAAGAAAGGGTGAATCGTTTCAAACTGGTAATGAGCTATAGCTATCCTGATTAAAGCAGGTGTTTTTATATCTTCATTATTCAAAAAACATTCCAAATCTCCCATCAAATCACCCACATACATATCGCGAGGAGGGATGAATTTCGCATCTGACAGCGAATTACCGCCTATCCAGTTTTGGCTTGTCCGAAAATCGCCAGGCATCTTATGCTCACCGCGAACTTTATGCAATAGAAGTTTATGTGTTTTCCTGATCAGTCTTGTAGATATTGGCAGTTTCTCAAGATCGATAATCGCTTCATTAAGTGCTTTAATATAATTATTGACTTCTTGCCAGTCGTTGCGGCGTTCTGGATTGACTTCTTCCAATGGGAGCAAAGCCTCATCCATTTTTGTCTGAGTTCCTTCGATTCTGCTTGACAATACAGCCTCTTTGGTTACGTGAAGTTCAATAAAAAGATCCAGGTTTGGTACCAGATGTGCAAAAGAGTTGAGCATTCCCAGTTTAACAGCAGCCCGTTCGAGCAACTGGCTTATCTCTGGAGAATTCCAGACCCATTCGTCATTTATTTTTTCGGGCACAAAAAATCTGTATCCGAATCCACTTTCGTAATGTCCCGGTTTAAATTGCTCTAATGTTATCATTGTCTTATTTTACTTTACAGCGCAAAAGTACAATAATTTTTCTTTTATTTTACTTTTTTGTTAAAAAATAAAATAAAATTTGAAGGATTTGGGTGAAATTTAAGGAGAATTCCCTAAAATTCTTATATCAAGCTTAATCACAGAAAAGTCGTCGTAATCAATTATGATTATATTATTACAATGATCTCTGTGTAGCGTCTATTGTGTGTTATTTTGTAGCTTTTTGATTATTACCATTGCCTCTGCATAACCTATTGGAGAGATTTTATACCGATTACGCCGATTTTCATATTTTACTTCATAATATACATAGTATGATTGATTAAAATACCTACTAACATTATTTTTACTTCGTTTAAACACTTTGAAATATTTATTGATAATATGCGATATTTCCGTAGTGGTAAATAATTTTGATTCATCTATCTGATATTCCAAAGCCAATGATATCAATATTGCTTTCTCAAGTGAAATTTTTATCAAAGCTAATTTTTTTACATCAATTCTTATAGGCTCTAATATACAATCATCAAGACATTTTTCATAAAACTTTTCATAAAACAAACCCAATCCATTAATGTTGTTATCAACAATTGATACTCCTTCGGCAATAGCAAGTCTTCCAACACCCATCCTTTCTTGCACATTGTCTATATCTTTAAACCTGTCTTTTGTATAACGTTCAGCATCTCTCTGCCTCAATTTCCAACGCCTGTATCTTTCTTCAAAATTAGCATCGATAAATAAAACTCGCAACCTTTCTGATAGACACAACTTGACAAATGCTTTCACCTCGTTTTCTGTCCTAAAACCAGTAACGACATATTTGTCCGTGATCTCATGCGCTATCATAAATTCTACCACTCGGTTGACAACAAATAATGGTTCAACTTTTAAAACCTCTTCTGCAAATAAATGTTTGTCAATATTAGATTGGGTGCCATGAGTATTCAATAATTTATGTGTCATAAATTCACTTGCCTCAATATGATAGTACCCATGATTATCAACCAAATACTTTCCTATAGTTGATTTACCAGCACATGTCCTACCGCAGATAACGAAACCATCATAAAACTGAATGTTTAGCTGTCTTCCTGCTTCATGTTTGTCTTTTATAGCCCCGTGATTCTGCAAAAAGGCTAACATCTGCTCAAAAGCTCCTTTTCTGAAATCACCCTTATCCGCTTCATTAATATCAAGCAAACTAACTGGCTTTGAACACCCCACTGGCACAAACCATTTATTAAAGGTCTTATTATCAAGCCACGGATAGAGCATGTTCGTTTCAAAAGCATATTCCTTTTCTGCAACAGACCCATATGCAGTGCTTTTAAAAACCATATAATCTTTTTCTATTCCGGATCTATTCTTAAGCTCTTCGGTTAAAAACAATATTATATGTGATGTTACACTACATTGACGATTATTTCCTTTATTCTTAAGTTCATTATTTAATTTTTCGAAACTGGTTTCTTGCATCCAGTACTTGACATCTACGCCTGGCACTTCATAGTCTTCACTACTTAAAGCGTCTATTTTTACAGAAGTATCCTCTATAAAAAACAATCTCCCCTCAGGACCTGATACATTTTTTTTCCATCTGGCTACTGCATCTTTAAAGCTCTCTGACAGCAACTCGTTTCTATCATCGATACGAGGCTCTTCGTAACCGATTCCATAAAATAGTTTTTTATAATTTAGGATATTTACCTGATAACTTCTACAAAGATATCTGGCATGTGCCAGCTTTGTTTGGTTAGAGGTAACAAACGTTATATCAGTCATCTTCCACTATTCTGCTCGAGTTATTGAAAACTGTTTTTATACATGTACATTGTGGCATTTTTATCCTTACCTTGTCAACAATACTTTCTATATCGGTTCCAAAGAAATATAGCATTGGACCTAAACTCGACATGCCGACACATTTTGCGCCACAATTTCTAATATTTATTTCTGTTTGAAACAATTCTTCACCATATAAACTACGTTCCAGCACCTTCCATTTTGTCTGCTGAATCGCGTCTATAGATTTACAAAACACATTAAAATCATTTTCTATTAAAGCAGATGTAATTCCATACACTGATTCATAAAGAATTTCCTTTACTGCTTCTTTTTCAATTGGACAATTTGATTGAAAGAACTTTTTCTCATCATCTTCAGTTTTATTAATAATATTAGGAATACATAAACCCAATTCCCATTGAGGTAATTCTATGCGTTTAAACAACAATGGTTTTTGTACCAATTGTCCAATATATGATGACGATGGGGCTAAAACTTTCTTTTCTGAATTTTTTATACCTGTATCAAAGATAAATCCTCCTTTGAAATATGTATTAACACCAATACCGGAAGTACCGCCTCTGCCAGATAAACGAACCACATCGTTTTCTGTATAGCTTCTATGGTTTAAAAATAATAGAGCCTCTACACATGAAAGATATATCATGGTGTTAGAACCGAACCCAATATGTGATTGAATCAAACTATCATTGATAACACATAATATGCTCTGGTCTAAGTTTTCTCTTTTAATAATGCCAAATAGATGGTTTTGTATCTTTTTTAATTCATATGTAGTGAAACCATTCTTTCTGTTGTCCACTATTTTAATAACATCAGATGCTTCAAAGCTCATGTTAAGAGTCGGAGATGCTATCGAGAATCCGATTCCACCATTTAGTCTATACCCATTGTGGTTCATTCCTATTAAGGATATATGTATCCTTGGAAAAGCTTTTATCCTTATCATATTATAACTTCTTAGCTTTTTCCCACTCTGAATAAAAATAATCCATATAATTCAAAGCTATAGGACTTGATTTCATAACATGTAACGCTGGTGTATTTCTACTTTCTAGTTCCGGGAAAACCGGACCTATAATACACGTATCATCTATGCGAAAAATACTATGTGCTGCTGTATGATCAAAACACCGAATCTCCAAATTGGCATATCGCTTGACCAACTCCGAATATTTTGTTTTTACTTTGTCAGCATCAGCTTTTTTAGTGGCAGGAATATAATCATCTGCTGGCAATAACACTCGCACTCCGACGCCTCGCTCTAAAGCTTGTAATAGAACTCTGGCATTTTCAGGGGCACCCGAACTTGTGTCAGCGAAATCGTTGAAAAATCTAACAGCAGTTACCCCAACAACATCGATATGTCTATTCGCATTTCTAATAAACTGTTCGTACTGGTTTCTTGATGCCCTGTTGTACAAAACCTCTATTAGCTGGAGCTTCTTCAACTTTTCTGTCTGTTTAAAATCTTGCCATGCCATCAAAAATTGAATAATAGCTACTATCATACCTGCCGCAAGTCCTCCAAACAATCCCGTCCATTTACTATTAGGATTATCATTTAGCCAATACAAAAGCAACGAGATAGCAGTAATTAATAATAATAATACAGCCACTATGACGCTGGCAGAAATCTTATAACTTTTCCCAAATAAGCTCATATTAATAACCAATTAATAAATATTCCCTATTGAATTTTGCATCACCATTTTGCTTATTCAAAGCATACTTATACTTTCTATCATATATATCAACATTCTTCTTATATTTAATCATAATAGATGAGAGGTCTTCTATAGAAGGTATTCCTCCATATCTATAAGACAACGCAATGATGCTATTACTAAACTTTTTGATAAGCTTTTCAAAAACTCCACGTGCATCTATAGGAGTGAAATAATTAGGCGCGTATGAATCTCTAATTCTTTTGTTGATCGTGTCTTTGTTAACAATATCATCCCATTGATTATACTTAGCAATACCTTCTAAAAAATGGTAACACTTTAAATAATTTGAACTTTCATTACTCTCGCCTTTCTTTTTAATATATGGAGGGTCGAGATATACCAAATCATAATGATTTGTCTGAATTGAAAACACATCTTTGCAAATAGCCCTACATTTCTCCTTTGACTGATATACTGAACTATTAATTTCTTTAATAAATGATGTAAAATGATCGGGAAATGATTTATCCCATGTAACTTTATTTCCAAAACTGCGATCAACATCCCTAACTCTCATTTCCAAATTCTTGCGATGAAACAAATTATATGGTCTTTTAGCTAAACATGCTTGAAACAATGCATTATATGCTATTGCTTTTTTATATTTAAGTACTTTACCTTTATATAAACTTTTTAACGATTCAATATTAGTAATTGTTGAATCAAGCCATCGGTTTTCTTCGTCAAGATAGTAAATTCCCTTGAAATTATTTGCTATATAGCTACTCGTATTATTATTTAATCTCAATAAAAAATCAACATCATTAGCTGTTAGCAACACATCGTTATTCTCGACTATTGACTCTCCTATTATCTGGTTAAACCTATATAAATCATTATAAGTAACCTCTTTGCCCATTCGCTTAAACAGACAGCTTACAACACAACTTCCTCCAAATGCATCTAAAACCGAATGGAATTCATATCCATCTAAGCATTCATATATCCATGGCAGTATTTTCCTTTTGCTGCCTTGATATCTTGTAGATGGTATAGTCTTCAACAAATCGCTTATAGACATATCATGTGTATCGAATCTCATGTAAAATAATACTCTTGCTAATCAATCTAAAACAATTAAATTATAGATACAGTTCTTACTCACACATCTAATTCGGGCAAGCCCAATTGCCGCAAATATACATTATGTTCCTGGACAATATCTTTCATTTTGACTACAAGTTTGTTGATCTCGCCAATTTTATCACTAATCATCTGTTGTTCTGCGATTGGATTTGTAACATACTGACTTGGCAATAAACTATATTTGTTATTTGCAATTTCCTCATATGGCACCAATCGCGACAGACCTGATACATCATCCTTGCTCGAATAACATCTAATTATTATATTCTGATATGCAAGTGACAGTCTATTCAAACGCCCATTGTTTTCAAACAAGTTTTTTGCATTTATCATCAACACACCATTGCGTTTATCAGAATGTTGAAATACCATCAGTGCAAAGGCTACGCTAGTAGAATAAAGCATATTTACCGGCAGCCCAATAACAGCCCGCAAATCATTATGGGCTATAATCTGCCTGCGAATATCTTCACCAACTCCTAATTGATAAAGCAAACTCAATGGCACAGCAAGCGCCATCACGCCATCTTCTGTCAAAGACTCCAAACAACGCAGCATAAAGCCATTATCAAATGGCAATTCTTTATATCTTGGATATCTTAATGACAAATTTTTCCATTTGATTGGTTCTATTCTTCGACGAACACCCCATGGTGGCAAACATGTTATAACATTATATCTTTCTGTTAAAAACCATTCATCACTCAAGACATCTTCATTTTTTAAATCATATTGGTTAATGCCATTTACAAACATATTTAGCCTCGCCATATCTGATTGTAACATTGACGCATTTCTAAGTATTATCGTTGAAACAATATCACTATTTCTATTTAAAACAGACATCGCCAATGTGCCAACCCCACAAGACGGATCATATAAACGCAAATCTTTCTTGTTATTGATACTTTTTCTGACAATACGACTAATCAAAGAACAGACATCCCAAGGAACAAGTTCCAACCTGCGTCCTCCATGTAAATGCATTATTTCTTCAAACAAACCCTCACGATAACCTGGAGCACAATAGTCTTTGGTACACTCATCTATCTTATAAATATAATTTCCACAAAAACCTCCTCGAGGGATACGTAATATTTCTTGAACGGCTCTATAATACAAATCCGGCATTTGTCTATCTGTAAACATAACAGATCCTTCTAACAGGGCTGCCCTTATTATATATCGTGTATCTTCGTTATCCTTCTCCAAATTTGTCAGTAAATCTTTCCAAGGATCTTTTATGCCTTTCGTTTCCTTTACCATATCATAAGAAGCAAAACGATAACACAATATGGAAAGAGTTATCGGACACATCTCTTCAACAGACAATGGACTATATTGTCTAATGAAAGATGCCAATTGTCTTGCTATAGTTATTAAATTTATCATTTTACTTCAAATTCAAATTTTTTCACTAATAAATTTACAACAGCCAATAACATTGCTTTATCTTTAGAGCCTACCACAGGATAAGCCCTTTCATATACTCGTTGATGTGACAATGCATTCAATCTATCTGCCACTTTGTATCCTTCAAATTCCGTAATGCCCACAGCATCTAATGCTTTGCTGAAATTTCCTTTACCCTGAAAAGAAGAAATCAGTTCTAATATTTGTCGAAGTTGCACAAAATGAAGAGGAATTATTTCATCCTCGTTCAATGATTTTAAATTCTTAAGCAATAACAAATGATATTGTAAAAAACCGCTACTACTACCTTTTATCTCGTATTGTTCACCTATTTTCTCAAGAAACTTGATATCATATTTCGGATCTTTTGCCTGAACCTTAAAACCATCTTTAGTCTCAACATCCGAAACCGCCAAATCTCCTGAATCAGAGTTTTTCATCAACGAAGTTAATGTGGAATAAAAACTCATATGATGTGTAGTGACTATAATTTTTGAGTTTTTATAATTATCTTTCATCAATTCCACCAAGCGCGATGCGGTAACGAACAGATTGTTGTCATCCAAGCTGGCGACTGGATCATCAATGAAAAAGTATTTGTGCCCTGTAATATGCCCGTCTGCTTCAAGAAATAATGCCATAATGAAGTTCCACACAAATAGTCTTTCTTCACCACGCGATATTTTTATGTTTTTATTAGGTTCATCATTCCGAAAAAATCGAACAAACTCTATGCCGAGGTTCTGATCGTCATTAATCCATTTAAAACGAAAATCAAAACTAACATTATATGGAGCAAGTAACGAGCGTATCTTTCCTTCATCAAGATCTCGATGTAAATTATTTAGTGAACTTTTGACAACACGTAAACGAACTTCCTTTTCCGAATGCATCATATCATTGTCCCACACAAATAGGTCTTCGCTATATGCATTGTAGTAGATCCCAGTCTGACGTCCCTCTTTATTCCGCATCAACTCTTTAAATGCAACTGATAGTTGTGTTTTCCCCGTAGCATTAAAAGCGTATAAGACAATTATGCGTTTATTGTTGTCTCTAACCCATTTTGCCACTTCTTCCAGATTCTTAAACTTCATACACCCATCAGTTTGTCAATTAACAAAAAACGATAGTCATTCAGTTCTCCATAAAGATTGCCGGCATATTTATCTGTTTCCGTGTAAAACACATCACCTGTTATACCGTATAATTCATCCAGACATGTTCCATATTGTGTTAAATTGATTACAAATGTATCTATAGTTTTTATAGCCCCAACTATTACCTTTTGCCTCTGCATATTTGGAACGATTACATCAGCAGCCATCAATTCATTCTCACTATATATCCTGCGCTTTTTTGATAATCGACGTAAAAATATCTTAGCATAATCTGCATCCATATCTCGCAAATCTGCTCTAATTATCCAGCCAGTGTCCAAATCAATAAACACTTTTCCCTCTTTATTAATTGTACAATATTGAGCTAGTTTCATTACTGATATTTAATTTTCATGATCAATTGCTTATCGAGTATCTAACTTATACTGATTCACCCTCTTATACTTCTCTCCCAACGCAAGAATGTCTTTAAACAATGATAATCTTGGTTCTTTCAACTCGCCGGCATTCAATAACTTTCTATTGTGTTTGATGAAATTCAAGAGTAAATGATCTTCTAAACGATGACGTGATGGATTCCGATGATTGGTTTCCATGGAATTCATCACTTCATTATACTTCGAAAGCCAGCGCTCGTCTTGGGTCATAATTAAGAGTTTATCTGATTTCGCACCCTATCGTCATTACCCTAACATCGGTTACTGCCCCTAACTCATGACTCGTTCCACATTTGACATAAACGAAGTCTTCAGGATTGCAATGCTCAGCCACACCATCCAACACTATATCCAGCTCACCACTCAGCACATAAAACCCTTTCTGCATATCTTCGTGGACATGAGCTACGGCCACCTCTCCTGCTTTGAGGTCTGTAACAGCAATCTGTGTTATTGAGCAACCGCTTTCATTGGCAGCCAACAACACTCGCTTCATGCCAGCCTTGTGGGAAGTAGCGATAGGTACAATATCTGCAATAGACCTTTTCATTATTTAACTTGTTTATTAATGCAGCTTGTCCCCTTCTTGATTGGGACAGTACCTGTCACCCGTTCCTTAGTTCATGCGAAGACGTGGCGAGTTCTGCACCTGCCTCATTAAATCATTCAATAGTTGTTCGTCGATAATCATAATCAAATATTATCATTAAATGCCTCCAGGAAGATATACTCGCTCTTTTTTATGACAAACCCTTTACGGTAGTACCTTGTATTTCTTTCCAGATATTTTTTCGCCTGATGCCTGCTCCCAAATGTCCTGCATAAATTTGGCCAAGGGCCGCCTTTCAATTTCATTGGGCTTGATATAGTTGCCTAACCACAAACGCTGTATGTATTCCTGAGTCCTACTACCCAGAAAGGAGAAACTACTTGGACTCAAGTAATATGGAGCCTCATAAGCTTTGTCATACACTTCCTGTATCACGTCACCATGTCTGCTATACAAAGCTTCCAAATGGAACATCTTTTTATAATCATCAAACTCTTTAGTATCGACTCCCGTCTCGGGAACCAATTTAATCTTCACCTCATCGTTGATTCTTGCTGCCGTATATGGCCCAAGCGGATCCTGCATTTCAAAGTGGAAGAGTTTGTGAATGTCAGAATGATACGGATGATAGGTCAACGACAACTGTCCAGCCGACTTTCCTTGGTTACACATCGGGCAAGATGGAATGAGGTTATAGAACGACATACTAAGCATCGGATAACGCGATTTGTCGAAGAAATGGTCAAATTGAAACTTCGACAGCTTACGCACAGACCTTGGGCGTTGCTCGTTGGCATATAGCGTATAGTGCATGTTGCAATAAGGGCAACTCTTGACATTCAACATCATTGCCACCTCAACCAGAACTTTCTCCCTATAGTTTTCGTAATTGAAGGCCTCATAAATAGCAATTCCCAATGATGTTTTGCTCCAATGCCCTCCCTTCAACTCGTAAAATTTATCAGGGTATTTAGCATCATAGAAGTCTGTATATTTTTTAAGAGCCGCAACATCCGCTGTTAACAGTTTATGCAACGTATTCTTAATTTCAGTGGCTATCAAAGCATCATCCGGGTATAATTTTGTTATGGCAGAAACCAATCGTCCCCTTATTTCTTTTTTGATCTTCTTGACAAGATAGTTCCTGATGACATCCAAATTCCTATCCTTACCGTCAACACCTTTTCTTTTAGGCGAAATCCTATTCATTAAGGCACTCCTTTCTCCGTTTGAGTTCCTTGATTTTTTCCTCGTGATAGGCAATCTCAAAGTTTATGTCATGACTGGCCATTTCCTTCAACAAATATTCTTTTATCCGCACGTCACCTATCATCCTGACAATCTTTAAAATTTCGTCACTTACCCTGTCTTCCTCTATTGCAGCCTGCACAGCTTTCAACTTTCTTTGGGCAAATTCCCCAATCAAACCTTGTTTCATAAAGAAAGAATCTCTATACTGTTCAAAAACATTGGTTGCAAAAGTCTCTCGCCCTACCGTTTCACTCACATTACGAGTATAGCCTTTCTCATCCGCTTCCATATAGTTTACGCAGCAATCCGGGATGTCGGATAGCAACACAGGTGAATGGGTGCTTATGAGCACTTGGAAATCAACCCCTGGCTTTACTAACACCATAGTCTGAAGGAAATCCAGAACCAGATTGATATATCTGCGCTGCCAGTCGGGATGGAAACCAATCTCGGCCTCATCAAGCAGTATCAAACGCTTAGAATCGGCATTTGCAAACTTACTTGGCGAAATCATTAACGCATCATACAGTCGCGAGAAGATATTCAACAAATTCTGCTCACCGGAACTTAAGATGGTATTCGAACCAAGCTCTTGCGAATAATACATGTCGAAAAACTTGGCAGTCAGATATAGATGTTTCCCCAGAACTTCGTCGACTAGTTCCTTCAACTTTGCACCATCGGTCTTTGTATCCAAATAGAAACACTGCGTAAAATCGTTGTCAAAAAAGGAACACAATTCATTCACCTTCTTTGCCATATACCACATGGCAGAAAGGTCGGTTTTAAGGCCCCGGCTGCATTTCGTTTTTTCTATAAAAAACTTAAACTGCACCAGTATGGGATCTGTGTTATTTTTGAAATCCTGCCATGCTGTTAGCATGTTCATCGTTTCCCTTGGTTTTTCCTGGATCCCTTCGTTGGCCAAATTAAGGAAGTTGTAATAGATTAACTGCTCAAGGTATCTGTTCCTTGCATTAGTATGGGCTATTTTCTTTGGAGGTATTTCGATGATTTCTGTATTCAGGGGGTATTTATTTTGACGAGCCGCTTGTTCTGCTTGCCTGTTCTTTTCATTAATGGCATACCAGCCTGAGTCATTAAAACCTATTTGGACGTATTTTGGAAGACAAAACTCCTTGATAGTGTTTCTCACTTTCTCGTCTGCCAACATCGTACATATTCTATGGTTGTTTTGAGCCACGAAATAGTTCAAGTGCTGATTCAGCGGCAGCGTCATATAGATGGAACTGATATTGGAATATGTCTGTATGTCTTTTACCAAAAGCCAGCCGTCGGAAGCATTGTACCCACCAGCCAATTCAGTTGAACGCAAATCGCTATAGGTAACGTATGGCATAAAGTGGCCGCAATAGTAAAAGCAGGATATTTTTGGAATGTCGTTAACAACGCTGTATTGTAACGTAGTGTCAACCTCTATGTCTTTTCCCCAAACCAATATCCGACCATCCTGTTCATATACCAACACGCCATCTATTTCATGTGTGTTTGCACCATCCATCAGAGTTTTGAGGATAAACTCCATGGACGTACTTTTGCCAGCACCATTATTACCAACGATTGCAGCAAGCGAGTATACGCCACGGCCCCAAAATCTCTTTGGGAAGTTTTCATCCTCAGAAATGCTCAACATTTTGGTTTCAGGATCAAAACGATAGTCGTACCGGCTATCTATTTTGAGACCGACATTCCTCAATGCTTTATATTTGCGAATATATGCGAAACAGATATGAATCATGTTAATAAGTCATTGAAATTCTGCCACAAGTCCAAATCAGGTTTTATTGTTTTCAATCCCTGTGCTATACTAAATAAGGTGTTTGAATGATAACCATCATTATAAGTAAAAGGGCTATCGGTTTCAAGCAATATACGAGTTGATGGCATCATTGGCAGCATATCAAGAAACCTTCTTGATTTCAACATCGAGCCATTTACTGAGAAATAACATCCATTTTCAACAGCCGCTTTCAGCTCACTCAAACCACCAGTAAACCAATGCAGAATAGGCTTAAACTTAAAGTTCTTCCCCACAATGGTAAGAACATCTTTGACCGCCTTGCGTGAATGAATGGTCAATATCTTCTTTTCGTCATTTCTGCACCGTTCTATCAGCTCGGTAAAGAATTCTACCTGCTCTTTTTTAAAGGTTATGTCCACATAATCCAAACCAACTTCACCTATGTATCTCACTTCAGGCAACAAATCCCACATAAGCGAAATCTGACTTTTGTATTGATGTATCAATTCTGGATGAAATCCAAGCGCAAAGCGTATATACTTACTGGCTACTTCAACAGATTCTTTTCGGTATAAATCCGGCAGATTTGTAACAGAAATGGTATATATCTGCTTCTCTTCTATTTCACGAATAGCTGCAGAGCGGTCTTTTTGAAGATCAAGATGGTAGTGAGTGTCGTAAAGATAATCCATCAAAGCGTATCGATAAAATTTTGTAGTTCTATGATTCCCTCTTCATAAACTTTTACATACTCATCCAATCGTTCAGTAATTGGGCCTGACATTTGAACCGCAGCATAACTATCTTTGGGTGTAGCTAATCCCAACTTATACGACCTTAAAGCTTCTATTCCCTTCTCAGTGTCATAATTATGGCGATATGTGGAAGTATCATTCAAACCAGCTGCCATGATAGCCGCTTTTCGAATTGTACAAGGAAGACATTCTCCACAATGCCCAGCGTCATCACCCGTCCATCTTCCTTGATCAGGATGAGAACAAGACAATGTGTATTGATAATTATTTTTCAAAAAGTCTTTGTCTTTACACTTTTTCATCATCTCACCCTTAGTTTTCATTTGGAAAGGATTAATTAATGTAATATCCATCTCCATATCGACGAGAAGTTTTTGCAGTAATCCCATAAAGTATGGGTGTGTTGTACGAGTACTCAAACTACCTAATCGCATAATTGTCAACGGGATATTCAGGGATATAACTCCATTTTCAGGGATAAACAAATCCACGTGATGTCCCATACCCGATGCAAGCACAATAGCGTGGGCAAAAAACATCAGCGAACGAGATCGTGTGGAATTTTCAATTCCTTTGGTTGGTGCAGCATAGAACCTGAAGAATCGTTTTGGTTCTACAGAATATTTGGTGGATAATGAACTAACGATTCTGTCTTGATAAACTTTCACGCCTTTACCACCACCATAATGACTCACAAACAAAGGTTTCTTCCCCTCGCAAAGCAGATTAATAGCTCCGATAAAGGAGTCCAATCCACCAGATAACATACAGATAACATCGGTGTCTATTCTTCCGGTAGAACGATGGTAGCGAGATCTACCTTTCCTGTAACTATCCTCATCTGCTGTCAATGCTGTTCTACTGCGGAAATGCAGCGTCCAATGATCTCCTGTCAAAAAATCCAATGCTTTTGTCAGTGTTTCTTTGCACGATTCCCATTTTCCCAACTGAACTACAGGGATATACAACTCAAGATTACGAGTCCATGCATCATCCTGCACATCACGCTTTACTCTTTTATCAACACAATACACCATCAAGGAAATGTAGAACAAATCTAACGCCTCGTCAGTGAACCTTCTCGGAGTAATATACATTTGCTTCTTCCCCAATCCTGTTGTAGGTTTCCAAAATGTATATCTGAACTCTGATGCATCATTGATATTTACCTTTGTTGAACCATCAACTTGATAATTATCATATTCAGAAAGTGTAAAAACAAAACTCGATTTCATCTTAGTTCCTCCATTTGCTGATATGAAACATCAAACAACGTTTCTATTGCCCGATTAAAGTCGGCAGGGTTAATTCCACTCTTCACTATATCAGGCACAACACTATCTACAATGCCATAAATATATTGCTTGATGGATTTCTCCAAATCGCGCAGATTAGAAGTACGCTCACAATTTTTAAGAGCCGTCTGCTCCGACTGCATAATTAGTTTGTCAAATATATAATGTTTTATGAGGCCTCCCACAAGCCGTTGAAGCAATTCCTCATTAAAACTTTCTAACTGATTAAGGTCAATGCTTTGGTCAGCGGCAACGTCAGCAAAAGTCTCACGTAAAGCAACGTTTGCAAGCGAATCTTCAAGGTCTATAGGTATTGGGGCAAGAAGGTCACAAATATCATTGAATATATCCTTGGTTGGTCTTCCTTCAAACCTTATCCCTGATTCCTCTAATCGTTTACGTATCGCATCTGGAGTACCTGCAAAATAAGTATAAATGGCCCCTGCAGCTTTTCTTGCTTTTGAAGCCTGACGAGTAGCATTGGTATGTCCGCCAAGTGCTTTAGTATAATTCCTTACCGCACGCCTGACGTTGCCACCACTTCTATCACTCATAGCCCTCCTTATGTCTCCTCGAACCCTACCCCATGAAACACCTGGCTGTGTTGGTTGGTTCTCCTCTTGATTTTCAGAATTGCAATTGTCCTGATTATCTTGCGGAGAATCTCCTTCAGCAGAATCATCCATTTCCGGTTCAGAGCTGTCTGGGTTATCTCCAACAGGCACCCCAAATTCCGAACCCGTGTCAGGTTCATAATCCGAAGGCAACAAAGATGTTTTCTTCGGTCCACCGTATAAATTTGATGTTCCCATTACTTCCTCTTAGTTAATGATTTTATTCTTTCACTACGTGTTATTGCATTCTGCAAATTAGAATTTGTTGACAAATAGTCATTAAACCGTTTAGCCTCCCCTTCTGGCAATTTTAAGATGAATGGTGATAACTGACCGTATGCCTCAACTGTGAATTTGCTTGCAGGTTGTTCCATCAGTTTATTCAAAGCCTCTTCTACCATACCTGCTTTTACGCAGAAATCAGTGTATGACCGAAGAACCTCAACATTCATTGAAGATGATCTCTCTATTATGGCAAATACTTCAGTAGCTATGATGGCCTTCTCTCCTGGGGCAAGGCTATCAACTTGTTTCAAGGCGGCATTTCTATTCGTATCCGTACCATCGACCAAGTAGTCATAGCACTTACGTGCCGTTGGACTCAATTGATCAAGATTAGATTGGCCATAACGATTCTTAACATTGGCAAAATAGACATACTTTTCCAGTTTTTCATCGTTGATTATGGTGCCATTGCGCATCCAGTTTATCACCCATTCTTTATCTTTCCAGATATTGAACGGATTATCCTCTTTCAATTCTTCCTGTTTTTCATAAGACTTGAAAAAATCTCTATTTTCGGGTTTTGTAATGGCCTTAAAGAATTCAGGATTAAAGTATTCTGCCAACATGAGTTTGGCCAGGATGTTTTTATCCAAAGCAATACCACGAGCCTTTGCAAGAGAAAGGCGCATTGACAAAGTGTTAAGGAAACGCTTACACTGACGCGGATTCCCATTAATGCTCGGAGCAAGAACAGAGGATATTTGTCTTGCCAAGGCCATATCCTCTTTACATTTTTCACTTATACTCTTTTCTTTCTCACCTAGCAGTTCCATGGTCAACTCCTTATCCGGTTCAATACTATGAACTACGGCCAAGAATTTCTTAGACTCATCATCATTTAGTGTGGGTTCAAGGAGCAGGCAAGCCAAGTATTGGTTAACCTCTGACTGGTTCAATTGCGGTATGGTAATTGGATACTGTATCACTTTTTCCAGATACTCTTTTCCAATATCAAGGTTGTTGCCAGGAACCTCTTTATATTTTGTTTTTATTGCATATTGTATCAACCTTTCATCGGCTCCAATAACAAATGACATTCCATCAACAAAGAGGAATAGTCGCATAGCCTCAAACACATCAAGAATCGTATCGGGGCTGCAACGGTCAAGTTCATCGATGAACACGACCACATTTTCCACTTTGCTATCCTCCAGCAATTGTTTGAAATCATCCCTAAACTTCTTTATTTCAGTTCTGGTCTTTTCTTCCGATTTAAATTTGGCCAGTACATCTTCAATATCCTTCGAATCAATGGTTCCTGCCCGGTCTTTAAGTGAGTTCAAAACGCTGCTCAAAGTCAAATCGGTAAGAGCACCTATTCCACCTGTCAGCAAATAATCCACACCAAACTTTACCCCTTTTCCTATCAGTTTCTTGAAGTCAATTTTCTTTATTAACTCCTTGGCTTTATTTGCAACTTCAGGACCAAACCGCTGTTCATCATCAAGCGTATCAAGTATAGTGCCACAAAGCGACGTCTTCGTATCTTCGTAACCTTCAAAAAGCCAACCGTTAAACTCAATGCACAGCGTTTTGGGAGTTTCATCTTCTTTCTTCTTTTTCGCCTTTGAAAGCTCTTCTATCTTATCTTGAGCAAGTTTCATCAGGCTTGATTTGCCACTACCCCAATCACCATACAAACCAATAGTTGAGGGTGTCAACTTACGGTTCATGGCTATCTCAACTATTAGGTCCACTATGTAACTAAAGTTCAGATAATCGATATTTGTTTCTTTATCAGGCCACATAACAGTTTCGTTATTGAAAATATTGTCCTTTTTTACTATATCCTTAATCAGGTATTTGTTTCACATTCTATATCACACCATCCAACGCTCGTCTTGTGTCATTGCTTATCTTAGCTCTTCAACTTTTCACTTTTCATTTTTCACTCTTAACTTCCAGAATCCCCTCCTCCTCATGCCTCACAAACGGACCTTCCTTGCACTCGAATATCACGCTGCCGGGTTCGAGGCTTTCTATGGTATGCCACATACCTTTGGGGATGTTCACGCCATAGCGGCCGTCGGCGGTGCTGAGGATGATGTCTTCTATGAGCGAGCCGTCGTCGTTATAGGTTAAAAAATTCCTCCGGATGGCGATGTATCGGAATCTCAGTGCCTGTCTTTATAGAACACTGACAATATTACACAGTGTTTCTCGATTGGCTAATCTACAATATGGAGAAAACGCAATACCTTTTGAATAAAGCTGCCGCTGCCTTTTTTAATGCTAATGTTGTTGGTTGTTTCTTTATATTTATCGCCAATATTAACTTTTTTCACCTTAACCCTTGCATCATCTCCGGCATTTATAAAAACACCTTTTTGATTAGGCTGATTATTTACCTCGCTTTTTGCACTTTCTGTATCCATAACTTCAACATTATTATTGTTCTTATAACCTGTATCTGTATAAAATTTGGGAACATTTGACACCACAATATTATGTGTCACAGGTATACTCTCCGAAAATCTTATTAAATCAATATCATTGTCAATAGTATTATTGTAGGCGTATTTTTCAAAACGGTCATATTGGTTCATCATTCTTGCCCAGTTGAAAAACATGCCGTAATCATCGTTTATACTATTTCTATATAGTGATAACAATAAATTACCCCCATCAACAATCACTTTTTGATTATTCTGATATTTATCGGCAAACACGTATAAAAAAGATGAGAATAAATCATCCCAACGTTCATTTGATAATTCTGCATCTTTCAAACATCCCACTGTAATTAAAAACCGTTTCACTATTCCAATCTATGCAATATTATCTTTCCACAAATCATCATCCATAAAATCTTCCGGCCAAGGGAATGCGCCATTTGATGACACCTCATATTCTTTTACACTAACTATGTTAGACTCTTTATCTTTTTGAAATGAGCATATAGCTACATCATCATGGTTTATTTTCCCTTCTCCAATACGGCGTTTAAGTCTTCTTAACAAGTATTCGCTGTGGGTTTCTACCAGAAAACGTTTGCGCCCTCCTCTATTATCTTTTTGAATGCTAATTAAAAGGTCAGCTATGTCTGCTTGCATTTTTGGATGGAGGTGTATCTCTGGCTGTTCAATTAACATTAACATGTTTTTTTTCAGAGCAAATCCTTGTGTTATTATTGGTAAAATTTGCGAAATTCCGAAACCCACGTCCGGAATATTAAGACTTATGTTCCCTTCTTTAACATCTATTCGATAATAAAAGTCAGCAACTTCATTTACGTCGACATTTATATTAAAATGCGACAGCCATTTATTCACATCATCTTTGACGCTTTTATTATTTTTTAACACATTTACAACATCCGATCCACCAAAACAATCCAGCATATCAGCACGTTTTGCTTTATCCAAAACATATAATCTGCTTGGTATATCTCGCAAAGGCATCGTATAATTTACTGAATTGTCTGCAAATTCATTTTTAAATATTGATAATGTTTTCTTTAAAACTTTAATTAAATAAAACGTTTTAAAATTAAATTCCCTCTTCTTTTCTAAAGATTCAACATTATCAAAACAATAGAAAACCGGCACATTCCCATTGAACACCTTATCGATTATGGTTGCATCTTCTTCAGAAAACGAAGTATAATCTGACAATAACGATTCTTTGGAGTAATCTATTATGGTTTTTCCTGCTAAAGTAACAACACATCGCTTTAATTGAATTTTTTCTGAATCTTCACACGCAAAGAAAAAATGTAGTTTTAAAGAGTTATTTGGTTCTATTAATTCTTCAAAAATATCTGCTATAGAATCAAATACTTCTTCGTTCAATATATCCATGCGTTCTTTAATCTCAGGGAAAAAGACTGTAATCATGGTTTCTTTGTTATCCTTGTTGGCATTTCTCAAAAACTCAAAGCTTTCTTTTATTTCACGTCGCGTCATTTTATTGCGGTGTATATCATACTTTTGCTTTGAAAGTGCGGTTATTGACCAAAATCTGTTTTGAACACCCTCCCATATAAGTTCATACGCCTTAGTGTCATAATTGGAAATCCCTATCTCTATTTCAAACTGAGTCTTATCTTTTTGCATATAACACAGATTCTCAGCCTTTCCCAAACTCACCACCATGCCATTGATTTTCAATGCTGACTTATAAGCTTCGTCACATTCATTAGCTGTTTGTTTGAGCATTAAGAGTGCATTTATTACAGCACTTTTTCCCGTATTATTTGCACCCAATAAAACAGTTAACTGCTTAATCGGAATTACAATATCCTCAAAAGATTTATAATTCTTTAATCTGATATGATCAATCATGTTTATTTGATTTTATGACAGAATTTAACTTGATACATTGTTTTATATGTGAATATTATTGTATTTTTGTTTAATAACTATTAAAGGAGTTAAAATAGTTTACAATCGACCCATATCATTAAACTAATTTTATCTTATTATATCACCTCCCCCGCATACTCCATCTTCTTGCCCAGCACCGTACAGAATATCATCTGAATATCCTTGATGAAAGAATAATGGCGGTAATAATAACAATTAAGACGGACCTGTTAATGATGAAACTTTATCGCTTTCGCCGGAACCCCAACCGCAGTACAATGCCCGAGCAGGGTCTGGCAGACCACTGCGCCGGTTCCGATAATGGTAGTGAGGGCATCAAATTCTACAGTGATGTCCTCTTGGCAATGAAAAATCTCGATGCGTACTTTTTAAGAATCATATATTGTTTTGATTGTGACCTTTAACATTTGATCCTGAACCAGGAACCAATTTCATCCTTCCCTTCGCTCTCAGTTCATCCTTCACGCCTTGGATATATACTTCTAGGCACTGTTTCATCTGGCGCTTTCGTTCTTCCTTCTCTTGATATGAAAGCTGAGAATGGTCAATCGTTGCCTCGCAATAATGCAAGATGTTCTCTTTTATCAC
>Ga0310696_10001904_pt1 | contig 28891 bp, 54 predicted proteins | sample AusTroGonzalo_MG_4_FD_203885 | JGI IMG/M metagenome (GOLD analysis project Ga0310696, IMG submission 203885) | Bovine rumen microbial communities from tropical cattle in Woodstock, Queensland, Australia - Gonzalo_02 (v2) (version 2) | ecosystem: Host-associated > Mammals > Digestive system >... | reverse complement strand
CCGACCTGCTTGATTGCAAGAAATTTATCAGCGAACCAAGCGATTGCATCTTCAACGAATTTTGTGATATCGCCAGAGAAACTGTCCCACAAATCAGCAAGGGCCGCAGGGATGGCATCAAACAACTCTTCGGCTTTCTGTTGCAAGTCGAAGACTCCCTGTCCTATCCAATCGCCGATGTTTTTGAGCAGGTCGGCGACCGCTTCGCCCACGGTCAGAATGATGGTCGGCAAAACCTCGGTGACGATTTCCGCGCCGTTCTCTCCAATCGCCTTTACCAGTTCGGGGACGGCTTCGAGTAAAAATTGTGCAAGATTTGTCACGAGCAAAATGACGCCATCGAGCAAAACTGGCAAATTGTTCGATATACCAGTAACGACGGCGGTCAGGATGGCGAGTCCGCATTCGAGAAGACTCATGAGCGTGTCGGGGTTGGTCAGTTCCTCAACTAGTAAATTGACCATTTCAAAAACTGCGTTGATTACTTCATCCGCGTTCTCGGTGAATCCCTGCGCCAGAGACTTGATGAGTTCGACCGCCAGAGAAATCATGGCAGGAAGAATAACAGGCGCGAGCTTCAAAATAAGATCCCCGATAGATTTGAGAATAGATGTCAGACCGCTTGTGAATTTCCCGATGTTAGACTGAAGTTGAGAAATAATCTTCGGTACTTCCTCAACAAGCACATCAGTCACAATCGAGAAAATCTGTGGAAGTTGTCCTGCGATAGCCGAAATCAGAGCAACCGTCGCATTAATCACGCTAGGAAGCACCGCAGGGATTTGCTGAACGATGACATCAAGTAAATCCGGCAGGTTCGAAGCGAGCGTGTCAACTAGTGACGTGGCTGCCGTCAAAATCTGCGGAAGTAATTCTTGAATCAAGCCTGGCAGTTCCTCTGAAATGGCAGGAATCAACTCACCGAGAGCCGTTCCGATTCCAGAAAGTGCCTGTGTTATAACAGGAATGGCGTTGCTCAAAGCCGTCTTGCCTGTCTCGACTACATTCGAAATCAACTGCCCAATATCAGCATCAGGGTCGGAAAATCCCATAACAAGATTTTGCCAAGACGCGGAAAGCGCACCGAACGAACCTGAAATCGTACCGCTCGCCTCTTCAGCCGCGTTTCCTGCGATGCCCATTTCCTCTTGAATAACATGGATAGCCTCGGCGATGTCAGCGAAGTTCGAGACGTCATATTCTTTACCTGTCAGAGCCTCGGCATCTTCGAGAAGCCTTTCCATCTCTTCTTTTGTGCCACCATATCCAAGCTTTAAGTTATCAAGCATGGTATAGTTTTGTTTCGCGAATCCGGCATAGGCGTTCTGGATAGACTCCATGTTCGTTCCCATCTTCGACGCATTGTCCGCCATGTCTGTTATAATCTGGTCAGACACTTCGGCAGCCCTCGCGATATTGCCTTCGTTCGCCATCAAGGATTGATTCAAACTCGCGGAAAATCCCATGACGGTATCAAGATATTCATTGGTTGTCATGCCTGTCGTCAAGTAAGCCTGTCGGGCATTTTCCTGAACATCATACGACAAATCTTCGAACATGGTTTCAATACCACCAGTCAACTGCTGATATTCCGCATAAGAATCGAAAGAAGCCTTGGTCAGAGTGGCAATACCTGCGACCGCTCCGCCTATGGCTGCCGTGGTCGCTTTCATTGCGCTCGCGGTCACAGAACCGAGCGCGGACACGCCGTCTTTCAGGAATCCGCCAAGACCAGAGAACTTCGACTTTGCTTCTCCGATTCCGCTTTCGTAGTCGCTAGAGTCAAGGGATATTTTTGCGACCAAGTCCATTACATTCATAATCAGTCCCCCTTGAGTTTGTTTCGTATGTCAGAAACGATTTTCTTTGAACGTTCCTTGTTCTCTTCGGCAATCTTTTGAAGATCCGCTTCGGATTTCGGAGAGATGACCTCGGAGAATCTTCCCGAGTAGATGGGGCCATATCTGTTCACAAGGACATACAGACCATCAGCCATGTAACTTCGCCACGCCTCGTCTACTCTGAATTTGCGAAGAGCGGACACGCAAACTTCGTTCACATATCCGCTCCCCAACAACTCTAATAAATCAAGCCTTACTTCTTGGCAACAATCGAAATACTGGTCTGCCCCAACCGTGCCAACGAAACAAAAAAACGGATAACATTTTCGTCTTCGATAAGATCCGCAATGCTCCCCATGTATTCAGACATGGGGTAGTTGTCAATCTCGGCAGGTTCTACGAAGCAACAGAGACCAATCAGGGAAAGAGTTGTTTTCTCGTTCTTATCCATCAGGACTTCAAGAATATCCATGAAGTTCTTTGTTCCCTGTTCCTTCATGCGCTTCTGATTCTCTTTCAGAACTTCCGTGCGCTCTTCCTTGGTCATCGACTCCGTCACTTTCTCGAGTTCCGGCATCCTCGCTCGAATCTCTTTGATGTCTTCAGAGGTCAGCCAGGATTCTACCAAGCGTTTGATTTTGATTGTTTGGCGGAGAAACTCCGTCGGGGTACAGTTTGCCAGATTTTTCATAGTGTTGCTCTCCTATCTTGCATTAGATGCTTGCTTCTGCGCGCTCGTAGTAAGTCTTGTTCGTGTCTACCTCGGTGTCGTTCGTCAATACGTACTTATCACCAGAGAGAACATACCATCCTTCTTCCTTCGGGTTCTCTTCACCTGTCGGAGAAACCGCGGTATAGGTGTACTCTGTCGGAGCATCGCCAGACTTATCAAGGATGTAGAAAGACATCGGGACTTTCTCCACGTCGGCCGCGTCTGTGTGCGCGGTGATGGTTAGGGACTGTTTGCCCTTGCCGTTCTTCGTCGCGGAGAAGGAAATACCACCAGTATTCAGGGAGTTTTCCATCTTAATGACGAATAACTTTTCAGGGTCAGCCATATCGCCGAGCCACCAGATTGTCTTGAAGTCAGAATCGGAATACTGCGCATTCGGTGTCACACCGAGTCCGTCCGTTGTCGCCTTGGATGTGCCAAGGTAGAACGCGAGACGATCCGCATCAAAATCCAGACTCTGAACGCTCATGTTACAATCCCATCCAGTAATGCGCTTGCCTTGCTTTGTATTGTTCGGCGCACCATTTACATCTTCAAAGAAATCGGATGTCTGCGGCGCGCAAGTGATACTCGGGTCGCCTGTGGTTGTGCAGAGAATTGCAGAATCTGCGAACTCTGTCGGAGAGGTTACGTCAAATTCTGACAGGAACACACCTGCGTCAACCTGAATATTGTTCACGGCATCAGCCGCGATTCTTGAAGCTTTCCAAGTTGCCATGTTTTGTCCTCACTTTCTAGGCTGACAGGAATTCCATTTCAACTGTCAGAACCATTCTTCTAATTTTTTTGTCACTCGGTTCGTCCATCGGTTGGGCGAAGTGACTAATAGGCTTTCGAACTTTCAAGATGCCACCATTGAAGAAAACTTGTCTATCTACAAACTTTTCGATGTGGTTGACTTCCTGAATGATGGCATTCCACGAAGTGCCTTTATAATAGACGCTCGCGGAAACGTTCATGACTCCGCCAAGAGATCCGTTCGCTTTCTGGTATGTCAGATATGGCATCTTTGCATCCTCGGGAACGGTCAGTTCGTCATAAGCAGGAATGCCAAAAGCCGACCAGTAGACTTGCTGAACGGAGAACTTGTCAAGACTCGGCATCGGATTCACCTTCTTCCTGTTCTGGCTGCTTCGGCGGTTCTGGCGGTGGGAAGTCGGTTGGTTCGTATGCCTCAACCGACAGAATCCGCATATTGAGCGCGGACATCTTCGGACTCTTCAGAGTCTCGCCAGAAGTCACGCGGAAGAACCGACCATCAGAGTTCCTCTGTATAATCGAGTGAAAGTCTAAGGGAACTTCCCTTTCTACCTTCAACCCGAAAAACTGCGTTTTCTGCTCGATTCCGGCAATGACCGACTGCGTGGAATTGTCCTCGGAAAGAATGCCGTCAAATGTCGCGCCTTCCGTCCAAGTGTTCTCATATCCACCGTACGAATCATTCTTCGAAACGAGATGCCAGATAGTGAAAGCGGTTTTGTATTCGTTGAGCAAATCAGAATTAAAAATACTCATATGCCTCGAATCCTTCTCCACTTAGTAAGTCGCGAAGCGAAAACGGCTTCCCAAGAAGATCCGCTTCCGCTCGCGCCTGAACCTGCATTCAGCGAGTATGAATACGAAGTGGCGGTCAGGCTTTCAGAGGAAAGGGGATTCATGGAAGCTTCCCCATATTTCTTCTGCCAGTCCGCAATTTCCTTCGCCAAGTCAACAAACTCTTTCGGAACTGCCATCAGCCAGACAGAGCCAGAGAACGTCTCGTCTTTTAGATCCGCATCCGCCTCGGTCTTGTACTGGTGAACTCCGTCATTGAAAACAGAACCAATGATTCTGTAATACTGACCGACCTGAAGCCCCACATCCTCGGACAAATGGCCCGATGAGATGTGAAATTCGCCAGACTTCTTCGGCTGACTCTTATCAAAGTAGTTGTTCAGTTCGCTACAAAGTTCGCTCAACATTTTCAGGACTCCTCGTCTTCTTCCTCGATTTCCTCGATAACTGGTCTACCTCTGCGGTTGTCGCTCCCCGAGAGTTCGGCAATGCGAGCCTTCGCGACTCGCTTGCCTTTTCTCGGGAACTTATCACCGACATTGTAGATGTAGTTGTTATCTTTCAAATCTTTGAAACGTTCGATAACCTTATACATATATATCAAACTCCCTCATCATCGGCAGGAAGAAACTCAAAATTGAGTTTGAAATCCTGCACGGTCTTCTTGCCGGACGCGTTCGCCTGAATAACTCTGAATTTCTGGTGAAGTTCAGGTGTAACCTTCATGACTCCGTTTCTGTCGGTGTCGTCAATGCACTCCTGCGGCTCCATGCCAGAAGCACTCGGAACAAGTCCCACTTTGAGCGATGTCACGCCCTCTTCAGGGTCATTCCACTTCAGGGCGACGAACCATCCGTCACCTGCGAGCGGGCCTGCGTCAGACAGACCGCCTTCAATGAATTTCAGTTTACCAGAAATCACGTTTCCTTCAACTTCAACATCTTCCTGAAGGTCGCTCGCCTTCTTGTCCGTCCATGGGAACGAAGCCTCGTCAGTCTCGGACTCTACTACGAGGCTTAAGAAGGGTTTTCGTCAATGGTCACAACTGCGATGCCGTCCGCATACTCTGCCCAAAGCTTCACGCCCATGATGGCATACATCTCACCAACTGCGGTGTTATAGTTGCCCTGAACGTGAACACCGATGAGGTTTGTTGCTCCGTCTGTTCTGTAGACAAGACCTGCGCGAGCGAAGTCAGAGTCTTCAGGGTTTACATAGTAAAGAACTACGTTTTCGGAAGCAGTAGCGACAACCTTTCCGCTTGTGATGTCAGGGGAAAGAATCAGAGTTGCGCCCATGAACTTTTCAACATAGTCGATACCGAATGCAGTCTGAACGGTAATATTGGCAGAACCAAGATAATCATACGCGTCAAGGTCGTTTACAAACACAACGATGTTTGTGACAGGCTTGCGCATAGAAGCGAACTTGTGACGAACCAGACCGATTGCCTTTGCAACGGCCGCCTGAAAAGACGCCGCCTCGGCGGTCTCTGCATAGGTGTCATCTTCTACGAATGTGAAGAAGTCTGTGATGATTTTGTTCTGAAGTTCATTCAGAAGAGCATCGTCAGCCTTCTGAACTGCGATTTCTGCGCCATATGCGGAAATATCTTCGAGTGTGGCAGCCTTGGCATACTTCTCGACGGAAATATCATCATGAGCAATGCCAGTAACTGCAACCTTAGAATACGGAATCACACAGCCAGGGTCTACGTCACCATCTGCCAGAGTCACACTTGCGGTGTAAGATTTCAGGGTTGTTCCGCTCTGCTTTGCAATCGGGTTGGAAATACCAATGATTTCCTGAAGTGCCTGCCAAGACAGACCAAAGCGAGACACGAAATCGATTTCACGAGCCGCAACGTTCGTATATGTGTTCGGAAGGTTGCTTCTCGGGCTTGTCAAAGATTCAACATTTGCCATTTTTCTTTACCTCGTTTCATTATTGTTTATCATTTTAGCGATTTCCGCCTGTCGGGCGGATGTGTTCTTGATTGACATGATTTCTTTCATAGTCTTTGCGGAAGATCCACCAACATTCGTCGGCGGTGTCGGAGTCGTTGTCCCTGTTGCGGAAGATGTCTCGATATGGTCAGACCATTCGTCCTTGATGCTCTTCATGATGTCTTTGGCATTCGTCACTTTTCCTTCTTCGTCGAGTTCTACGGAATCCACATCGGAATACTTCAGAATCTTCGAATAGTGTCGCTCTGGAATACCTGCTTCTTTCAAGATGCCTTTATAGGCTGACTCTTTCGCTCCACGAACTTTCTCGGTTTCCACTTTGGCTTTGAAATCGTCATACTCTTTTTTCAAAGAGGCATAGTCGCCGGATTCCTTCTTCAAGCCTTCCAGTTCTTTTAGGTTGGCTTTTGCAGTTTCTAAATCTGCCTTGTAGCCGTCGCGTTCTTCTCGCAATGCTTCGATGCTCGCGGTGTGTCCGTCGAGAATTTTCCCGACCACTTCGGACAAGGTTTCAGGGTCGCAACCTGCTTTTGATAAGGTTTCCTTCAAAAATGCTTTTGTCAATGCCATAGAAAATCAACTTCCTTTCTCTCGGTCACAGTCTCTCGTGATTCAGTCTAGTTTTACAAAGTGAACATTCTTTCGCCACTTAATATCATAATATCACAGAATTTAGGAAAGGCAACAGAAAAAGACCGCCACAGTAGGGAAGGTTGTTCGGCGGTCTCTTTGGTCAACGGAGAATTTCCATATGATTGCTACCTAAACTATATCACTCTTTCAAAGTCTTGTCGATAATCTGGCGATATTTTTCCTCGTTCCGCTCCACGGCATTTCGCAAGAACCTGTTAGGCGCGAGTTTCCTTTGCTCCGAACCCTCGTGGATGATGGGCGCATACTCGACACGAGTTCCAATCAATACCGACCTGTCATCATCCGCGTTCGGGCATCGGTCAGCCTCGCTCGGACTGGAATGCGACGCGTCACGCATGGTCGCCCAAGTGATAGAGTTTCGAAGGCGTCCTGTGTCAACACGCCGAGGCGGATTCTCAATCTCGATTTTGGCATTTCCCTCGGCTTCGATCCCAACGGACACGAGAGCTTTTTCCTGCTTGAACGCAAATTCCTCAAGAAGTTCTTTGTCATGGTAGGTTATATCAATTTCGTTGCTCATTTTGATTTTTCCTTTAACCTCTTGGCCGCTTCCGCCTTCCACTCTTCATATGACATCCCTTTGAGTCCCTTGCTCATTTGTCTTCTGCTATAGTCTCGAGTAAATCCCTTTATTCCGCCGATAAGCGTGCAACGGCAGTTGTACACGTTCGCCGGATTTGCGGTCGGGTCGCCAGGATATTCGATTTTCCCAAGCGCACTTTCGAATTTCTTGTCAACATCCACGGACTGTCCATCAAGATCCGCGTGCGCGTCACGAGTCCGAGCGTCAAGAGTAGCAAGCCATGTTTTCTTCATCTCGATTCCGTATTTGTCAACGGCTTCGGTCATTCTGTCTTGTCTTCCGCCGTTCTCGGCAGCCGTCACCATTGTCCGAGCGTTGCGGACGCTCGCGCTCTCGTTCATGTTCGTTACTTGGCGCAGGTTTTCTGCTATCTTGTCAACCGAGTCACCGCGGAGAATGGAACTGGTCAGGGTCTCGTTAATTTTCTTCTTGTTCCATGCCAAGTCCTTCGCAATGTCAATGCTCGCGGTCGGAATCGAGTTCGGCAAAAGATCCATGTCCCCTTCAACTATCAGGCGTTCGATTGTTTGGGAATCGACAAGGTCGAAGCGGATATCTCTTCCCGACTCGGTGAAAATCTCAAACGCTTCCCAATTGTAATTTTCGGCATAGATATCGCCAAGGCTTCCGTTCGTGATGTCCCTTGCCATCTGATTCGTCTTGGTCATTTCCTCGGCAAGACTGTTCACCGTCTTCGTGTACTTGGTATTTTTAAGCAGAAGATTTTCGCGCCACTCGTCAAACTTCTCTTGTGTGATTTCGCCGGATTCAAGCTTCTTCAACATTTTCGACTCGCGGACTTCGAAAGACACGAAGAACTTGTCCGCCTCTTTCTTCATGGACGCATACGCGCGGTCGTATACTCTCTTCAATTTCTTTTCAATAGCATACAACTCGCGGTCTGCGTATCTATGACCATAGTCAGTCCGTGTCCGTGTCGGCAAGATCCGTCACCCCTCATTCAAAATCTTCCACGCTCGCAATTCCTGTCTGCTCTTCCTCTTCCTCTTCCTCGGTCACAGTCAGGGCCTGTCTCTCCATTTCCTCGGCTTGCTTCATCTTGTTCACTTCGTCCAAGGCATCCGCATCACCAAGAATCGTCAAAATCTTCTTTGTGATGTACTCTTCGGGCAGGTAGTTCGCGGATTGCAGAACCTGACGGATTTCTTCGCCACGGTTAACAATCTTGCTCCGAGTATATGTCGGGCGGTCTTCGATTCCAATGAACGCCAGAAGGTTCATGATGAATTCAGTCACACACGCTTCATACTCATCTACCTTCGAATTGAGAGGCTCGTAACTCGCTTCGATTTGAGTAGCGGTCGCCGCGCCCCCTGCGATGCTCTTTGTGTCAAGAGCCATGTAGTCTTCATAGAGTTCGGCACGGAGTCGGTCGAGGATTGCTTCTCGGCTCGCGTACGGAGCTTCGACAGTCTGCGCCTGAATCTGTGCGCCTCTGGCTTCGACCAAGGCTGCCTTGACTCTCTTCAATTGGTCTTGGAACTTGGCAAGGTCGCTTTCGTCCATGGCCCCTGCGTTCGAGATGACCCAAAACAAGTACGACTCGTCGACGTCGTTCGCAAAACCGCTCATCATCAAATCATAACAGTCGATATTCGCTCTCATCCCGATGAGATCCGATTTTTTCTGCACATTGAACATCGGAATGATGGGAAGGCTCTCATAATTCTCGCCTTCATATATCTTCGTCTCATCGACCGCCGTTCCCTTGGTTACGTTCACATATGGACGCTTCTCTTTGATAACTTCGCCGTTCGCCTTGTCCTGACTCCACATATAGTCGGTCAGTCCGTCCACTTCGTAGAGTGTCGCCCTCAAAGGCTTGTTAGCGTCAATCTGCCAGAACCGAACGCCCGCCATCAACGCTCCGTTCTCTTCGTCGTAGAGAGGAACGAACTCGGTCAGGTCGAAACACTCGAGGTGGTCAAAGTTCCAGAACCCGAACGCGACTCCGCCTTTCTGCGCTTCGTGTCCGAGAGTTACCATCTGTTGGTCAAAGTCCTTTCCCAACTTCGCCTTCGTGTCCGGCTTTCCGAAAGTCACGCCGTTTCCGAGTAAGTATTGATTTCTCTGCGTAGTAAGGCGGTTGAAGAAGTTGGAAGAAAGTTTGAAATTAGCCGAGTAGTTGTCAGGTACTGCCTGACCCGACACAGTATATAATAACTTCTGGTATGTAACTATGGTTACATCCTGTTGTTTGTCATACTGCTCCGCGTCGCTCGCCACCCTGAACAGAGCCGAACCCTTATGGTCGGTGATTGCATCCCGAACAAACTGCATTTTCTTTTGCTCCGAGTCGCCTACTTTCTGGAAGTCCTGAAATGTCTTCATAACCTTAACCCCCTATTCGCCTTTCTCACAATATACATAGTTTTCACAAAATATCGCATTGAGTCCATCAAGTGGTCATTCTCTTTCATGGGCCTGTCAGCATCTTCCTTCTCGTCCCACGAATAACCGCTCGCCTCTTTCTGCCAGTTCTGGCACTTCGGCGAAATCTTGATGAATCCGTTCTCGAGCGCGTTCGCCGTTTCTCGGATTCCGTCAAGTACTGCGTTATCCGCAGGAATAACCTTGTATTTTTTCCTAGAGTCGAGAAGCGCAATGAACGAGGCTGCCGAAGGGTCAATGACCACTTTCAGCCGAACGCCCATCTTGAGAAGATCCGTGTCAGCGAGCCAACCTTCTATGTCGTCGGCATATTGCTCGTCAGATTTCTGGATTCCCTCATTTCGTCCCGACCAATAGTATTCACGAATAGCATACCACACATTTTCATATTTTGCCCATAGTAAACAGGCAAAAGCGTTCATTGTTCCGTAGTCGATGGAAAGACAGAAGTCAGAAGCGTATTTCCCTTCGGGCCGTTCTTCTATCGCCTGTTCCCACATCGGGAAGCAGAGTCCCTCTGCCTTGCACCGCTCGCCCAAGATGTCTCGGCGATACCAAACAGAACCTTTCGTATACTGCGATTCTATCTCCGCCCTTCGTTCCGGCGTGATTGATTTGTTGTCCGCAATTGTGAAATGCTTGTACTGATAGCCACCGATTAAACCTTCATCCCTGAACTTGTCAATGTAGTCGGTATAAATGTGGTGGCTTGGGTTACAAGGGTTCAAGTCCCAAAGCACGAGGGGACGAGTGGCGGCGACCTGACGACCGAGCGCGACTTTGATGAACGATGTTCGGGAATCCCTCGAGTCATAGTGTTCATTGATTTCGGTAGCGACCCATAATCCGTACGAGTTACCAAGAATCTTTTTATATGAATCCGCCTTCGCGCCACCGACGAAAATGATTATCTTCTCCCCTGTCCGCGTGTTCACGAACAGAGCCTCGTTGTCCTTGTACTTTCCCCAATGGCATCGACCACGGAACAGAGCTTCGAGACCGAAGCCGTTACACACGCCTATATTTAGTTTTGCGTTTGCGATTGTAGATCCGCTTGCCAAGTGGAACACGTCCTCGCAGTCTTCAAGGTACATTGCCGCACAAATGCAGTTGTCAATTGTCTTTCCTGAACGAATCGCGCCTTCTGCCACATTGAACCGATTCGACAAGGTCCCTCGGATATAGTCGGAGTGTTTCTTTGAGAACGGCTTCCACTTAATTGTCGTCGTCATGGTCATCGCCATCACCTCGCAACATATCCGCTAAAGGTGTCAAATCCTCAATGTCCGTCAAAGATCCGCCGTTCCGTTCAAGTGACTTCGTCTTCGCCTTGGTCAGTTCCGTTTCCGCCTTCAGTTTCGCAATCTGTTCTTTTGTCATGCTCTGACCTGTCAGAAGAAGCATGGCTTCCAGAGCCTTTCCCCAATTTCGACCTTTTGGGTCGGACAAGTTCGCAATGATTCCGGCTATGGTCATTTCCTGCCCTGTCGCCTCGTTTCCGTTCTTGTCCTTCCACACGGTTTCCATGGCTAGAGTCATAGCCTTTCGAAGATCCGCTTTCCGTCTCCGAGCCTGTCCCGAAGCAATACCGCCCTTTCTGGCGATTTTCTGTACTTCATCTGTTGTTCGGCTTTGTAATGGTACTAAGTCTTCTTTTGCCATGTTTGTTCCCTTTTTTACTGGTTCAAATGGGTCAGGTTTTCTTCAATATTCGCCGTCAAATCAACGTTTCCGAGTTCCATGCCCGAGAAGTCGAGTTCGTTCGGTTTTCTGACCTCGCTCCAAGAAGTGCCGAAACGGTCAATAATATACTTGAAATCTTCTAGGTCGTGCGGAATGATTGAGTATTTCTCTTCTCCGTCCCTGAAGTCAATGCCTACGTGTAAAAGCTCGTGAAAGAGAAGGATTCTGATTTGCTCATCAGTAAACCCGACCACGTTCGGTTCGAATACTGTAATTGTAAAATCGGCAGGAATCCCCCACTTGTATTTATCAGCCACCTTCTCACATTGCGCATGGATGACCTTTCCGCCTTCCTTCTTCGGATGCTCGGACGAGAGAAAAACAATGGTAGCCTGTGAAACCTTGATATCTGTCAGAATGTCTTCGGTTTCTATCAGGGACCTGCCAACAAGTGTATATCTGTCATTTAGTTTTCTTTTATCCATGCGATTCTACCTCTCTAACTGTACTATACCACGAAACCGACAGAAGAGAAAGTCTGTTCCCTTCTGTCGGTGAATCCTGGCTACTTCTTTTTATCCTTCGAAAGATACGTGATGGCGATGAGCGTCACGCAAATGATGGCAGTTATGATGATTGCTTTCAAGATCCGCGCCCCCTTTCTCAATCATCCACGCTCGGGAACTTCAGAGGCGGAATTGATTCAATGATTTCCTTTGCCTTCTGGTAGTCTTCCTCAACGTTCGTCAGTTCTAGGCTGCCTATACGGTTTTTGTATTTCCAGAACCCGAGGACTTCCCGACAGAATTGCAGATTCCGACAACGATGGTGCAACTGTGTCTCTCTGTATAGGGCAACCGTCTCAAGCTCCAATCTCGGGCAGTCTTTGCAAAGCTCGCTGATGAGTTCGATTTCGATTTCATTTCTCATTTCTGTTCACCTTCTTTCACGTTGCCATCTTTTCCTTTGCCGTCAATGGCTTCATCTAATGTCCATGGTCGCATATCTGCGCCACAACTCGGGCAGAAGTTAAACTTCCATAAACATGGTTTTTCGCAAACGGAACAGAATTGACCGTTCATATCATGGTATACCCACTCTCCGTGTGGTCTTGTCATTTCCTCGTCGTGTCTCTGCATCCACCCCGTATCATGTAGAAAGTCAATTGCGCGTTCTTCTGTCCATGCGTTCTTTTCCATAAGTTCTGGCAAGTTCTCAATAACATTTTGCACTATTTCGGGCAAAAGATCCGCCGTGCGTCTTAGAATTTCGACTAGTCCCTCATTCGGCGTTGTCATGTACTCGATTTCTTTTCTGCCGTCCGCCAGTCCCTTTTCGTAGGCTTCGTCGGCAATGGTTCGTGCCTCTTTCTCCATAGCGGGAATTTTCTTCATATCAGAAATAGCCATTCGTAAAGATATGCCGCCAACGTGTGGCAAAACACATTCTTCAATATCTCGTATCGCTTCTTCTCTCGTCACTTCTCTCCACCTTCTTTCGGTCTTTTGTCATGGTTTGTATATTTATCAAAATATCTACAAAACCCATCATCACCATCCCAAATAAAATTTATACATTCATCCCCGACACAAGGTATCAGATGTGCCGATATGACAGGCGGATAACCTCTTAACACAGATGGTTCTGTTGTGTATGAACACCCCAAAAGAGGACAAGCCTTTACTCTTATATCACTCATTCCTTGCCACCTTCTTTCCACCCATCTGATAGGTCAATCCACTCTCCGTGTGGGCGTTCGGGTAACGGCAGAGCCTTTGTTTTTTCCTCTAATGCGTTTATGGCTTTTGTCATGGCTTCGATATAAAGTTCTTGTGTTATTTGTTTCGCATTACCTCTAGGAACACTCAAATAAATTCGTGCTTTCTTCAAGAAATCAACTGCTTCTTTATCTGTCACTTCCGCTCACCTTCTTTCCATACTGTCGCATGGATAATTCCGTTCTGCGCTGTCATTAAGCGAACCTCGCTGTTTTTGATATTCTCGCTCAAAACTTGAAGTTCTCCTAATTCGCCCTGTCTGAAACGAAAAAGAAGTTCGGGTTCTTTTCCTGACGGATCTTCAAAAAACGAAAGACCAATGTCGCACACCGCAGTTTCAAATAAGTCTTTTACTGTCACTTCTCGTCACCTTCTTTCTCCAGATCCTGAAAAACACTTTCGCACATCTCGTACAATCCCTCAAACGCGCCACAAATAGCTTCGCCTATTTCTCGCAACGCATCTTGTGCACACTTTGCCGCCTTCCCGATATCGTCAAGCATTTTACAGACATTTTCATAAAGCACAACCGCTTTCTTGTAATCCCACGAACAAAATGCTAGGTACGATCGGGCTTGGTCTTTTCCGGCTCCTGTTTCCCGCATAAATTTCTTTACTTTACAGTATTTCGTCACTTCTCGTCACCTTCTTTCAGCATCGATGCTCCACAGTTCGGGCAGTAGTTATACTCGTTATCCTCTGGTGTTCCTTCCAGTAATACAAATTCCATCTGACAGGAAGAACACCTGAATGTTCCTTCTTGCCACCCATCTGATAGGTCAATCCACTCTCCGTGTGGTCGGTCGATTGTCTGAAGTTTTCGCAGTTCTTCCCCGAACTCATAAACATAAGTTGCCAAGTGTGAACGGTGCTTGTCATACAGTTCATAAACCTTTTTCGCTTCGATATATTTAGCCATTCTCGTCACCTTCTTTCAGTTCGGCCGCCTTCTCGTTCATCGGCTTTCCGCAATGTGGGCAAAAGGCGAACTCCTCGTCAGCGTCATTCCCACATTCTGAACAGGTATACACGACAAGCAAAATTCCTAAATACCCCTTGTATTCTTTCCTCTGCCAAGATCCATGACTCTTTCCCATTTTTTACACCTCGCTTTCAAATCTGCACTTCTTTACACTACACCAGACAGGCTCGCCCTGTTTCTTGGTCAGTATATATCCATGCTTGCAGAACTCGCATGGTCGCCCCTGCGGTTCAACTTTCCTTTTCGTGTTCGGATATCTCGTCTTCTTCATCTGGAAACCTCTTCTTTGTGACCGCTATGCAAAATTCCTCGATTTCGCTTGCCCATACCGCCGAGCCTTTGCCATTGCATCTCTCCCAACAGTAGGGGAATCCGCCAATTCCGTCGAACAGGCTGCCAAGAGTCGCCGTTCTGTAATACTGCGCGGAAATCCGGCGCAGAAGCCAAAACCAGAATGGACAGGCAATCGAATTGCCTATGGACTTATAGCGAGCGGAGTCGGAACACTTCCGCTTCTTCCCCTTGCTGTCGATCCAATCGCCAATGTTTGTCCAGTCGTCGGGAAATCCCTGAAGCCGTTCACACTCTTTTGGGGTCAGACGGCGCACGACGGACGAAGAAGCAACCATCGGAGAATTTCCACCCCCTGTCCCTGCTCGGTTGATAATGGGACTGGAAACGTTCTCGCTATATGTCGGGTTTGAGTTCGTCGACGAAATCGAGAGAATCGCTTGCGCATCGTGCATCGTGTTCAGCGTTCCTGCCTGTTCTGTCATCAAGGATTGGTTCGCCTGTCCATTCCCGATGCAGAGCGCATCTTCCATCACCATGGGGACATTATTTCCGCCTGTCCCCATATATCCGCAAAGCGTCTGGAAGATCCCATCTTCCTTTATCTTCACGCGCGAGTCATGAGGCTGATTCTCAAGAACAAGTGTCGGAGTCCGTGCCTCGGAGTTATCAAAGACGTTCAGCGTGTCGCTCTTCTCCGTCTCTTCGTAGTTCTGCCCCTGCTCTTTGTTCATGGGATGCCCCTGCTTCCGAAATGCGATGGCGTGACGGTCGCGAGTGTTCAAGGTGTACGACTCTTCTTCCTTCCATCCGCTACCGTTGCAGACTGATGTTTCTGCTTGGTCAATCTGATTCCCCTGAAGGCAGAACACATCTTTCACGGCCCCGATTGTTCCCGACATTTCCTCGGTCATCAAGACCCCCTTTCCTGCTCTGCGTCCGGCGGAGTCAACTTCTGCCCCCCCTCGGAGCTTGAACGTGAAATTTGTTCCAGAAGTGCCGTCCGAAGTTGCTCTGGCAGTTTCTTCCCTCGTCTCTCCGCTCTGTTGATTATCCCCTGACAAGCTAACGCGCTCAAACAGAACCTCGAAGGCGGATTCTGCTCCAAAATCTGCGACAACCGAGATTCGCTCTCTTCGTTGGGGGACGCCCCAAAACTGCGCGTCATGTACTCGCCAAGCAACGGACCACCCATCACCCAAGATTCCGCCAGACTTGCTCCATTTCTTCGCAGGTCGAGGAACATTGGCACTTGGGTCGGCGATTTTGCAGATTTCTTCGAGGACGGTTCGGAAGTCCTCTCCGCCGTTTGAAGATAGTGCGCCTTGCACGTTCTCCCAAACGAGCCATCTCGGGCGGACATCACGTCCCAAATGCTTATTTGTTCGAATGTCATTTTCTCTCATCTCCTTCACAATTCGAATCTGTTCGAGGAATAGTCCCGACCGCTCGCCGTCGAGGCCGCGTCTTTGCCCTGCTATAGATAAATCCTGGCAGGGCGACCCCCCTGTGATGCAGTCAACGATCGGCAAATCAAAACCGCTTATCTTTGTTATGTCTCCAAAATGTTTCAAAGATCCCATTCCCCCTCTTCCTGCTCTTTGTATTTTTCTACATCTATCTTCGGGACTTCTTCGAGAAGACAGGATTCACAAAGTTGTTCGTCCCCATACTCATAAAGTTCATCAAAAGAGTCCTTGCACTTATCACATACCATATGAACCGCGTGTTTTAGTCCGCAATTCTCGCAATGGTCACAGCCTACACAGTCATTTTGAGTATAAATCATGTTTGCTCTCCCTTCAAAATAAGTCTTCATCGATTCTTCTGAACCGTCTGCATTCGAGATGCGTCGTGTTTTCCTTCACACACTTTTCATAGTATACGCACTTTCGGCATCTCTGCTCTGTCAGCCATTCTTCTTCGTCCGCCTTGCTCTCGATTTCCACGCAGAACACGAACGCAGCCAGAGCCAGTCCGAACACTATGAGAGCCAGAATCAGTCCGCCATCTGATGTCATGAAATCAAGCATCCTCATCACCGCCCTTCTCGAACTGTTCGGGGAACGCCTCTTCTTCTGTCGAATCCGGCAAGAGCGAATATTCTGCAATCATGCTCGTGCTTCCGTCCTTGTTCTGCACTTTCTTCATTTCCGTGTTGATGCGGAAACCTAACTTCTTAAGGTCGAAGATCCGTGAAGCCAGTCTGTAACATCCGAGGAAGATTGCCTCTCTCTGTGTAATTGTGCCATGCTTCAACATATATTCATAGATTTTCTCGCATTGTGTCATTTCCATTTTTACTGCCTCGCTTTCTTATTTCGTTATTCGTTAAAAATGCTTTTCAGGTCTTCAAGCGGATTACCAATCATGTTCCCGAGAACGTCTTCACCATATGAGTTCTCTTGGTATGGAAGCTCTTCTTTTTTCTTCGGGCCTGCGCTCTCCCTTCTCTCCCAAGTCCTAACGGAAGCTTTCCAATCCTTCATGTTGTTTTTTCCGACCTTCCATCCGTTCGATTCGTAGTAGTCAAAGAACCTTTGTGCATCAACTCCATTCTGTCTCTCTGTGCAATACGCTCTCACTTCTTCAACTGTCGGCTTTTGAAATCTCGCTTTTGTCTTCGTGGGCGGTTCAGAAGAAGAAGCGAAGCTTTCTTCTTCTTTTTCTTCTTCTTCTATAATCTTATCTCTAATCTCTATTCTCTTATCTCTATACTCTATACTCTTATCGGACAAGTCCTCTTTTTGTCCTCTTTTTGTCCTCGAGTTGTCCTCTTGTTGTCCTCTTGTTGTCCTCTCATTGTCCTCAAATTGTCCTCGCTCTGTCTTCAATTTGTCTCTATACCGTCTTTTCTTTTCTGCCCATGTTGTATCAGAGCCGATATTTTCAGAGGCGAGCGGAACAAAGATTGTTCCATCTTCGAGAATTTCTATCAATTCAAGATCCGCGAAGACTTCCAGAGCTTCAGACATAGTCTTCGAATCTGTACCAACGAGAGGGGCGAGAGTTTTCGGAGTATAGGGCTTAGAGTCAGAGAACCGCAATTTTGCATCATGGTCGATAGATTCTGCCATGAGATGAATGAATATTGATTCATACATCAAACCATTTTCCATCGAGCGCAAAATAACTATCTTGTGTTTCTTGAAAAAGTCCTTCTTCAGTTTCAACCAGTAAAATTGCCCCATGATGTCACCGCCTTAAAATTCGCCCATGATGTCAAACGGTAACTGTACGCCCTCGGTCTCTGCAAACGGTTCGGCTGCCTCTGCGGTCGGAACTGGTGGCGGAGTCAGAATCTCCGTCGGAGCGGAAGCGGTCTGCGCCGGATTTCCGCTCTGCGCATCCGACTTCGTATCTACGAACTCGATTTCATCTGTGACGACCTCGGTCACATAGACGGTCTTGCCTGACTGGTCGTTATATTTCCGAGTCTGGATGTTTCCGACGATCCCAATTCGAGAACCTTTATGGAAATACTGACCAATCAAGTTCGCCTGTTGTCTCCATGCAACGCAGTTGATGAAGTCCGTCTGTTTATTTCCGTTCTGGTCTTTGAACTTTCTATCTACCGCGACCGTGAACGAACAAACTGCCACATTGGCAGGGGTCGTCTTGACTTCTGGTTCTTTTGTCAGTCTTCCGATGAGTTCAACTTTGTTCATTTATTATTCGCCTCTCTTTCTTCATTCGCCTTCTTCGCGAAACAGTCCGCGCAGAACACGGCCCCATATCTGGTCAAACACGTCTTCGCGATATTCTCCGCCGTGTACTTCTCCCCCCAATCGAGTCGGTCGGTTACTGGCTTCTTGCAGAACTCGCACACATACTCGGTCTTTGCCTGTTCCTGCTTCTTCGCGCTCGTCTTCTTTGCCGCCTTCGTCTTGGCAGCCTGTTCGTCCTGTGCCTTTTCTTCCTGTGCCTTTTCTTCCTCGGGAAGATCCTCGCCACGATAGACATACAAGCCGAGTCCAAACCTGGCGATGCATTTTGTCGCGCATCTTTGGATTGCCTTGACCACATCGACAGAAGTCACCTTCTCAAGAGGAATCGAGTTGTTTCGAAAATCCATAACAGGGAGCATCTCGGTTATAGTCTTTCCCTCAATCGTCACCGCGACTTCTACCCAACAGGTGCGCCCATCGTCCCAATAGTTGCAACCCATGGGCGTTTTTTTGACTTCATAGTTGGCATCAGGGTAAAGCTTCATGACCTCGCCCCACGCATCCGCCCACGGCACATATGAAAGATTGTTTTTCTTTTCAACCTTGTCATTCACGTTCACCGCGTTCAGAATCTCAAAAACACTTTTCTTTGTTTCCGCCATCGCTTCCACCGTCCTTTCACTTTATCTGAAGATTCTGTTTCTCTACCAGTTCCGCACCCTTGACGGCGATTCCTTCATCAAGAGCCTTCCTGATTTCTTTTTTGTCTGGCGAGTATGTAACCTTTTTGACAAAATACTTCTTTGGAAGTTTGTCTTCATCCACTTTCACAGAAGTAGACTTTCTGAACGAGAAAGCCACTCGGGCCGTCTCGAAGTTCTTCTCGCCATTGTTCAGAAGATCCCAAGAAACATAATTCCGCAGACGCTCAATCTTCCTCGTCTTAGAATCAAGACGCTCTTTCAATGCGCTCATCTCATCGGAAATCGCTTTCGCCTCGGCTTCGAGGTTTTTGATATATGCGCCGATGTTGTCGAGTTTTTCTTCTCTGGCTGCCTTCAGGTCTTCGAGTTCCTGCATGGCATCCACGGAGACTTCGCCTGTTTCTTCGTCCGCACTCTCAAAAAGTCTGTTCAGCGCGTCTTTGATTTGTTCGTTAATTTCGTAAAGTGTCATCATTTGCCCTCGCTTTCAATAATTCGCATAATCTTCGCAATGGTAAGATTTGCCAGTTTTTCCCTGCCGTTCTCAATCCGGCTTATTGTCATTTTATTGACTCCGCACCGATTCGCGAACTCTTCTTGTGTCAAACAGTTCTTCATGCGGTAGTCAAAAACTCTCTCTTTAAGATCCGCCATCAGCGTTCCCCCTTTCTTATCGATATAGTAAAATAACGGAAAGTCGCTTCATGTTTCTTACATTTCATCTTCACATCACGGACAGACGCCACGCCCAAAAGCGCGGAGAGTTCCTCTGCCGAGTCTCCCCACGCTATCGGCAATTCATATCGGTCATTTGTGACTTTCATGAAGATTTCCTGTCTCATTTTGCATCGCTTCCGCCTTTCATAACTATTATACTCTTATATATTTCTAATGACAATAACTTTCTTTTTCAAATTTATTACAAAAGAAAAGACGGACTCTTTCGAGTCCGCCTCTCATGAAAGCGATGCATGGTTAAACGAATAACCACCATAATTATACCATGACCAAAGTGATTGTCAAAGCTCTTGCAGTTTCCTCATCATGCCTCGATAGAGTTTCGGGGAAACTATCTCCATAGCCTGCGCGGTCTCGTCCAAGATCCCAAAACACTTTTCAAGTCCTTTTCTCTCGACGATTTTCGAGAACTCGGAATCAGAGAAGGCGAGTTCCGGCGCAGACGCAAAAGAATAATTCACCTTTGTTTCTTCTGGCATTGGTTCGGTCTTTCCGTATTTTTGATTCAAGATGGCATAATATGCCGCCAATTTCAGGCAAGTCCCTGCCGTCGGATTTCTGCTCCCTTCGCATTCGGCTATAGCCTCTCTCAAATCTTCTTCACGTATCATCCCATGCGCTCCATTTTATCGATGAGTTTCTGAAACTCCATCTTTGTTCTCTGGTCTGGTGCTTCTTCCATCAGTTCGCGCAATTCTTCAACAAGTCCGCCACCCGAAGAGTAACGGCCCATCGAATCGCGCCGAGCCTGGCGACCGCGTCCGCGAGCGTACGACATACCGCCTCTGAAAGATTGACGACCATCCATGTTTTCAAAAGATTGACGACCGTCAATATATGAACCACCGCGGTTCTCTTCAGAATATTCATAGTCGTCTATGATTTTGCAGAGGTTCTTGATGGTGTGGGCGAGCTTGTCAACCACGTCAAGCGTGACCGCATTCATTTCGCCTTTACGCGCATAGTCTTTCAGTTCGCTCATCAGTTTTTCTTTGAGTTCATAAAGTTCATGCATACTGATTCCCCCTTTCTCACGCGATTCTGTTGATGACAAAGTTCGAGTTCTGAACTTCGATAATCGGCGCAGGTGTAACGGTCACATCTGCCGTCGCAGGTACATTCTCCACGGCGAGCGAGAAACAACATCCGCGAGGGACCTTGATGATTGCCGTAGATGTTACATTGCCATACTCGTTCACGGCCGCAGGTGTGAAGATGGCTCGGCTCGTCGGTCTCGGCTCGCCGTTCACGGTAAGCGCAACCGCAATCGGAACGACTTCTTCTGCGTCCTCGGGCAGAGCGATATTGCCATTATAAGTCACCTGATAAGTCGAGAAACATTGTCCGCAGGTGATACCGCGAAGAATAAAAATTCCTGTCTCGTCCTCATGGTAGATATAACCTTTTGTACAAGGAATAGAAGCGGAAAAGATAACAGGCGCATTCAGGGAAACTTCCTGAACCGCATTCGCTAGATATTCAGCCGCCATATGGTATCACCCCTTTACATTCCGCAACCGCAAGAAGAGTTCTGGCAACAGTTCGGGTTCTGGACGATGTACGCCGGAACAGGAACAGGATTGAGATACTGTTCGAGCGCGACCGTCTGTCTGCTATTGTCCGCCAGTAACTGCGCAGTCTGTGCAGTCTGCGAGGCTGCCAGATTCGCCATGGTCAGTTGTCTTTCAAGATCCGCAATCTTTTCATTCTTCGCGTCAATCTTGTCGGAACACATCTGGTCGAGAATTCTCTGCACGCCGTTCGTCTGGCTTGTGATGATGTCTCTCACGCCATCCGCAAGAGCCGCGCGGTCAGCGCAGTTCTCTGCAAGAATCGTGCTATTGAGGTTCGCCAAGCCGAGACGGTTTTCACAACAACAGTTTGAAAACTGTGTGGAGAGATTGAACATCTGGTTCATGTTCGCCATCTGGCGAGAGTTCTCGGCGATTTCCGCAGAAGCGAAGCCGTTCGAGATTGCCTGATTCACACCTGCAAAGCCGTTGCAAAGACTGTTCTGAATCCCGAAGATTCCAGAGTTGACGTCACCGAGTCCGCCCATAATTGCGGACTGGTCAAAGCCTCTCTGAACATCGTTTGTTGTGTTCATTGCGTACGGTACAAAGTTACCGTTTCCGCCAAAGCCACCATTATTCCAACCACCTGCAACAAGCAGAAGAAGAAGGATAATCCACCAACCGTCGCCGCCGAAACCGTTGCCAAAGCCACCGTTTCCATAACCGCCAGACGGAGAAACAAGCATTGTTGTATTCATGCCACCTTCGTCAGTAAGTGCCATACAAATACCCCCTTTTTTGAATGAATGAATATTTTTTCAAAAAGATGATGCATCTATCTTTTCAACGAAACAGGTTCTTGAACTCTGGCGCGTTGCGCATCTGCATTGCCTGATTTACCTGCATTTGCGACACCTGCCCCGAGTTCAAGAGATGTTGGACAATCTCTTGCGGATTGTTCAGATTCTGCGGAATATTGAACCGCCGCGAAAGAAGATTCATGGGATTCTGTTTGAATGATGAATAAATGTTCATTATATTTCCGATGTTATACACCCTCGTCACACTCCCTCTTCTTCAAATCGTCTACCGCTTGCCAGAGTCTGCCGATTTCCGCTTCAAGATCCGCGAAGCGCGTGTCTGGTTTTTCTTCTGTGACGGTCGCGGACACTTCCTCTTTCACAAGTTTGTATTTGTCAAAAATCGGGCGGTCAAGTTGGGAAAATCCCATGGTCTTCGTGTAGATATATGGTGCGTTCTCGTCCTTGAATGTGACCGAGTTGCCGTATGCGACAGGATAACTTCTTGCCTCTGCCTCGGAGCGGACGGAGACGAAACCACTCGCCGTCTGAACCGACTGCGCCGGATTCTGCACAGGCTGCGTCGGCATCTGTGTCGGGTTGAAGTAGTTCTGTGGATAATAAGGATAAGCCATTTTCAATCTTCCTTTCTAAACCAGTAATATTGCGGAATCTCTTTGGAAGAATCCCAAGAATCATACAAGTTGCCATCGACTACGGTTGCGACGTGCCGACCGAAGCCAAGGACGAAGACTCCGTGTGGATGGTCTTTCGCGAAATCTTCTGCGGTGTAGCAATCAGGGCAAGAGTCAGGAAGCGACTTCCTATAGAAGCCATGTTGTCGAAGGACTGCTCCCCATACCGAGTTTGAGTGTGGCATATCTCCCATTTCAAAAGCATTCTTGGAAATAAGGGCGAAAGAAGTTTCCCAAGGAATATCAAGAGCTTTCGCCACGGCTCGGATTGAACAATCTTCGACTTTTCTGCCAGTCGGGTTCGGGTTATATTCTATATACATCCTGACTCTCTCCCTTCGCTAGTTTCATTCTATATATAAGAAGATCCGCGAAACAGGAAAGAAGAAGGCAAGATTCGTGCAAATTTAGTGCAAAAAGAAAAGAGCCGAGTTCGGCTCTTTTCCCCTAAAGGATATTAATGAATGACAGTCGCCATTTATCACAACTTTGTGTATATGGTACACTCTCCATTATACACGATATTCTTGACTTGTCGAACGCTCATTTCAACTTCTTCCGCCAGGCTTTCGAATGTTCTGCCGTGAACGAGGCGGAGTTTGAGGATGTTCCTGTTACGCTCCGCGTTCCGTCCTCGAATCCAAGAATCAATGACCGCGCATAGTTCCTCATTGGTTACTGTTTGAAGCATCTCTTTATCCATAAAAATTCCTTGCTAACTGTTTTTGATTTAGTATAACAGTTAGCAAGGATTCAAAAGAAGTCCTTTTTCAGACGGTTTTCAGTCCGTTTTCAGGCGGAAAACAGACGGAAAACAGTCTCTTTTCAGTCTGCCATCTTGCGCCGAAACGTACGAATGACGGTCTTGACTCTGGTTTCTGACATATCGTATTTGTCGGCAATCTGCGGAATGCTTAGGCCCTCGATGTATTTATCTTTCAGAATCTTCCTGTTACGTCCTGCGTTCAGTCCTATTACCCATTCATTTATTAAGTGTTCAATCTGTGTCCGTGACATGGACTCAAGTTCTTTCATCAAGATCCCCCCTTTCGAAGAAATCCTCTGGCGCGACGCCGAGAACTTCGGCAAGTCGAATCACGCTCGAATAGGCAGCCTGTCCCAAATCGTGTTCGTTGCGCTCCCATGAACCAATCGTTCTCGTTTTGATTCCAGTCAGGCGAGAGAGTTCCTGTTGATTCAGGCCCCTGCTCATTCTAATCTTTTGAAGGTTGTTCATACTTCTTCACCATCCCATCTTGTATCTCTTTTTTCATTCTTGCCCGACAGTAAGGGCAAAAGTCGAACGTGTCGTCTGAATCGTTGTGGCAGTTCGAACAGTTCCACGCAAACCACCTGCGGCGTTTGGTCAAGATCCATTCAGCCTGTCGGATTTCCTCGGCGCAGAAGTCCAAGTCAAGAATTTCAGCATTTTTTCGAAATCCGGCTTCCTCGTCATCGAGAGTCACTATGTATTCACGAATCATTTTGCTTCACCTTCTTCCTCATACGGCTCGGGAATCGGCATCCATGCAATCACTCTTGAATTTGTTCCATTCATATCATCTCCGACCCATCTTCCGTAAAGAAAATATGCAGTGCCGTATGTCTGAAATGGCTTGTTATAATCTCCATATCTGAAATACTCATACCATACAAGATAATATTTCAAATCGTCTATGTCACCTTCTTCGGGCAACCTCTCGGCGCATGGAATTCATTCCAGCTTCGTCGTCACCTTCGTCGTCACCATTGGTCTGACACCATCAAGATACAGTTTCGCCATCTCGCAAATGATGTGAATGTCAGCATCATCACGCAACTGATCCATAATGTTATCTATGACTCTTTTTACTACGTCAACGCTATCTGTACTGTCATACTTTGTCGCATCAAATGCAAAATGACAAGGATGCTCTACCTGCAATCTATCTATTGCCCTTCTGATTTCGTCTTTATTTATGTTGTCATTCATTCCGCTTCACCTCGCTTTCTATATAGTATGAATCAGGTTCAAAGGTATCATTCAAAACATCGTTCCCCTCAATCGCAGAAATGACCAGACGTGCTTCGCGCTCCGTCTGGCATCTGCAAACCTCGAAACCGTTCGGCTTCGCCTTCACAATATAGGTCATTCGCTCACCCCCATTTCTATCATGTCCACTTCGACCGTCTCAATTCGTCCGAACGGATGCGCTCTTTTCTCTTCCTCGGTCATCAAAAGAGAGATGTTAAATCTGTCCTTCATCGGTGTTCCGCTATAGTCGAAGACCTCGACCACTACCCAACGGCACAGAGCTTCGGACGGATGGTCGCACCACGCCTTTTTGATTCTTACCACGTCGCCCACGTTATATGTTGCCATGCTCGCTCCCCCTTTCATCGCCAACCTGTCTTCCCATCGTATCTCTTCGCCTCTTCCTCGATGAATTCTATTTCGGAAATGTTCTCCGCGTCATTGGCTCGAAGCCACTTGAAAATTTTCTTGAAGAACTTCGGGCCTTCCTTCTCGGTGTCAAGATCCCTGACGAGGTGTTCTTCCTGCCATTCTGCGAACCAACATTCTTCTTCGTTTCTGGAAGGGTCTGCGTTGATAATGCGAACGTCTAGCATATCACCATCAGCAAGGAAGAATGTTCCATCAGAAAGATTTCCGTAGAATAACCAGATTCCACCGCCTGTGTATTCAAATTCGACTTTAGTGATTTTTGCGTTGTTCATGGTCACATCCCCCATTCGTCAATGACTTCTTCGCCGTCCGGCAGGTAGGTCGAATCTTCGGACATCTTCGGTTGGTTCGTGATGAGATAATCAACCGCGTTTCTGAAGGACTTAAATCCCTTCATTCTGGTCGTTCCGCCTAAATCTGTTCGGTACAAGATCCACGGTTTGCCTTCCATGATGTATTTGTTCACCTGCTCGCGGTTCAGTTCATCAAGAACCTCTTTCCCGAGACATACGCGAAGTAATTCGTTTTGCCAATACTCCACGCAGTATTCAAGAGTGACGCAACCGCCACGGATGCTCTTGCTTCTGAATGTTCTTTCGAAATGGTTAGGAATCCTGTTTGTCATGTCAATCGCCTCGCTTTCTATCACATAAAATTTGCAAATACATAATTACAAAAAAGTTGTTTGAATCTCTCATTTCCTTCTTGCGGCCCTGTCTTCACAACCAGTTCGGAAAGTTGAATGAAAGCTTGAATTCTTGCTTCTTCTACCTGTGCATCGGTGACTTCGTCCATTGCATCTTTTCCGAAGAACTCTTCACCGTAACCCCTGCACATTCTGTCTATATAAGGGACAAATTTCTTCTTCATGGTTATTACCTCACTTCCTTGATGTAGAGTCCGCGGGCCTTTGCCAATGCGGATTGTTTGTCAAGACCTTCATTCCAACAATCACGAGCGATTTTATACGCATCGTTCTTCGGAAGATTAGTATTGAGATAAATGAAGTCGTAGTATTCTTTGAATGTATTTTTCATGTTCAGCACCTCGCTTTCTTTAACTATCTACATTATAATGTATTTATATATAGAAGTCTACATTCCTATGTAATGTTCACAAAAATGTAACACAAGAAAAAGCAGGCCCCGAAGGACCTGCCTCGCCTTAATCAATCGGAGAGCGTTGATTGCTCTTGGCGACTATCTGAAACGCTCGGAGAGAAGGCGTTGCCATGTATTCTCTCCGCAGATTCCATCGACTGTCAGTCCTCTGGCTGCCTGATACTTTTTCAGCGCGAAATCACTCCGACCGCCAAAAGATCCGTCGATAACTAGAGCCTTGCCGTCTGCATCTCGGAAACCGAGATTATTTAGACTCATCTGCATCAGAGTCACAAAATCATTCTTGTCGCCTTTTTTGATTTTCTGAACTTTCACTTCAACCATCTCCATTCCTTCGGGCGCATAACGGAGAACATATCTCCATTTGTAAGTCGGTATATAGTAATTAGTTTCGAGGATTTCCCTTCCTGTCTGGTCGCCAGGATTTCCATACTTTGTCCCGTTCTCGCTCCCTCGTGCGTGAACGATTCTCATATTTCCTATATAAAGAGCGGTGTGCCTGTTCGGCTTCAAAAGGACATCGCCTTTCTCAAGCTTCAAAGACTCTTTCCACTCCATTTTCACAAATCCGCACTTCTCGAATGCCTGTGCCATGTTGCCAGTAAAGGTCGCCCCTGCCTGTTTCACAGGGATTCCGGCACGGTCCCAACAAGTAATGACGAGCGAAGAACAGTCAAAGTCTGGATTCCCCCAACGTCTGTTTTCCGCTTGGGAATACCCATGCGATTCGTCGTGTGCTATCGCCAGAGCTTCGGCACACACTTTGTCAATGATTTCTTTTCTTTCAGCCAAGATCCATCACACCTTTCGAATAACTGTCGAATTCTCAATGACCGACACGCGGTTATTGAGATTCTTGATTTGTTCTTCAACGACTGGCAGTCTTCGAGCAAAGTTGTTGTGTTCCCGAACCTCTCTTGTTAATTCTGAAATTTTCTCATTCATGACGGCTTGCGACTTGTCAAACTCCGCCTGTGTCTTTTTCGAACTGGCAAAAACGGAGAACAAGACCCCCACCAGAGAGAGTCCGCCTGTTATGAGTGCAACCACTATCGATTCAATCATTTTCGCTTTTCACCTCTGGCAATCCTGTCGCAACGGAAGTCAGAAGAGATAAGATCCCCGACAAAACCGAAGCGGAAGCAACAAGGCCCCAATTCACATCAGAAACAACGACCGCCGTTCCAATAGTCGCAATTGCCGTCTGTGCCACCGTACGAATTGCCCTGATTCCGGCAGCCTTCCAAAAGTTCTTATCATTCATAAACTCACCGTCCTTTCTTTTAGATCCGCTTTTCCTAGTTTCATTATACCATCGAATCAGACTTGAGTTAATGTGTATTCAATTTTCATCGCCTGACTGGTTGACTTAACAACGGACGCCTGAAGGTTGTTCACCGTGAAGAGTGCCAGTCTGTTGACGGACAATCCACAACCTGTCGCACCTTCTGTCGATGTACCTGCGACAAAGTATGAAGGATTATGACCGTTCTGCGCATAGCAGTTGAAAACATTCTGTGCATATCCACCCGCATACTGACCGTTTGGCAACCAGTCGCCCGCCTGTGCCTTTTCCATCTCGTAAAGGTTATCGCCATTGATAAGATATCTGTCACCATATGCCAACTTGCTCCCGATAACAATAGCATCTCCACAAGCCGCATGGCTAACACCTGCTGAAGTGGAAATTGTCGAATTGGCAAGCGTTCCTGTTAATCTCGTACAGTCGCTTGCGTCTGACAGATTTATGCGAATCATTCCAGTAGCAAGACTGTCTGGCAAATACAAATACGTGCCATCGAAGGGGAATTGCGGAGTGACGGCGTTGACGTATGCATGAAATGCCCAACCAGTATACAACGAAACTCCCGAAAGAGTAAGGTCAGCCGTGGAAACGGTGAACGTGTCACGGTCAATCTTGTCTACCTGCAAATGCGTTGCGTCCGTGACTGAATACACATAGTAATAATTCTCATCAAAGCACACGCCCCATCTGTTCGAACGGCTTCGGATGGTTGCAGTTCTGGAAGAATCTTCCACATAGTCACGAGCACCACGCAGAATCCCGAAGCTCGTGAAATCATGCTTCACGGTGATTTCTTCGAAAGTTGTGCCGTCGGAATACTGCCCGACCTTGTTGACATACAAACACAAACAAGTTTCATCATCAACAATCTCAATCGGGCAATGTAAAGCCTCATTTCTGTTCCAAGAACTATACGGAAATTTCGCCGTTCCGTTATCAGCGCAAAGCATGAAATAATCAAATAACTCAATTGGCTTCAGACCGCAGTTTCCGAGCAATGCAGGAACTAGGCACACAGAATTTATAGTGCCATTTCCCTGATTGGTCTGCCAGTCCCAAACAAACTTCACAGATGTGTCGGTTTCTACATATTCGCCACCATTTGGATTTCCTCTGGTGGTACTTGCAGAACTGTGCGCCTCATCTCCTGCGTTCGCAATCATGCTATTGACCGTCTCGCAGGGCGGTGCAATCGGCGTTCCTTGTATCGTCTGATTGAAGCACAAAACTCCCGAAAAGAACTGTTTCAACGGCATCAGTCTCGCAATGTCAGCCGTTCCGCCATAGTTCGAGTTGATTATGTTGCTCAATGCGTTGGTAACTGTGTTTTTATCCTCGAAAACCTCACGCTTTCCAGTATGAACATCGGTCAGAGTGATTCTCGTTCTGCCCTCAAGTGGCAATTCTTCCTTATTGAGAAT
>Ga0310696_10001903_pt1 | contig 28913 bp, 24 predicted proteins | sample AusTroGonzalo_MG_4_FD_203885 | JGI IMG/M metagenome (GOLD analysis project Ga0310696, IMG submission 203885) | Bovine rumen microbial communities from tropical cattle in Woodstock, Queensland, Australia - Gonzalo_02 (v2) (version 2) | ecosystem: Host-associated > Mammals > Digestive system >... | reverse complement strand
TATGCGGTTTTTAGGGTTGCGTTCCATTAATGGGACAGATTTTCGGGCGGACAGGCGGGGTTAAAAAAGGTTAAAAAAGAGATGTTTTTTGAACCGGCCACATTCCTCGGCACTGAGACTAAAAAGTGTAGTGCGAAGGGGCGAAACACTCTCAAAAAAGTCTCTTTTGGCCAAAAGAGACTTTTTCGAGTAGTAAAAGCACCCCAAATAGTCTCTTTTAAGTCTCAAGGCATTATCGGGCAATCACCGGGCCACAGCAGGTCTGTAGATCCACACCGAATACCTCTGCGGGATCTTGTGGATATAGTAGCCGCCTGCTTTGTAGATGTCTTCGCGGATCAGCATGTCCCAGCCGGGTCTCTCGTTAAGGTAGAACCCACTCTCGCCGTCCGCGTAATAGTAGAGCTTGATCTCGTGCGTAAGCGTCATCTCGAGAAGATTAACGAACATAATGAACGTATCCATATCCATCGGGCGGTACATGAACAGCACCGTGTAGTTGTTGAAATCAACGCCGAACGCATCGCCCTCGATTATCTCCACATTTCTGTATCGAGAAGTCCAGCTTTTGGCAACGGATGCAACCTGAGGGTTGAGTTCGACGCCCGTGATATTGCCCTTGAAGCCTTTGCTCACAAGGTATGCGAGAACGCGGCCCTTGCCGCAGCCGATGTCGATGAAGGAATCGCCCTGATCGAGCTTGAGGTCTTTGAGGACGATGTCGAGTCCCAAATAAGGCGCGGACTGGCTGCCGGTCGCGCCGTGCGTGCGCGCAAAAGGCGTCGGAACGAACACTCCGAGCTTCCTGCCGCATACTTTCTTGTCCCTGCGGTTATCAAGGCTGCAAGCGATTCTATTGGATAGGACTACGAACGGATTAATCAATTCACTTATTCTTTCTTTATGTTGAGGATATTACTCTTTTAAGCCGCGAGTTCCGCAGGATGCTTCAGCATCCGAGGACTGTCCGAAGCGGCAAAAGAGTAATGTCCGATCTTAGAGCCATTTCTTCTTTTTGAAGAACAGCAGACTTCCTACAACGATCACGATGCTCACAACGATGACGATCGGGTAGCTCCAACGGTTTTCGAGCTCGGGCATGTAACGGAAGTTCATTCCGTACCAGCCTACGATCAGGGTAAGCGGCATGAAGATCGTGGTTACGACCGTGAGCACGGTCATGATGCGGTTCTGCTTAATGTCCAAGTGAGCCTTGTAAAGGTCTCGGAGCTGCATCGTGTAGTCACGAAGGGACATCGACGAGTCGTGAAGTCTTGCGGCGCGGTCAATGAAAAGTCTGAAATATCTTAAGTTCTCGTGCTTGAAGAAGCCGTTCTCGTTCTCGTTGAATTCCTGAGCGAGGTCCATGAGCTGCTCGTAGTGGATCCTGAGATAACGGATATCACTTCTGATGTCGTTCAGACGGCCTGACGGCAGATTCTCGTCGCCGTCGATGATGGACTGCTCCATGGAGTCGAGCTCGTCCTCGTACTTCTCCATAAGTCTTAAGTCGTCTTTGACGATGTAGTCGAGAAAGTCGTAGAGGAATCTCTCGAGGCTCGGCATCTTCCACTTCTTGGTGCGCTGGATGCCCTGAATGATCTTCTCTGCCGTGTCGTTGTCGTCAATAAATACAATGCCCTTCTCATCCAAAACGAATGCGAACTTGAGGTCATCTGCAGACGGCTGGCTCCTATCGGGAATAGCGAACGTTCCCGTGACGGAATCGTAGTTAACTTCTGCCTTGGTAAGGAAGATATCGGACAGATCGGGATCGATGTCGATTCCCATCTCGAAGCTGTCCTTATCCTTCAGCCATTCATCTAAAGTAAGAACTGCAACAAACTGCTTATCCCTGTTCTTAATCTCATCACGCGATACTTTGCGCAATGTCTCTTCAATCAAGTAATACACGGCCGCACTTCCCTCCGAATAACTTTTCCGTCAATAGAGTATATTAAAATCGCGAAAATAACCACTATAAAGAGTGGTATCATTCCCTTGTGTTTACATGGCGGGAGGAGTTTCATGGAAGAGCAGGATAAGAAAACGCCCGAAAATCAGGTCGGCAAAGATAAGCGTGAGCTCACAGAAGCCGAGAAGAAGAGAGTAGAAAACTTCAATAAGATCGCTGCTGAATTAGAGGGCGACGGTTATAAGCGCGTCGATCTTACGATCAGTCTTATTACGGCAAACACAGTAGGTCTCCTGGCAACTCTGCCCTTCATCGCAATTGTTATTGCATTATATGTGCTGCGTAACGGCACGGATATCTACGGCGGATTTGAGACGATGCCCTGGCCCGTGCCTGTGAGCTTTATTATCGTACTCGTAATCATGGCGGTCGGCATCGTGGTACACGAAGGAATTCACGGCCTGTTCTGGTCTTTTGGCACCAAGAATCACTTAAAAGACATCGAGTTCGGATTCGTCGTGCAGATGCTCACTCCCTACTGCACCTGCAAAGTGCCGCTCTCAAAGCCCATCTACATCCTGGGCTCCATGATGCCCATGACGATCTTGGGATTCATTCCGGGAATAATCTGCGTCTTCCTCGCCAACCCGATCCTGCTGATATTCTCGGTGATCATGATCCTCGGCGGCGCAGGTGACATCCTGATCTCAGGACTTCTCTTCAAGCACAAAACCAAGGGCAAGAAAGTCGTGATCTTAGATCACCCGTATGAATGCGGATTGGTGGTTTTCGAGAAATAAAACGGAAGAGGGGCTGTCACTTATCGGGACAGCCCCTTTGTTTTTGGGGGAGGGTATGAGAACAAATTTGTCGTTCCTGATGATTGAATTATCAGACCCGAAGTTGAAATCTACCTGAAATGATTTGAGGAATTTTGTGTCAAATCATCATCTCATAGATCTTCGCGCAGTCGTTCTCGTCGAGAGTAACGAATCCGGATATCGTGCCGTCACGTCCGTCGCCGTAGCATAGATTCTTAACGAGTGTTGGAATGTCTTCTTCCTTGCCGCCGAGTTCGCCTAATGTTGAAGGCATGCCGATTGAGATGAGGAATGACTTGAACGCGTCGATGCCTTCTTCGGCTGTCTCTACGCCCCAGACTCTCTTTGCAACCTGCTCAAAGCGTGCAACGTCGTGGTTCATAACATACTTGAAAACTGCGGGCATAGTAACTGCAAGACCTGCACCGTGTGCGCAGTCGTAGAGAGCTGAGAGCTCATGCTCGATGTTGTGGCTGTTCCAGTCCTGTGATCTGCCGACACCGCAAGAATTCGTGTGAGCCATAGTACCTGCCCACATGATGTTTGCGCGTGCCTCGTAATTGTCGGGATCAGCGATTACCTTAGGACCTTCGTTCTTCATCGTGATGAGGAGCGCTTCGATAAGTCTGTCGGTAACTTCAACGTCCTTGGAATTTGTGAGGTAACGCTCATATAGATGAGCCATGATATCTGTAATTCCGCATGCAGTCTGATATGCGGGAAGTGTCTGGGTAAGTTCAGGATTCAGGATGGAGAACTTCGGGCGGATTCCTTCGCCGCTCGCGCCGCGCTTATACATGCCTTCTTCCTTTGTAATAACGGAGTCGCCTGAGCCTTCGCTGCCTGCAGCTGCGATGGTGAGAACGGTTCCAACAGGGAGCGCCTTCTCGATAGGCTTGCCGCAGTAGAAGTCCCAGAAATCGCCGTCGTAAACAACGCCTGCAGCGATTGCCTTGGATGAATCGATGGAACTGCCTCCGCCTACTGCGAGGACAAAATCAACGCCCTCTTTTTTGCAGAGGTCGATACCTTCGTAAACGAGTCCGCTTCTCGGATTAGGCTTAACGCCGCCGAGCTCTACATAGGGAATTCCTTCAGCATCAAGAGATGCCTTTACTCTGTCCAAAAGACCTGAACGGACAACGCTGCCGCCGCCGTAATGAATGAGAACTTTGCTTCCGCCGAAAGCCTTAACGAGCCTGCCTGCTTCTGCTTCAGTGCCCTTGCCGAATACGAACTTTGTGGGTGAGTAGAATGTAAAGTTTTCCATGCGGTTCTCCTTTATGTTTTTGGGAATTACTTGATGCTGTTTACTGCTTCTTCTAAGGTCATTCCAGCGAAGTCCTGTGCGTGGAATATCTGACCGTTTATCGTGTCGTCAACAAATGCTCCGAGGATGACGCCCGGGATAGCGCTCTCAGGTGCGTTAGGCGCATTGGGGCCGCCCAGGTCTGTTCTGCACCAGCCGGGATCTGTGAGGTTCATTGCAACACCCGTTCCTTCGAGCCTTGATGCCATGTCCTTCGTGATCTTATCGAGTGCTGCTTTTGCGGCAGAATAACCTGCCTGCTCGGGCTCTTTGTCGATACCGCTCGTCGTGTTAACGATGCGGCCGAATCCGTGTTCGATCATCTTGGGAAGGTAGTGATAGCAGATCATGGCGGGAGCTATAGTATTGACGTTAAAACTTACTGTGTAATCGTCGACAGGTGTATCGTAGTAATCAGTTCTGTAAGCAATCTGAAGTCCTGCATTGTTGAGGACGATATCTACGTCAACGCCGATCTTATCGATCTCTTCAAGCATTTTCTTAACTGAAGATATATCGTTCAAGTCGCAAGCATAAGAGTAGCAGAATGCACCCATGTCCTGGATCTCTTCTTCAAGTGATGCAGTGTGCGCAGTATCTCTACTCTGAAGGATCAGATTGCATCCTCTCTCTGCCATCGCCTTTGCAGCAAGTCTTCCGATGCCTCTGGATGCACCTGTGATTAGTACCCATCTTCCCCTGAGATTTAACATGAACTGACCTCCCTAATGTGTGCTAATAGGGATTATAGCAACTTCGGGAAAGCGGCTTAGTAATATATGAGTGATTTATTCTCGATTTCCTATATTGTTTTCGCGCACGCGTTTATTTTATTTTCGATGCCTCAGCCAAAGTATTCCTCAGAATATCAACGATCTCAGGCGTAAGGGTGAATCCATCCTTTTCCTGATCTCTTTGTTGAAGTTCATCGAAAGGAACCAGACATTGATGGACTTTGGCTGCGTTTCTCATCTGGCGGTCTACTTTACCCTTTTCATTCAGCATTAATTCAGGAGCCTTAACAAAGCCCAGCGTTCTCGTATAAACATTCCAACGCATGTGTTCATATACGCGCCATTCTCTGTCAGACTTCGTGACTGAATAAAAGTCTACGGCGTCCCCGCCTTTATACCGCTGCTCAATAATGGGAACTTTGAACACAAAGCTTAATGTGCGGGCATATACGGAATGACGGTTATACTCGTTATTGCAATACTCTTTCCAGGTTTGGATCCTGTGCGTGCTGTCCTTCTCGAGCTTTTCTTTCTGGCGCACTTCGTGGATCAGCATGGATGCCTTTTCAATATGGGACATGGTTATGAAACCGTAATCATAGACTTGCTCTATGTCACCGACAAACTTCATGTTCTTAATGAGAGTGGAATTCCATTTGTCCTTATAGCAGGAAGACTTGTTGGAAATGTTTACGAGGATCTTCTTATCTTCAGAAACACCCTCTCTATAAGCAACCATATTGATGCTCATGGCGATCTCAGCATTAAGAAGATCGTCGCCTGCATTTATGTAAGCATACGTATAGTCGTCAACAAGCGACCTGACCAGGAAGTTGAAGGCATTTGATGAGTAGTCTATATCGACTATGTGCTTAAAGGTATAAATAGCTTCGCCGTAACCATCGCCGATTTCTTTTATCTCGGGCATTATGTGATTGATGTTCTGCTTGTGATTACCGCTCTCGATCAGAGTGATATTCAATTCATAACCGGGCATCTGGCCCAAGTGTAAAACAGCCTTCAAGAATTCAACATTACGATCGTTATATCCTACGATCAGGACGTTGATCTGCTTTATGTTGGAGTTGTCGACAGCATTCTCGAAAATGGATTCCTTCAGCAGTTCATTGTAGACGAAGTTTTCTTCCGTACGGACAAGGTTAATGGTCAGATTCGAATGAGCATTGGTAACCTTCTCAATGTATTCATCGTACAGGCTCCAGTGTGTACGGTTAACTTCGACAAAAACCTTTATGTCTGACTTCGCTTCTATCGTTGAACACAATTCACCTAATTGCTGAAGATTTTGTTCTTCTTTATTGTTGAACAGAAAGATTTCAACGCCTGAGGATTTACCGTTAATTATCCTGAAGATCTCATTTAAATCTTCCTTAACGACAATAGCACCAATGCTTTCAAGCCTCTTTGCATAGTCCGCAGACAACTCTGAATCCATCCTGGAGAAAACGATCCTGTAATCAGATTCAGATTGAATACTCTCAGCAATTGCTAATGTTTTGTCATTGCATTCGGACAATACAAAAATGCGTTTACGGCAATTGAACTTTAAGCGTAATAACTGATAAGGAGAACCTGCCAACTGCAAAACAAAATCGGCTGCAAAAGCAAGCATCAAAAGATTGGATACAACGATCAGTATGCTGTAAATGCTGAAAAACTCAGCAGGAAACTGATCGACATACGTAATGTGCTCATAGCCCTCACCAAGATATCTGGTAACGACTATAAGTATTGCAGTAAGAAAGCTCTCGAGTCCGCCCAAACCTGAAGAAGGTATATCCGTATAGACAGCAGGAAACAGCAGCACAGAACAAGCTGCAAACTCAAATAGCGATGATATAACGGCATTGATCTTGTTTTTCCTTTTTACAAAAAAGAAAACAATTCCGGTCAGGAATAATAGTATTCCGATAATGAAGCAGACTATCCATACTGCTGCAGCCATGTGCGCCTCCAAGAACTAACTTTACCTTAGATAGTAAATCCTCAAGCCATCGAATCTCTTAAGAAGTTTCAGCATCGCATTAAACGGTTTCCAGTCTTTGCCTTTATCCTCATCAGAGAGTCCGTTGTAATGCTTAAGAATATCTTCGCTGGTCAATTCACCATCCATGACTAATTTATGGCATCTCATCTGCTCCCTCAGGTTACGGCTGTCTTCCTGAGATTCGACTTCTTCATATAATGTGCCATAAGACCATCCCATTGCCTGATGATCTCTGATCCATCTCTCATGTTCCATGGGAGCAAAAACAGCCGCCTGCTCTTCGGTAAACTCAGTTATGATCTCATAATCAACGAATTTGTCAGTATAGAAACAATCAATAGCATCGAGATACCGGCTGAAATTCTTGGCGCGGTTGATCGTAGACAACTGATATTCCAAAGACATGGCAGCAAACTGTTTTTCGAGTTCTTCGATTGAGACATCAGGGCCTTTATTCCTGCCGTGAAGCGCGACTGCAAAATCAAACAGATGAAGAAAATTACTGTTTGATAAGTAGATGTGTTTGCTCTTTCTGTCGACTTCTTTGGTATTAGGCTCGATCGTAAGCGGAATGATGGAAGTATCGATGATGTGTTCTATATCAACCTTGAAGCGCTGCTCCTTCTCGGCCATGTCACTGTATGCTTTAAGACGCGGCGCTTCTCCAACTTCGCCGCCGGATTCCCAGGCATTGTACTTCACTTTGAAGTCATCGATTTTCTCTTGTTCCTCTTTGTCATAGTAATAGACAGCTTTGAGTGCATTATTCGAGAAATCAAAATGTGCTCCCATCGGATGAAGTTCTGTTCTCGAGTTGCGGCCGTATGCTGTTCTGTCCCAGCACTGAAGCTCATCGCAGAGCATCAAGAGCCAGCTGAGCGGATGAATATTAACATCTAACGGGGCTTTTCTCTTAACAGGATCTTTGAAGAACGATATCGAGAACTTAAACATGCTGTTATGGAGCAAAGTCGCCGTCAGAGCATCGATATGCATCTGAGTTATTTTTTCTACTCCGATAGTGTTTATGAGCTCCCTATATAATCTTATTGCACTGAATAATGCGTGATCCATGTAAAAGCCGAACTTATTCGGACTAGAAGCCTTCGACAGAATTATGTTCAATATGTATTCTTCGGTAAACCCATATATTGCGCCCAGTTTATTGGTAACAGCATAAGCAAAGATCTCACATACTGATTTGAACTCTCTGCCATAGAAGTTCTTAAAGAATTCCGTCTCTTTCTCGCTTAGATCTGTTAAGGTCTCAAGGCCTACATAAACAATATATGGGTTATTAACACCTCTGTTCTGCTTATTGACTTCAAAATACGACATTACCTGTTCAAAAGGCAGTTCAAAAGGATAACCGATATCATGGAAAAGCGACGTTATTCCCCAGTATTCTAGGAAGGCATTTGCGACTTCCGGATCTGAACACTTCTTACCTGCAACTGACTCATAATACTTTCTAAATGCGGCTTTATAGTTATCATTTGTCTCATAGACTGCAAGGCCCAAAGCAAATACATACACTGAATGAGAATAATGGTCCCTGTGCTTCATCAGCAGAGAACTTCCGTTAGACTCATATTCAGACAGAAGCTCTATCATTTTCTTCGAGTTGCCATAGTATCCCAAGAACATCTCAAGGAAGCAGAAATAAACAAGATACGCATCATCAGCTGTTCCTGAATCAATGAACTGCTCAAGACACTTCTCAAGACATAATCTGTTGATGTCCATCTGCATGTTGTAGGGAATCTGATTAGGCTTAAGACTCGTACCGAGATACTTGCCTGTCCGTTCCTCTTCTGCTTCCTTCTCCGGATCAAACTTCAATCCTTCACAGGAATTATGCAGAAAACGAAGAGCCGAACACTTTAATCTGTAGGTGTTCTCATCACTATACAGATCCGGTTCTTTTGGACCGACATCCACACCGTAATCATTCAGATTCTTTAATCTCATTTTTGCCAATGCAGTATAAGCCATAAGCGCCTTCCTTTGAAAACAACAGAATAGAACTCGTATTTACATGACGTTATCAGATGTAGAATACGCGTCCTTCGTTGCGGGGAGCTGCTTCTTTTGCAGGCTCTGCTGCGTAGCCTAATGCCAGGTGGCCGATGCCTTCGTAGTCACCTTCGATGCCGAGCTTGGCGAGGATGTTCTTGCCGAAGTCGGAATCGAATTCCTGCTTTGCTCTGTGGATCCAGATGCTTGCGAGGCCCAAACTCTCAGCAGCAGTCATCATGTTGCCGAGAACGAGTGATCCGTCGTAGATATATGTGGGTGCTGCCTTGTTTGCAAGAACGATAATGATGACGGGCGCGCCATAAAATGAGTCGTGCTCCCAGCCGCCGATCTTGCGGTTCTCTTCGGCGATCGCATCACGCATCTCCTTGTCGGTGACGGCGATGATGATGGGGCTCTGGAGTCCCTTGCCGTTAGCTGCGTATGTGCCGGCCTTAACGACTGCCTGAAGGTCTTCTTCGCTGACCATGTCGGGCTTGAAGTTCCTGCAGCTTCTTCTTGTTTCCAGGTTCTTTAATACCTCATTCATTGCGTCTGTCCTCCCTGTTATCGATTAATGATTATATTCTCTACGATAACAGGGAAAATGTATACCACTAGTTTGTAATTAATCTCCGATCATCTCTTGCTGATACGGATTATCCATGGTGGCATCAAAACCCGGAAGCAGGTATTCTTCCTTGATGTATTCGTGGATATCGAGATCCAAAAAATAGTTGCAGAACACGATTCCGACATATGTTATCTCGGTGTTGTTTTCGACGCCTTCGGGAACCATGGCATAAACAAATCCGTGGTAGTCATCTGAATGCATGGCCACGAGGTCGTAGCCTTCAGGCTCGCCGGTTACCGAATAGTAATCCGTATATTCCATGACGCCGAGCTTTTCTAACCTGGCGATCTCTTCATCGTAACCTGATCCGTAATCCAAGGTCATGTAAACGACTATCTGCGGATCCCACGGGTTATAGTACACGGACTTGTATTCGACTGCTTCGGCACCTGAAGGTATTGTCTCCGGGAAGACATCAAATTCTTCGTAGTTTCCGATCTGATACTTTCCGTCCGGTCCGCTGTGGATGTATTCGTTGTATTGAGCTGCATCTGTGACAACCTGGATCTTCTCGCTGACTACGGAAAATACAAATAGTCCTACAATTAGAAGCAATGCCAGCACATAGTGCGTCATGAGCGCAAGCAGCACTATGGTAGTTATCTTTATCGCTTTGACAAGCTTTCTGTGCTTGCTGATCTTCTGCAAAAGTCCTGTGACGTAAAGCGTAATAACACACATCACAATGAACACAAAAAACGTAGCGCATATCGCTCCCGAGCGCCTTAAGTCAGGCTCGTACGCGATAGTCTGCAAAACTATTGAGATAATGCTAATGATGATACCGACTATGCTCGCCGCCTGAATAAACCTGAGGAGATTGTTCTTCTCATTACCTGCATAAGCCGCCATCTTGTCGGCGACCTCTCTTACTTCCTGATCCATCATCTCGCTTTTTCTTTCCCCGTCGATGATCTCTCTGACATCAACATCATAAAAATCGGCTATCTCAACAAGCAGTGAGATGTCAGGAAGATTCGTGCCCGTCTCCCATCTGGAGACAGATCGGTTGCTGACATTAAAATGTCTGGCAAGTTCTTCCTGGGTAATTCCTTTCTCATTGCGGAGCTTCTTGAGAAACTGCCCTGTCTTCTTCTGATCCAAAGTGTGGCGCCTCCTTTCGGTCGATGTCAGAATACGCCCTGCCCTCGAAAATTAACACGACACAAAGCGAGAATTGCCGTTTTACGGGGCTTTGGACACGGGGTGTCCGGCTTGTTATCTAATTATATAACTAATCGGATGATGGTTTTCGAGAACTCTATATAAGGTCCGGTTCCGTTCAAAAAATCTTGATTTGCCGCCCGAATAATATAAAATATTCTGCAATGGAATAAGCAATTGTCAGAAAAGGGATAAGGGGAAAATCTATGGCAACTTTATGTAGAAATTGCGGTCATGCGCTGGTCTTCGATCCGCAGACTCAAAAGCTCTGCTGCGAAGCATGCGGCGGCTCATTCAGACCCGATGAAGTCCAGTCTGAATCCAAAGATTACAGACAGAATCTCAGGGCCGAATCAGCACAGGAAGTCTATAACTCCAAAGAAGAGCAGCTCATGGACTGCTATGTTTATACATGCAGCGAGTGCGGCGGCGAGATCATCATCAACGGAACCGAAGCATCAACGACATGCATCTACTGCGGTAATCCTAACGTCGTATTCAGCAGGATCGCAAAGCAGAAGTGTCCCGAGTTCGTGCTCCCCTTCTCGATCACTAAGGAGAGGGCAGTAGAACTCGTAAGAGAGAAGCTCGGCAAGGGTATCTTCGTTCCCAGAGAAATCAAGAATTTCTCACCCGACTTGGTGCGCGGAATCTACATTCCGTACTGGGTAGTTAACGCCGATTTTGCAAACGCAGTCGTCATATCAGGTCAGGTTAAGAGCGGCAAGAATTCCGTTACCAGATACTTCGGCCGCGCAGGCAGAATGAACCTCAAGAATCTTCCGATCGACGCATCACAGGCATTGTCAGATGAGAGCAGCTCGAGACTCGAGCCGTTCGATCTAACACGCCTTAAGCCGTTCGACGATGATTACCTCGCAGGCTTCTATTCGAACATCTCTGACGTTACTTACGGTGACTTAAGACATGCAACGCTTCTTCGCGCAACAGAGTTCTTCAACAACGAAGCCATATCCAGCGTTAAGGCGAGCGCCAAGAAGGTCATCAGTTCCAGTCCTTCACTTAAGCTCGATAACGACATGGTCTATGCGATGCTCCCTGCATGGTTCATCACATTCAAATACAAGGGCAAGCACAACACGATCTTAGTCAACGGCGACACCGGTAAAGTTGTGTGCGGACTTCCGTGGAACAAGATACTGTTCTATACACTTCTTGTTGTCGTCGGAATCGCTGCAACTATCGGTCTGTTCTTCGTGTTCAAAGCAACCCTGCCGTTCATTTTCGAGACCCGTTCTTCGAGATCGAGCAGCAACAATAACGGCAAACTTATCGCGCTCCTTATCGCGGGAATCATCGCACTGTTCTCAACGGGAATCCGCAAAGTAGTTAAGGTTATCAAGAACATCAACCTTACCCAGGATAAGGCAATATTCAACTTCACGAAGAAAAGACAGGGGTGACCAATATGATTGATTTTATGTCTCTTCTGTTTGCTTTAGGTTTGGGATTCGGATTGTCATGCTGGATCTTCGGAACCATATTGGATAAATCAAATAACATCGGTGACAGCCGCGGTGATAAGAATCAGTACGGTGCTTATATTGTCTACACGGATAAGAAAGACCGTCTGTCCAAAGACGACAGACAATCTTACGTCTACCGCAATGCGATAAAGATCGACGAACCCGGCAGCGCTCCTGCCGGAAGCGAGAAAGTCAGAAGACTTACCGAAGAAGAACTTGAGCAATACGATCACAATGCTCAGGCAACAACTATGAACGGATACACGCAGGCAAACGGTCTTTATCAGAATAAGGCTGATCTCTCAGGCGACGAAGACGAGTTTGCTGCATGGGAACGCCAGCAGACAAATAACGACATGTCGGGCGTCTTCAAGCCGCTTGATAACAAGTGATTTCTGTTCTTTTGAGATAGCGGAAAACTATAGCCGATGAGCCTTTTCGCGCTTTGCAAAAAAGCGATACTTTAGTAGAATTTTGAGTGAAAATTGATGATTTGCCACTCAGGGGTAATCACTGATTTTGAATTTTTGGGACATATAGTCCCGGCCAAACTCAGGAGGTTTATATGGCTTTTGGAATCAAGCAGGTAAAGGTAGAAACAAAGAACAGCTACTCAGTTGAGTCTCTCTATGAGGCAATCAAGGATCATGAGTTTACCCCCGGTAAGCCTCAGCTTGTAAAGCAGGGATTCGCTTATGTTATCGCATTCCCCGCAATCGACAGAAACAATCAGTGCCAGATCACACAGGGCTGGTTCGGCGGCAAGGAAGGCAACAAGTTCACAGTCATGAGATCAGAGCAGGCAGGCGTTGATAACCTCGTTAAGAACGCTATCCTCGACGACCTCACAGGCGGTATCTCAAGCCTCGGTAAGCTCGGCGGCAAGAACAACAAGCTCGCTCAGGAGCAGGTTGATGCAGTCGTTGCAGAGCTCAAGACAATGGATCTCTAATCAGATATTTTTCTGAACAATTACTGAACGTTAGGAGTTGTCTCATGTGAGGCAACTCCTTTTTTGTGTGTGTGTATTGGCCGGATGCGTTTTTGGATGCGTACAGGAACGCATCGAAAAACGTATTTTGGCGTGTTTTGGGCTGAAAATACGTTTTTGAATACGTATGGTTACGCATTAAAAAACGTAATTTAGGCCGTTTTTGGCGAAAAATGCGTTTAAAAGTATGTTCGCCTACGCATCGAAAAACGTATTCTTGGGACCAGGCAGAAAACTCCGTTGAAAATCCCGTTTACTAACGGGAAAATCAACGGGATTTTGAGCGGGTAAAGCAAAAATCCCGTTAGAAATTCCGTTATGTAACGGGAAAACTAACGGGATTTTGAAGCTCTCTGAAAACTTCAGTCAAAAGTTCAGTCGGTCGACTGAAACTTTGACTGAAAAACAGCCGGATCTGGCAAAACTTCAGTCAAAAGTTCCGTCATACGACTGAAGTTTTGACTGAACAAATCCGTCACCCCATCTCCACGCGCTCGTCAGCCACGTTCTCGACAAATGCGCGGTCGTGCTCGACAAATAACATTGTTACATCACTATTCTTGATGAGGCGCTCGATCTCTTTTCTCATGTAGACATCAATATAGTTCAGCGGCTCGTCCCAAAGATACACGTCTGCGCGCTCGCACAAAGACAGCGCGAGCATGACGAACTTTTTCTGGCCGAGTGACAACGCATCGACGTCGCGGTAGAGCATCTCTTTGGTAAAGCCCATCTTGACCAGGATCGTCGAGAACTGTGTCTTATCACAGCCGCGCTCGTCGGCAATGTCGTAGATGCACCCTTCGAGAACTGACGTATCCTGACCGACATAAGAGATCTTGAGACCCTTTGCGATGTGGATGTCACCATCAGCAGTAATGCTCTCATCGGCGCCCGTCAGGTACTTTATGAGCGTACTCTTGCCGCAGCCGTTGGGGCCCTCTAACGATATCTTCTGCCCCTGCTCAACGACCAGATTGATGCCGCTTGCAACTACGCCGCCGTCGCGCATGACGGTCACGTCCTTAAGGATTATCGGCTTCTTGTCGTGATGCGACGAACCGAATATCTTAAGTGTCTGCTCGCGCTCTAAGTCTTTCAAAAGCGATTGCTTCTCTTCCAACTTACGCTCGTTGCGGTGCTCCAAGTTCTTCGACAGAGACATGAGCTTACTTGCTTTCTTCGCCTCAAAGGCCCTGCGGAAATGGTCTTCCGAGCCCTGAGGATTGTTGCGGCTCTTACTTGCTTCGGCCTTGCTCGACCACTGCGCATTTTTCTTCATGGCAGCATCGATCGATGCCATCTCTTTTTTGATCTGGTTGTTGCGCGCGAGCTCTGATTCCTGGCGCTGCTCGTTGTTCTCCCACCATGTGCTGAAGGTCGCGTTCACGAGCTCGATACCCGAACGCGTGATGACCAGAGTGTGGTCCGTGCAGCGGTCCAAAAATACGCGGTCATGAGATATCAATATGAAGCCTTCTTTGGACGCGAGATACGAAGCGACTGCTTCTCTGCCCTGGCGGTCCAAGTGGTTCGTGGGCTCGTCGATGAGCGGATAGATGCCGTCTTCGGCAAAGAGATATGCGAGCATCAGCTTGGTGCGTTCGCCGCCTGATAAGGTCTCCTGCGGGCGCCACATGATGTCGGGGTCAGCGCCCATGAGATTCAATTCTTTGCGTACTCTCCACTCTTCTGCGTCGGGCAGTTCATCCATCGGAAATTCGATGACAGGCGGTACGCCCGTGATCGTTCCGGCGTGGTCTAATTCGCCTTTTAAGAGCTTGAAGAAAGTGGTCTTGCCTCGGCCGTTGCGGCCAGCGAGAGCAAGCTTCCATGTTGTATCGATAGTCACGTTGACATCGCTGAAAAGTGTTATGTCTGAACCGTCGTAACCGAAGGTCAGATCCCTGATATTTATCATTGGCATAAAGATTCCTCCAAAAATCCGAATCTTCGCCGGATAAGCCTATATTATGCGAATAGCCGCGGACAAACGGCCGCGGCTAAACATATTCAAAGTAATATAAATGAACACTAGAAAAAAGAACTTATCCGCGAGAATTAATAAATCAGCAGATAGTCTTTCTCATTGGTGTTCCTCCTTAAATTTGATTTTCGCTGTAATGATACAGCAAGCAATTAAGAATTACAATACGTCCTTCAAGCCGTTCTTGATCACGATGTTCTTCGCATCGGAGATGCCGTAATCAAGGCCCTTGTAGTTCCAGAGTGCGCTTCCGATTCCGTACTTGTGGAATACGGCGTGGATGTCACGGATCCAGCGCAGAGCGTCTTCCCTGGGTGCGAGATCGATGACTCCGTGTTCGCCGCAGTACATGGGGACATCGTCCTCTGTTGCTTTCTTAATCGCGGGTTCGAAAATATCTTCGAAGAACTTCTCGCCGATCTCACTGATGCCTTCAACATAGATGGCACCTGCAACTTCGGCGTCGAGCTGGTCGCTTGCTTCCCTGTACTGCTTGATCGTCTTCGGGTAACCGATACGGAAATCAGCAGGCATGCTCTCGATCCAGTGAGCGCCCTGATGTGTGAAGATCATGGGCTCGTAGCAGTGGAAGTTATAAACGATGTAATCGTCAAGCGGAACGTTGATCTGCGCAACGGTTGTTACGCTGTTATAGCAGACGCCTCCGACAACGATGTAAGCCTTGGGCGCGATGCTTCTGATGAGCGCGATATATCTGCCGAGAAGATCGTTCCATGCGTCAGCAACGTCAGCAGGTACGACTTCGTTCAGGGGCTCGAAAGCAACATAGTCAGTGTAGTCAGCAAACCTCGTTGCGATCTCTTTCCAGAGATTCAAAAATCTCTCCTGCAGTTCTGCATCGTAGAAGAACTTTTTCTTATCGGTCTTCTTCATGGGATCGAATGTATAACCGTATGCTTCGTGAAGATCGATGATCATCTTGAGGCCGTACTTCTCACACCATTTTCTGCAGTCTTCAAGATGCGCAAATCCGCTCTCTTTGATGGTGCCATCTTCTTCTTCGAGTACCATGTAATCAACAGGTACGCGGACATGGTCGAAGCCGTACTCGGCTATTGATTTGATGTCATCTTCAACTATGAATGTATCGAAGTGTGTGTCACTTAAGTATCTCTCGTACTGAGATATCCAACCGCCGATATTTACGCCTTTTTGAAATCCTTCGAATACTCGCATGGTAAGTCCTGCCTTTTACTTAAAACTTGCTTCATTATACAGTATCGGCAGTTCCGAGCGCTATTCAATACTTGTCATCTTTATTCTGTCAGAGTGCAACAAAATCACAACCTCATCTGTACTTATGGTATAAAGCCTAATTGGGAGGGACTTAGGATGAAAAAGGAAATCGGGCGGATCTTATGCCTTGCAACGTCATTAACGCTTGCGCTCACTGCATTTGCAGGATGCAACACAGGCGTCACGATGCCGTTTACAGAAATGACAATGCCGCCAATGGGAACAACAACAGATGCTGAAGACGCCGAAGAAGAAACTACGACTGATGCTGATCCGGTCGCTACCGATACTGCTGCTCCTTCTGAAATCAGCGACTCCGGAAACATCGGTGACCTCTACTATCAGATAGTGTCCGCCACTTCAGATGGAGCAGTATCTGAACGGGGGTATTATGTTTTTGAAAACAACGAAAGTAAGCTGCCATACACTATCTACATCGCAGCCGGCGAATTCAGCACCGGCGGATATGACATTGAGATCGTTGACGTTCAGTACGACGGTTCAGAACTTGTCATCGTCGTCAAGGAGACTTCTCCCGGACCCATGGATTCTGTAACTGAAGCATTCACTTATCCAAGCTGCACAATCAGCTTCAGCATGCTTCCTGAATCAGTAAAAGTAATCGATCTCAGCGGCGACGAATTCCAGTGCCTCGGCAGCCAGGCTGCTGATGCAGAGATCGAAGACGGCTGGATCGCAGTGTTAAGCGACGGCGCCGGCGAGGTGATTTTCGAGACCTATGTATATGAGACTGACGACGGATACAGGTACGTCAATGTAACGGCTACAACCATCAGCTGGGGCTCTGCAAAGTGGGACAGAGTGATCAACGGATCAGGCAACGCCGATACCAGAGATGACGTAGTTACAGCTGCAACAGAGCACGGCTCTGCAGGCTTCGTCCGCCTCCCGGATGATGACACCGTCTATTCAATAGATGATTTCATCTCCGGCGATATTTTCTGACTCTCCTCCTAATTAAGTTACAGCATAGATGCTAAGGGGTTGCCTCGTAAACGGGCAGCCCTTTAGTATTTACGGGCACGTGCAGGACGCCCATTTAATATTTATTTAATACAGAAAGCGCACCTTTTGTTGTATTATTAGACATTATGAACGGGGGAAACAGAATATGAATAAATCTGTTGAGAGTATTCTCATTGAGGTAAAGAAGGCTATCTGCGGCAAGGACCATGTCATTGCGCAGACTTTAACGGGAATCCTGGCCGGCGGCCACATCCTGATGGAAGACGTTCCGGGTGTAGGTAAGACTACATTGGCCTTGGCGTTCTCGAAAACAATGGGACTTGATTACGGCAGAGTCCAGTTCACGCCTGACGTTCTGCCTTCAGATATTACGGGTTTCTCCCTTTACGACAAGAACAGTGGAACCATGAAGTACCAGCCCGGTGCAGTGTTCCACAATCTGTTCCTTGCAGACGAGCTTAACCGTGCATCTTCACGTACGCAGTCAGCGCTCCTCGAGGCGATGGAAGAGAGCCGCGTCACAGTCGACGGCAACACATATCTGCTTCCTAAGCCCTTCACGGTAATCGCTACGCAGAACCCTGCGGGATCTTCAGGTACGTCGCTTCTTCCTGACTCACAGGTCGACCGATTCATGATAAGGATCTCCATGGGTTATCCGTCATCTTCTGCAGAGAAGGCCATGATCGAAGCACGTAAGAACGGCATCAATCCGTTGGATGACGTTAAGACTGTCTGCGACGTTAACATGCTCCTTGCGATGCAGGATGAAGTAAACAGGGTCTTCATTGACGAGAAGGTAATCAACTACATCGTTCTCCTGATCAACAAGACCAGAGGCCACGCTGATCTCGAGAGAGGCGGAAGCCCCCGTGCCACACTGGCGATCACACAGATGGCAAAGGCTTATGCCTACATGATGGGCAGAAATTACGTCACGCCCACCGATGTTCAGAAGGTATTCATGCCTGTCATTATCCACAGACTCATCCTGACACCTGAAGCAGAAGTCAACGACAAGAACCCTATCGACATAGTTAACGAGATTCTCAAGCAGGTTCTTGTTCCCAAGATCTGATAAGACTTATGCTGAGGACCTGGATCGTATACTCAGTATCACTTTTTGCAACCGTCATCTTTTTCCTGTTCTACAAGATGTGGGTGGCTTGGTATTTGCTGATCGCGCTCCTGATCCTCCCCTTTATCGGTCTTATCCTGTGCCTCATCGCAGGCTCCAAACTGGGCTTCGAAGTCGATGCGCCGGTCAATCCCCACATCGGAAATCCGTCTTACATCAAGCTTAATATCTGGGGCAAGGCTACATATTTCTCTTTTGCCAGAGTCGAGTTCATCGTTACTGATTACATGGGCGGCACCACCAAGAAAGTGGTCATCCCGGTCCACGATAACGGCACCACGCTGATACCCGTCGACACGACTCACTGCGGTGCATATTCGTACAAACTCTCAAATGTCGCAGTCTACGATCCGTTCGGATTTTTCCGCAGAAACTTAAGGGCAAATACCACGCACGAAGTCGTCGTAAAGCCCGTTCCTCTTATGCCTGAATTCATGCCCAGTATGTTCGGATTCAAGGCCAAGAACCTTCGAAAATCAAAACAGCCGAATTCCGAGATCTACGACATCAGAGAATACCAGGCGGGCGACTCGATCAAGACCATTCACTGGAAGATATCCGCCAAGAAAGACAGGATCCTCATCAAGGAGGCTCTCGAAGAATACGGCGGACATTCGCGTATCCTGCTAAAGCTCACAGAAGACAGAACTGTTTTGGACGAACACTTGGGACAGATCCTCTTTACTTCCAGATTCTTTTTGGACAGAGAGATCTCTCACAAGATAAGGATCCTGCCGCCTGACAGCAGCGAGATCGCATTTGATGTTGAATCCGCAGCAGACCTCGAGAGAGCACTGCAGAAGATATTAAGGATCAGGATCCCTCCGGAGGCTTCTCATGCAAACTGAAAAAAGAAATGCAGTAATTGAGACGGCTTCTCCTGATAAGTTCACGGTGCTTCTGGCGATAATTGTATCGTCGCTTCTTAGCATCGGTTTTTCCACGATGTACAGCACCGCATTCAGGTTCGGATTCAGCATCGTTGTAATACTCTTGTGGTCGATTTTGGGAACCATATTCTTCGCACTGATCCACTGCATCAAGAATAAGTACGTCACGATTGCCGCATTGGTTCTGCCGCCTCTGGCGCTGCTGTTAATGATCGTCTTCAACTGGTTCGATGCAAAGTTCGGCTGGAACGCATTCCTGTACTATGTTCAGAAAAATGCCTTCTACAATATGCCCGGAGAATACAGAGCGCTCCCGGAATCCAAGCCTCTCATCCTCATGGACCTCATGATCTATAACCTCTCGGCTATCAGCATCACGACATGCACGATAATAAAGCGCAAGTGGATCCCTGCATCGCTGATACTCTACATTCCTGAGTTCATTCTCTCAGTTATAAACGTAACACTGACGCCTCAGCAGGCACCCGTTATCTGCACTGCTACGGGCGTTCTCGCACTCTTGATCGTTCACGCGCTCCGCAACAAGAAGCGCGGCATGGCAGAGAAGATCCTTCTTGTTCTTATCGTGCCGTCATTTGTTTTCGCGTTCGGGTTAGGACTGATGTTCCCTAAGAAAGGCTACACGCAGGATCAGATTGCCAAGACGTTCTTAGCTGACGTCAAGGAATTCGTCGGACACGTCACGAGCTTCAGCGACAATCCCGCCCTCAACTTCATCGACACTATGATCAACGGCGTCCGCGATCCTGATGCAGACCGCGAACAGGTATCGAGCAACCAGTTCGTCGCGCTCTATCCTTCGAACAAGGACTTAAGCAAAGTAGGTCCGTTCAATCCTGCGCAGGGTAAAATTCTTCAGATCTATAAGGACACGAATCCCGATTACGATTACAGTATCCCCGCATACGACGGACCGTGCATCTACCTCAAGGTCGAGTCTCTGGACACGTACAGGAATAACACGCTGAGCCGCGCAAACCTTCGTATCGAACCGTACAAAGACGATGTCGACATAGAGTCTATGACGGGTAAATATACGTACACGATCACGCCGCTTACGGATTCGACGGTCAGCATCGTGCCTTACTATTCGGACTTCTATGTGTCAGAAGGCCAGGGTTATTCCACGGTCAGCTGCTACAATACGATCGACATTGAAGAAGACCGTTCTTACTTCGCAATGTCAGTCCCCGTAAAGGGCGACTTCTACACGGATGAATACATCGAAGACTACGTTTACGGCGTAGCGCTCGAAGTGCCTGAGAGGACGCGCGACGCCATCGCCATGAGCGGCGATCTGCCCGACTGGTATATGGAATGTTATCTCGGCAGGAGCGACATGTCAGACTGCGACAAGGTCCGCGCGGTCACGCAATACGTAAGTGAACTCCACCCGTACGACAGGCACACCGAATATACTCCGCACGACGTCGACTTCGTTCCGTGGTTCATAAGCGATGCGGAAACAGGCATCTGCGTTCACTACGCCGCAACGACCGTCGTGCTCCTCCGCATGATCGGAATCCCTGCCAGATACGTAAGCGGATTCATGGATACCAGAACATATCCTGACTCCATGAACATCGTATATGCCGAGCAGGCTCACGCGTGGTTCGAATTCTTCGTACCGGGCTACGGATGGATCATGGGCGATGCGACGCCCGGAAACGGCATGTTCGCCGCAAACTTCAATATCGATGCGGTTGCCAGTGCTTACCCCGAGATCGAGGATCTGGCTTTCTCACGCAACAGATACGGTAATTCCAATCAGACGGCCGTGCCGACAGGATCTCCCGAAGGCGATCCGACCATGCCTTCAACGACTTATTCCGTCGATGCTTCAGGCAACTTAGTCGATGAGAACGGAAATATCGTAAACTTCGATCAAATGCAGATGGAAGTCGTCTACGACGATAACGGCAACATAATCGGATTGCGGGCGCCCGGCGGAAGTTCTACTGCCGGCAGCAGTATCGACTGGGAGGCATTCATCGATAAGGCCCTCGAGGTAGCCCAGGTTCTCCTCGAGATAATCCTCGTGCTCCTCATCTTCTGCGTCATCAAGGGAATCTACACCGCCTTCTGGGTCCTCAAGTTCAGGACCAAGGACATGGGCGAACGCGTCATCGCATATTACAGGTACTACAAGTTCGTAAACGGCCTGCTCCGCAAGCGCCTGCCTGTAAGAGCCATCGAAGTCGTCGAAAAGGTTGCCTACAGCCATGAAGAGATAACCAAGGACGACGTCGCCACGTTCGTCAAGGCGTGCAAAAAGAGCACGAACATGTTAGTCAGAAGACTTCCGATATATAAGAGATTCTTATTCAGCTTCGTATTAATAAAAGCGCGCCACTGATATAGCGGCGCGTATTTTATGTCTGATTTTTATGGGATTTTTACGCTCCGCAGATGCATGTTTTTGAAGTCTATTTTCCATATCATATATGGTATGAAAATCAGCAACTGCAGGAGGCCCTTATTTTACGCTCACTTCTTATAAACCTTCGTGTACAGGAACACCATTGCGGCAAGGCAGACGACCGTGAAGATCACGATATAAATGCACATCGTGTTTACAGACAATGAGTGATCGAAGATCGATGCGTTGAATGTCATCACCCTGCGGAGTTCCTCGATGAAAAGTCCGTTATCAACGCCTCCGATCGAATTGTTTATCTCGTCTGCGATTCCGCCAAGGAGAACGTTCCTCAGGAGCGCGCAGACCTGGCTTGCCGGGAAGATGTTGCAGAACGTCTGGATTCCTGTAGAGAACTGCGATACGGGGATGTATGCGCCGATCACGAAGCCTGCTGCTGCAGACAGGATTCCGAAGAACGCAGTGGCCGCAGATGAAGACTTGAAGAACAGTACGACGGTCATGAACAGCGCGCTTGATGAGAGGCACCCTAAGAATACGACGCCGTATGCTGCAAGAACGCTAAGCGCGGTGATGTGAAGGTTGCCCATGAATCTTAAGATGGCAAGTCCGATGGTCAGAAGCATCGCTGTCATTGCGAAGGATGAGATGACTGCAGCAACCAAATATGAGAGTATTATCTGCCATCTCTTTACGGGCGTTGCGAGGATGTCAAAATCGACTTTGCGCTCGCGGTCTCTGACGATCGTCATGAGGCAGTTATAAGGGATCGTGATGGTCGCTGAACCTAAGATTCCGATTAGGAGAATGCAGTTAACGAACATGTCCGTGTCGCTCTTGTTCACGAGCGATTCGAGGCCCATCATGGTATCTTCGATCGCGTCTACGAACGTGCCTCTTAAGAACAGCATATAGAGCGCGAATACGATCATCGACGTCAGCATTGAGAAGATCACCGAGTAGGTGTCTTTGAAATATATCTTTACGTTTCTTCTTGTTAATCCGATAAAACCTTCCATCTTGTATCTCCTTTTAATTTGCCATCATTCTTCCCGTAAGATTGAGGAATACATCATCCATGCTGCCCTTTACTATCTCGAAGTCTTTGAACCTCGCGCGCTCCCTCATCAGAATCTCGAGGATGTCGCCGCTGAACAGGATGTTGTAGTGGTCTGCATCGTATGCGTATTCGGAATTGATTAAGGCCGCGGTCATGTCGTTCTCATCGCTCCTTGGCGTGTACCACAAAAACTTCGATGAAGCGTATGTGCTCTTAAGTTCTGCGGGAGTTCCTCTCGCAATGACTTCGCCCTTATCTAATATCACTACATGATCTGCGTCGCGCGTCTCCTCCATGTAGTGAGTCGTGAGGAATATTGTCATGCCCTTCTCGCGGCGGAGGTAATCAATGTAGTCCCACACTATCTTCCTGGACTTAGGGTCAAGCCCCGTCGTAGGCTCATCGAGGAATAAGATCTTCGGCTTGTTAAGGAGCGCCCTTACGATATCAACTCTTCTTCTCTGGCCACCGGAGAGCTTGCCGTACTTTCTCTTCATGATCTCTTCTAATTCGAAGCGGTCGTAAAAGTCTCTGATGCGCTCTTCGATCTGCTTTTTGCTCATCCCGTAGTAGCTGCCTCTTGTGTAGAGATTCTCTTTGACAGTGAGGTTGTCGTCGAGGACTGAATTCTGGAAGACGATGCCGATGGATTCTCTTATCTGGTCGTCTTCTTTGCCGAGCTCGTGAGAACAGATCCTGATATCGCCCGTTGTCTTTTCAATGATCGTGCAGAGGATGTTGATCGTTGTTGATTTGCCTGCTCCGTTCTCTCCCAAGAATGCGAAAAGCTCGCCCTCCTTAACATCAAAATCAATACCCTTGACCGCCTGATGCTCGCCGTATTTTTTGGTTAGATTTCTGACTTCGATAGCATTCATTTTCTTCTACCCCTTTCAGTTGGTTTTGCTTGTTACAAGCACATTCTTAAATCAATCGGGGCAAAAGAAAAGAGCAACTCGACCAAGTTGCAAAAAAGGTCTACCAAGTTGCTCTAAATTCTTGTTTTCGAGGACTTGAAAGGAAATTATTCCTTGTCTCTGATAGCGTCCAGCGCGCTGTTTATCGCCTTGTCGTCCTTCAAGTAGATCCATGCCATCAGGACCCACGTGATTACATATACGAACACGAAAATTCCCATTACGACAGCGTAACCCAACGGGTTCGTATACCAGCGGAAGAGCCACCCGAGGAACGAGACGACAACGAGCAGAATAACAAAATGCAGCGCGAGCTTGAGCTTAAAATTCTTGACGTTCTCGCCTGCGAGAAGAAGCGACGGTAATGAGCAGAGAACGCTTGAACCTAATACGCTTAAGATGAAATACCATTCGACAGCATAAGAATCGCCGATGAGGTGATAAATGACCTGCGCTATTCCGACACCTAAGAAAATGCCGGTCGAGATAAAGCTTGTCTGAGTTAACAGCATCTTCAGCTTGCTCATAGTTCAAGCCTCCTTTTAATATCTTTTACATAGCCTCTCGAGATGACGACCTTCTCGTCGTTAAGAAGCGTCGCCTCCATCCTGCCGCTCAAGTCCGAGCGCACGCCTTTGATCTTCTTGAGGTTGACGATCATTGACTTCGAGACGCGCGAGAAATAAGCACCTAAAGACTCTTCGAGCTCATATAACCTGAGCCTCGTCTCATAACAATTCTGCTTGGTATATACGAAAGACTTCTTATCAACAGACTCAATATAGTAGATCGCAGATGTCTCGATAAGAACGTTGTTGCCATCCTTAATAAGCGGGATCTTTTTCTCCCTTCCCTCGAGGATCTCTATCGCAGCCTTTATGTCGTCAGTCTGCGACTGCGCCCTGATAATGGCCTCTTCCTTCTCGGGAGAATTAACCTGTTCAAATCTTACCTGCATATGACTCCGTTATCTTTAAGTCCTGAAATTACTTAAATCATTATACCGTGTCGATCCTCATCTCAAAGCGGCACGAGCCGTCTTCGTATAAGAGAATATAATAACCTCTGAAAGCACCGAGAGCTTGAGAATAATACTGCTTGTCAACTTCATCTTCGGTTATCACCGGCAGCTTCTTGTTGACCGGGTATTTAGAAACAGGTGCGCCGAACACATCATTAGTTTCTTCATATACGCCCTCTTCGATAACTCCCGATAAAACTTCGCCGTAACCTTCAGGCAGAGCCTCGCACATAGCATCAACACTGTCATAGCAGCGTGTACCGGACAGATAACTGGGATCGCGTGCACCCATTACCGCATAGTATTCGAGCTCACCCGCGATATCCGGCATGAGACCCAGATTACTGAGTTTATCCTGCTCGGAAGTGGACATTGAACGATGGATATCCCACCTGGATACATTAATGTAGTTTGCAATGGTCCAAACAGCCACGGCCAGAACAGCCACAGCAATAAAGATACCAAGTCCGATCGCAAAACCTTTTTTCATCCTAAGGTCCTTTCCTAAGCAATTTGCTAAAGGTTATATTATCACCCTTAATACCGTTTTTCTAAAAAATCGCACTCAGACACAAAAAGATCAACGGGAAGACCGAAGACCGATCTTCCCGTTAACCGTCTCTGAATCAACCCAAGGGGGGATAAATTACATCTCTTTTATGTACTTGTTCGCGCGGTCGTTTAATATCGTGACCGTGTCATTGAGTGAGCGGTCGCCGGCGTAGTACGGCGAGATCTCTTCAATGAGGAACGAGTTGATGACGGGGTCATCGTAGTAGTAGATCGAGATCGTGGCAAGGCTCGCCATCATCTGCTCTTCCATGTCGGATGTAGCCGTCTTGAAGCCGAACATGTGCGCGTCTTCTTCGAGTATGCCTGGCATTAATTCGGATATCGCCATATCAGAAGCGTAGGCATTGTTGTTCTTCGTTGAGATTATCGAGATGTTCCTGGCCATTATCTCCTTGTTGGTGACGATGTTCTGGAACTCCTCTGAATAATCGTTAAATCCCGCGCCTGAGAACAGGAAGTTGATGAACTTCTTGGCGCCGTCCTTCATGTCGGAAGAACTGGTGACTGAGATCGTCTCGATCGCCCTGAACCTCGGGCCGGACGCATCAACAGAAGGCGTGCCTATGATCGTGTAGCTGCCCTCTGAAGACTTGCATGCGTAGATAAAATCGAGATAAGTATCAATTCTCTCGTAGCGGCAGCCGGTGCGCGCTTTGGTCAATTCTTCGTTCCAGTCAAAGTCTAAAGCCTTATTGAAACCATCCTGGACGAAGAGCTTGTCCGACCACTCGACCGCGGCGTAGAACTGGTCCGTTCCGAAGTCGACGGCATCGCCTTCAATCGCGGATTTGGTGTCGATGCAGGACAGGATGAAGTCAAGCTTGTAGTTATATTCTGACATCGGATAATCGTATGGCGAGAAGCCGTCTAAGTCCTGCTCGATCATCTTCTCGTAGTCTTCGAAAGTAATCCCTACTGCGCCCGGCCCGATGAGGCTCGTATCGGTTACGAGGCCTTCGATCTCGAGCGTTACCGGCAGGAAGTAGAGCTTGTCGCCGATCTTCGATGCATCGATTATGTTCGTGAACTGCTTGGCAAGAACGTCTTCATCCAAATACCCTGTCAGGTCTTCGAAAATATCATCCCTCATCGCATAATTCTTCTGTATTCCGATCGCGATGTCGGGCGCTTCCGAGCCGTTCAATTCCTGGATCATGGTGTAGAGTTTCTCGTCGTCGGCATTTAAGATTGACAGGTCTCTTCCTGCCTTGATGCCTGTCTTGTATTTGCTCCAGACCCTGATGAAATATTCATCGTCTGTTCTGTTGAATTCATATATCGCGTTCGACAAATACTCGGTCATCTCTTTATCGATCGGCGGCGCGATCTCGATGATCTTCTTGCCTGCGTGAGGATTCTTCTCCGCCTTCTTAAGTATGGTAACGTACCCGTTAACGCCCGAGAACATTATCGAGTAAGTCGTTGGTTTCTGAGAGTAGATGACAGCGCCGTTCTCATCGCAGTCGATCAGTTTGACATCGTCTGCGAGATCCGAGAAATACGGCGAGTACCAGTTATTATCAATGACGGTCTTTGCTTCCTGCGCCTGCAGATCCATGGTCGTGATGTTGCCGAGCGTATCGATCTTGCAAAGAGAGCCAGATACGACAGGCTTGTAATCTGCGATATTAACTTCACCTGCACTCTGGGAATTATAGTCGGCTGAACTTACGAGCTTACCCGTCTCGGGATCGAACTCTAAGACCAGCGGACCGTCGTGCGTAACCCCGACGGTGAATACCGTTTTGCTGTTAGTATCGTATGAGAATTCTTCGAGAGAATAAATGCCCGGAAGGCTTGAGAAATCGAACTCGCTTAAGAATTCGGAACCCCTGTACCCGTATGCGTGAGCTGTTGTTCCCAAAGAATTCTGGAAGTCGTAGATTACCGGAATATAGTATTCTCCGGCAACAAAAACCTCCGATACGCCGATTGAATTCTGCCCGTCCAAAGACACTTCAAGAGTCTTCCCGTCTTTATCCTTGAACAGCCTGACATTGCTGGTCTCTCCCGTGGTCAGGTCTATGGTAATAAGCGCGGTCTCAAACGATCCCGGAGCAAAAACATCTGCGATCGCTTCAGCAGTCTTGCCTTCGCTGTCAGGCTTAAAACTTTGGATGTTATCAAGTTCGTAATTTGACGGATCTGACAGTTTTGTGCGGCTTAACAGATTGCCCTGTTCATCGTAGGTATCGAGCAGTGTCCTTCTGTAGTTATCGAAGTCCGTGAGATTGACGAGACTATAGATGTTATAGATCTTGCCATTGCTGTAACTTACGACAGATCCCTGCATCATCTCAGTCGAAAACTGCTCCTGGTCTAGCTTGAATCTTATGGATTCGTACCACGGATCGTCTTCTTTGACGACCGCATCTTTGTCAGTTGCAGAACATGACATCAGAAGCGGCTGCAGCATCGCAACAGCCATTACAGCTGCAATAACCTTTAGTCTCTTCATATAAAACCTCCCGGGTTCCAATAATTCCTATTCCCTAATCTAACTATAAAGAATTTTTGCGAAATGGATATAGAAACACGCAAAAAGACACGAAACCTATGCCGAATGGATGCCGGAATTTAAGTCTTGTATTAGTCTGCCAGCCAGACGAGGCAGTAGAAGATAAGCGATACGACTGCAAACGCGATTGTCGTGCCCGTCGTAAACATCGATAAGATCCTGGGGCTGATGTCACTAGATTTTCCGGAATAGTAAGCGCCTGCAATAATGGTCGGAACGATATATCTGAATGACATCGTGCATGTGTAAGGCATCTTGAAGCAGAAGATCACATAAGAAATCAGTTCTGCCGCGATGAGGATCGTCATGACCATATTGTCCATGGTGCGTTCCTTGGTCCACGATACAAACAGGTTCGCAAGTATCGTCAGCGTCAGCACCGCAAATGCCGAGAACATTATGTAGCCGATCGCTGAGAGCAGCGGATACGGCTGATAGTACCCGCCGTCAAAAACCGCCTCATTCAGCGTCTCGTTGATTATGTTGTAATTGACTCCCTCACCGAACGCAAAGAACCTCTTCCATGCGGGGATCATGCTGATATCAAGTCCGGGATTAAGCTCTAAGTCAGGCACTGCAACATAGTTGATCGGCACGTTCCAAAGAACAAGTGACCTCACCTGATACCAGAGTCCCAACGGCGCGCAGACTGCAAGGAACACGATGTACTGCCAGATGAAGTTCCCCTTCTTCTTGGCTTCGAAGAATGCCTTCACCATAATGAACGCGATCGGAATCGCAATGATTCCTGCAGAGAGTTTTGCCATCATGCCAAGGCCTACGCATACGCTTATGCCCATGAGTTTTACGAATGACTTGTTCTCGTCTCTATACCAGAGAAGTGCCAGATAGAGTGCAGCGATCGCAAACATAACAGATAATGGATCGTTATTAAGTGCGCCAGAGAAAACTATCAGCTGGGGGTGGAATGCTATCGTCAGATAAGCGATAAGCGTGCCCTTGCCTGAGAGATTCCAGACAGTAGCAAATCTCTTGGCAACTGCGAGCGTTACGAGTGAATAGAACAGTGACAGGCACTGAAGCGCGTCCCAGTTATGCGCGAGCGACGGTACGATCTTACGGTAGAT
>Ga0310696_10001902_pt1 | contig 28920 bp, 29 predicted proteins | sample AusTroGonzalo_MG_4_FD_203885 | JGI IMG/M metagenome (GOLD analysis project Ga0310696, IMG submission 203885) | Bovine rumen microbial communities from tropical cattle in Woodstock, Queensland, Australia - Gonzalo_02 (v2) (version 2) | ecosystem: Host-associated > Mammals > Digestive system >... | reverse complement strand
CGATTTCTTTTGTGTCGCGTTTGGATTATTATGGTAAGGGCTTGGATATTCTTTTACCGGTTATAGAAAGGCTCATGAAAGAAGGGTGGAGAGATAAATTACACTTTGAGTTCTATGGTAATCCAGATAAAAAAGTTTTAGCAAAATTAAAAAATATAGAGAAGATTGCAAGTTATAAGGGATTCGTAAAAGGTGAAGAAAAAAAATATGCATTTGAAAATGCGGATATTATTATTCTTCCCTCACGATCAGAGGGTATGCCAATGACTTTGCTCGAATCCTTATCCTATGGGAAACCATGCATTGTGACAGAAATGACAAATATGGCTGATCTTTTTGTTGATAATAAATGTGGTTGGAAAATAGACTTAAATGAAAAATCTATATATGAGACAATTATTTACGCATACTATGATTACATAAAACACAGAAAAGACTATTTTGATAGATGTATCAGTTTGGCAAACAAATATGAATGGCGAAACGTGGCCAAAGCGTCACTTGATCTTTATAATTCAATACTCAGAAAGCAATGAGAAGAATAGCGGTTATTATGTCGTTGTATAAAAATGATACTCTTCCTTATGTTTCTTTGGCGTTGGAAAGTATTATAAACCAAACATTTGGTGATTTTGATTTATATATTAAATATGATGGTTTGATAAATGATGAAATTAATACATATGTAAGTAATATTGTAGATCATCGATTGTTTGTATATAAACGAGATGAAAATAAAGGGCTTGCCCAATCGTTAAATGAGTTGCTAGCGTTGGTAAAACAAAGAAACTATACGTACATTGCTAGGATGGATGCAGATGATATTTCAGAGAAGAATCGATTTGAAAAGCAGGTTAAATATCTTGAGAGTCATCCCAGTATTGATATGGTAGGAGGGGCAATCAATGAAATTGACGAAAAGGGTAATGACAGAGGAAAAATCACTAAATACCCTTGTGCTCCTACTGAGTGTAGGAATTTTTTTGCAAAAAGAAATCCTGTAGCACACCCTACGGTAATGTTTCGAAGGAGTTTTTTTGAAAAGGCTGGTTGGGCCTATCCCACAGATTTTGTTAGAAATGAAGACACTAGATTGTGGCATGAGGGGTATAAACATGGGTGCGTAATTGCTAATATACCGGATGTAGTGTTGAATTTTCGCATGACGGAAAGCATGTTCAAGCAAAGAAGGAATGGAATGGAATTTGCGAAAAGTCAACTCCTTCTAAGAAAGCAAATTAAAAAAGACTTAGGTTATGGCATTATGGCGGATATATATGCGTATGCCACGTTCCTTCTAATGATATCACCAAGCTGGGTTTTAAAAATAGCATATAAGATTCTACGATAGGATGGCGCAGAATACTACTGAAAGGGTACTCTTTGAATTGATAAAGGCAGGACTTTGGGAAAAGGGAATCCTGCTCCAGTCTTATGGTAATTTGGATTACGAAGAAGTAATGCACCTTGCAGAAGAACAGTCCGTTGTGGGGCTGGTGACCGCAGGGCTTGATCATGTTCAAGGAGTGAAAGTACCTCAGGAGTTGTTGCTTCAGTTTATTGGGCAATCTTTACAATTGGAGCAACAAAACAAGGACATAAACGATTTTGTGGCCAAGTTAATTTCAAAGTTGCGAAAAGAAGATGTCTATGTCATTCTTGTGAAAGGCCAGGGGGTTGCTCAGTGCTATGAAAAGCCTCTTTGGAGAGCTTGTGGGGACGTGGATTTGTTTTTGAGTGAAGATAATTACGCTAAAGCAAAGAACTTGCTGCTACCTTTGGCAACGAAAGTCGAACAGGAGTACTTGGGATTTAAGCATCTTGGAATGACCATTGATGGGTGGGTAGTGGAACTGCATGGCAGTTTGTATGTGGAACTGTCTAACAAAGTTAACCATGTATTAGATGAAATAAAAAACGATACTTTCTATGGAGGAAATGTAAGGTCATGGGATAATAGCGGCGCTCAAATTTTTCTTCTAGACAAAGAGAATGATATATTCTACGTTTTTGCACATTTCCTAAATCATTTCTACGTGGGCGGAATAGGGCTTAGGCAGATATGCGATTGGTGCCGGTTGTTGTGGACGTATAGGAACTCATTGGATCGGGAATTGTTGGAACATCGAATAAAGAAAGCTGGGCTGATGGTTGAATGGAGAGCGTTTGGGGCTTTTGCTGTAGAGTATCTGGGAATGCCAATTGAAGCGATGCCGCTTCTTGATGTCAGAAGTCAGATGGAAGATGTCAGAAGTGTAATCGACAAGCGATTGAGGCGGAAGGCAGAGAGGATTAAGGATTTCATTATGATGTCTGGCAACTTTGGGCATAACAGGGACACAAGCTATTTCAGTAGATATCCTTTTGTAATAAGGAAGTTATGCTCGATGTGGATGAGGGCGTCCGATTTGTTCCGTCACGCCAGGATATTTCCACTGGATTCACTGAGGTTTTTCCCGAGGATTATGTGGAATGGAATGAGGAGTGCAGTGAGAGGAGAAGGGTGACGTGACATATTATCGAATTATGTTTTTAAAATTGATATTTGACAGGGTGGTTGCCCTGATAGGATTGCTGGTGCTGTGGCCGGTGCTGCTGATAGTTGCGGTGCTGGTGAAAGTGAAAATGCCGGGCGGGCCTGCATTCTTTGTGCAGAAACGTGTAGGGCTTAACGGAAAGTTGTTTGACTGTCATAAGTTTAGGACGATGACGGTTAAACACAATGGCTCAACAGTTAGCGTTGCGGGTGATTCTCGTATTACTCCTTTGGGGGCTACGCTGAGACATTGGAAACTTGATGAGTTGCCTGGGCTGTGGGATGTGCTCGTGGGCAACATGAGCTTTGTAGGACCGCGTCCTGATGTACCTGGGTATGCAGACAAGCTTACTGGGGATGATAGAGATGTGTTGAAGTTGAGGCCGGGGATTACGGGGCCTGCAACGCTGAAGTATCGGTTGGAGGATGAGATGATATCTAAGTATGTGGCGCAGAAGCAGGCTCAGGGGGATACTAGGCCAATGCAGGAGATTGCGGTGGAGTATAATGATACTGTGATATATCCTGATAAGGTACGGCTTAACTGTTATTACTATCGGCATTATTCATTCATCAAGGACATACAGATGATATTCTGTACGGTGCTTGGGAAGAAGATGGAGTATGCTGGGGAAGTGATATAATTAGGAGCATATTGAAAGGGGTATGGGTTTTCTGTTCATACCTCTTTATTCCGCAAAGGAGACCGAATTAAAGGATGGGATGTCAGATGTAAAAATGAAAGGGACGAAAATGAAGAAGAACGTGTTGAATGCAACCGCTGTTAGGTATGCCTTGGAATCGATGATGAATTACGAATTGACGGGTAATGCTTTCATGGATTTTCTTTATATTTTTTACCCTTTAACTAGGTTCTTACAGTTTGAAGTAAAAATGAAGAAATCAGAGGCACAGATGAAAACACAAGGTCTTTCACCATCGTTTGTAGTTGCTTCGTGCACAATAGATGGTAGAGAAACCGTTTATTCTGATTTCTCGGGCAAGAAAATTCGGCAGACGGTTTTGAAAGACTTTCCAGAGAGGAAAAAGGATTTTAAAACGTGGTATCCAGGAAACAGTAAACCATATCAGCATAAAGATTTATACGACCGTATCATAGCCATTGGCAAAATAGGCCAAAGAAATATAAATGGTGTAAAGCACCCTTTAGGTTACTGTGCGGAGCAGAATGTGGCCAATAGGCTGCTGCTGGACAAAGATATGTTGATAGATAATATTCAGTTCAGTGATGCCATTCGACCTAGAACAGGCGAAGTGATTGACTATTGCAATCATTGTAAGACATTATTTGGTAGCTTGTAAATGGCAAGAAGTAAGGAGTTCCTTAGATGTAGGGATATTGATTGGGCCGTTAAGATTGGCGCAAACTATATTCATGTGGCTTCGGCTGGTGGTGACTTACCTAAAATAGTGGAGGATAAGTTGTTTGACATCTGGAGGGAACTGAAGAATACTGAATATGTAGATTCTGTGGTCATTTTGAATGATAGCTATCTGAATGAGAAGTTTGCCAATCTGAATGAGCTTGATTATGAGGAGCGGGACTTTAGAGTTAACTGGTATACGTTGTCTTTCGCAGAAATGGCAAAGCGAGGATTCTATTCGTTTGACAGGGACATACGAACGCCAGTAGATGATAGTAAATATCGGTTGGTGGCAAAGCCGGAGAAGATGAAGGTAACTCCTAATTATAGTTTCCCAGAGATCAATCTGCAGTGGACTCCTGAAGAGTTGGATGATCAGAATATCGTAGCTTTGATAGACGAGGCGGTGGAAAGAATGCAGAGGGAGTAAATCAGTGGCAGTAACTCACGAAATGGCAGAATTTATTGAATTAACAGAATACGATGGGAAAAAGGTATTGCTAAATATTGAGCATATCTTGAAAATAAGACCAGATGAAAAAGGCTGCTATATCTATTTTGATGTAGCAACAGGGAATGGTAATTCTTCAAGTATTTCCATGCTTCATGTAGAAGAGGCATATTCTGTTGTAAAACGGAAACTGCAGCAATGAGGAATAATCAAGGGCAACAGATGATACCACTGGATGATGTGATTAAGGAGTTTGAAAAGCATCTTAAAAGTCATCCCCGCACGATACTTTCCGCACGGTTTGGTGATGGAAAGTCCTATTTTCTTGCTGCGGCAGAAAGGAAACTAAAAAACAGATGCGCATTTTTGAAAATCTACCCAGTAAATTACCAGGTTGCAGACAATCAAGATATTTTTGAGTATATCAAAAGAGATCTCTTGTTCCAGATGTATGGACAGGGTATGGTTCCAGAATCATACGAAATACCAGATAGTGTCGCCTCATTTTTCTTCCTTAAAAACAATTGGCAAGAGTTTGCTGAGGAGTTCTTGAAAGAATTGTCATACTTTGATAGTTCTAATATAATAAAGGCTACTTTAGGCGTTGCGAAATTTCTCAGTGCCATGAAAAAGAAGTATAAAGCTTTTACGAGAAATGGTGGCGAGATAGGTGCCAAGTTAGATAGTTTTATTAATTCATTTGATGAGAAAGGCATATACGAAGCAGACCCGATAACAACGATTCTGAGCGATATTATTAAGGCTTGGAAAAAGGAGCATATTAGGAGAAAGGTCTGTCTGGTGTTTGAAGATATGGATAGAATAGATCCTGCTCATATCTTCCGTATCTTGAATGTGATTTCAGCCCAGATTGATTATAGCTACAAATATGGTGTTTCACCGAAGAGTAGTAGTTTGGCTGGTAATAAGTTTGACGTTGACAATATTGTTGTGTGTTTAGATTACGACAATCTAAAACACATATTCCATCACTTCTATGGTCCGAAGGCCTGTTTCGAGGGGTATATCAATAAGTTCTCAGATAAAGGACTTTTTCGTTACTCGCTCCATGAGCAGGTGCAGAAGTTCTATATGAATGAACTTATTCGAGTTACCGATATGGATGAAAATGCCATAAAAGCCATTCTAGAACAATTTGACTTCACAAATTGCACTTTACGCCAATTTTATCATGCAACAGACGGAATAGGCCAGCAAATATCTCTTCCTGATTATAATCCCAATGTTGTACCTCATAGAGGATTATATATTTTTGCCGCTATACTGCGTAGGATGGGGCAAATAGATGAAGATATAATTAGTATTCTAGGTGGCGCTTTCAAGCAACAACCAATTAGTATTGGTATGTATGTGGGTACTAGTATGTTGTTAAGAAGAAAATGTAAACACCCACCACTAGAGTTCTCCGTTGGGGAAAAGGATGAGAACAGGTTCCTAATCAGTTACGAAATTAGTGATATCCATCATGATGGAAGAGCGTTTCTAGAGCGAAAGCTAAGCAGCGGAAATGGTCGTAAGAATACACTTTGCAAGACCGAGGAAGAGATAGAATACATTCTTCGCTTTGTGAATAAATAGTCGGATTTCAGTATTATGGATGGTAAAAAGACAATGGGACACTGTATAATATGTCATGCTGATAACGTGGAGCTATCTGATGAGCATGTGATACCCGATGCAATAGGAGGGTATATCCATTGCTATAGGGTGTGCAAGGATTGCAATTCTAGGTTGGGAGATCATGTGGATAACCAACTGTTGAATCATTATCTAATAAAAGGATTGCGTCATGTACACCAGTTAAAAGGTAAGACAAACTTTATACCGCATCCGTTAGTTGGGGATGGCGTACTAGATACGGGAGAGAAAGTCCGTGTTGAGAACATCGGAGGAGTAGTTACTCCCCGATTATTGCCATCATCACCTGAGATATCACCAGATAATAAAGGCGGTAAAATAACTGTTGATGTTCGTGATGAGAAACTGATACCAGCCATGCAGCAAAAAATGCTGAAAAAGATGGACTTGAACCCTGGTGAGGTACATCTAGTATCGCATCGCGAGGTTCATCAGATAGAACATCCGCTAGTAAAGATGCAGGCTGCAATAGATTTGAAGAACTTCAAGATAGCGCTGTTAAAGATAGCATACGAGATTTGTGTAGAATTGTTTCCTGAATACGAAAACGACGCCCTTGGGCAACAATATGCAGAAATACTCTATCAGGTTGCTCATGAAGTTGATGGTGCACTCGACCGTTTGGATGAAGTTAAATTCGTTGGAGACGGTTTTCAGGATCCATTGGAGCCTTTGCTTTCTCAATTTATAGATTATAGCAACAAGAAACGACATGTCATTGTAGTCATGAACATAGACGGACATCTGAGCTGTTTGGTGAAGCTTTTTGATACGTTTAGCTTATTCATTAAGATGTCAGATAATGGTTATCTTAATGAGGGAGATATAAGAGTTTATTTCAACGACTTTTCTAAACATTGTTGTGAAACCTTTACGCTGGTAGAACTTTTAGCGAAAGGGTCTGTGGAGAAAGAGACTGGATATATGTTTGACGAGAAAGGTATGTCTTTGCTTGCGAACCTATCTGATACGCAAGAAGTGGGGTTCTATGCAAACTATAATGGCGAAAATCTGATTTATAATCAGGATGGAGCGCCCATAATGACTGAGGAGATGCTAAAAAGTGGATTGCCCGAAGATAGGATTAATTGCACAGATCTTAATGATAGCAAATTTACTGCCACATATCATGTTCCAGAAGGGTTCTACTTCATGGTATCTCCAAGTAATGAGCTGGTACAGTTGGTCGAGATAAAAGAAACGACAGAGATACATAATTATTAAGATTGCTGTCAACTCCTGATTTTTGATTAAAGTAAGAGAAACAAATAAAGTAATAGATATGTTCAATTTAGAGAAATTTATAGCGGATTCGGTGACGTTTAGACCGAGCAGCATGTTCGAGAATGATATCAAGGCGAATGCGGAGAAGCTGACGCAGGAGATAAAGGGTAAGAAGGTATGCGTGATAGGTGGAGCGGGATCGATAGGATCTAGCTTTATCAAGGCTGTTTTGCGCTTTGAGCCTGCTTCTGTTGTTGTGGTGGACCTGAATGAGAACGGACTGGCTGAGTTGGTACGTGATGTCCGCTCGACTCAGGGGCTGTATGTGCCGGATGAATTCCGTTGTTATACACTGAACTTTGCAGATCCTATCTTTGAGAGAATATTTCGTGAGGAGAAGGGCTTTGATATTGTGGCTAATTTCTCTGCACACAAGCATGTGCGTTCAGAGAAAGACCGCTATAGCGTGCAGGCTCTGATTGAGAACAACGACATCAAGGCCAAGAAGTTGATGGACTTGTTGACGGTTTATCCTCCTAAGCACTTCTTCTGTGTTTCAACGGATAAGGCTGCCAATCCAGTGAACATCATGGGCGCTTCTAAGCGCATTATGGAGGATTTGGTGATGGCATACAACAAGTATTTCAAGGTGACTACGGCTCGTTTTGCGAATGTGGCTTTCTCGAATGGTTCCCTGCCTGACGGCTGGATTCATCGTTTGCAGAAGAAACAGCCGCTGGTGGCACCTTCAGACGTTAAGAGGTATTTTGTTTCACCAGAGGAAAGTGGACAGATTTGTATGTTGGCTTGTATCCTGGGCCATGGCGGTGAAGTCTTCTTTCCAAAGCTGGGCGAAGACCAGATGCTCACCTTCTCTGCCATCTGTGATGAGTTTGTGAAGGCTGAAGGTTTCGAGAAAAAACAATGCTCCAATGATGCAGAAGCTGTCGCCTATGCCGCTAATATGGGATATGAAAGCGATACATATCCTGTAGTTTACTTTGGTTCCGACACCACGGGCGAGAAAGCGTATGAGGAGTTCTATGTGCCGGGTGAAAAGATTGACATGCAGAGATTTGCGGCGCTGGGTGTAGTGGAGCAGACGACAAGGCATGATATGGAGGAGGTTGATACTTTCTTTGAGAAAATAGAGGGAATATTTGCGAAGGAGGACTTTACAAAGGCTCAGGTGGTGGAGGCCATCAAGGAGTTCATACCCAACTTCGAGCATGAGGAGAAGGGTAAGAACCTTGACCAGAAGATGTAAGAAATACTCTAATGAAGATAATTGATGAACATCTATTGAATGAGGTTCAGAAAAAGGCGAAGGACTCTCCTCGCTTACGGATGAACTATAACTTTCATCAGTCGCTGGAGGAGAAGTGCCATAGATTCCTAAATGCAGTGGAGCCTGGAACGGAGGTGCCTATTCATAAGCATCCCACCAAAGATGAAACTTTTGTGATACTTCGTGGGAAAGTTTGTGTGTCTACTCATAACGATGACGGCTCGATTATCGATAATGTGGTGCTATGTCCTGAAGAGGGACGATATGGCGTGAATATTCCGAAAGGGGTGTGGCATACTATAGAGGCGATGGAACCGGATAGCGTAATCTTTGAATGTAAAGAAGGGCCGTTAGTGGAGCATGAGGTGGATGGGATACTGAATGTGGAGAAGAAATGATTAAAGAGATTGTTAAAGGGGTATGGGCATTTTGTTCATACCTTTTTGTGCCTCAATGGGGGAGGAACAAAGGCAATGAATGAACTGAGAGAGACACGAAAGCAGATGTTTGCTCAGATGGAGCAGAGGTTGCAGGAGATGCATCCAAAGGAAGAAGATAGGATGTTTTACTATCATTCCTCTGCGGATAGGATTGTTCTGTCGCATGCTCTGTATTGGACGATGACACAGCTTCAGTACTTCAAGAGTAAGATTAGAAAGGAGAAATTTTTCCTGCTGTTGAGACAGTATGAAGAGGAGATGCTTGATGCCTTTCTCACGGAGGACGATTATTTCCCAGAGCTATTGCGTTATTGTAATATCCAGTACGAGATGCTGCCCACTATCCTTGGAGCATCGCATTTGAGAACAGAAAAGGATTCAAGGAAACTTGCGGCCATCGCCCTCGTTGTCGCTGGGTATGCTGGTGATATGGATGAGGAGTTGGCTAATGAGTTGTTAGATGATATCGACTACCATTTCAATAAGGTGAAGTGTCGAAAGATCGAGGGGCTGATGCCACGGCTGATGAAGATGGTGGAGAATGAGATGGAGGAGATGAGAAGATAACTGGCCCTACGGAAAACCGTAGGGACGGTGGCAAAAGAAATAACGCGATAGAATCGCAGGGCAAAAGGGACGAAATGTAGTAGTTGGCATATAACAAGCGAATCTTAAAAAAGGAGAATATGAAATACACAGTGGAAGGATATTTGGAACCAGGACTTCATTCAATAACAGCAAATGAGTTTATAGATGCCTTTTGCAAGAATGGCAACAGGGCAGGATATGAACATGCTGTGACGAATATATTTGACTTTGCCAAGGGTAATGGTGCAACGAGGCTGATAATTGGTGGTTCTTTCATTACCCAGGCTGAGAATCCAAATGACTTGGATTGTATGATGGTATTTGCGGATGAACGCCATATACCAACCTTCGTGGATTGTGCTCAGATGGAGAATCTGGAATATGATATTCTCTATTCGTCTGAACAAATGCGCAATACTGTGGATACTTACATAAAACTGATGTCAACGGATCTTCAAGGATTCCAAGACAAGGGGGTTGTTGAAGTGAGGCTTCATGATAAAGTTCAGCCTTGGAAGATTGTGTATGAGCCAAATCCTGAGGAGATGGAAATTATCAGTAGAGTATATTGTGAAAGGAATATCATAGAACGAAATAAAAGACGTGGATTACTGGTGGTAATACATGGGTTGATGACCAATGCAGGATGGTTGTCGAACCTCACGCCAGCAGCAAACAGCCAAGGATGGATAGTGGCTCCTTTTATATACGAAAACCCACCGACTCTTCTTTTTGACAAAGTTGGAAGGCAGAAAGTGATAGAGCAATTTAGGGAGTGGATTTATGCCCTGAAAAAGAAGTATGAGCCCTTGACAATGTCGGTGCTGTGCCACTCTTTTGGTACTTACATAATTACAAAATATATCGAAGGATTTGTGTCTGCAAAAGGATTTCTGCCAATACAGATAGATTCTCTGATATTAACGGGTAGTATCATCAACCCTGATTATGATTGGAATAGCCATATTCCGCTGCAAGTTGGAAGGGTGATGAATATAGTTGCAGGCGGAGATGATGCAGTGAAATATATGCCAAAAGCAGATTGGAAGAAGATTTTCGGAATGGATCCTTTGTTTGGGCAGGGTGCGATAGACGGTGTTAGAAATGAAAGCGACAAGGTTGAAAACCGAAAAATGGAGATTCTGACGCATACCAATATTTTCAAGGATGATGTGATAGAGCAATTCTTCCTGCCTTACATGAACGCCAATAATGGTATTGCGCATAGGGAAGCCATGCAAGAAATAGTGAATAGAAAGGGAAATACGGCTAATAATTTGTTATGAAAGAAGAGTATTCAAAAGGTTTGGAGCAGAATCTTTCAGTGATGCAAGCCATTTCTAGTTTGACATCACTGTCTGCGAGAATCAATGATATGTGTGGAAGGACACGCTTGCCGGAATACAGTGCCATTCAAACTGTATTGAAAGGAGGTTCGATATGGGATGTGCCCAAACCGAAATGGACTGCGATTGATGCTGCGGTGTTTAGCACACCGAGTGTTGCTGCGCTGGCAGCTATGGAGGCTCAATCGAAGATGTTGGATCGAAATAGTGCCATTGCACCATTGACAAGTGTTGCCGCTCAAATATCTTCAATAACAGATGCTTTAGCATCACAAACAGACTATATCAGACAATTGATAGCGCCTGCAACGATGCTGGCAGATTTGCAAAGAGTGGCAGAACAGACCCACAAGTCTATTGCGGTTGCAGGAAAGATGACCCCTTGGCAACTTGGAGTGCTCGATAGTGTTTCGCTCATGGTTGACAGGCAAGTTGATTGGGCATCAAGATTCAGTTCTATAACATATAGTGACTACCCATTTACATTGACAGAGGGCTATAATAACTTTATCCCTAAAGTGAATGTTATTGAGGTGCTGCCAGAGGAACTGGAGTATGAGAAAACCCTGCAGGAGGATATATCTGCAAATGAAGCATTAGAGAAGACCCCGGCTTTCAGATTCAGTGAAAGAGCAAAAGCCCTGATAGAAAGAGTGACGACCATCAATAATATCTGCAAAAGAACCAATCGTAAACCGATTTTCACATTTTCTGAGGCTACCATGATGGCTGCCGTTACATTAGGAGGAACAGAATGTGTGAACAGGAATAGTTTTGGAGATGTCATAGATAGTCTGTATTTCATATTCTATGAGAATCTAGAGCATATTAAGGCACTGGTGACAGAGGAAAGTGTGGTCAATGAAGATGTCTATCAGTGCATATTCAGAGTGAAAGATATGCGAACGGATATGCGCCATGACATTGAACATGGGGGAAAGAGTAAAATCAAGAAGAAAAACAAAGATATAGGTGAGAGCTATTCTCACTATATAGGGAAGGTGGCTTTGACATCAAAAAGTGACTATCAGACAGCACAGGCAAAACTGTATGATGACTTTGAGATACTGGCAGACCATTTGATTGGAAAAGTAGAGTCTTGAAAGAGTAAATAACTGCGATATACTAATGGCTGATTACGACTTTAAAATACTACAGCCAAGCGAGTTTGAGTGTTTCTCGCGCGATTTGTTACAGGTGCGGGAAAATATCTTTATTGAGAGCTTTGCAGACGGACGTGACAAGGGGATAGACTTGCGTTTTGCCTACAACAAGGACAAAACGTGCATTGTGCAATGCAAACGCTACAAGGAGTGGAAAGAACTTAAGAACTGCTTGAAGGAAGAGGTGGAGAAGGTGAAGAAACTGGATCCTCAACGCTATATCCTAACAACGTCGGTAGACCTAAGTGTGGGTCAGAAAGATGAAATCTTAGGAATGTTTGCGCCATACATACAGAATGCGGCAGATGTCCTTGGCAGGAAAGACCTAAATAACCTGTTGAAACAACACAAAGAGATAGAGCAGAACTATCATAAACTCTGGCTGGCCAGTACGAATGTACTAAACCTGATATTGAACAGGGCGACAGTGAACTGGTCGCAGTTTGAATTAGAGAAGGTGGAGCACGACATCAGCCTGTATGTGGAGAATGAAAGCCTGAACAAGGCTCTTGAAATACTGAAGGGAAACCACTATGTTATCATATCAGGGATACCGGGCATCGGGAAGACAACTTTGGCAAGAATGCTGGTTTATACCACATTAGCGCAGGGATATGAGGAGTTTGTGTATGTGACCGAGGGCATGGACGAGGCTGCAAAAATGTATGAAAAAGAGAAGCGGCAGGTGTTCTTTTATGATGACTTTCTTGGCAGCAACTCTTTTATACTGCAGTCGGCTGGCTTTGAGAACAAACTTATCACCTTTATTGAGAAGGTGAAAAAGAGCAAGAATACCCTGTTCATTCTATCTACTCGCGAATATGTGCTGTCGGAGGCAAAGGGATACTATGAGAAGCTGACGATGAGTAATATAGACATTGCCAAGTGTACTATAGAGCTGGAGTATTACACCAAGCCTATTAAGGCAAGAATACTCTATAACCATCTGGCAGAGGCGGAGATTCCGAGAAAATATATCGAGGTATTCTTGGACAAGCACAGCTATCGCGAGATCATCAGTCATCAGAACTTCAATCCTCGCGTGATTGAGTCGATTATCAAAGAAAAGATTTGGGAGTCTGTGGAACCACAGGATTTTGCCAGGAAGGTGAAAGATTTCTTTGACAATCCTATAAGCGTGTGGCAGTTTGCCTTTGAGAAACTTAATAAGGAAACCAGATATGCACTGCTAGTGTTGGGCACGATGGGAAAGTGTGTGAGGCTTGAAGATTTTGAGGAGGCCTACAGAACGTTTTGCGCCTTGATACAAGACGAGACTGGTTTGAAGTTTGAAGAAGTAAAATGGAAACGGTCACTGAAAGTGCTGATGAACTGTTTCGTGAAACTGAGCACAATAAAAGGTGTGAAACTGGTGTCGATGTATAACCCTTCGATAGCAGACTTTGTTGTTTTCTATCTGAACGAGAATCCTGTCACGAAGGAACGACTAATGAAGGGCTCTTGTTTTATAGAACAGCTATACAGTATGTATACGGATGATAAGGAATATGCAACGAAGAACAATCTCGTGTATGTTAGTGACGGCTATTATCCCGTGATGGAGGTGTCGTTTAGGAGGATATGGGAAGAGGCGAAGACTTGTCAGCTGAAAGACCGCTACTTCTATGATGCGGAGAAAGATGACTTCACGGAAACAAGAATAATGCATGACTTCAAGACGAATTTCAGGCATTTCTGCGAGAAGAACAAGGGTTTCGTAGAGAAGCTTTATAATGCGGAGGAACTGACATGGGAGGTCGTGAGATTCAGTTATAGGGTGGGTCTAATGAATATGTTGGATTGGCAGTATATGTATCCCAAAGCGGATGATTATATTGAAGGCATCATCGAGAATGAGACGCACGACACAGATGAGTGGATAGAACTGGTGGAAACGATAAAAGACCTGAAGATAGAGCGGAACGTGATAGGCAATTACTTCTATAACAAACTGGATGAGGATTTGAAATATGAGATAGGTCGTTTTTCGGCACAAGGAGAATGCGATGAGGAATGGGTGAAGCTTGAATCTCTGAAGGAGATGTTGCCGATGTGGACATGGTATGGTGTTTCGGAATCGATAGAAGAGGCTGAGAAGCGTATCAAAGAGGAAGAGGAGGAAGAAGGGGATGCAGAACCTTTCTTTGACAGCTGGCAGGCAAAGGCAGAACGGGAGGATGCTGAGATAGAAGAGATGTTTGAGGCTCTGAGGTATAATTGAGGTTGAATCTACGTGGAAATAGGTCTATGTAGAATATTACAGGTTTAGATAAACTGATTTTTAGAGAGATCAGGGGACGGTTCTCTGATCACTTTATCTTCTCTTGTTCAGCTTGTTGATAACTCCGTAGGTTACGCCTGTTAGACGGGACAACTGGCGTAAGCCTGCTCCGAGGTCTAAAAGGGAATGGAGAATCTGGTTGCGCTGTTCCTTGTCGAGGGCTTGAATCTCTAAGGGTTTGGAAATCTGGAAATGGTCAAGCAAGTATTGGCGGACTTCTTGGTCGCCAATGGTGATGCGGGGATTATCGTCGATGTCAAGAATCATCACATCATCGGAGAGTGGTGTTTCAACAAGTTCTCGGAGGTTGTCAATTGATATTCGTTTCAAGACGGCATTGGTGGCACTGAGGGAAAGGGCTGCGGGTGTTTTGCCTATGTATTCTTGCCAGCTGCTCCATGGGTAGTCGCTTACGTTCTGGACGATACCTGCCTTCAAGGGGTTCTGATGGATGTAGCGCAATAGGGTAGTGAAGTAAGCAATATCGTTTACTGGTTCGGACTTGAAACGGTCTTGGAAGAGATGGCCAGCACGTGAGTACTTGCGGTTGAAATAGAGTGCGTACATGACTGCCAGGTGCTTTATCGTGGCACCGATGTCCTCATGATGAGTCTTGATAAGCAGGTGCACATGGTTTGACATGAGGCAGTAGGCGTAGAAGGAGCAGAGGGGCGGCTGACGATTGCCCAGGTCATCATAGGGTTCAAGCATCTGTTGCATACAGGTAAGGAAGCGGACATAGTCTTCCTTGTCTTCGAAGATGTCCTGCCGGTTGATACCGCGAAGCATGACGTGGTAGATGTTTGTGCTTGATATCTGTCTAGTTTGTCTGGGCATAGTGTTTTTGTATTTTGGAGGGCAAAGGTACGAAATATTCTAGACAGATAAAGTTAAAAAGAATTAATTCCCAAACTGAATAGCGGGAAAATACGTATTTTTGCAAAAAATATGAGTGATGACAGAGTATAAAAAGACAACATCCCCAAGCCACGAAGCTCTGCTAAGTAGTACAGATGGCTTTACCGCCTTTAGTTTTGGTGGCTATAACATCCGTTTCCGGGCGCCCTATAGTCTGGAACGATATGTTGATGTCATCAAGTGGGACGATGGCTATCTGGTTGTACTGGCTAAGTACAGTCACAATGCAGAGCCCGAGGAGGAGTACATTGACTTAAAACCAATCCTTGAGGGGCTGTATATCGACTCTGCCGCATTCCTTAAACCTATTAAAAACGTCCGTATAGCTTATGCCTGATATAAAAAACATTGCCGATAAGGCCGATGTCATCATCAACGGTTACGCTTTTACCCGAAAGGATGATGGTATACATGTACTTAACTTGAATTGCCCTGATAAGGCTGTGGTTTTTGATATGAATGGTGAGGTGCTGGAAACCACTATGGACGATATTGAGCTTTCCATTGCGAGCCGTTATTTGAAACAGAACCTTAAATATATGGAGGATTGATTAATGCCGAAGTATTACGATTTTAAGGTTGCCGGCTATTATTTGTATTTTACGTCTTTCTGTGTTGTGGAGTGTATGCATGTGCATGCAAGCGATAGTAAACTGACAGAGGGCGGATCTGCAAAATTCTTCGTAAAGAACAATGGTGATACTGTTCTGCAGAACCGTGGTATCCTTAATGACCGCGAGATTGCCAAGATATCTGATTTTATCAAGGACCATTATCAGGAAATGTACCTCCGTTGGTCGCAGTATAGTGAGAAGGGGTATTACGAGAAGTAATGTCTAATTACGTATATAGGATGTGGGAGGAAGTGTTGCGATTGAGGAGATTGCAACGGGACTGACGGAGAAAAGGGAAAATGGATGAAAAGTCAGCGATGATATCGTAGTAAACAGGACAAGAAGAAATAGCAGCGACATAGACGCTGCATACGGTACGTGAATCTCGGCGGCAAAACCACCGAGCACAGTAGAAACCTGCCGAAAACAGAGAAGTAAAAACCGAGTATAATTAATAATTTGAAACAATGGCAAGAACCTATAACATTGCACTTTATAAGATTTCGATATATCCTCTGAGAAAGCCAGAGGATAAGTTCGTGTTGTCCGATTTTCTTGATGGAAAGGATTTGAAGACAATATTGTATGATATGCTGCAGTCTCTAAGCTATATTCCTGAAGAATCGAGCGAGGAGACGGAGAATGAAGTAGAGAACGATACAGATGACGTAGAAGAAGAGAATTTGGATGAAACAAAAGTTGATAAAGTAGAAAAGAAGTATTTCCGCATTATCAAGAAAAAAGGTGAAGATGTACTTTATGAAAAGGGAAGGTGCATTTCGGGCGTCATTGAATCGGGAGAATTTGGTACTGAGGAGAATATTGTTAATATCAAATCAGGAAAGACGCGTAAGAAGCGCGTAAACGATGCATTACTGATGCCTTTCTACTTTATGTTTCAAATACCTGAAAACTCAAGAGTAGCCTATCTGTTAGTTGAAAGAATAAGCAATATTGGCATCTATAGCATATTGGAGAAACGCATCATAAAGGCTATTAATGATGCTATAGGTGTAGAAGCAGAGGATTTTGTTGTTAACATATCTCCATTAGTTATCAAACGAATTATGGAGAAACATGTTGCCCTATTGGGGGGAGCAAGGAAAATAACGTTGGAGAGAATAAAAAGCAGTGATCTTTCTGTATCACGTGTTACTGATGGCGAAGTAAGTGATAGCGATATAGGTAATACCCAAATTGTGTTTACTGCTAAGCGCAATAAAATGCTCTCTATCTTGAACATCTTTAACAAGTATAAGGATGATAGACCTCAGATTTATAGCGTAGGGCAAGTGGAATATGCGAATATTAAATTTGAGGTTATGATAGGCGGTAGCTATCATAGCTTGTCGATGCAGGATGTTGGCAAGCTAGGAACTTATATTGAGATTACTAAAGATCTGAAATACGACTCAACGAGTTATCCTACTTATGAATCATTACATAGGGCTGCTTGCAACATATTTGATGAAATTACCAAAGAATTGAATCAACATGAAGACGAAGGATAATAATATAAAGTATTATACCCTGATTCTTGTATTATCGACGTTATTACTGCTCTTGACAGTGTATCTGCTGCTAAGGTTAGTAGTAAATCAGGGCTGGTGTATGGCAGGTTTTTCTTGTTTCGATGATGGTGCAGGAAATATGGGCGATTTTTTCTCTGGAACCATTGGTGTGATATTGACTTTTGTTTCCACAGTTTTGGTGATTTGTACTATTTGGCAACAGAATAAGCAATTCAAACTGGCACAGGAAGAGCAGCGGCAAGGGCGATTTGAGATTGCATATTATAACCTGATAGGCATGATTGACAAGACAAGGACGGCCAGTGAGAATACCTTGAAAAAGGAGACTGATAATAAGATTAAGGATTTAATAGGATGCTATAATGCTTTCAAAGAATATGTGAAAGGTAAAGAAGAACCGATTGATAAGAATAGCTCTAAGACGGAAATTCGGAACAAATTGGAGGAGTTGGGACTTCTTTATGGACGATATGTTGAAAGTAATCAATGCTATATCAGTTTTTATTTTCGTTTCATTTACAATGCTGTAATGTTTGTGGTTACAGAATATAAAGGGGAGAAAAACGGGGAGGAAACTATTAAGAAATATTTGAATATACTCCAGTCGCAGATGCCTGACGAAGAGTTGGCACTTCTTTTTTATAGTTCGTTCTCGGAATATGCAAAAGATAGCGATGGCAAACTTAGCTTCCGAGATATTCTGGACCAATATAACTTCTTTCAGAATATAGGCAAGGGTGTTCTTTTGGATGAAAGCCACTATAAGTTCTATCCGAAAACGAGGTTTAAGTTTTTAAATCGGGATGAGTTGAGAGAAGTGGAAAAGTAGAATATGAAAGAGATAATGCAATAAAAAGTATGCTGCTATATCCTAGTGACGTTACAAATATTAATTCTTTATTGCAGATGCTAAGAGATGCATCTGCTCGTATTCCCGTACGCCATCTTTCACCTGTTGACAGTATGGTTGACAGTCATGAGGAGTATATTGCAAATAGGCTGGCAAGTGGACGTGTTTCGCTTAAACCAAACATTACTCATCAGGGTGTACTTTTTCGAGGAGATTCTAATATTCGGTATCCTTTCAATTCTAAGTTTGGACAGAATAGAATATATGGTGATAGTGATGTTGTTAGGAATAATATTATACCCATAAACATTAAAAGGGCAGATTTCCAAATAACCGTAGAATCGTTTCCCTTGTATGAAATGCTAAAGAAGGGAATACTTCTACCTAACGGTCGGAAGCTTGTGATGGAAAATCCTTTCGGATTGGCTTACGCATACGATTATGCAACACCTTTTGTTGGGTTGACATCTGACCTTGATGTTGCTGCTTTTTATGCAGTTACTGAGTATGATAAGGAAACGCATAGCTATCGCCCAATTACAAGTGGCAGGGGCGTGTTGTATGTATTTGAACTGAGAACGCCATTCTCGATGACGGTAGGTCTGTCGACTTTAGGAAGGTATTTGTTCCCAAGGACAATGAACCAGAAAACGTTTCTCTTGAATATTAAGCCAGAGTGGGATTTTAATAAAGGTGCGGTCGTAACAGGATTCGTGTTTGATCATGATGCAGAACAGTCGCAAAAAATATATGATCAATTTAGGGGAGGGGAACTATTGGCACCAAAGGATGATTTCTTGCTGAAGAAACTCAGCTCTTTTCCAAAAGATACTGCATCAAAGTACGGCTTGGATCGTAATATTGCTGAAAATCCCAATGACAATCCAAATGATATTGTTACGATAGCTAAGCAGGCAGAATTGAATATTGATACTGAATTTAATCCTGCATTTACCTACGAAGAGCTGAAGGATGTATATAAAGACATAGCGGGATTATGGCAGGGAATGATTAAGGATGTTTATTGGGATGGTAGGCATGGCTCGGATATTAAGAAGTATCTGATGGATTTGCCATGGAATAAGGACTATTCACGATATTTTGACTTAGACAGTTGCTTCAATGCAAGATAAGAAACACTATCTTTATATCGTTGCAGTGGCCTTGGCGCTGGTGCTTTGTATCTATTTCGTGTCATTAAGCGAAATGGATAACATTATCGAGTTCTTTCGCGGTGGATTGGGGAAAGATCCAAACCAGACGAGAGGTCTGTTTGGCGACAGTACTGGTGCTATAAATACGCTGTTTTCGTCGTTGGCTTTCGCAGGTGTTATTTTAACGATATATTGGCAGATACAGGAGAGCAGTAAGAATAAAGAGGAGGACCACAGGAAGCAGTTTGAGGATGTGTTCTTTAGGATGGCTGGCAACTTTGAACAGATAATTGCTGGTTTGAGGATGGAAGTGAAAGAAAGTCCTTTTGATTTTACATCGATGTGGGATTCGATGGGAAGTAACGATCCTATCCATATTGCAAGTATTAGCGATGGGCCAATGACCACGCCCATGATATCAACTATTAATAACAATCTTACAGAACCGATAAGCCAGGAAGGAAAGGTAAAAGTCGGACGGGAAGTGTTTCAATGTCTATATGAGCAGGATACTAGAGAAGGTGTTACGATGAGGGCTTCGATAGAAGATTCTGGAATAGACGGCTATGAGGGGTTCATGCAAGGTGAATTGGATCATTATTTCAGGTATTTCTATCGTATCTTGCGATATATTGACGATAGCAAGCTGATAGATGATAAACAGAAATACAGTTATGCAGCGATACTGCGAGCACACCTCTCTATCTATGAGCTGTTGTTGATACATTATAATGGATTGTCGGAGGATGGATGGGACCGACTAAAGCCGCTGATTGAGAAATACTCTATGCTGGATAATATCAGAGATTCGAAACTGGCAAGGGGCTCTATAGAAAAAGAAAGGGAGGCTTTTGGAAAAGAGAATTATTATGAGGCCTCTGCTTTCGGACATCAACGTGAGAAATCCTACTGCAAGATAGTTACACTTAGGAACAGGACCGTATGGAGTGGGCTGCTGGCAGTGGTGCTGACGCTTTTTGCACTGCCTCTTTGGAATAAAACGGTGGTGAATGATATTTTGCGCAGGGTGTCTGGTGAAAGTTTCCCGTTGTTGTTCGCAATCTTGGGTGTGGTAGGTTTGTATATCTGGCTAAATTGGAAAGAAGATGCCAAGCTGGTAAAAGATATTCATAGCCTTAAGAATCCGACGAGCGTACAGAAAGAAAATATAGAGGTTAGGGTACTGAAGCGTTGCAAGGTGGTACCGTATCTTGTCGTTATCATTATGGCAATGTTTATTGCAGTGCTAGCTTCTGATTATTATTCCTCAGGAAGACTTTCGTTTGTATATATCTATGTAGCATGTTGGCCGCTAGTATATCAAGTGATGGCTATTATTGTGATACGCTTGGAGGTACAGGATGCAAAGCTTGTAAGGAAGTTGGAACTGTTTGAGAAGTAGAGAAACGAATGATAGAACGCCTAGTCATAAAGAATGTTGCCTCGTATGATTCCACTGGTGTGGATATAAATACGAACAAGAAGATTAACTTCTTCTTTGGCTATAACGGTAGTGGAAAGTCAACTATCGCCAGATTTCTTCATGACGTTACTCTTCCTGCAACAGAGAAGGCTCTTGAATTTAGCGATTGTAGCCAGACAGGATTTGATTCAGCAGCTCAAACCATCTTAGTTTATAACGAGGACTTTAGGAATGAAAACTTTATTTCGAAAGACGAGCAGCGGGGTATATTTTCCCTTAATAAAACTAATGATGAGGTTGATAAACAGATAACAATCTTAAATGATGAAATTAGAATCATACAAAAACACAGGGCAGGAGCGAAAGTTCGTGAGGATAAATTGCGACAGCTTCAAGAAAGGAAGCAGAGAGCTCTTGAAGAAAATGTGTTTTCAAAAAGAAACCAGTTTTCAAGTTGTAGGAATGCGACGTTACCTTATGGAGGAAGCAAAAAGAGCTTCCTATCCCATATAAGGCAATTCCTTAAATCGACAGAGCCTATAAAGACACTGTCAGAACTTCTTCAGGAATACAATCGGGTTTATGCAAATGGTTTGAAACAGATACCCTATAATGTTGATATTGATGCGCTAAAGGCTCTCATAGGTAAAGAACCTGAAATATCTGCACTGCTTGATGAAGTTATAGTTGGTAACAAGGACGTAGATATAGCCCAATTGATAGACCAGCTACAAATATCAACATGGGTGGAGAATGGTCTGCCCTATATGGAACGGTCGGGTGATATTTGCCCATTCTGTCAGCAGCCATTTGATGATAAAGATGCATTAAAACATAAGTTTGAACAGTTCTTTGATAAGACCTACAAGGAGAAAATGAAAACCTTGCGTTTAAAAGCAGGGGAATATTATAAGGAGCTGCAGTCTTTGTTGTCAGTTCTTGATAGCATAGTAAAGGTATTTAATCCTGCAAACAAGGTTTCGTCTGCTGTTTCAGAAATTAAAGATCTTTGTGACAATTTCGTTAAGACAATTAATGAAAAGAAAGATAAACCAAACGAAAAGAAAAGCATCCAGTCACTTTCAAGCCTGCTACCAAAGATTGAAGAGATAAAGGATCTTGCAGATAAAAACAATCGAGATTATGCAAATTTAGCCAATCTACAAAAAGGATGGGTTAATGATGCCCTGAAATATATTGTAGAAGAGTGTAGGGCTGATATAGAGCGTTTTGATGGATGGGTAGAAAAGTGCGGACGCGTATTGTTAGAGAATAGTTTTACGCAAACATCTTTAGAAGAACATGAAGCGTACCTGAGGCAACAGACTGACGAACTCCGCAAGAAGACGGTGAACACAACAGATGCAGTAAACAACATCAAGAAGATACTGAAAAATGTTGGGTTTGACAACTTTGAAATAAAAGAGAAAAAAGATGATACTACCGCTGCACCTACTTACTATCTAAAACGAAATGGTACATCACCAGCCAATGTTTATAAGTCGTTGAGCGAAGGCGAGAAGACGTTTATATCCTTTCTTTACTTTCATCAGTTGTGTCTTGGTACCGATGACCTTGAGCATAGCGCATCAAAAAAGAAAATTATAGTCATAGATGACCCTGTTTCGAGTCTTGATAGCAAGGTGATGTTTGTTATTACGACTTTAATACATCAGTTAGCAAGATATAAAGGGCAGGTACCCAAATCTGATAAGCAGGAGTTCCTAAATTCAAATATTGAGCAGATATTTATCTTTACTCATAATTTTTACTTCTATAAAGAAGTGTCTTTTAAACGCAGGCCTATTAATAAGAGTCAGACTCATCATATCATAGAAAAAACGAATGCTGTATCCCACATATCATATACTGGCAATGATTGCACCTTAATGAATGATTATAGTATGATGTGGGAAAACTTGAAGAAGGCAAAAGCATCTATAGGGGAAGATAAATCACAAAATGTGATGCTGGCCAATACAATGCGAAGAGTGATAGATTCGTATCTTGATTTTATTGGTATAAAGAAAACTGGTACAACAATAACATGGTCAGCTATAGATTCATTTGAAGAGGGATCCCCCGAATATATTGTAGAGTCTGCTTTTATCTCAATCATCAATGATGAAAGTCATGGATTAGCTGCGATGGATGATATGTATTATGACAGTATCGTAAAACAGAAACCTGAAGTTATATTCAATGCTTTTAAGGCATTATTTAAAGAAATCGGCCAATCGCATTATGAGTATATGATGGATGAAAGTTTTGAGGACTAACTTCAGAAGAAGATGAAGAAATGTTATTCTAGTAGAGAGTTGATACAGATTTAAATAAAAGATTATGATGACATATATTATTATAGCAGTGCTGCTGGTGGCAGCTGAACTAATTTATTTCCGTATTGCGGATAAGTGTAATATTATTGATAAGCCGAATGAGCGGAGCTCGCACAAGAGTATCGTTCTGCGTGGTGGCGGTATCATCTACCTGCTGGGAATGTGGCTGTATGCTGCGTTCTTTGGAATGGAACTATGGCCGTTCCTGCTTGGCATAACACTTGTTGCGGGAATCAGCTTCGTGGATGATATTCACTCGCTACCAGATTCGTTGAGGCTGGTATTCCAGTTTGCAGCCATGTTCCTGATGTTCTATGGCTGGGGAATACTGAACTGGGAATCATGGTGGATTATCATATTGGGACTGATTCTGTGCGTGGGCATCACCAACGTGTATAACTTCATGGATGGTATCAATGGCATCAATGGAGGGTACACACTCGCTGTAATTCTACCGCTCATGGTGGTTAATGGTTCTTGATTAACGGTTCACGGTTTTCAAAGTGTTGAAGGGTTCGTAGATCAGCGATTGCTTATCGTGGCATTGTTGGCAGACCTTGTGTTCTGCTTCTTTAACTACAGACCCAAGGGCAAAGCGAAGTGCTTTGCTGGAGATGTGGGAAGTATTGCATCGGCATTTATTGTGATATATGCACTTGGTAAGTTAATCCTTACCACTGGCGATTTTACGTATATCGTGTTCTTAGTGGTGTATGGTGTGGATGCTTGCCTGACAATATTCCATCGCATTATGTTGCACGAGAACTTAGGTCAGGCACATCGTAAACATGCGTACCAGTTGATGGCTAACGAGCTGGGTATGGAGCATACGGTGGTGTCAACGATATATACTGTATTGCAGCTGGCGATTGCTTCTGTGATGATATTGCTGCCCGATACAGTGGCTTGGCACTGGGGATACCTGATTGGCATTTCAATTGTGCTATGTGTCGCATATCTGGTGTTTATGAAGAAATATTACCACCTGCATGAGGAGTATTTGGCCTCTTTGGGCAAGTAAGTCGCACAGATAGCACAGAAAACACAGATATTTTTTTCAAACACGAATCCTACGAATAACACGAATAGTAAGACGATAAACCAAGAATTACTGGAGAAATTGTTTGAAGAGGCGAAGGGCACTTTTGGTTCATGCTTAATGGTCAATGGTTAAAGATTATGATTATAGATAAAACGATACTCGATAATTTATTAGAGCAGGCGAGGTTAAATCCGAGGCTCAGGACGAACTTGGACCTGAGGACATCGGCAGAGGATGGCTCGCAGCGTATGCTGAATGCGATGTTGCCAGGAACGGAAGTGGCGATACATAGGCACCCGATGAGCAATGAGAATGTGATACTCATTAAGGGCCGATTGGATGAGGTACTATATGAAGAAGTGACTTCTGCGGATGGTAAGGTATCGCTGAAGGAGAGTGAGCGCATACATCTTTGCCCAGAAGAGGGTGCGTACGGCTGCCAGGTGCCGAAAGGGGTGTGGCATACGGTGGAAGTGATTGAGCCTTCGGTGATATATGAAGGGAAGGATGGGAAGTACGGGGAAGATGGGAGTGAGACGTACGCCTCGATGTGAGAAAGGAGAGGTATGAAGGAAGATGTAATTTCTCGTTTACGTGAATTCCTAGAGGTCGAGGCTCGGTCGGGGTCGATGGATTTCGGATGTGTGACGCCGATATATGTATATAGGTCGTGGGGCGGCACGGTTGCGATAGATGAGATAGCAACTGGACTTAGGGAACTACGGAGTCAGGGATTTATGATGGGATAAAAGAGATTGTTGAAAGGAATGTGGCAGTTTGCCAGGTTCCTTTTTGTGCCTAGAAGAAGAGCGAAGGACGCTGCGCGGGAAATACGGACCTAAGAAAAACTAGGCAAGAAAAACGCAGGGTACAAAAGACCAAAAATGAGAATAAAATGATAACGTTATGAAGGTATTCGAACAAAAATTCAAAATAAGAGTAAGCAAACTTATTTTGATTGCATTATGCATTTTGCTTATTGTTTCCATAATAATCTATTTCCTTATAAATGACCCCGGGACTATGTCGGGAGCAATCTTTGGTAGTTTGATTGCTGGTATTGTGGTTGCTATTATACAATATTGTATAGCTTTACAGGACTATTATCAAACAGAGAAATTGAAGGAACTAGAGCTAATAGAGATTTTGTACAATAGAGACACTCGGGATAGATATGAAGCCTATATTAAAAGTGCATGTAGCAATATCGATGTTATGGGAGTTACTGCTTCGCGTTTCTTCAGTCATTTTGCCGATTTGGATGCAAATGCCTCTGAAGGAGCAAAAGTTTTGGTATATGCATTGGAACAAGGTGTGCATGTCAGAATTTTGCTTCCATTGGGAAAATATCTCCCTAATGAAGAAAAGAAGAATGCGGCCAGAATTGTCAAGGCTAAATTTGAAGAATTAGCTAGTAGGTATGGCAATATAGAATTAAGGTATTTTGATCATTTACCTGCCCATAGTATTTTTAGTATAGATGATACTTGTATTGTTGGACCGGTTTTTCCTGAGGTTGAAAGTAAATATACTCCAGCACTGCGTTTGAAAAATACAAGTCCTATGGCTCGAAAATATATAGCTTACTTCGACTCCGAATGGAAGAGTGCTAATAATATAGATGATGCTGAAAATTAGAGTTTTTCCAAGAATACATGTCACATTGATAGGGATGAATAGAGAAGGCTACCGGATTAATGGCGGCATAGGGTTCTCGATGGCATCTCCAACCCTTAATATGAGATTTGAACCAGCAGGGGAAATCTGTGTCCTTGATAAGCGAAGTCAAGGTTTTTCGAAGAATGAGCTGACTCGACTTGACAATCACCTGAATAATGTGATGAAAGATGAACATTTTGCAGAAGGATTCCATTGTGTTATCGAAGACGGCCAGATATATTCGCATTTCGGATTTGGTACAAGCACGATGGCTTATTTGTCTTGTATTGAAGCTCTACTGATTATAAACAAAAGAGAATATACTAACGACGATGTCGTAAACCTCTCAGGACGAGGTGGAACATCAGGAATTGGTATTAATACTTATTTCAAGGGGGGATTTGTTTTCGATACAGGTGTAACGAATAATGCTGTCAGAGATTTGGCACCTTCATCATGCTATAAGGGTGGCGATTATCGCAAACCTCTCATTTTTAAGAATATAAGTTTGCCGGGATGGGAAATGGGTATATGTATACCCCCAATCCAAAATAAGACTGAAGATGAGGAAAAGGTGTTCTTTGAGAAAAATTGTCCGATTGGACAAGAGGCTGTTGAGAATATTTTGTACGAATCTGTCTATGGAATATCGTCTTCCTTAATAGAGAATGATTTCAATACCTTTTGTAAATCAGTGGATTCGATTCAGGAAACCAAATGGAAATCGTTAGAGCGAGATTTGTATGGAGCTGAATTGAAGGTGGTCGAATCGTTGATAAGAAAAGCAGGTGCAAAATGTGTAGGGATGTCAAGTTTAGGCCCTTTACTTTATTTCTTTGGTGAAGATATTGATAGCATTGTTGATCGGGTAAATGCAGATTTAACAGGGGGTAAGTGTTACAAGACCTCATTCAACAACTCTGGCAGAATCGTGGAATATGACTGATTTAACTTTTGTCACTTCGAATCAGACCAAATTGGCCCATGCTCGATATTTGTGCAGGGATTATCATGTGAACATCTTATCCTATAAGAAGTTCTACTATGGCATAGGATACGATGAGCCTAGGATTTATGACAGGAAACAATTGTTGACTGCTAGCTTCTACGATGCGGCTGCTAGATGGAAAAGAAACGTATCTGGGTCGGAAGGAAGAATTTTCTTCATAGAAGATACGTCTATGAGATTGGACGCATTGAGTGATGATGAAAACGAGGTGCCAGGAGTTGATGTGAAGTATTGGATGAAGTCAACCAATTTCGAAAAGTTAGACGCGGAGCTGAAAAAACATGGAAATAACCGTAAGTGCAGTGTAACCTCGCACATTATCTTGTTTCTTACGGAGGATCTTAAAAAGAAATCGGGCATCAGTGATGATTACAGAATCTTTACAAGCACGGCTTATGGCAGTGTGACAGAGAAGGAACACAACTTTAATACTAATATTCTTTATCCATGGCTTGACAATAAGACCTTTAATAAATGGTTCGTACCGAATGGCTTTGACGTTCCTGTCAGTATGCTTGATATTGAAAGTGCTGATGTGGGAGATTTCAGAAAAGATGCATTTAAGCAGATGCTTTCTTTTTTGAAAACCTATGGCGCTATAGAGGATAATCGGCAGACACCCAACCAGTTGTCTCTTGAATTCTATGATAGTTTTATCATTTGTGGAAGAACGTGTTCTGGTAAATCTACACTTGGCAAACATCTGGTAGATGACTATGGCTATTACCACATAGAGGCCAGTGAGTTTATGACTCACAAACGTTTGGAAACTCATGGGTCAAGAACAAAGGTGGATAAACACTTGTTTGCAGCGGAGGTTTTGAAAACTGAACCGGTTTTTGTGGTGAACAGACTAATTGAATACATGCATAAAAATCATATCTATGACAGATTTGTAATAACGGGTTTTAGAACAAAGGATGAAATACAAGATTTCCTAACTAGATTCCATGCTGAACGCTTAAAGTTAGTCTTTGTCAATACGAGTTTTGAAGAGCGATTCAGACGTTGGAAATTAAGACAGAGAGAACAAGATGTCTATACAGAAGAAAGATTCAAAGATATCGATAGGGTGCAAGATGGCATGGGTATCGGTGAAGTTGCAACCATGCAAGGGGTAATCACACTTTCAAATGATACTACGGAAGTTACTGATATATATAAATGTTTTGCAAAGAGATTCCTGAGAAATCAGAAGAAAGAGCATGCTAATATTGTAAATAAGAATCTAAAACAGGTTAAAATATCGTTAGAAAGAGCCATTCTGATAACGTTGGCCTTGGAATTCAGAAAGGAACAATCCCGCTGGTATACAACGACGGAAATAGCTCATTTGGTTAACGATTATTTTAGGTTAATCTGGAGAAGCAAAAACAATGTCAGTCGTTATTTCAATCAAGCTTTCTATATCTATTATGAAGTCCAATGTTTGAATCGAAAGAATCGTTATAGGATATCGCCTATAGGTTATTCTGAAGCGATAAAGATTCTGAGGCATATCAATCATTATATAGGTAGAGATTATATAGTGAAGAGCGATACACACGAGGTGATTAATCCTCTTTCATTGGTTTTTGAAAATTAAATGGTGAAAACTATTGGAGGGTCGATGCCTGTGCAAACTTTTATTTTGGGCTATTCTTGGCGCAAAAGATTAAAAAAGACTAATAAAAGAAAAGGAATGTGATTTGGTTAAGAAGAAATTGTTATCTTTGCAAGTTAGAATTATATAATGGGATATAATAGCATAAATGGAATTAAGAGTGTTAGATAGTCTCCATCGCCCTTTTCACAGACCTTTATGGATTGTGAAATGGGTATGCTATTTCATTAATCAAAGAAATAAAAGTAAGCAAGGTTATGTCCTCTACAAAGATATTATAACCGATTTTTATTTCTTTCTGATAGAACAACTTCATAATAAATATCCCCAAGATAGTGATGGCGTTCCATCTATAGAATCAGTTGAAGAGGTATGGCTGTTCTTTCGAATACTTAACTTTGAGGAGAGAGAAAAGT
>Ga0310696_10001901_pt1 | contig 28922 bp, 29 predicted proteins | sample AusTroGonzalo_MG_4_FD_203885 | JGI IMG/M metagenome (GOLD analysis project Ga0310696, IMG submission 203885) | Bovine rumen microbial communities from tropical cattle in Woodstock, Queensland, Australia - Gonzalo_02 (v2) (version 2) | ecosystem: Host-associated > Mammals > Digestive system >... | reverse complement strand
CATGTGGTCTCCTTTCGGTTGGGTGAGAAACGGAGTGTTGACGCGGCGGGAAACGCCGCGTCAGGGCATAAGATGTTTATTGCCGCCAGATCAGATTATTCCTGCGGCAAAGTGTGGGTGGTGAAAAGTGAGAGGCTGACGAAGCGAAGGTGCAGAAACGCAAACCGCCGCCCGTATGGGCGGCGGTAGAGGAGCTTAATATGCTCTTGGGACTGCCGAAGTTGTAGCCCCTAACATTCTTTTGCTTTGGCGCTCAATACAGTTCTGTCATAATAGCTTTCGGCGCATATTCTTTGATTCAGCTAGATAAGTCATCATCAATAAGACTCCGACAACCGCAGCAGCAAAACCAATGATTGAGCCACTAAACGCATCGTATGCGGAATGAATTCCAGCGGGAATAAGAATGGCGAGCATCCATAAACCATAGCGGCTCATCGGCGAGATTGCAGCATACGCAATAAAATACGAAGCGATTCCACACCAACAAGCATGAAGAAAAGGTAGGGATGTCAATCGCAAGACATTTAACACATATGTCGCGTCCACATCGTTCATCGCGCGATTCACACCAAGTTGATATCCCAACCCCTCATGAATGCCAAACCCAAATCCAGAAAGCAGTCCATACAAAACTACATCTTGCGGCTTTAAGATAAGCCCTGGCCGTCGTACAAGCCAGAAGACTACTGCCGCTTTACATATTTCTTCGGGCAATCCTGCACAACAGAAGAATCCGACAAACCGCGTCCAGACAGACCGACTTTCCACCAATGGGTCAATCAACTTCAGACAACCTACTGAATGCAAAACCACTAGAAGTGTTGTTGAAAGGAATGCAGTCACGCAGAAGCACAATACGCCGCGCTTAACAGACGAAGATTCCGTCTTAAATTGCGCCCAAAAGAACAAACTCCACAAAGCAGATACATACAATGCGAGTAGAACATATATTACGAACGTGAATCTCAGAAAGAGGGCCGCCAGCGGCACAAGGCCTGCAAGTGCAATCAATCCTTCCCTCCGCCATGTTAAGAGCCCCGCAACTTTCGCCGACCCAAACGGAAACAAAAAATCGAAGCCAATTTTCCGAACGACCTCCCAAGGTTTCATCGGGGGAGGAAGCCTCCAGCCGCATCTTGCTACGGCCTCCGAAAAAGTGACCACATCCGTTCCATTATTAATACGAACAAAATCGTTTAGAAGAATTTTTCCATTTTGAAAGTATTCTATCGCATGACGTTCGTCATAGGGACCAAATGTGGCATGTCCACGAATTATAGTTATCCTGTGCACTACTTCTCCTAATAATCATTCCTTGTCCTGAAACATACCGACGACCGTTAGGATAGCAACTATTGTCAAAGTCCAGCCGACAACAGGCCAACCATTACATATGAGTGCTATGCCACCAATCCCCATTGCCAAGACAAGAAGAACAGCGCAACCTTTGCCATCATCCTTGCTTTCAGTAGAATATGGCGACGGCGTTGTGGGTTTAGGTTTTGTTTTTGGTAAAGGAGTTATTAGTTTCGGCTTCGCCTTGTTAGATTTCGGTGTATTGTGACTGTCGCTTTGCTTCCTGATTCGTTTTTGATTGGTCTCCGCCCGACCATAGTCCCACTCGATGATTTGCGATCGTGCGTCCGAATAATATACGGCAGCACGGAGTGGAGCGTATTCTTTATGGTATGGAATCGGTTGTGTATAAATAGGACTTGTTAACGACGGATCGCCCCCGTCAATCGTATAATGGATGCCAACCATGCCAGCGCGTACATCGTTTGGCACCTCGATTGCCACCATCAGTCCTGGCACATGCCACCGCGCATAAAAACCATCCTTGATTTTAATGAGACGGAACGTTTGAAACACCCGGAATAACGATTCTCCACAATCGGGGCAATACAATTCCACAGCATCAGATGTGTCCTCAATGACGGAGCCGCAATTTTCGCAGACGACGCAGAGTCCAGTCCGTCCTCCAACATCCAACCAACCAGTAGTGTCTGGATGAAGATAACAGCCACCTGCTGCCAATGCATCCTTCTCATTACGGAATCCCGACAAAGAATCGGTTCTTAGATTACGTACATGGCAACCTAATCCGGTCATTCGTACTCACCCATCCTTTGACATAAGACATTATTTGTCACGCCGCATTACATACTGCCAAGAATACGAACATGATTATCAACAAAACAATGCCAAACACTGTACGGGCAACATTATGCTTAACCCTGACAATCTTGATGTCTTTACCTACATCATATGATGCCGATTTGCCCGCCCGCAGACGATTGTATTGAATTACAAATGTAACTAAGTTCACTATCGGAATGCACAAGCCGAACCCTTTCACCAGAACCCAAAGATTCCTCTTAAAGTATTCTGGATATGTCAGCCGCATTCCATCTTGATGCCGAATTTTCACTGCGAATAGCCATTTCCCCAATGACCAACCAAAGAAATAATAACTAAGTGCATCCAAGGCCAACCCCCCTGGGATTGCAAGTATCATCCACCCCATTTCAGACATATTATCAGTATCAACACCAATACTTCCAAAGAAAATAGCTATCACAACCGCCGCCGTAAACGCGCCAATCCAGAAATCCAGAATGCGTGCTGCCCATCTTGCCCATGGGCTGACAATGGGATTGTCACCAACTTCATCATCAGATTTATTTCGATCGGAATTCGATGGAACTGAAGTCGGACTCAATGGCGTATAAGTCGTCCGTCGTGGCGGTGGCGCACTGGTCTGTACTACATGAAATTCATCATGTCCACAGTCCGAACAAAGCAACTGCAGATCAAATCCAGGGTTGGAAACCACAGATCCACAGTTCACACATGTCACGCAAAGGTCATGTGCTAGACTTGCGTCGAAACACCCAGAGGCGTCTGGGGCAAGATAGTGCCCACCAGTCGCAATCGCGTCAATCTCGGACACATAACCTGACAGCGCGGATTTACGCAAGTTGTAAATGTGGCAGATGGGTTTGTCCATACAGTTGTCCTTTCTGATTTTGCCGCAATTAAGAATACAGGATTGTCAATGGTAACGCTGTTCGCCCATTAGGGCCACGAAGATCAATTATTCCACCTTGCCGAAGTTCTGTTTTGCCTGTCAACTTGTTACCGTCAACATAGGTGGCGTTACGCGGAGCCGAGCTAGGCATTGAGACATAGCAGCGTTCACCTTCCCATGACAGGACAAACTGTTCGCGCTCGCAGCAGTTCGCCTGAGAAGAAACACCCGCTAGCGACGGCCGACCGACCCCCATTGGACACGATTGCTTCCGAAATGTAAACGGCCGACCAAGATCACCATGCAACTCGACCAGCAATGGCGTTGTCGGCATAGGCGGCGCATCAACATCAACCTCTTTCCATTCGGACAGGGCGATGGTTTCGCCACACGATGGACATTCCGCAGATCTCGCGGGAAACCGTGAATCACAATTCGGGCAATTAAAAAATTTCATGTTTCTCCACCTCCTCTTCATCTTCAGGTGTCGTCTGGGCTGGCGAAGGCTCAAGCGGATTTGTCTGTAGCAGTTCTTCAGGCTGGACAATAGGAGGGACACCATGGTCTGGCTGCGCCACGGACTTCGTCGCTCTCCCTTCCGACAACATAGATGCTTCCGGCGCTTCTGGCTCGACAGATACTTCCGATGACATAGACACGAGCTTGTTCGTCTCAAGATGGTGGGTATTAATGCGGTGCAAGCGCACTGGATTGCCAATTGCCCATTCAGCCAATACCAGATCGCGTTCACGGAACATTCCGTTCGACGAGCAATCCGGCTCCATCGCATTCAGGGTCAAGACATTGCATTCACGCTGCGCAAACTTCTTTTTCGTTGGATTCAACACCGGATGCGGACTATAACAGGCGAATCCTGGTCGTTCGTGATCATGCCCACGGAAAATAAATGTGATATCACGGGTTGTCAAGGCACGATGAAGGGAAATATATTGCGAGACATCCTCGGTTCCGATTTCGCATCCACGGGAGCCTCTGTTTGGTTGCTTGACAGGAAGATCCTTAGAGAAACGAATCCATGTAAAATCTTCTGCACAACTTCTACGCAACTCTTCCGAAACGCTATCGCCCGTGAGGGACTTGAAAAATGGCTCTTTCTGAGGAATTGTATTGCGAACTAGATAGAGCTTCTCCTGCAAATCTACATGCGGTACTCCGCCATGGACAAACAGCATCGTGCGATTTGGATCTGTTGGATCAATCTCGGTCAATTCACACATGCGCGGCGCCACCATAGCAAGACGAATTGCCGCGTCAGCTTCAACTGAGACATCTTGTCCTTCATTAACGCATTTTTGTAGGAACTCGGCAGTCTCTGCTGGACTCACCATCGACACATAATTTCCGTCCGCGTCCCTAGATAGTCCAACATCATGGTTACCCTTTAATGTTATTACTTCAAATCCGTCAAACAAGGATTTGAGTTTCAAACTTTCTATGAAAGCCAGCGTCTCAAGCGGTTCATCGCCACGATCCACATAATCGCCAAGCAGAATAAGGATGTTGCGTTTTTTCGTTAATCCACGATTGTGACGATCAGCTATAACAGCGCAAATTTTTGCAATCGCAGAGACCTTGGCATGGATGTCCCCCGCAACCCAATATGTGGTGTCGTCATCCGCCGTTATCAACACACTTGCCATCGCCCACTCAGACTCTGGCGCTGGGAAGCGAGAAAGGAACTCTTTGGCAATTTCACGCCGCTTCACGCAATCGCGACAATCTAGCAACAGATTGCCTATTCCAATCCCGTCTTCTACCAAAAGTGCGCCCACATCCGTCTCTGAGATATCATCCGCGACTTGCAGCGACGGAAATGGCTCATGTGCATCACGCTTGCGAAACGCGCTGATGAACCCTCCCCAGGCAACTTTAGCTGGGTTGACAACCTCCTTCAAGATTTCTTCAGCACCAAGATCAGCCTTCTTGGGGAGAGACACCTCATGTCGTACCGTATCCATATCTACTCCGACTCCCGAAGGCAACGTGGACGCCGGGATGTTCTTTCCCTTCCCGACTGCCGCGCCTGGCAAAGGCGATTCCATTGGGCCTGACGTGGGTCTACCAGAATCTATATCCATCATCTCCATCAACCGCTCCTTCAACCTTTTGATGACGTCTGTACGAATAAAGCCTGAATATCGCCCAATTCGAAATGCTGCATAAAGCAAAACCAATTCCGCAGCAATAAACAAGCAAGTCGGCAGGGCTGTATGCACAAACCATAACGACGCTTCATCTTTAGGCGGGACCTGAACATCGACGCCGAAAGATTGCATTGCATCTTTTTTGCATACCCACTCTGAGCACCATTCAGGAGCCCCCATAGGATAACGCCAGAAATCATGTAAATACGAATCGCTGCCGGGCGGAGATATAGATTCTCGCGACGGCGTTTCCGCGTAACAAAGATATCCTTCAGTAGCAATCATTTCAAGCAAAAGACACGCGAAGCGGAGAGGCTGTCTTACGGGATGCCCTCCCCATGGCACTAATCACATCTCCGTCACGAAGTTTAATCCGCTCAGTCAGTTCAACCTCGTTTACTGCGGTCAGATTCGGCGTGTTCTGACAAGGGATAATATACCAATCCACGCCATCACGTTCAAGACGAAATTGTTCTTTCGCGAATACACGTGCATTTGAAACAACGCTCGCAAGAACCATGCTGCCGACCCCCTGCGGTATACGGAACGTTGCCGGGCCTTTGTCCCCTGTCATAACAAGAGACAACCTCGAAGATGGCGGAGGAGGTTGAATAGGTGTTGGAACTGAAGGCGCAAATGGAGCTGGAGGTGGAGGTGCGCCACCAGGACGTAATGGCTCCTCGGTTGTAGCGGTTGCACCTCGATCAAGTTCAAGAATTGCCTTATGAAGCTCTACGCAGGTTGGGCGACAACTCTGGTCAACAGCAAAACACGCCTCAATTAAATTTGCGAACTGCGCTGCCTTGTCGGTAGAGTTTCCAAGCGTTCCAATCAATCTTACATGGTCGAACCGATTACCGTCAAGTACCGCTCTTTTATATGCCTCTGGCGACTCTGCTGAGTAACGACCAAATGGCGTTGTTCCACATAACAACTCTGCAAGTATCAATCCAATCGTAAAACAATCCGACGCAGTTGTAGGCTTCTTGCCAGAAAGATGCTCTGGGGATAGATATCCAGGCGTCCCGGTATATCCTTCGGGATTCTTTCCACTACGCCATGGCGCATCTTTAGCAGCAAGAATCGACCGATCCATGTCAATCATACGAGGAATTAGCCCCAATTTGGTCCCCTCCCGAGGAACCATCTGCACATTCTCTGGTTTCAAGTCACAATGTACCACGCCAGCAGAATGAATGTTCTTCATTGAGACGAGAAACACCTTTGCAATACTTTTGCGTTTATCCCATGTGAGGTCTCCGCGATCCAACAGCCTTCTAAGATCACAACCACTGTCAATGAATTCGAACGCCTGAAACAAGTATTCGTCTGGACACTTGCCCGGTTTGGGGTTCGCGGTAAACAAATCTTGGCATAGGACACAATACTGAGCTGCGTTAGACGCCTCTAGCCGTTCATTGATCTCGTTGACATAATCAATATACGCCGCATACCAATCAACACGTGGCGTAGGAGAAAGATAGTACTTGAGAAAGGTTTTACGACGAGCATGAGAAACGTCCGCAACCTCAAGAGACCAGGACATGTTCCCCTGATTCAGTATCTTGAGGATCTCGTATTGCCCCTTCCGCCCTTGGACAACCGTTCCGGTTTTTGGTGATACTGGCATAGAAAGCTCCCTGTGTTCTTTTTTACGAGTCTGAGCCCCAGTTGACACTGTCTGTCGCCGACCACTCTGTCTGATCATAACTCGGGCGAGGATCGCTATTGGCTCCAGCGTATGTTTGCGCCACAGACACGGACTTGCCAATCGCTGTCATCATCTTGCTAAAATCGACATTCCGAAGCCCCCCGCGCTCGGACCCACTGTCATCATACTCACATCGATCTGCCGCCGACAAGCGATAGAAGCCTTCACTTTCCGGAGCAACGATGAACAACTTGATGCGCTTATCCATTACTTTCGTGATAAGTGTGTCAATTTTCGCCTTTTGCTCATCAACAAACACACCCGTTTCGACAGGTTCATCGGTCAGGAGTACCACGACGCGGTGACATCCATCAGATGGACGCCACGGATAATCCATAGCAATGTCAAGAGCCAACAACTGCTCCTCCTCACCTTCGACCGCAATTCCCTTAAGCCCCGATTTGAATGCTTCAAGATCCTTGGTGAACAGGCCCCCACCCTGATTATTATTTTTATAAATCGCTTCTATGAGCGGACAGGTAGGCATCGACACTGAACGGTACCAATGCACGCCATCCTTTGAATCGTGAAACGCAAGGAAGTCAAAACGGACATCCCATGTTGTCTGAACATCCGACTGCAGACCTTCCAACAGTTTTTCAATGTTGTCGCATACTGCATCGATACACGGCTTCATACTTCCAGAAGCATCGATACAAAAAACGATATCCGCACAATTTCTTCCAGCCATTTTTGTCAACCTTTCTTCTTTTTGAATTGATGATTAGAGAATCTCTATGTCTGCAGAACCTGATTGCGAGACAGACTTCGCAAGCGCTTCTAGTGTTTTCATGAAGTTCGCGGTATTACTGGTAAATTCACGAAGCTTCATTACGGCATCGTTCTTAACCGACTCGTCGTACTCAATCGCTTCATAAACCGACTTATCGAGTGTCGAGAGCCCGTAATGGCATTTCATATCCGGGGCGAACAGTGAAAGCCGGATTCGTTCCTGCTGAAGAAGCTGGATTACGTCATCAATCGTTCCCCCCGGAATTGTCTCCATGTCTGGGTGGAACGAAGCGTCAGTAAATACAATGATACACCGTGCTGCATCTGATGCATACCTCCATTTGTCATCCTCTAGCGTAGCTCCTTTTTCAGTCTTCCCACGAGAGACAACAGTATAAAGCGCGTCCAATAACGACTCTGGTTCATCTCCTCCACCTTCAGCCCTGAGCGCGTTCAGCTGAGCTTCCAGTTCGGATGGATCGCGAGTGAACTTATTCATCACCATCGCTTCTTTCCCATACTTCGGGTCGTACTTAAAATCGCGGTATCCGCAGACACAGGCGCGCCAATCATTGATCATCACGCCTCCATTCGCATCAGGCGTTGTAAGCATCGTGATGAAGCTCTTTATATTGCCTTTGATATCATCAATGCACGGTTGCATAGAGCCTGTGGCATCGATTAAAAAGCAGATGTCAACAACACCTTTCACCTTGTGATATTGTCCTTCATTGTCAGCCATTTTCGTTTTCCTTTCTTGATTGTGCTACATCAGATTGCGATGTCGGATTGAAATTTCCATCATGCGAAAATCGTTTGAGCATGGGAATCTCAGACATGCCAATCTTCAAAATCATCTGGTTTTGCCATGAACATGTCGAACGAATAATGTCCGGCTTGTCATCCGGGATGTCATTTGACTCCAAATCCGCAATGTATTCCGTAAGAAATAAGTCTCGTTCTGTACCATTAAGCAGTAATGCAGCCGATGGCAACGCATCAAGACTTGATGAAAGTTTCTCCATTATCAAATCATTGGCGCGAAGAGCGGTGGGCGGACAGAGTGCCATCTTCATCAAATCACCCCATAGTCCTTCTTTGAACGTCGGATAATATCGCCTATGGCATGAAAGGTACAACCGACAAATAATCAATGCCGACAGAAACAATATCCCCACGCCAAGCAAAACCGTAAGACCGACGCCAAACCAAATCGAAATCAAAGGGAGAGCTGCAAATGTTACAATAAAAACGAACGAGCAGAATAGGCGCATGTGGCGACTTGCATTCATTACCATCCTAATACTTTCTTTAGCGGTATGAACATTAAGCCGCGCCTTCCAGAAATCGCAAATTGCTTCTTCCCTTGAAACCTCGTCACAGCATTTTATCTTATTTAGAAGCACTACTAGTTTGTGTGCTGTCATAACATCACCGATGTCGCAAAATGACTTCCCGTCCACCATCAGGGCTGAGCCTTTTCGCGAAAACTTCGTGGTGGCCGTAATCGATGCCATTCTCCCAGACTGCGGTGGTCGTCCCGAGTTGCCAACCGTTTGCATATTGTATGCGACTATATTCGTTGGCGAAAGCGAAACGGGCAACAATTTGGCCATGAAAAGGAATCCCAATGGAGGGAAAGGGTTCAAAAGAAACACCCTTCCCGACGAGTTGCCCCAGCGATAATCAGCAACAACAGCCTTCCACTTCCTGCCCGTGCCAGAGGCAAACAGAACCGTTCGCCGATTAACCCAGCGCAGACATCCGCTCAAGTAGATTAGCGAAAGAATCAGCAACAACTGTTCGCCATCACTCATTGACCTTTTCTACCCCCGCCAAAAATCTTCTTAAAGAAGCCACCAATTGCAAGAGCGACGACAACAATACCTTTCCAAAGCCACTTGAATACTCCGGTCTTGGCAGCTGCAGCCCCAGCACCTCCGAGGATCAACGCCGACAAACCGATTTCAGCAGTACGATCACCTCTACGATATTCGGCATACCGGTTACCTGCATTATAACTAAAACCCCGCAGAGCAGACTTGAATTCAGGGAGGACGGAATACAATTTTTCCGGTTCGCAAACGAGAGTCACACTCATAACACCCCCACGACCGAGGATTCTCGTATTGTAATTAACAACAATACCATCTTTCGATGAAAATTTCACAGCCCATTCAAGATTGTGGCTCTTTTCATCATAATGCGGTTCACGGGCCCATCCAAGCGGTATCATTTCGGGCCATCCGCGTTGACGACGTTCGATATTGGCTTTCTCATTATTTTTCTTTAGAGTTTCAAGAATTGCCCGGCTATCCAGTGACTCTTTCTCGTCATCACTAACATAACCTATGTCGTCATACGAATAAGATGCCCACCAAGACGAATCCTCTGACACAATGACGCCAACTTCTGATTCTGAATAGAGGTTCTGCGTAAGTTCCATAAATTTTCGAACATCTGCAGCCTCAAGGAACAAGCACCCACTATCAACCTTCTGACTTGCAACATGCCCGACCTTCGCAGTAGTAGGACCTTTCTTCCAATCCAGCTCTGCAAAAGGACTGTCTTCTGACTGTGCAAATATTGGACTAATGTATGTGACAAGGCATACACACGCCCCACATGCTTTTAAATGCGACTTCATAAATTTCATTTCTTCTCTCCTTGCGCCCTGCCTGACTTTCACTTCACAAGAATCGGGCTTATCCTCGTTCCGTGTTGCTTTGCCTTGGCGGTCAGACACGAAATCAAGGCATAAGAAAACCTCGCTCGTGTCCCGAACGAGGTCGTGAGATTTACCTATGTGGAAACACAAGCGAGGTAAACGCTGTGCGTTTCCTCTGCATAGTGTCGTCCACAAAATTTCTCACGTTTCGTTCGGCGACTGCTCGCAGCATTGCAAGATGCTGTCGGCGGATTTCTCCCCGCCTTATCGTTTTAACTGTCTATGGGCTTGTTCCTTTCATTTCAGTTTCCACGATTGAGATTTAAGATTGGAGCGAGGGTCCGATGACGGGTGTGCTGCTAGCCGCACAGTCCCGCCTTCCTATTGCAGGGTGGGCTAATGTTTTTTGCCCAATACCGCCTCCCGCTCGGAACCCCAACACGCAACCGGCTGGATTGCCGGTTCGGCTGGCACCTCGCAATGAACACGGGAGTAAATTATGGAAGTCAAAATCGGTCATTGAGAAATGGCAGTATGGTTATTTGGACATTCTTCGGGCGGAATGACAAACTTAAAAACCGTGTTGCCGTCGTTCGTCAGATGGAAGTCGCCAAGCGAAATCACATCCATGCCAAGCAGCATATCAAACCCCTGAAACTCGCCATCGCCGACACGAAGCCCCTTGACGATGATGTTGTTGGGCAGCATCACATCCAAGAGGTACATTGATGAATCATAGAAACCCTGTGCGGTGTAGGCGCGGCCTGTATCAAACGGGACAAGCCCAAGTTTCTTGACCAGAGATTTGTCGATGACAGACGTAACCGCCCCAGTATCCCATAAAGCCCTGGTTTTGACAACCCGCGTTGAATCTTCGGTTGTGCCGAGAACCAAGCCGACATCCGTGACAACGGCACGGACAATTCCGGGAAATGCTGTCAGAAATGCGCTCATCTCTTTGCGCCCACAAAATTCATCCGAGGGGTGTGGAAGAAGTACGTGCGCTTTTCCTCTTCGGGCGTAAGGCAATGGTGGACGATGAACGTTCCGGGGCGATGTCCCGCATCAAGCATCGCGTGTACGCCATTGGCGAATGTATCGTATTCACCTACCACGGCACAATCAGTTATCGCGATGAATTTGCCGTCGTATTTAGGTACAAGCGAGTCCTGATTGGCGTAATACCAATCTGAATTCCTCTTTATCTCTGTCATGTCCACTGCCATTTTTCACCTCACTTTCCGTTTTAGGGCACAGTACCCCATAGTGAAAGGCATCGTAAGTGTAGCATTTCTGCCGCGAAAAGTCAATGGGGTGCTTTGGCGAAATTAGAGCGCAGTTTGCCAGAGTAAACGCAATTTTAGATTTTGTTTAGTTCGTCAAAGGGGAAAGGTTGAGAGGTTGATTGAAGTGGATAGCAGTTTTCCCTTCCTCCTACCCTCCCCGGGGAGGGACTTGCGTTTACTTTGGCAAAGGCGGGCTACGGGCGGGAGGCCCGTCCCGTCGAACGCGTCGACTCCGCGCTTTGCGCTCTCGACGCTCGGGATTCGCGACACTGGGCAAGACGCGCCGCAATGCATGCCGCGCATAGGTCGCTCATCACGTCGCCGGGCCGGCCTCCAGCCCTCCGCCCTATGCACGGCAACGTCACTCTTTGGTATAATGTTCATGTCTCTGCGACAAGCGTCTCGGACGCACCATCACTTCTGGCACGAGACTACATCTTAAAGCATCCGTCGTTGCCAACGTAACCGCAAGTTTCCAAGCAGCGACGGGAAGCGGAAGCATTGTACCAAATTCCGACGCAACTGTGCGCAGCGGCGAAAGGCGAAGTCCGGGCGATCGCCCTGACGACGTGATGAGCGACCTATGCGCGGCACGCACCACGACGCGCTTCGGGCAGTGTCGCGAATCCCGAGCGCGAAGAACTCATGAGTTCGCGCGTTCGGCAGGACGAGCCGCCAGGACGAAGCCTGTCTCGCCGGATTGCCAACCTTAACGAAATGAGAAGACCTATCGGCCGACTAAACTTTCGTTTAGTCTCTCTAAGTTTCGTTTACTTTGGCAAACGGCCGGCGAAATTAGAGAAAATGAACGAAAAACGCGACAAAACGACCGCTCTGCGATTTAGTGCGCGGCGGATGTGTCGCGGGCGGTGGGATTGGAGGCGATGAGGTCGAATGCGGTCTGGGCGTTGTTGTCTGTTTCCATGATGAACGAAGGTAAGTCGCGAAGCGACACCACAATTTTACATTCTACATTCTCAATTCTACATTCTTTTCCTACTTGCCCGTTTTCCGAACTATCACCCCGCGCCGCATGGACAACACTCGCCGCCCTCCGCCTCGCGGGATGCGCGTATTATATCAAAATTTCAGTGGCGATTGTGAATCAATGCAACGTCAACCGGGCCAGGTCACTTTTCTCACTATCTTTCCTCCTCAATGATTACCGCCATGAACGCCAGAATCTCCCATCTTACTTGAATACCATTCTGGATATCGGCCAATAAGCTTCCTGACCCGCTCAACAAAATCTCCCCTTGATTCCGGGCGCTGCTTGCAGAAGCTCTCCCCCATGAATCCGCATATATCAATTTTATAATATGTCTTCTCGCATTCACTATTGCAAAGTAAGATTCTATCCTCTAACTCATGCAAAGCAATTACCGCGTCATGGTTGCTTCGCACGGCTTTCATTTCCCTTCTGCACCGATCCATCTCCCCTTTAAAATGGTTAATCTCGGCGAACCAACATTCGACGGCCAATGCCGGAGCGTCAGCATAATTCCAATATGAATCCTGCACGGCTGAATAGGCTCTCGCAACGGACGAATACAGGTAACGGCATTTTCTCGCATCGACACTCGCATATGGCATGGTCGAAATCTCATTCTCGACCGCACGCAACAGCGCAACCCTTTCCAACTTGCTTGTCACCGACATAAAGGCGTTTGACAGGCTCTCTTCAATAACCCAATTTTGAATGCTTAGAACATCAAGAGCGGCTACAGATTTCTTAAAGTCCGAGATGTCATGACAAACCTTTTTAATTGTGATAGTATCACTGGTGGGATGCACTAATGAATCCCTTTTGCACCCAAGCATTCCACAAAACAAGATTACGATTAAACACAATGCCAAATTCTTTTTCATTTCTTTTGCACTCCGTTAAGAAAAATATGGTCGTCAATCGTGCGAAGAATCCAGTTCGCATGCTTGTCTATACGAAATGACCCATTCGCAAATATCTCAAACCGTTGCTTGTAAAAATTAGGGTTGATTTCCTTGGCGACAGGGGATGCTATCTGCGAATTCCACCCAATTGGAATATCCCAAATCTTAACACCCGCACACCAGTTTGTCAAGACCGCCATACTCCCAGCGTTGTCTGTCATCCAATAGCCACTAATAGACGGCTGCCCCCATTCCCCAGCGCCCTGCGCCACAGTATGATACCAATCTTCCATCTGATCTTCACGCTCGTAAAACCCACTATGCGAGCCCGTATTGCAAGGTATCTCCACTATGTATATTTCACAGAACGACACATGCTGCGGCAGCACATAAAGCCGCATGCGCATCTCAACACCACCAACTTCCCCAGCTGGTCTGTGCTTGTCTTCGTGCCACACTTCATTTCTGCACTCAAAACCCGTTGGCTCAACTATCGAAATCTGTGGAGTGTATGATGTGTCCCCATATTCCGCGCAAAGGTTGTCTGATATCTGACTGGTAACAGGGCATGAATATGAGCGAACACCATCCCCAACAGATGTTGAAAAAGCGGCCGATCCTCGTGAACAACTCCAGTTGAGACCGACAGAGGACGGTTCATGCAAAAGAGCAACTTTCTCGCAAACCCCGTAAGTATGCCTATGTCTGTCAGTGTTTTGAGGGGCCGTCATGTGCGTTTGCATTGTAATTCTTACCGCCGTAAGATCATCCGTCGAAACTTCCGGCGTTGATCCCTCCTCGTTCTCCGTGAATGTCGTCGTAACAACGATGTCTTCGGCGCTTGTGCTTGGTAATTGGCCCTTGTAGGTTATCGTGAAGTCGAGCTTCTTGCCGGGCGAGATATCCTGCTCGACAGGAAGGAGGTGCCCGGAGACGTGCTCCAGCTTGGTTTCACCCGTTATCTCGAATCGGACATGACCGCCGTTCGGGCCGCCGTAAGCAACGCAGTGAAGCTCCGTCGTCGTGGAGTGACGGCCTACCCAATTTGTAGGCGTGTTCCAGTAGCCGTCCTCGAAGATTACCGCGCTTTTAGAGAACGACGCGGAGGCCGCCGCCGCGTGCGGGGCGGGGTCGTCCTCCTCCTCAATCCGATCTCCGCCGGGGCCGGACATCCCACCGCAGCCGCACGAGCCGCCCGAGGCGGGGAGAGTGAAGCCCTCATATGTGTAGCAACCTAGCGCGGCGCATCCGGAACAGTGGCAGCTCTCGTCGCAGGAATAGGTGAAGGAGTTCCCGGACGATGAAATTGAACAGCAGCAGTTAGTCCATGTAAAGCCACCGCCAAGGAAGTCAGGCGTGACGGACATGGAGAAGGACGCGCCGCTGCGCATTGCGACTGGTTCTATCGTCACAGGCCAGACGACGGAGAGACTTGTCGCAGAATCCTGAGAGACTTCAATTGCGTAGTCAGAGCGACCGACGCAGCATATGGGCATTCGACTCGCGACACGGTACTCTTTGCCTATAAGCAGCATCACTCGGTTGGTCTCGCCAGGCAACGCTATAAACGATGGATCGGGAAGATTCGATGCACCTTCTCCTGAGAACGTTACAATCGATGCCGCACCTGAAACCACAAGATCTACCCAGCAATACGCATTTGAGTTTGCGCCCTGCGGCAATTGCTGCTGCGGCCCAAACGTGGGTTCGCCAGCGACGTATGGATCCGGATCCGTCCCGTTCGGGTCACCATCGTCGTCCCAGTCGTCGGGGTTTACGCGGCGATACACACGCATGACTTCGTTGGAGCGAGCGATAAAGTCGCCGTTCGAGAAAATCTCCAGTTGCGCGGAGACGAGCGTGTTGGTGTCGCGGTTCAGGAAGAATGTTTCCCATGTTAGCAGCTTCGCGCCGTTCGTTGCATCGCTGCTCCAGAACTGCGAGAGACCAGGCACCGCCGACATGGGCACGCCTGTTGCGACAAGCCTGTTGGAAGCGTTCCCGAGATGCGCTCCCGCCATGCCCCATGAATAGACCCAGACGGACGAGAGAAGTTCGTCAGCAAGCGGGAACGTCATCCCGCCGAAATCGAGGCGGAAGACGTCCTCGTAAGCGCCGCGTTTCCACCAGCGCTCATAACGCACGCCATTCGTCGGCATTGCATATGAATATGCATAGTTGGTGGTTACAGACTCCAGACGGAATGGAAATTGAGAATTGAGAATGGAGAATGTAGAATGGCGGATTTGCTCATGTTCAGTCAAATGAGGAATATTCCGCAATTCTACATTTTCCATTTTCAATTCTACATTCCCGCCGCGAGGCGGATCATTAGTCCCTCCACCCTGCTTCTGCGCGGAGAGCGTCGCGATGGTCGCGAAGAAAATAAATGCAGCAGTGTGAATTGAGAATTTAGAATGAAATTCCGCAATTCTACATTTTACATTTTCAACTCTCAATTTTGCGACAGCAATCCCCCACGCGACAGCCGATGCCGCCGCGCCGACGAGGGCAAAGTTTGTGAAGGCGTCGATCATAAGCTAGATGCGTGGATTATATCAAATTCTCCGCATTCCAGTGTCGATGCTGGCGGTCCTGGCGGGACTCGAACCCACTACCCGCTGCTTAGAAGGCAGCTGCTCTGTCCAGATGAGCTACAGGACCTTTGTAAGTCGGGCTTGGGCGACGCCGCCCAAGCCCCTCGCGGCACTGTTGTCAGCCCTTCGTCAGACGCCGCTGCGGCCGCGAAGCGTGCCGTGCGACAGGAAGCCGTCGTACTTGCGGACAAGCAGATGGCTCTCCATGATGCGCAGCGTGTCGAGCGCGACGCCGACGATGATGAGAAGCGACGTTCCGCCGAAGAAGGACGCCATCGCCCAAGGCAGGCGCATCCAGCCCATGAGCAGCATCGGGATGAGCGCGACAAGCAGAAGCCCAGTGCCGCCGATGAGCGTTATCTTCGTCATCATGTCGTCGAGATACTCGGCCGTCGCACGGCCCGGACGGATGCCCGGGATGTACGAGCCGTCTTTCTTCAGGTTCTCGGAGATGTCGATCGCGTTGAACTGCGTCGCAACCCAGAAGAACGCAAAGAACATGATCATCGCGGCGTAGATGACGATGTGCAGAGTCGCGCCGGGATCGGAAAGGTTCTGCGCGAACTGGTGGAGCCTCGTTCCGCTGGCCGTGAACTTCATGAGAATCGCGGAGGGGATCTGGATGAGCGGCTGCGCGAAGATGATCGGCATGACGCCCGTGTAGTTCACCCTGAGCGGCATGAACGTCTGCTGCATGCCGTACGTGCTGCCGCCGGAGACGCTGCGGCGCGTCGTGTGGATGGCGACTTTCCTGACGCCCTGCGTGAGCATCACCGTGCCCATGACGACCAGGAGGAAGAAGATCACGACGACCGGAAGCTCCGCAATAGGCGCCGACGCCTTGACGCCGCCGAGGCCGAAGTAGCGCTCCCACGCGCTGATGAGAGCCTGCGGAAGACGCGAAGTGATGTTGATCATGATGATGAGCGACGCGCCGTTGCCGATGCCGAACGTAGTTATCTGGTCGGCGAGCCACATCACGAAGAGCGAGGCGGAAGTCATGCCTATTACAGTCATTAGGTGGAAGCCTATTCCGGGGTTCGCCACGATCTCGACGCCTGCGAAGGCCTGCCCGAGCGCACCTGGATGGCTCAGCATCGTCGCGATGCCCCAGGACTGCACGACGCAGAGGACGATGGTGAGGTAGCGCGTGATCTGCGCCAGCTGCTGGCGACCGCTCTCGCCTTCCTTCTTCAGCTTCTCAAGCGAAGGAATGACGGACGAAAGAAGCTGAATCACGATCTGCGCAGAGATGTACGGCCAGATCGAGAGGAAGCCGATCGCGCACTGACCGAGCGCACCGCCCGTGAACACCTCGAACCAGTCAAGCATTCCGCCGCCCTGGCTGTTCGCCTTGAAGTCGGCAATGACGCGCTGAAGCGCCTGCCAATCGACGCCCGGCGTCGGTATCTGCGAAACAAGACGGCACACGAAAACGAGACCGAGCGTAATCAGAATCTTCTTGCGAAGCTCCGGAATGCGGAACACGTTTGAAAAACCCTTTGTCATCGACATGGCTACAATATTTCTCCCTTTGGATTTCAATTGAATTTGTGAATTATACCAAAAATAGGCCGTGCATTTCAAGACCGCTTCGACGCTGACTCAAGAGTGTTCCAGAGCAGCATCGTTATCGTCATCGGTCCAACGCCGCCTGGAACGGGCGTTATGGCGGACGCAACGGCGGCGCACGAATCGAAATCTGCGTCGCCAACGAGGCGGAAGCCCTTAGGGCGCGTAGGATCCGGGATGCGGTTTACGCCGACGTCGATTACTACCGCACCGGGCTTGAGCATGTCGCCGGTGAGCGTGCCGGGACGACCCGCCGCGACGACGACGATGTCGGCCTCTCGCGTATGCTTCGCGAGATCGACCGTGCCCGTATGGCACATGGTGACGGTGGCGTTCGCGTCCTTCCTTGCGAGAAGCAGAGCGACTGGCTTGCCGACGATGTTGGAGCGTCCGATGACGACGGCGTGCTTGCCGCTTATCTCCATCCCCGCGAACTCGATGAGCTTGACGATCCCGTGCGGAGTGCACGGCAGATAGCAAGGCTCTCCTACAAGAAGCCTCCCTGCGTTGACCGGCGTAAAGCCATCTACGTCCTTCTCAGGAGATATCGCGTCGATCACGCGCTTCTCGTCGAAGCCGCGCGGCAGCGGAAGCTGCACGAGGATGCCGTGGATCGCGGGATCTTCGTTGAGGCGGGCTATCTCGGCAAGAAGGGACTCCTCGCCGACCGTCGCGGGAAGCCGTATTTCGCGAGAGAGCATTCCGGCCTCGGCGCAGGCCTTCTCCTTCGCCGTCACGTAAGACACGCTCGCCGGATTGTCTCCGACGAATATGACGGCGAGACCAGGCGTCACGCCCTTCTCGGCCTTGAGCCTCGCCGTCTTCTCCGCGATCTCCGCCCTCAGCGACTTCGCCAGTTCCTTGCCGTCGATGATCTTCATGTCACTCCTTCCAGCTCACGTACCTTACCTTCTTGTCCTTCACGTAGCATTCGCATTCCGCCGAATATTCGTCGTCAAGCTGCGAAACCGTGATCTTCATCTTGAAAAGCGTCGTGTCGTCCGGTCCGTACGCGAAGTATTCCTGCGCCTTGTTGTCGATGTCGAGGTCGAATTCGTCCGACACCCTTTTGCAGAGATCCTGCCAGTCCTTGTAAGGCCAGGACGTGCGCGATTCGTCGACGTCGTAGTCCTTCGGCATTATCGAGCGGCACTTCACTATCGCCTCTGCAAGTTCCGTCGTCTCCGACTTGTCGTCCTCGTCAACCTCGTCCTCGTCGAATATTCCCGGAATCGTCATAAGCGAAGCTGCGTTGCAGTCGTTCACGTTCACCTTCTTTGTCGCGGACGTGCTGAGCACTCCAAGGTTCAGGAGCCCTCGCGAAATGGTTATCTGCGATTTCTTGTCCACCCACGGATTCAGCACGCCGCCCCGAAGCACCGCCGGACACTCCTGAAAGCAGATGACGCGCGAAAGCTCCTTCAAGTCGGCTATCTCGCGGTTCGACGGAGCGAAGCGGTCTTCCTCGGCGAAGTCTTCCTTGTGCTCGTCGTAGTACTCCTCGTATTCCTTCTTCTCCGCGCCGCACGTGTTGCCCTCGATCTGCGTGGCGAGGTCGTCGTCGTCGCGGTAGTCGTTCCAGCATGCGATTATGCGGTGCTGGAGGTTTATCGTCTTTCCTTCCTCGGTCTTGAAGTCGTCCTCGCGCGGCACTCCGCACATGTCGAGTATTATCTGCCAGCGTATTATGTAGTTGTTGTCGCCGTCCTTGTAGAGGTCGTTGATGTTTACGCTTCCCTCCGTCTCGCCCTTGGACATCGACACCTCGACGGTCACCGCGCCGGAGTCTGGATTCTCGTCGTCCAGCGCAATGGGGCCTATGGTGCACTTGGAGGCCGTCTTCAGCTCGTACTTTTCCCTGCACCAGCGGTCTTCCTTCTCGAACGTCTCGGACCAGTCCAGCTCTCCGCCGCGCAACTCGGGCTCCTTGACGTCCTTGTAGTTCACTATCACAGTCTCGCCGATTATCCTCCCGGCCTCTATGAGCCGCCTGCCGCGGTTTTTGTCCTGCACATAGATGTTGATCGACCCCTGCAGCTTAGCCTCGAACGCAAACGAAATCGCGATCACCCCCAAGACGAGGATCGTCCACAATGCCATCAGAAGAGCGCTGCCTCGACGCATCATTTCTTTCCTCCTCCGGGCGGCGCCTTCTTCTTGTCGCCGTCCTTTGCGTCGCTGGGAAGGCTCGCGCCGTCTAGCGACTGCTCGTGCGACGGCATGCGGACGATGCGCATAAGCGGAACGCGCGTCCTGCGGGACGCATACTCTGGATCTTCCTTGTCCATGTAGAACGTCAGCTGCACCTTGTAAGGCAGCGAGTTGGACGCAGAGAACTCGTCTTCGAAATCGTCCTTGTCCTGCTTCTTCGCGTCCGTGCTTTCAGGCTCTTTCGCGAGAACGCGGCAGTTGAACCCATCGACTCCGGCGGCGATGAGAATGGGCCTGTACAGTTCATCGTTCCCGAAATTGAATTCGTCCTCCTCCCTGCCGCTGCCCTCGGGGATTACCGACGCGAGCGGCTTCACTCGGGCGTAGAGCCCAGTGCGCTCTATCCGATCGCCCCATTTGGAGTCGCCCTCCTCGAGGACCATGACCTGTATTCTGTGCACGGTGTCGCCTGCGGAGGAATTGCCGACGAGCGCCGAGCCTTTCTTCGTCCACTCTATCACGTCGGAATCGTGAGGCCTTTCGCCGTCCCCCTTGTCTTCGAGCTGGAAGCCGTATTCGTAGCTCTGTTCGCCGGTGTGAGGATAGTATGCGCACTTGAGGCCGGAGACAAGCTGGTCGAGGGCGTAGTCCGTGCGCTCCAGCCTGTCGACGTATTCGCGCGAGACTCGCCATCCGTTCGTCACTGCGCGGAACGTCGCGAACGTGATGGTCGTCATCACGCCCAGGAGCGTGACCGCCATGATAAGTTCAAGCAGCGTAAAGGCGCGCTTCATTTGGACGGATCCCTCCAGAGCGTGACGTAGCTTTCCTCGTTCTTCTCGCCCATGAACCTGTCGCCCCAGCGCACAGTCACCCTGACAAGATGCAGGTATCCGATGCGCTTCAAGTCGTCGTCGTTCCTGTTCGGCTCCACCCTGCGGCGTTCCCACCTGAAGCCGTGATACTTGTTGCGCTGTTCGTGCGTAAGCCGCGGGCCGTGGTCGCCGGATATGATGCGCCAGAGGTCGTCGACGCTCTGCTCGGTAACGTCGATGTCTTCCTCTTCCTTGACTTCGGCGAGCGGATACGCCATCTCGCCCATGTCCATGACTTCCTGCGCGGTCACGAGGTCCGGCACCGTCTGCATGAACCGCTGGCTTTGCGCGATGGAGACGAGAATTCCGGCAAGCCCCAGTCCAAGTATGATGGACGCAAGGAGGACCTCGAGAAGTGTGAAGCCACGCTTCATCTGAATTCAACCTCCTCGCAACGCGGCTCGCCGAACCTGTCAACCGTTATGCAAAGCCCCTTGTCTGGCGTGGAGCCGTCAGGGTAGATCCATATCCTGTGCGGCGGATCCACCGTTCCGTTCGCGGCGAACACGGCCTCGAAACGGGCGTCTTCATCCTGCTCTTCTTCTGAATTTTCCTCGGTTCCGGCAGACGGAGCGAGTGCCGGCGCCGAGGAAGACGGCTGTTCCGACGGAATGTAGGAGCGCTTGACGCTGTCGGCCGTCGAGTAGATCGATATCTTCGACTTCTTCACCTCGTCGGGCGAAAAGAAATTCTCAAGCTCGTTGGCCGATGCGCGTATGCGAAGCCCCTTCGTGACGTCGGTGGAGATGCCCTTCGGGGAAAGCACGTCCGCAAGGGTCTCGCCAGACTGGGAATCTGACGAATCGCCGGAAGTCTCTTCGCCGTCGCCGGAGACAATTTCGCCGTCAAGGTTGCGCACCTCGGCGACGACGGACTTGTTCTTGAACAGCTTTTCGGAATGGATGTCGATCTTCGCGCAGACTTCGTCGTCTATCTTATCAACGGAATACTCGACGACCACGGGACGCTGCGTGACGAGCGCCACGGATCGCGCACGCCTCACCACCGCCATCACATCCCTCGCCGCCGCAAAAGTGCTGACCGAGGCGCGGGACGCATTGAAGCCGGCCACGCCCACCGTGACCATCGTAGAGAGGATGGCCACGACGAGCAGAAGCTCTATCAATGTGAAGCCGCGACGCAAGAAATCACTTCTTCGTCTTCTCGATCTTGTCGGAGCGGATGTCGTCCTCGGTTCCGGACTGGCCGTCTGGACCGTCGGAGATGATCACGAACCTTTTGCCCTTTACCTCGATGCGGTAGTTGTTGTCCCATGGGTCGACAAGCGCGCCCTCTCCGCCTTCGAGGTACGGATCCTCGTCGCCGTTGGGCTCGATGAGAACCTTGAGGTCGCTGGGCGGAGTGGACTTCTTGGCGCCGATCATGTAGCTCGTGACAGCTCCGCGTATGTTGTCCACCGCCGTCTTCGCGGCTGTCTTGCGAGTCGTCTCAAGGTGCTTCGTAACGCCCTGAAGGCCGATCGTGCCGAGAATGCCGAGAATGGCCACGACGACCAGAAGCTCGACGAGCGTGAAGCCGCGCTTCGCGGTTTCCGCAAACTTGTTTTCATTGTTTTTCATTGGTTTTCTCCTTGTGTTGCAATAGTTTCTGTCTGCTGTTCCGCAGCCGCGGCAGGCGTCGGGCACTCGCGGCAGCAGTAGCATGACGCGACGGTGTATCCGGCGAGCCCCAAGGCCATAGCCAGCAGAATGGCGTAAAGCCACCATTCGGACGTGCGGGCGCACTTCGTGAACGTGCGGGCGAGTCTCATCGAGAAGCGCATCGGACGGTTCACCGCCCAGCCGCACGCGTTGAGTATCGCTCCGAGGTCGCGGCGCCGGAGCTTGAACCACGTAAGGATCACGCTCGGCATCGAAACGACCATGATGATCGCGACGATTGACGCGACGATCTGCCAGGGCCCCATGCCCTTCACCGCCGCGAGAATGCTCGCCGCCGCCGCGCCGACCATGCCGACGCCGATGCCTATCGCGGCAATCGAGCTCGCTATCGCGGCTCCTCCTGCGCCGGACGCGCCGTCTTTCTTGCCCGCGGTGATGTTCTGCGCCCCGGCGGACAACTTCGCGTCCGCAGCCGCCTCGCGATCGCCGAGGAACTTCTTGACCGCGCCGGATATCGCCGCCCCAAGCTTCTTCCACGGAGCCCAGAACGCCTCCGCCAGCGAAACCTGCGCTTCGACAACCTTCGTTATCGTCGCCTGCCAGTTCTTGCCGTCGCGGTCGTAGAAGACGCCGTTGCGCCCGACGTAGAGACCCGCCACCGTGCCGGCCGTGACGACCGCGCAGATAGTCCGCTCCGCTCCTTCGTCAGGACGCGACAGCTTCGCGTATATGACGCAGCACTCGGATCTGCCCGTGAGCGCCGAGTGAGCAGCCTCGGAATTGACGTGGAAGCAGAGGTTAAGCTCCTTGCCGTCGATGCGAAGGACGCCCGTCTGGAAGATTGCGCCGCCATTGCCGGCGTAGAGCCTGTCCATCGTTACGTAGTTGACGAGGAACTCGCCGAGATTCATCTTGTAGCGGATGAGCTTCTCTTCGGCTTCCAGCCCCGCCTTCTCCGGTGCGCTCGCCACCGGCTTCGCCGCGATCCATGCGCGGTACGGCGCGAACGCGACCTTGACCTTTTTCCATCCAAGACGGTCGAGGCTCTCGCGCTCGCCAAGAACGGGCGTCACGCACTTTGCCGCGAAATCCAGGATTGCCTCAAGGTGCTTCGGATTTAGATGGCTCTTGAGAGGCAGCTCCGGATCCGGCGCCTCCGTGACGAGCGGCATGTCTTCCGGCGGCGTGAAGAACTCGTCGATGAGAGGCTCCACCGCCGCGAGCGCGGCGTCCGCCGCTTGGGTCCCCTCTCCGCACACCGCGATCTCCGGCTTGCGTCCATCGGTCTCCCAGTCGGCGAGCGCCTTCTTGAAATCTTCAGACGGCTCCGCCTTGTCGAGCTCGGCGATGCGCTTCAGGACATCCGCAAGCTTCGCCTCTGCATCGGGATCGGGCGTCGCCAGGTCTTCGGGCGAAACGCCCTTCTCCTTGAGAAACGCGATGGCAGCCTCAAGCTCCTCAGAGCGGATGTTGCCGTCGCCGTTTGTGTCCATCAGCTCCAGCGTGCGCTTGTCGAAGCGCAGGCCGCTGGTGGGACACGATATCGCGTACCATAGTTTCAGGTCTTCAGGAATTTTCATCTTACTTGCTCCCTTCGTCAAGATGGCATTGAATTGCAGTGGTTAGAACGTGCTTTTCGCCCGGCGCGACAGTGCGCCCGCCAGGCCAGTCGCTGATCGGCTCGACGCAAACGAATCTCTTCCAGTCGTCCGCAGCATGGTCACATACAACGTACGCGTCGCCTGGATTCCACACGACGGCCTTGCCGTTGCCGGACGCGGCAATCGCAATTGCGCGGCGAAGGCCGGAATCGAGAATCGCGAACTCCGACTTCGGCTTCGCGGGCAGGGCGAAGATGTGGTCGTAGCCCTTCGTGAGCGCGATGTCGCCGCCCTGCACGCCTTCGACGGGCGTTTCGCCGCTCGCATCGACATACTGGCAGCCGTTGAGCCCGCGCACAATCGCATCGTCGCGGTTTCTCAGCAGGAAATACGGATGGAAGCCGCAGCTGAAGTCGAACGGCGCCTTGCCGGTGTTGCGAGTCGTGAGCGTGAGATTGAGTTTCATCGTGACCGAGACCTTCAGCTCCAGGTCGAACTCGTGCGGCCACATCTTCATCGTCGCCTCGTCGGAGCGGAGGCCAAGCGTTATCTCGGTCTTTTCCTCGGAATATTCAGAACTGCGAACCTCAAAGACGGCCTTGCGCGCAAAACCGTGCTGCGGAAGCTCCTTCGAGAACCTGTTTCCAAACTGAGGCCAGCAGACTGGAACGCCGCCGTGGAACGAATCGCCGCGGTTGTACTCGATGTCCTTCTTCGCCGGACGGAAGATGACCTGAGAATGTCCGGTGGGGCGGTACGAAAGAACCGTTCCGCCCAAAAGCGCGACCTCGGCCGAACCGTACTGGTTCACGAGGACGACGTTCGGATAGCCGGCGAAGCCTTCGCGGAACACGATGCGCCCGGGCGCGCCGAAACGGCTGTTAAGGTTTTCTATCGTCATTTTCTCCATGATGCCTGTATTATATCATAAATCCTTGTCGTTCTCCCCGGTCACGTCTAGAATCCACGCCGTGTCCGCCCAGCAAGGATGCGACTTGTCGGAATGTATCTGCTTCAGAATAGGCTTCTTTACGTCGTCGGACCTGTTGAGGACGTCGTTGTAGATGAGCTCCGCAAAATCTTTTTTCTGCGACTTGTCCATAAGTATGCCTACTAGAAGCATGACGTTGTCGTCCGGTATCAGGTTCAACGCACGCTGGAGGCACTCTTCCTTGCGGTCTTCGGGAAGCTCCTTGAACTTCTTCGCGAAATCGTGGATGTCTTGCATAGTCGGCGAATTCGCCTTCTCGACATCCATCCACTTGTCCGTCTCGGAATCAAAGGCCTCGACCTTCCGTTCCTCTTCGGTCATGGACTCGCTCTCCGGTTCCGGATCTTCGGCAACCGACGACGGCTCCTCGCTGCTGTCGCCGGAAGACGAGCTGGTCGCGACCTCCGCAATCTGTGCGGGCGCAGCAGGCTCTGGGTCGCCCTGTCGCCCTGCCTCCGGCTGGCTTTCAGGCCTCGTCGCCAAAAACGTCACGACCCCGGCAGCAATTGCGAGCAGCGCGAGCAAGACCACAAACTTCAAATTCTTCATTTCCCTACCTCCATTGACTCTCAAAGCCTGTCGTTACCGGCCAATTCCTTGCCGAAAGCCACTATGCGCTTGTCTATGCGAATCTTGATCTGGCTTACATAGTTACGCGATATCCCGAACTCCTTGGCGACGTCGCCGATGTCGCGTTCCTCCAGCGCATAAGCCCTGTATACCGCACGGTCGCGTTCCGAAAGCGCCGTCTTGGTTAGCACATGCTCCGTCGCCGATTTCAGGATGGCCTTCCTCCAGTCGGCGTCTATCTGCTCCTGCGAGTCCTCCGGCGCGGCGAGCGTATCGGCGAGCGCGTCCGTGTCGCCGCCGTCCTCGGACGTGGAAGTGGCGTCCATCGAGACCTTCCTGTCGTCGGCGCGAGCCTGGTTTCGCCTATGCGTCATGCGCACCTCGTTCACGATCATCGTCGCCAGATAGGAATGGAAGCGCCCCTTGTCGGGAGTATACTGCCCTGTGCGCAAAACCTCCACAAGCTTTCCAAGAACCTGCATGACGATGTCGTCCGCATTCTCCTCGCCGCCCTTGAACGCGGCAAACTGGCGGATCGCGAGCGAATACATGTTCCAGAACCGCACCCACTGGTCGGAATCGGCGCCTGGGCCAAGATCCTTGATCTTGGCGATCATCGTAACGGAAGTAGGCGGGAATACAGCAGCCATCACTCCTCCGCCGCTGTCTTGAGTTTCTCGACGGCGCGCTCAAAGAGAATCTTGAGCGGCACGGACTCGCCGAGCTGCATATATTGCTCGTCGCCGAACTTGAGGTCGTCGAACACCTGCGAATCATCCTCTTCCATTATCGAATGGAGACGCTCCAGCTCCTCTATGGCCTTCTCTATAGTTATGCCGCCGCTCTCCATTGACGAGATGATGCCGTGCGTTAGCACAAGCGCATCGACCCTGGCTGCCTCGAACTGCTGGCGCGACGGCATAAGCGTGTTCCCGTCGTCGTCTTGCGTCTCAACGCCCTTGGCCTCGGCAGGAATCTTGAAAAGCTCGTCGAACGAAGGCACGGTACGGCACCCCCCCGCATTTTCCAGCTTCAGCCTCCACAGTTCACACTGCGAGCGGTGTTCGTGTACAAAGAAGCCCAGCAGCACCAAAAGGCCGATGACCGCCGCGCCAGCATACCTCGCGACGTGGCGAGCGAGATGCCCGCGCCCCTTCTCCCTCAAGTAGCGCTCCTCCAGGAACGCCTCTCTCTCTTCACGGTCGCGGGTCTTCTCCTCTGCGTACGAAATGCACTCTCGCCCCGCCGGATTGGAATGGAGCAACTTCGGGATGATCCTCTTCCAGACCGGGTCGTAGGTTTCGAGCGTGTCGCTTATGTTCGTCTTGGCGTCGCACCACATCCCGGTCAGCAACTTATATACTATCACCCCCAGCGCGAACCAGTCGCTCTTCGGGGATGCCTGCATGCCCATCTCCACCTCGGGCGCCATGTAGCCCAGCGACCCCATGACAAGGTTTTTCCCCTCGCGCATTTTGACAATCGTCTGGATCGGGTCGATGACCGTCGCGCCATGCCCGTCTGGATCGAATATCTTCGACACCCCGAAATCCGTTATGACAGCGCGACCGTCTGGACCTATCATCACGTTCTGAAGCTTGAGGTCCCGGTGAACGACCCCTTTGCCGTGTATGTACGCAAGGCCCTCGCGCATGTCGTCGTACCACCTGCCGATCGTTTCTTCGTCAACGCTTCCATCCGGCACGTCGCCAAGAGTCTTGATCTCGCCGGAAGGATCTAGCACGAGACTCATGACGAAATACGGCTTGCCGCTTGCAGGGTCAGTGCCAATGTCGGTAACCTTTACAATACGGGGATGGTCAAGCTTCGCAAGAAGCCTGCCTTCCGTCTTGAAACGGGAAAGCACCTCCTCGCTTTCCTTTGGATAAGCGAACAGTTTCAAGGCAAGGCGAGCGCCAGTCGAGGGGTTTTCTACCTCGTAAACCTCGCTCATCCCACCCTTGCCCAACAGCCGGACAACCTCGTATTCCCCGATTTTCATGCGCTAATTATACCAAAAATGTCGCATTGATGCACAAAACCCGACTGCTGTCTTTTAGCAATCGGGTTCGGTGCAACAAGTTTAACCATCTGAATATATGCACGGCGATGTGGCCAATGACAAAAAAATCGAAATTATTTTGCACCCCCGTAAAACTCGTCGTCAAACTCGTCATCGGGATTCATCGCCGCCCACTTTTCAACATCGTCCGCCGTTTTTACGTCAACATCCGTATGGAACTCAATCTCCTCGAGCATCTTCGCCTTCGCCTCTGGCGTACCTTTAGTAAGTATGGTCTTTATGGCATCGGCGCGCACGGAGTTGCGCATGTCGGCAAGGCTGCTAATGACGACATCTATCTGGTCTTCATCTTTCAAGGTTGAAAGCAATGACTTAACGACTTCCGCACGGTTGTAGTCGCTCAAGTCGGAATCTTGCAGCATCGTCTCAAACTTGTCAAATGCATCATTTGCAATCTCCATATCGGGATCAAACACGAAATCAACAATATCGACTATCGCCTTCGGACCAAACCACCCCAACGCCTCAACAGCCTTCATGCGCATAACCTTGGGCACACGCCCGCCAAGCCCGCCATCTGAAACGCTTGCAGTAAACTTGCCAAGAACACGCTTCAGGGTCTTGTAGTCGTCATTGTCAAGCGCATCCTGAAGCTCCTTTACAATCGACTTCTGGAGATCGGTCAACTGCTCTTCTTCAGCATCGTCGCCAATGGACGCCAACAGATCAGGCCGCCCTTCCTCGGACTCAACAATCCTAATGCTGTTTTTGCCCTTTTCGCCCCGTATCAGGCTAACTTCAGTAATTTTCTTAACTTTTTTGCCAGATTTAGTCTTCGTAACCTTGACATTACGCCCAGACTCGGCAGCCGAATCGCTGCTGCTCTCGCCACGCATAGCGAACGAGCCGACTAATACGCCAAAAGCGATAGCCACAGCAATAAGCAGAACAATCTTGATGTTGAACTTCATATTATTTGATTATATGCACAAAAACTCGTCCAATGACAAAAAACTTTTTCCGATCTGCTGCCCCAACGACTGTGCAATATATTATACCATAACAATACCGCCATGACTATGGAACAACGGATACGATCAGACAGCGCGCATGCGGCGAGAGATTTTTCGGCGTCAAATAGACGAACACCGCTATGCGATCACCGTCAATCGGCGCTAGCGTAGCCGTGCCAGAGGCCTTTACGGTCGTGTATTTTTGCTTCTTCTCGTCGTAGCCGGACACAAACTCGCCAGCGACGGTTGCAGTGCCCTTCGCCGTGAACTTCAGCGTCACGCGGCCCGTCACGTCCTCACCGAGCGCGGCGGTTGCGTATTTCTCGTCATCGGATACCGTTCCATCCGCCAGAATGACGTATGACATCGTCTTCTTGTCGAACGACTTCCCGAGCGTACTCCACCGCTCTACCTTCCAGTT
>Ga0310696_10001900_pt1 | contig 28928 bp, 25 predicted proteins | sample AusTroGonzalo_MG_4_FD_203885 | JGI IMG/M metagenome (GOLD analysis project Ga0310696, IMG submission 203885) | Bovine rumen microbial communities from tropical cattle in Woodstock, Queensland, Australia - Gonzalo_02 (v2) (version 2) | ecosystem: Host-associated > Mammals > Digestive system >... | reverse complement strand
ATTTCACTTTATTGTTGGGGATGTTGTGGCGCAAGATGCAGACACGCGGTTTGTCGTTTTCTTTCAATGCCGGGTCAAAGGGTAGCGCTACCTCCTCGGGCCGACTGTACTTTCTGCCGTTTTTGGAATACGACACCAACACCTTCTGCGGCATGAAGACCCACCGCGAGGGATGGTGCGCGAAACTGAGGGTGACGGTCAATGTATCGTTCTGATTCTCATTTAATGCACATTTCAAATTCATCGGCTCACCATAATAACCGACCCAACCTTCGTGGAAGTTAGCGGGGTTACCGATTTTTTGGTCCATAAGTATAGTGTCAGCTGCCTTGTTGTAGGGCTCTGTAGGTGTGCTATTTATTGTATAGGAAGGGGCTTCTCCTATTCTTTTTGCCCAGTTGATGTCACGGCTGAATAACGGTTCCATTTCTTTGGTTTTATTAACAAAGAAATCCTCGAAAAGGGTATTCTCGCCAACTTGTAGAAGAAGTTGCATTTTAGTAACGAGTCCAATCTTTATTAAATCACGGTTAGCGATTCCTGGTCCGCAGGTGGCCGTACCTAAACCGGACTGAACCTTATCAATGTTTAAAGTATAGTATCCTTTGCGTTGTAGTTCGTTAATGTGTTTCGATTGTTCAATATTCTCATCATCGTAAGGGTATATGCTGAATTGACAAAGGTCGTCCCCTTCCCACCTCCAATCCCAAAGACGGGCAGAAAGCATTCGCTGGTGCTCTTTGTTAAAGAGCGACACGTAGCGTGTCTCCATCCTATTACCTGCCGCCTGCGGACGAACGTAATGGTGAAACAGGTCATCCGTGGGAGCTTCATAATGTCCAACAAATCCACACGCTTTGCGATCAGGGTAAGTCTCTTGCGCGCAACCCACCCATTCGGTTGTCACTAATTCGTCTGACACTTTCATCTGAACACCCGCTTTGGGCAACGAGGGAACCCAGTCGCTCTTGATAATCTCATAATTGACCCGAATATCGCCGCTGGGCTTTACTTCGTAGTCTTCATACACGCTGAACACATTTTCCCCATTTTCGTTTTCAGCATTTCGGTGAACCGTAACGAAAAAATCGCCGTTCCAGTTGTTGCGCACATCCATACCTTTCAACGTCCACGTGAGGTTGTCGAGTCCAATTCTGCGCCAGAGCAGCGCACCGTGACTATCAACCTCATCGTTGTCGGTGGGCGGGCGCCAGAAGTTGAGCCGCGGACCTTCAATTACCACGGGTTTGCCATCTTTCTTGATGGTGGTGATATGCCCTTCCTTGCCGTCAAACACAATTTCTATCTTTCCAGCGTTGACAATCAGCATGTTCCCTTCCCAACGGTAGGTCACGCTGTCAGTAAAAAAGCCGAAATTAGCACCTTGCGGCTTGAATGTAGGCACCGGCATCTTGAACTGCTCGTAAGCAATTACATTTCCCATTTCCTTTTCACCTCCTTTACCTCTTGTACCCCCTTCCCCCTTTGCGTCCTTTGCGTCCTTTGTGTTAACCACATAAAAATTCAGCATCACATCCCGGCCGGGAGCAACCGTGTCCAAATCTCGCACAGCTTCTACAATTTCTTGTGGCATAGTGAAATAGGCCGTGTCGTGGGGCGCAAGAGACTGATTTAAAAATCCGATAATGGGACGATTGAGAATAGAGAGGAAATCATTCGGATGTTTGGGTGTCTCGTGAGCCACATCGGGATGAAGTGTGTAAAAAATATTGAAATCCAGTAAGTTGGTAAAATCAAAGCGGTTGATGATGCGGAACTGCAACTTCTCCAAATCTACCGCCTCAATGGTGACGGGTTGATGCACTTTCCGCACCTCGGCCAATTGCGGATGCGGTTGGCGGTCGGGACCCACCAAGCCGTTGATGCAGAAGTTGCCGTCGGAGGGCATGTTCTCCCCGAAGTCGCCACCGTAGGCGAAGAACTCACGGCCCTGCGCATCCTTCGTCAGCAGTCCCTGATCCACCCAGTCCCAGATGCAGCCGCCCTGCAGCTGCGGGTACTTGTAGATGGTGTCCCAGTAGTTGGAGAGGCCGCCGCAACTGTTGCCCATCGCGTGCGCGTACTCGCACATGATGTACGGGCGGGTCTGCGGCTTCCGCGCATAGTTGGCAAGGTAGTCCGCCGAAGGGTACATGATGGTCACGATGTCGGTGTTGCGGTCGTAGAGGGCACGCTCGTACTGAATAGGGCGGGTGGTGTCTTGGGCTTTCAACCAGTCGTAGGCCGCCTCATAGCACACACCGTTGCCCGACTCGTTGCCCAACGACCACGAGATGATGCACGGGTGGTTCTTGTCGCGCTCATACATATTGCGGGTGCGCGCCACCATAGCCCGCTTGAAATCAGCGCGTTTCGCCAACGACTTCTCCCCATACCCCTGCGCATGCGACTCGGCGTTGGCCTCGTCGATGACATAGAGACCGTAGTAGTCGCACAGCCGGTACAGCTCCGGCGAGTTGGGATAGTGGCTGGTGCGTATCGTGTTGATGTTGTTGGCCTTCATCAGCCGGATGTCCTCCTCGATGCGCTTGTCGGCCACATGGCCCGTCTGCGGGTCGTGCTCGTGACGGTTCACCCCGCGGATGGTCACGGGCACCCCGTTCACCAACAATTGTCCGTTCTCAATGCGGATGTTGCGGAAACCGACATAAGCACAGACATTGTCGATGTGTTTATTATTACTGTCGGAAAGAAAAATCAACATCTTCTCCAGATGGGGATTTTCGGCAGTCCAAGGCGTGACCTTGGGCAATTCGGCCTTCAAGCGAATGTAGTGTTTTCCCACCGTATTTTTAAAAATGGTATCGGTATAATTATGAAAAATCACCTCCTCCGCCTTCTTGTCCCTATTGGGAAAATTGAGTGAGATATGGAACCGTTGGTCTTTCGGACAAGAATCCAAATTCTCAATGGCCATCTCTATGTCCAAAAAACCGTGTTTGTAGGTGGAGTCCAAGTCCGCCACAATCTTGTAATCGTAAATATGTGTTTTGGGTTGGGCGTAGAGGGTGACACTACGCTCGATGCCGCTCAGCCGCCAGAAATCCTGGCATTCGAAATAGGAGCCGTCGCTCCATTTGAAGACCTGTAGGGCGATGAGGTTGCGCTCCCCGAACTTCACAAACTGGGTGATGTCGAACTCGGAATTGGTCTTGGCATCCTCGCTGTAACCTACAAACTCGCCGTTTACCCAAAGGTAGAAGCAGGATTTCGCGCCCCCGACATTGATAATCATCTGCTTGTCTTTCCATTTCTTGTCAATTTTCACCCATTTGCGATAACTGCCCACAGCGTTGCCCTTCACGGGAACTTTCGGCAACTGGCTGTTATCAAAGTCGTTAGTGGTGTTCACATACACGGGCACGCCGTAGCCGTTCAGTTCCCAGTTGCCCGGAACGGGGATGGTGCCCCAGCCGCTGTCGTCGTAATCGGTTTTGAAAAATTCCGTGGGCCGCTCGTCGGCATTTGGCACGTAGAGAAAATTCCACTGACCGTCAAGATTCTCAAAGAAAAGACCATGAGAAAAATATTCGTTATTCTGCGGAATGTTGGCCCGCGGGTACAGTTTATTCACCTCGAACACTTTGGGATCCCGCCACTCGGTGAAGGTCTGCGCGGAGAGGCCGAGGGAAACGAAAAAAAACAGAATAAGCAGAAGCTTTCTTTTCATGAAAGTCTATTGTTTCAGGTTTTCTAAGGGTTTACCGTTGTATGTCGGTGATGGTTCTGCCGCTTCTTCAACATAAGTTTCCAATCGACCGTATTCATAAAGTGTATCGCTTGGTAGATCTATCTGGTCGTTCCAATAGATGCAAGTACGACTGGTGTCAATAGAAACATTTGGCCACAAGGATGGGTTTGTTTCCAACATTTTGAATACAGGAATAGTATCAATATCCTCTTTCACATTATACAATACTGTTTCTCCGTTATCAAAAACAACACGGAGAATATAGTTGTCAAGGGGCGTTATGGATTTAATTCGGGGTATCATATTATTCAAGTGGGGGTAATTTGGTTAAAACTTGAGAGTTCCACATTTGCTGTAATTCCTCTTGATGGAGGGCTAACCACTCTTTAACAAGAGCTTGTGCTTTTGCTGGCAGGTCGCCTTCCATCATTTCCAAGGAAAACAAATTAAATAGTCCTACATACTCGTTATAGATAGCATGGATATGGGCAGGATTGTGTTCTTTTGGTTTATAGAACATTTTAATGATGATTCCGTAAAAGTGAGAGATTTCGGGCATGTTTTCATTATTTAATCGGATGTGCAAATATACATTTTTTTCATCACCACGCAATGTGAATAGTTATGTCTTTTTAGATAGTGTGTTCTGCTTTCATTTATATTCAACACCCTTAACGTGGGGGAGGTATCTCTTCTTTCCCAGGTGAAAAACGACAGTTCACAATCTTGTGGACCACAAAATTGTAAACCGTCCGCAAATTATATTGTATTATGCTGATTTATTGGTGTTTATAAAATAACTATTCAATAAAAACCGTCATATTCTCAATTTCCCTGTCCCCGAAGGAAGAATGCACCTTGATTTCTCGAAATGTAATGGAGGTGTTGGTCGGAGCTGTGCGAATAGTCTGTTGAACGGATTGAGGTATGGTGTCGCCTTTACAAACTGTATCCACCACAACTTTGCCTTTTCGGATAATGGTTATCCGGAAGGACTCTACAGTCCATTTGATATCGTAAATAAAACCCACATTCATAGTTGCTCGAAGTATTGGATGCTTCAACATCTCTTCTGCTGTACAATATGTTTTGTATCGATTACATATATTTGCTCCGAGAAAAAGAAATGGATCAGGCACCTTATACACTAGGAATTTTGAAGATCCTATCTCGTTCATTGTTTTAGTTTCAAGAATGGAGACCGTCACCCGTTTCCCCATCATAGAGTCTGGCGTGATTAGATAATAACGGTCTCCTTCCTGTTCTATGCGCCCCGCAGAAGTAACAAGAGTGACATTATCAGCACTGACATCGCTATGGAGGACTAATGGACAAGGTAAGTTGGCATATATAACCGCTGCACGCAAAGGTTCGACATAGGCGCAACTTTGCGCCTGAAGAACCATTGTCAAAAACAAGATGATTATTGATAAGAGTATTTTTTTCATCGTAGAATAATTTGTTAGTAATGAATAGGTTTTACAAAGATACATTTTTCTTATTGTTCTTTATTCCAACAGTCTGGAAAGGTCGCCGCTGAAAAACTGCTCGAGAGGCATGGCATTTCCTCACACCACTAAAGAGTATTGGGGATGGTACTTTTGCTGAAAAGTGTTCAGACCGCTATTTTGTTGGCGTCGGCCGCTCTTCACTTCAACGGCCACCAACTTGTCGCCGCGAACAATCACAAAATCAACTTCTTCGTTGTTGTCACGCCAATAGTACAGTTGGTATTCCAACTCTTCTGCTTGGTCAAGCAAATAGCAACCCACGGCAGATTCCACCCAACGGCCCCATAGTTCAGGATGGGTATAGGCTTTCTCAAAAGTCATACCGTCACTCATCACAGTGAGCAAGGCATTGTTGAACACTTGCAGTTTGGGGATAGAATTATACTTGCGGGCATTGTCCATCGCATATTTCTGCAATCCGATAAGAAGTTTGCTTTCTCCCAATATTTCCAAATAATTGGCCAAAGTGGTGGCATTTCCTGCATCTTGAAGCATACCAAGCATCTTGTTGAAGGAGAGCAATTCGCCCGAATAGGCGCAACCGAGGTGGAAGAGCTGGTGCATCAACGCAGGCTTGTAAATGTAGGTGGTTTGCAGCACATCCTTTTCAATGGCGGGTGCCACAATGGCATCACGCACATATTTCCGCCATCTTTTTTCATCAGATAGATAAGATGCACTGCCCGGATAACCGCCGAAATAGACATATTGGTCCATATTCCATCCAAATGCCTCATGCATTTCCTGATAAGACCAATGTCCCATTTGCAGCATTTCGAAGCGGCCCGCAAGCGATTCCGAAAGCCCCTTTTTCAAAAGCAGTCTGGAGGAGCCAAGCAGCACCACTTTCAAATTCAAATCGTCAAAAGTGTCGGCATCCCACTCTTTTTTAACCTGCTCACTCCAATTCTTGATTTTGTGGATTTCATCTATGACGAGAAGAAACTCCGTATGCGCATTGAAGCGCATTTGGGCACGAGCCTCCTCCCAACGCGCCGGAATCCAACCCGTGTCGTCAGGATCCACAGCATCCGCACTGAGAAACAAATATGGAACAGCTATTTCTTTCAGCACCTGCTTTACCATCGTGGTTTTGCCTACCTGTCTTGGACCTGCAACTACATGTATCGTTTTTCGTAATTCCTTGATTCTCGACATCAAAAGGGCATTGTGTTTCCGCCTAATCATAACACTTTTAATTTAAATGCGGTAAAGATATTAAAATCTCCGATTCTTCTCATAAAAATCTTCAAATCTTTTCATAAAAATCTCCGATTCTTTATAATAAAATCTGCGATTTCAACCATCAATCAGTATATACAAATCTGATATTCAGGTGGTTATTTACCGTTTTTACTCGTTTTTGATAAAAGAAAAATTCTTCAGGATCCCGTTTTTCCATACAGATAAAACATACTGTCCAGCGGGCATATTTCTGTTACCCAATGAGATAACTTTATCATTTAAGATACCTTCCGCCACTTTCCGGCCCCTAAGATTGTATATTTCATAAGCCGCTCCAGCGAAATCCTGCGTATAATCAATGTAAATTTTGTCACGGACAGGATTGGGATAAATGCGGATGTCGGTCTTTTGATTTTGCAAAGACGGCACAGCATCGGGATTGTCCGTAACACCAAAGCGACTCAAGTATGGAAGAAGATATTCGCGTAAGTTCAACCGTTGGAGTGCTGGTGAAATATCTATAACATAATCCATTACGGAAAAAGAAGTCTGCTCGTTGGTGATGTAGTAGTCCAACGCGTTGCGCGTGGCAATGGCCTCAATTTGCGCCCTGGTGGAAAAATCAAAATCCAGCCGCCGCTTGTTGCCCGAAAAGAATCTATTTCCTTGAAAATCATACAATAATATCATAAACGGATGAAGCGATGACAATAAATTCACCGGGTCATAATCATAGCCGCAAAGAACAACCAGTCGATATTCAGGCATGTATGCAGCTCCCGTAACCAGTCCACCCACATTATAGCTTTCGTGCCGGCGCGCGATGTGGGTGCCGGGGGTCTTGGGAATGCTGTAAATCGTGGTTTGGGTGGAGACCCATTCCTTGGTAAAAATGTAGATGCTGTCATCGGCGACAACGAACGCCTCGCAATCAAAGTCGGTGGCCTGGGGATTGGGTGTAAAATCCGTTTGGTCCTCGTAGGAAAACCTTATTGTATCTATCACAACCATCTGATGCAAAATAGACACCTTGCTGATACGTAATATTTGGAGATCCTGCCGGTTGCCGCTGTTATTGCCCACATCACCGAAATACAAATAGAGGCTGTCTTGGGAGATTTCCTCCACATCGTCATTTCGGAGGCCGTTGATACAGAAGGTTTCCATGAGGTACGCGCTGGTGGAGTCAATGTGATAAAGGCAACTGTCATTGTGATCGTTAAAGGTCCAGAAACCATTGTCCCAATAGAGCAGAGACGAGGATCCCTGCATCAGCGGATCCAGCAAGCCCACCCCATCCGCCGTTATGATGGTCGTGGCATACACGCATCCCCCGTCGTTGCTGGTGGCATTGGGGTTGTAATTGACCGCCAGCGAATCGGTGCACCCGCACACCTGAGCGGCACACCCCTGAACGGTTGCCACAAACAGAGCGAGTGCGAGAATGTATTGGCAACATTTTTTCATACCGCAAAAATAGGATTTTTTGTCATCAACGTCGGCTAAAATTTTTATAATGCCCCTGGCTACCGAGCTTTGACCCCTAAAGGGGTCTGCCCACACACAATCCTCCTGAGATTGCTCAACACTATCATATTTGCAAGATGGTGATGACAAGGGCAGGCCGTAGGTCTGACAGGCTTGGTAGCCCAGGGTAAGGCACACGATACGGGTGCCGCCACCCTGGGGATATGCGGCCCCGCCGCATATTCGCGGCGCAGGGCACGTTTGCAACGGAGCAAAAATTTCGCCGCCGCGAAAGGCAATCTTGTGCTATGATGGAAACAAATCCTATTTACGAACCTCCAGCACCAATAACACACCACCCTGGACAACAAACTTCACCTCGTAACCCTCGAACGGGAACCCATACACGCGGGTTTCATCGTCGTGGTAGGCGGGGCGCGGGTCCTGCGCAAGCACCTGCCGCAACTTCTCTATTGTGGCTTTGGGCATCTTTTTGGCTATCTCCTCCGGAATCTCCACTTCCACCAGATAGTCCTCATGCTCCTGCGTGAACCCTTTGGTGGCCTCCGGGTGGCAATCCGTGGTGAGCAGATAGGGCTTGATGTCGTAAATGGGTGTGCCATCCATCAAATCCGCGCCACCCACAAGGAGCGTCGGATTCTTGGGGGAGAGGTCAACCTCGATGAGCTCCACACAGGAGAGCCCGATGGGATTGGGACGGAAAGGCGAGCGCGTGGCAAAAACGCCCATACGCCGGTTGCCGCCAAGTCGCGGGGGACGCACCGTTGGCGACCACTGTTCCTGACTCACCTCCGAAAAGCCCCAAATCAACCAAATGTGCGAGAACTCTTCTATGCCGCGCAACGCCTCCGCATTGCGATACTCCGGCTCAAACACGATGCGCGTGCGCAACGACGGCACCAAACCGCTCTGTCGCGGAATGCCGAACTTGGACGGGAATTCACTGTGTGCTCGTGCGATGATATTGAGGATCATGAGTGAAATGGGTGAATGGGGTGCAAGAGGTGAATAGGGTAAAGGTGGTGAATAATTCCCCTTCTATTTTAGAAGGGGTGGCCGTAGGCCGGGGTAGTAATATGAAATGGGTGAATGGGGTGCAAGTGGTAAAAGTGGTACAAGTGGTAAATGAGGTGAATGAGATTGTGAGGATGCAAAAATGCGAAAAAATCAAATTATCTCCGCTTACAGGCGTTTTGGTCAAATTTCTTCCATTTTTCATTTAACAACCATCTCTTAAAAAAGACTTTTATCATTAAAAATCAATTATTTACATTTTTCATTTTAAGATTCTTCTGTTAAAAAACACACTATTTTCGTATGGTAAAAAAACGTATCTTTGCGCTCTATTAACTCAAAAAAACATTAACCTATGGAAAAAGAAACATTACAAGGCAGCGTCAATGCCGAAAAGTTGAAAGTGCTGAATTCGACGCTGGAAAAATTGGAAAAGCAATTTGGTAAGGGCTCCATCATGCGCATGGGCGACACCAAAGTTGAAGATATGGACGTCATCTCCACCGGCTCCATCGGGCTGGATGCCGCACTGGGTGTGGGCGGTCTGCCGAAGGGACGTATCATCGAGATTTACGGACCGGAATCTTCCGGTAAAACCACTCTGGCCATCCACGCCATCGCGGAAGCACAGCGCAACGGTGGCATTGCCGCTTTCATCGATGCAGAACACGCCTTCGACCGCTTCTATGCTGAAAAACTGGGCGTAAACACCTCCGACCTGCTGATTTCGCAACCCGACAACGGGGAGCAAGCTCTGGAAATCGCCGACAACCTCATCCGCTCCGGCGCCATCGACATCATCGTCATCGACTCTGTGGCCGCATTGACTCCCAAGAGCGAGATTGAAGGCGACATGGGCGACTCCAAAGTAGGCCTGCAGGCCCGTCTGATGTCGCAAGCCCTGCGCAAACTGACGGCCACCATCAACAAGACTGGCTGCTGCTGCATCTTCATCAACCAGCTACGCGAGAAAATCGGCATCATGTTCGGCAACCCGGAGACCACCACAGGCGGCAACGCTTTGAAATTCTACGCATCCGTGCGCTTGGACATCCGCCGCCAGGCCCAAATTAAGGACGGTGACACCTCCATCGGCAACCACGTGAAGGTGAAAATCGTCAAGAACAAAGTGGCGCCCCCATTCCGCACTGCCGAATTTGACATCATGTTTGGCGAAGGTATCTCCAAACGTGGTGAAATCATCGACTTGGGCGTGGAATACGGCATTATCAAGAAAGCAGGTTCCTGGTTCTCTTACGGAGAAACCAAGCTGGCGCAAGGCCGCGAGGGCGTGAAACAGCTGCTTGCTGATAATCCCGAGCTTTGCGACGAGCTGGAAGCCAAAATCCGCGAGGCTATCAAAAACAACTAACCCTAAACCGTTCTATGAAAAATCGCATAGTCCTTCTGTTAATATGTGTACTTGTCACCCTCTGCTGCTGCCAAAACAATAAGAAATATGCAGACTTGCCGAAGGAACTGGCCACCCTTTGCAAAGAGATAGACAAGCATCCCAAAAACTCGGAGCTGTACTACCAGCGTGCCGACTACTACTATCATCACAAGGAGGTGGAAAAAGGCATTGCCGACATGCAGACGGCCATCCAGTTGCAACCCGACAGCAGCAAATACTACATCATGCTGTCTGACCTCTACTTTGCGCAAGTGGAAACCGACTTGGCAGAGGAAATGCTGGAAAAAGCCATCCAAAAAGACCCCAAGAACAACGAGGCGCGGCTCAAATTGGCGGAGCTCTATTTCCACCAAAGCATGCTGACCCAGTGCAACGAAACGCTGGACGAAGCCATCAAGCTGCAGAAATACAACCCCAAAGCTTATCTGATTAAAGCATTCATGTACAAGGACATGCAGGATACAACCGCCTATTTGCGTATGCTGCAACTGGTCATAGACCAAGACCCCAAGGAGGTGAAAGCATATCTGGAGCTGGGCTATTTCTATCAGAAAACCCTCAACCCTATCGCTGCTTCCTACTATCAAAATGCTTTGAATGTGGATCCCAACAATGTGGAAATCCATTATAATCTCGGCAAATTGTATCAAGATTTGGAACAGTATCAGGAAGCGGAACAAGAGTACAAGACGGCCATCCAGCTGGAACCACAGCACGTGCCTTCTCTGAACAATCTGGGTTACATGTATTTGGATGAGCCTTTCAAAAAGTATGAGGACGCCGTCAACCTGTTCACCCGAGCCATACAAGCGAAGCCGGATTTCGTATATTCCGTCTGCAACCGCGGTGTGGCGTATGAGTATTTGGGACAGTATGACAAAGCTCGCAAGGACTACGAAAAGGCTCTGAAATTGCGCACCAACTTCGAGCCGGCCATCAAGGGCCTGAACCGTTTGGACAAACTGCAAAGCAATTAACAATGAACGAAAACTTAGATCCGTCCGCCAACCGGCTATCGTCAGCCGACAAGGAGTTCGAAAGAGCCATCCGGCCTGCCGTCTTTCAGGATTTTCAGGGTCAGAAGCAGGTGATTGAGAACATCATGGTGTTCGTGCACGCGGCCAAGGCCCGTGGCGAGGCGCTGGACCATGTGCTGTTGCACGGCCCTCCAGGCTTGGGCAAAACCACCCTGTCGCACATCATCGGTAACGAGATGGGCGTGAACGTGCGTTGCACCTCCGGCCCGGTCATCGACAAGCCCGGCGACTTGGCGGGCCTGCTCACCAACCTCGAACCACACGACGTGCTCTTCATCGATGAGATTCACCGACTGTCGCCCGTGGTGGAAGAGTACCTCTACTCTGCCATGGAGGATTACAAGATTGACATCATGATTGACAGCGGCCCCAGCGCGCGCAGCGTGCAGATTTCACTGAATCCTTTTACGCTGGTGGGCGCCACCACGAGGTCGGGTTTGCTTACCGCCCCCTTGCGCTCGCGCTTCGGCATCAACTTGCGCCTGCAGTATTACGATGCGGAGACGCTATGCCACATCATCCAACGCTCTGCAGCCATTCTGGACATTCCCATTCACGACGAGGCCGCCCTGGAGATTGCCGGACGAAGCCGCGGCACACCCCGTATAGCAAACTTGTTGTTACGTCGCGTGCGTGACTTTGCGCAAATCAAAGGCGACGGCACCATCACCCTGCCCATCACACAAGTGGCCCTGGCCGCCCTCAACGTGGACAAGCACGGTCTGGACGAGATGGACAACCGCATCCTCAGCACCATCATCGACAAATTCAAAGGTGGTCCGGTAGGTTTGAGCACCGTAGCCACGGCCGTCAGCGAAGACGCGGGCACAATAGAAGAGGTATATGAGCCGTTTCTTATCCAAGAGGGCTACCTCATGCGCACACCGCGCGGACGCGAGGCGACTGCATTGGCATATGAGCACCTCGGCAAAAACCGTTTTTCAACATCACAACCAGAACTTTTCTAAAATCATCATATTATGAAAAAAATCCTTGTTTTCTTCGTAATCAGCATCATGGGAATCTCTTTATCCCTTGCGCAAGTAAACACTTCCGTCGGCCAGAGACCCAAGCCTAAAGATAATCCCAAGGCCATCAAGGATGACGGAGTTGGACACAAAATCAACTTCGCTCTTGTCTTCGCCCCGACGATTGACTGGATGTTCCCAGCCTCAACCGGCATGGAACGGAATGGAACCACCATTGGCATGCGGTACGGAGTCGGCATCAATGTCAATCTAACCAAGAGAAAGAATTTCTATGCTTCTTCCGGTATTTTCATAGAACAACTCGGAGGAAAACTGAAGTTTATAGATAACATTCTGATCCCCATAACTGTGGAGAACATCATCCTTAACACCACAGAAATTCAGCGGAACTACCAGGCCAACTACCTCACCATCCCATTGGGTGTTACATTGAAAACCAACTCCATCCACAATTTTTTCATAGTGGGCAATGTCGGTTTGTACAACAGTTTCCGCTTGAGTGCCTTTAACGCCGACACCTATACATTCAAAAACTGGCAGACCCAAGAACCGGAATACTGGAGCCGCCAACGAGTGAAATCTGATGAGGTGGCCTTGTTCAAGGAGAGTATCTATGGCGGCATAGGTACGGAATACTCCATCACCCGCAACTTCAGAGCTGGCATTATGGTCAATTATGTGCATTCCCTGACCAACTACTTCAAAGGCAAGGGCAACGCACAAAACAATTTCACCCACGAGAACCAGAAAGCCAAACTGGGATATCTGGAAATTGCCTTGAATATCAATTTCTTCTAACATGAAATTCATCTGCATCGGTCGAAACTACGCCAAGCATATCCAGGAGTTACAGCACGAAACCCCAAAAGAACCCGTGTTTTTCCTGAAGCCGGATAGTGCCATCACCCGATGTAACCGCCCGTTCTTTCTGCCTGATTTTTCAGAACGGGTGGATTATGAAACGGAGATTATCGTGAAAATCAACCGGTTGGGCAAGTGCATAGCCGAGAAGTTCGCGCATCTGTACTACGAAGAGATTGGTTTGGGCGTGGACTTTACCGCCCGAGATGTGCAGAAACGCTGCATTGAGCACGGTGACCCATGGGAGAAAGCCAAAGCTTTCGATGGCTCCGCGGTAGTAGGCAAGTTTGTGCCCAAAAGTACGTTGCCGGATGTCCAGAACCTCAACTTCCACCTGCTGCTCAATGGAGAGAAGGTGCAGGAGGGCAACAGCAAAGACATGCTTTTCACCATCGACCAGATTATCGCGCACGTCTCGAAGTTCATCACGTTGCGCACCGGCGATATCATCTTCACGGGCACTCCTGTAGGGGTGGGCCCCGTACACATCAACGACCATCTGGAAGGTTTTCTAGAGGGAGATAAATTATTCGATTTCAAAGTTAAATAATCACAAACTATGCAACAGTCTAAACTGAAAATCCAACTGATCACGATGAATCTCCTCCAATTTGCGATTTGGGGAGCCTACCTTACTTGCATGGGACGATACTTGGGCCCTCATGGATTGGGAGATCATATCGGCTTGTTTTACTCTATTCAGGGTATAGTTTCCATTTTCATGCCCGCATTGCTGGGCATTGTGGCTGACCGCTGGATTCCCGCGCAAAAAATGTTAGGCATCAGTCACGGCATTTCCGGTGCCGCCATGATTTGCGCCGGCTTGTACGGCCTTTCCGCAGGGATGAACGTGCAATTCGGTCCGCTATTCGCCCTCTACACGCTCGGTGTGGCATTCTATATGCCCACTTTGGCACTATCCAATGCTGTAGCATACAACGCACTGGACAAAGCCGGATTGGATACGGTGAAAGCCTTTCCGCCCATTCGCGTGTTCGGCACCATCGGCTTCATCATCTCCATGTGGGCCGTTGACCTCCTTGGCCTTCAGGAAAGTGCCCGCCAGTTCATCTTCAGCGGAACCATCGGTTTGGTGCTGGCCACGTATGCCTTCACCCTGCCCAACTGCCCGATTGTCAAAAACAAAGAACATAAATCCATGGTCGAAGCCCTCGGCTTGAAGGCTTTCTCTCTTTTCAAAGATAAAAAGATGGCCATTTTCTTCATCTTCTCCATGTTGCTGGGCGTATCTTTGCAAATCACCAATGGTTTCGCCAACCCATTCATCTCAAGTTTCGGCGCCAATCCGGAATATGCCAATACCTTTGGCGTAAAACATGCGAACATGTTAGTGTCGCTGTCTCAGATTTCTGAAACGCTGTGTATTCTGCTTATCCCGTTCTGTTTGAAGAGATTCGGCATCAAGCGCGTGATGCTGATTGCCATGTTCGCATGGGTCCTTCGATTCGGACTGTTTGGCGTTGGTAACCCAGGCAGCGGCGTTTGGCTGTTCGTGCTCTCCATGATTGTCTATGGTGTGGCTTTCGACTTCTTCAACATCAGCGGTTCTCTGTTTGTGGACAAAGAGACCGATATTTCCATCCGTTCTTCCGCACAAGGTTTGTTTATGCTGATGACCAACGGTATCGGTGCCACTATCGGCACACTGGCCGCACAAGCGGTGGTTAACAAGTTCTGCTCCTGGCAGCCGGTGATGACCGAGGACGGTGTACGGCATTTCCTGACGGGTAATTGGACAGCAGTATGGGGCATTTTCGCCGCTTACGCTTTTGTGGTAGCCTTCACCTTCATCTTCGCTTTCAAGTACAAGAAAGAGAACGAATAGAAGAAAGAAACCAATTCGGGACCAATAGAATAAAGTCTATTTAACAAACTCTTTCCTGTTCAATAAAAAAGCGTATTTTTCAAGGGAACGGGTGACCATTCCGGTATTGACAACCCTGAAAGGAAACCGTTGAAATTGTGGCCGAATCCCACGTATGGAAAAATAGTTTTTACTTTTATATCTTTGCAGGGTATAGATAATTGTTCACCAGCAAAAAAATCATGCCCACCGACAAAGAAATCGTGACTACCATGCAAAAGAATCCTGAGAAGGGATTCCGGTTGCTCATGTCCTCCTACATGCAGCCCGTGTATTGGCATATTCGCCGTTTGGTGGTGGCGCATGACGACGCGCAAGATGCAACACAAGAAACTTTTATGAGGGTGTTTCGCGCATTTGACCAGTACAAGCCAGAACACGCATTAAAACCTTGGATTTTTCGCATCGCCACCCATGAGGCACTACGCTTGTTAGGTCACCAACAAGGGAAAATCATGCTTTCTCTTGACGATGAGGCTTCCGCCGAGCTGTTTAACCTAAAAGCAGACGAATATGTGGATTATGGCGATAAGTTGGCTGTAAAATTGCAACAAGCCGTACTCACACTGCCGGTCAAACAGCAATTGGCCTTCAACTTCAGATACTTCGACGAACTGTCATACGAGGAAATTGCTATCATAACGGATTCAACAGCAGCTAATGTGAAGGCAAATTACCATTTTGCCAAAGAAAAAATTGTAGAATACATGAAAAACCACGATTAGAGATGGAACAACCTTTTGATTTAGAAAATTTTAACAGAAAAATTCCGTACACGGTGCCGGACAACTTTTTTAAAGACATGGAGGATACCATTATCTCCTCTGTGGAATCCCAAAAGTCTCCAATAAAGGTCCTGCCCATCAAAGCCAACCGTCGGAAAATCCTGTTCAGTGTGGCCGCAGCTGTAGCCGCCATAGCGTTGTTAGTGGTTGTTTTGCAGACCGTTATTTCCAAGAAAGGAGGCACAGAGGACAGTTTTGAGCGTGTGGAACTGGCTTTCAACCATCTGAGTGCCGAGGATCAAGCTTTCCTGCTGGATGTGTATGAAGATGACGCTTTTATCTATTAAAACATAAAATAATGAAAAGATTACATATTATCATTTTGTTAATCAGTGCATTGCTGATAGGTGGAATAACCGTCACGGCACAAAACAACGACAAGCAAAAGATGACCCGCGAGCAATTGGCCGAAGCACAAGCCAGACATATTGCTCAAGATGCATCGTTGGCCTTTAATGAGGCTGTCACCAAACAGTTCATTCAGACTTATTGTGCCTATCAGAAAGAGATTTGGGCCCTTGGTCCGCGCATTCCGGAAGTCACAGACAGCATGACCGATGAGGAGGTGGATCGTATTCTCAAATCCCGTTTTGAACGCAGTGAGAAGATTCTGGCCATTCGAGAAAAGTATTACAAAAAATACTCGGAATTTCTCACTCCAAAACAAGTACAGAGGGTTTTTGAACTGGACCGCATGATGGTACGTCGGCTGGCTAAAGCCCGTAAAGAGACAGGAGGTAAATAATCTTTTATCTCCCATATCCCATTTTAAACACATTTGTACTGATTTTAAAATGAAATTCACATACATCATATTGGCATTGGCAACAATAGCCCTTAGCGCATGCCAAGAGCCGACAATGGAGGAAAGTAAAACAGTCACTATTCCAGCCGAACAAGTGGCAGGTCAGGAAAACTCGTATAACGTGGAATCTTTTACCGGCGGCATACACCTCAACTTCCAGATGTCTGGCATCACGCACATTGAACTGGAAAGCGTGGATGGATATGCCATAGCAGGCACAGCCCAAATGTTCAGCAACGACGGACAAGCCATTATCACAGAAATATCTGATAAACAGTCGATTATTACTTTCAATACACCTTCCGGCAGCACACTGACTTCTGGACAAGATTACCATATCGTCACATTCCCATGCGACATATATGGTGGCTATCGGTTGTCCATCTACAAAGACGGGTTGGTGGCGCACTATTTTGGTGTGCATCAGGTAATTGAGAGTGGCCATTATATTACGCCTCTTGACTTGGACGAGAGCGAGTTGGAATTTGTTGACCCTGCCGCTCCTTTTGTGGAAGATGAGCGTCCCGGCCTGAATGCGGCCACCAGGTTGGCTTTGCATCGATATAAGATGAACCCAACAGAAGAAAATAAGAATGCCCTTCTCGATCAATTAGGCATAAATTATGACAAAGTAGTAGCCCGCAAGAAGGCAAAACTGCGTCAGTTAGAGCGGGAAGCACATGATCAGCATCTCATTGATGAAATGCAAGCTATTATAGATGAGATGATTGCCAATCGCGACATTCGGATTGAACAACAATTTCTGCGACTTATAGATCCCCGTGAAGACGACAATCCAAACGATGAATGGTTGGTGCTCAGAGGTACACCCGAGCAGAATGCCTATATAGGCTATGCGCCTATAACCAATGCGGAATATGCGGCATTCAACCAAAATTTCAGCTATCCTTCGGGAAGAGACCGATACCCGGTAATCAACATTACGTATTACGAAGCAGTGGCCTATTGCAATTGGCTTGGACTTTCAGATGCCGCTCACTCTTATCGTCTTCCCTCTGAAAATGAATGGATTATGGCTGCAGGGCACATGCCTAAAGACGTTGTGATGAATACCAACCATATAGAAAGCGGCCTTACTCCTATAGACGCATACGCCCAAACTATCGGTGCATGCGGTGGCATTGACTTTTGGGGCAACTGCTGGGAATGGACATCTACACAGACTTCTTCCGGGTATCATATCGTCAAAGGGGGAAGTTGGGATTCCTCCCGCGACGAATGCCGCACCGAATATTCCGATGCAACCCGCAATCCCTCATCGGGTTATCCTAACGTTGGATTCCGTGTGGTTCGGACAGATTCAAGATAATTTCAATAAAAAAAAGAAGCAGAGAAAAATCTCTGCTTCTTTTTTAACATAGCAGTTGTTGGATTACGCATCCAGCTTGCAAACCAAGTTGCGGTCGCCGTAGGCATCGTCAATCTTGCCCACTGTCGGCCAATACTTCTCAGTATGTGCCAGCGGGAAGGCGGCTTGCTGACGGCTGTACGGACGCGTCCACTCATCGGCGCAAACCACTTGCATGGTGTGCGGCGCATTCTTGATGAGGTTGTTGTCGCGCTCATACTTACCCTCTTCAATGTCGCGGATTTCCTGACGGATGGCAATCATGGCATCGCAGAAGCGGTCAAGCTCGCTCAGCGGCTCGCTCTCGGTGGGTTCTACCATCAAGGTGCCGTGCACCGGGAAGGCCACTGTAGGAGCATGGAAGCCGTAGTCCATAAGACGTTTGGCAATATCGCCCACTTGCACGCCAGCGTGACGGTCGAACTCGTTGCAGTCGAGAATCATCTCATGTGCGCACATGCCGTTCGTGCCCGTGTAGAGAATCTTGTAATCCTTCTCCAGTCTTGCACGCATGTAGTTGGCGTTCAAGATAGCGTTCTTGGTGACTTCTGTCAAACCCTCGCCACCCAACATCTTCAGATAGCCGTAGGTGATGGGCAACAGATAAGCGCTGCCGAACGGAGCCGTAGCCACCTGGCTGCCTTGTTTGCCGCCAGTGGTCACCATCTCGTGTTTGGGCAGGAAATCAACCAATTTCTCGCAAACGGCAATCGGTCCCACGCCGGGGCCGCCACCGCCGTGAGGCATGGCGAATGTCTTGTGCAAGTTGAGATGGCACACATCGGCACCCATATTACCTGGAGAGGTCAGACCCACCTGTGCATTCATGTTGGCACCGTCCATATAGACCAAACCACCGTTCTCGTGGATAATCTTGATGATTTCGAGAATACCCTCTTCAAACACGCCGTGCGTGGAAGGATAGGTGATCATCAAGCAGGAGAGGTTGTCCTTGTATTGTTCGGCTTTTGCGCGGAGGTCTTCGATATCCACTTCGCCGTGCTCCGTAGCCTTCACCACCACAATCTTGTTGCCAGCCTTGGCCGAAGATGCGGGGTTGGTGCCGTGTGCGGAGGAAGGAATCAAGCAAATGTTGCGGTGACCCTCGCCACGGCTCAAGTGATAGTTGCGGATAACCGTCATACCAGCGTACTCGCCAGCAGCACCGGAGTTGGGTTGCAAAGAAACAGCTGCGAAGCCCGTGATCTTGCAGAGCCACTCGCTCACCTCTTTGATCATCTCCATATAGCCCTCGGCCTGGTCGGCAGGTGCGTAGGGGTGTACATTGCAGGCCTCTGCCCAGCTGAGCGGCAGCATTTCGGCGGCAGCGTTCAGCTTCATGGTGCAGGAGCCCAGCGGAATCATGGCGCGGTTGAGTGACAAATCCTTCACTTCCAGCAACTTCATATAGCGCATCATCTCGGTTTCAGAATGATACTGATTGAAAATCTTCTGCTGCATGAAAGCTGATTTACGCGTCAGCTCGGCAGGAATGTGCAGGTCGGGAATACCGCAGGAACCGTCGCATACATGCGGGGTGAAGGGTTTCTTGGCGGCAATGGCCAGCACTTCGAGGATGTCGTTGACATCGTCATGGGTAACGGTCTCGTCCAGAGATATGGTGAAGCAACGCTCGCAGTGGTAGTAGAGGTTGATTTTCTTCTCCAGAGCCACCTTCTTCACATCCTCGCAGGTCAAACCTTCGGGAGTTTCAAGGCAAACGGTGTCGAAGAAATATTGGTTGTATTGTTTGTAACCGTATTTTTCAGCTTCCTTGGCCAGAACGCCAGCCAGCACATTAATCTTCACGGCCTTGTTGCGCAGTCCTTCGGCGCCGTGCCACATGCCGTAGAAACCGGCCATGATGGCGGTGAGGGCGCTGGCGGTGCAAATGTTGGAGGTTGCGCGCTCGCGTTTGATGTGTTGCTCACGGGTTTGGAGAGCCATACGCACGGCGCGGTTGCCCTGCGCATCAACGGTGACACCGATGATACGACCCGGCATTTGGCGCAAGAATTCTTCGCGGCAAGCGTAGAAACCGGCGGCGGGACTGCCGTAGCCCATCGGGATACCGAAACGCTGGGTGGAACCCATCACGCAGTCGGCGCCCCACTCGCCCGGAGGCGTGAGCAGGGTAAGTGCCAGCAGGTCGGTGGCCACGCCCACGAAGATGTTCTTGGCGTGTGCTTTCTCCACCCACTCGCGGTAGTCGAAGACACCGCCCCAGTAGGTCGGGTATTGGATCATTGCACCGAAGAAGGTCTCGTCGAGCTCAACTTGGTCGGGTTTGCCAACCACGATCTCGATGCCTTGCGGAGCAGCGTTGGTCTTCATCACACCGATGGAGTGCGGGAACACGCCTTCTGCAACGAAGTATTTCACCACATTGTTCTTCTGTTGCTCGCGCGTGCGGCTGCGGAAGAACATCAGCATCATTTCGCCAGCGGCGGTGGCATCGTCCAGCATGGATGCATTGGACAGCGGCATGCCCGTCAAGTCGCTGATCATGGTCTGGTAATTCAGCAAAGCCTCGATACGGCCCTGGGAAATCTCAGCCTGATACGGAGTGTAGGAGGTGTACCAGCCCGGATTCTCGAAAATGTTGCGCAAAATCACGGCGGGGGTATAGGTATTGTAGTGGCCCATGCCGATGTATGACTTGTAAATCTTGTTCTTAGCCATCAAGGCGTGGATGTGGTTGAGGTATTCCCCTTCGGTCATGCCGGCCGGCAAATCCAGCGGCTTTGGAAGGCGGATGGCGTTGGGCACGGTTTTCTCGATGAGTTCGTCCATGGATTTCACTCCGATGACGGCCAGCATCTTCTGCTGTTCGGCCTCGCTCGGCCCGTTGTGCCTGCTAACAAAGTTGTCTTTAATTATCATATTGATTTTAAATTAGTTGTGAATAAAAATAATCTTTTACAAAGAGGTGGCAAACTTACGAAAAAAAATGAAATGCAGGACTACTTACAATGCAGTAGCAAACCGAATAATTTTATAACTTTGCAAAATCTTTTCGAAACGCAACTATCATGCCCGCATTCCCGCCCGCCATAGAATCCATCGACCGCGCACTGTTGCTGCTCATCAACGGGGCACACACGCCGGTTCTTGACCAGGTGATGTGGTCGCTCACCAACGCAGTGACCTGGATTGGGCTGTTTATAGCCGGGACAGTCTTATCGGTTATGTTTTACCGGAAGAAATTCTGGATGATTCTGTTAACCATGGCCCTCTCCATCACACTTACGGACCAGTTTTCCTCCCACATCATCAAGCCCGTTGTAAAACGGCCCCGTCCGACGCACAATGTGGAGATTCAGGACCAAATCCACTGCCACCAGTACGCCGACGGTTCCGAATATCGGGGCGGCAATTACGGGTTTGTCTCCTCGCACGCCGCCAACAGCACCACGGCTTCCATTCTCATGTTTTTCTTTCTGTCTCCCTTTTTCAAGAAAAAAATCATACTCATCTCCTCCCTACTCCTTTATGTTCTCGTCTTCTGCTACACGCGCGTCTATCTTGGCGTGCATTACCCATTCGACATCCTCGGCGGCTGGCTGCTAGGTATCTGCCTCTGCATGCCTATAACCTTCTATTTCCGCCAACATCCTATTACAGAAACCAATCATTTATTATAAACCTTTTAATTCATCAATTATGTTCAGTAAAAAAATCGAAAAAGCCATCAACGATCAAATCAACGCCGAAATGTGGTCGGCATACCTCTACCTCTCCATGGCAGCCCAATGCCACGACCTCGGCTATGGCGGCATGGCAAACTGGTTTGAAATCCAGTTCAAAGAGGAGCAGGATCATGCTCAGATTTTCTACAACTATATCATCTCCCGCGGAGGTCGCGTGACTCTTAAGCCTATCGACAAAGTGCAAACCAAGTGGAAAGATGCTCTTGCCATGTTTGAAAACACACTGGAGCACGAAAAGGTGGTCACTTCGCTCATCAACAATCTGTTTGCACTGGCCACTACAGAGAAAGATTACGCCACGCAAAGCATGTTGAAATGGTTCATCGACGAGCAAGTGGAAGAAGAAGAGAACGCCCGCGCGCTCATCGACAGCCTGAAGATGATCAACGGCAATGGCTACGGCCTCTACATGCTTGACAAAGAGCTGGCTGCCCGCACCTATACGCAGGCCTCTCCGTTGGCAAGCGGTGAGTAGTCGTTGCAGCTTTTTTCAAAAAAAACAAGCCCCTCCATCGAGGGGCTTTTCTGTTCCCTGCACCCTGTTCACTATACCCTACTTTTTTGTATTTTTGCGGCACATAAAAAAAAGAGACAATGAAAAAAATCCTCACCCTCATTCTCGTGACTGCCATGACCGTCGGCGTGATGACGGCCCAAAATGAAACCATCGACCTGAACGGCGTGTTCCAGGGCAAATACATGTTCGAGCGCATCAACGGCCTCAGCTGGCAACCCGGCACCGACAACTACGCCTACATCAACGATGACGGCGACATTATGCTTGTCAACGCCAAAAACGGCAAAGAGAGCGTGTTCCGCTCAAGTAAAAACCTTGGCGAAAACGGTTTTAAGAACCTGCGCAGCTTCGGTTGGATAGATGCCAACACCATCTATAGCCCAAGAGCTCATTCCACGCTGACCTACAACGGGAAAACTGTTACCGTCCATAAATTTGAGAATGTCAACTGGGATGATGTAATCGATCAATCCATCAAGAACAAGGTTTTCGTTATCAAGAATGATGATGGTGTCTTCGTACAGACTGCCCTCAATGATTACCAACCCATCCTGTTGTGTCCCGACACGGGCAAGAACATCGTGTTCGGCGAGTCGGTGCACCGTAGCGAGTGGGGTATCAACGAAGGTCAATATATCTCACCCAAAGGCAATTACATTGCTTTCTACCGCATGGATGAAAGCATGGTGGAGGATTATCCGCTGGTAAATACCACCACACCCATTGCCACCGTGGAGAACATAAAGTACCCCATGGCAGGCCGCACCTCCCACCAAGTTAAGGTCGGCATCTTCGATGTGGCCAAATCCGCACAAGCCGGCATGGCCATCTACCACTACATCAACACTGACCTCAGCGACGGCGAGTTCCTCACCAATGTAACCTTCTCTCCCGATGAGCAATATCTCTACATCTCGCACCTCAACCGCGAGCAGAACCACTCCAAACTCATCCGATATGACCTGCAGTCCGGCAATAAAGTGAAAGTGCTCATTGAGGAAATGGATTCCCGTTATGTGGAACCCTCCGACCGCATGATCTTCTTGAAAAACAATAACTTCCTCTGGATCAGCGAAACCGACGGCTGGCGTCATCTCTATCTGTACGACTTCAACGGCAACCTCATCCGCAAGGTGGTGGATGGCCGCTTTGACATTGTGGATGTGGAGGGCTTGGATACCAAAGAGGAATATGTCTATTTCACCATGGCTCCCACGGAGAAGCCTATCAACCAATATGTTTGCAAAGCCGCTCTGAAAGACGGCAAAATCACGCGCATTGCCGCTACCGACGGCACGCACACGCCCATCTTCAATGAATCCAAAACCTATTTTGTGGATTATTTCACCAATGTAACCACCCCGCGCGTCATCAGCGTGGTGAACAACCAGGGTAAGACGATGAAGGAACTTAAAAACTGCAAAAATCCGTACGCCGACTGCGCGCTGGGTACTACCAAAATGTTCCCCATTCTCAACAAGGATGGCGACTCGCTCTGGTGCCGCCTCATCACCCCGCCCAACATGGATCCTACGAAGAAATATCCGTGTCTGATTTATGTGTATGGCGGTCCGCATTCTCAATTGGTCACCAACAGTTTCATGTCTGGCGGCGTGTTTTTGGAATTCATGGCTGAGCAAGGCTATGTGGTGTTCACGCTGGATAACCGTGGCACGCAAAACCGTGGCGCTGACTTTGAAAAGTGCATCCACCGCAACTTGGGTGTCAAGGAGGTGGAAGACCAGATGTGCGGCGTGGAGTATTTGAAAACGCTGCCCTACGTGGATGCTGAGCGTATTGGTCTGGACGGCTGGAGCTACGGTGGTTTCATGACGCTGTCATTGATTACTGAACACCCGGAGGCCTTCAAGGCGGCCAGCTGCGGCGGTCCGGTGGTCAACTGGGCCTGGTACGAGGTGATGTACGGCGAGCGCTACATGGACACGCCGCAGGAGAACCCCGACGGTTACGAGCACGCCAACATCATCCCCAAGATCAAGAATGTGAAATGCCCGCTGCTCGTGATGCACGGTTGCCAAGACCACACCGTGGTTTGGCAGCACACCCTGGAGCTGATGCGCCAGGCCGTGACCGACGGCATTGAAATCGAATACTTCCCCTACACCGCCCACGATCATAACGTGATGGGCGTGGAGCGTGTGCATCTCTGGAACAAACTGCTCCGCTTCCACAACCAGAATCTGAAAGGCGAGTTGTAATGAAACGGCTCTTCATCGCCACACGGGTCGAGTTAAGCGACGAGCTCAAAGCATGGCGCACACAGTTCAAGTACGAAATGCGCCACGACGACATCGTATGGGTAAAAGATGATGTGAGCCACCTCACATTGCGATTCTTGGGCGCCACCCCTGACAGCCACATTCCTGAAATCAAGGACGCGCTGAAAGAGACTTGTGCTAATCGTTCACCCTTTTATCTGGAACTGAACAAGTTGGGTGTATTCGGCAGCCATTATCACCCTGAGGTGCTGTGGTTGGGTTTTGAGGAGTTTTTCTTCTTCAAGCAGGCCTTCATCCAATTGGAATCGTTGCTAACAGAGAAAGGCTTTGAACCAGCACAAGGCAATTTTGTGCCGCATATCACTTTAGGAAGAGTGAAATCGGTAGTAGATAAGAAAAAATTCTGGGAGCGGTTTGAAAAATTTCAATTAAAACAAACCCAGATGATACCCATCACGGAATTTATATTGTTCCAAAGTTTCCTGCACAAGGAAGGTCCGGAATACAAGGCATTGGCCAGGTTTACATTGAAATAACACATCGTAGAGATGTGCCATGGCGCGTCTCTACCCAATATAAAACACACCATTATGGATTTATCAAAAATCGCCTCCGCAGTCAAGAATATTGCCGGCAACAAGGACGTCAAAGAAGCCATCACGAAAATCACCAAAGATGAGGACGTGAAGGGCGCCATCAATCAGTTGAAGAAGGACAAGGACCTCAAGGGTGCGGTCCAGACCATCTCCAAAGACAAAGATGTGAAAGAGGCCGTTAGCAAGATTACCAAGGCCGTAAAAGAGCAAAATAAGAAAAACTAATTCGTCTTGAACTTATAGCTCACCTCAGCCAAATCGGCGTTGGCTTTGACGATTTTCTGCTTGAGGTTCTGCTTGTGCAGGATTACTTTTTCGCGCAGGGCGGGGTCGCCGGCAGCGAGAATCTGCATGGCCAGGATAGCGGCGTTCTGCGCGCCGTTGATAGCCACGGTAGCCACAGGTATGCCCGGCGGCATTTGCAACATAGCCAAAGCTGCGTCCATGCCTTCCAATGAGGACTTGATAGGCACGCCTATCACGGGTAGCGGGGTCATGGCGGCAATCACGCCCGGCAGATGCGCGGCCATGCCGGCAGCGGCAATGATCACCTCCACGCCACGCGTGTGCGCGTTCTTGGCATATTCAGCCACCTCGTCCGGCGTGCGGTGCGCTGACAACGCTAACACTTCGAAAGGTATTTCATTGCTATCTAAAAACTTGCAAGCCGCCTCCATGACCGGCAGGTCGGAGGTGCTTCCCATGATAATGCTTACTCGTGCTTTCATATTTCGACTCAATTTTTAAAGCGCAAAAATAAGAAAAAAAGGAATTAAAAACAAAAGTATAATCACGCATAATGATACCGTTCGCGATATTTGCGTAGCATCAGAAACGACAGTCCAAGCGCCAGCATCTCTGCGCAGAGAATGGCGAACCAGATGCCGTCAACACCGAACAGGGCGGGCAGGATGAACACTGCCGAGGTCTCAAATACCAACGCGTTCATCGTGGCAATGAAAGCCGAAACCTTGCCATTGTTCAGAGCGGTAAAAAACGATGAGGCGTAGAAGTTGAAGCCCACTATAAGATAGGAGAGCCCATAGATACGGAAGGCTTTGCAAGTCAGTGCGTAGAGTTCCGGATCATAGCCCACAAAGAGTTTGGTGAGCGGTGCCACGGTCAGCTGCAGCAACACCGTGAGTGCCATCCCCATCACGGCAATCAAATTAAGACTTCGACGGAACACATTGCGCAGCTCGGCGTGATTCTGTGCTCCATAGTTGTAACTTATGATAGGTGCCGTTCCGTTGGCGTAACCGAAAAAGACCGCAAAGAAGATGAATTGCACATACATAATGACCCCGTATGCCGCCACCCCGTCTTCTCCGATATACTTCATCAACTGATAGTTGTAGCACATCGAGAGAATGCTGCCTGAAATGCTGGCGAAAAACTCACTCATACCGTTGGCAACCGACTGCAACAACGCTTTCTCATCCCAAACCGGACGGATAAAGTGCAACGGTGTTTTGTTAGGGAGAACGAAGAAGAGCAATGGAGCCGCACCGCCCACCGCCGAAGCAATGAAGGTGGCCCATCCTGCGCCACTCAACCCCATGCCGCAAACCACGATAAGCAGATAGTCGAGCAGAATATTGAGCACACCTGCAATCACAGTGAACACCAATCCCAACTGGGGTCGTTCGGCAGTCACCAGAAACTCCTGGAATAAGCCCCCCAGAATGAAGAACGGAAGAGCCAGCAACATGATACGACCGTAAAGCAGACAATCCTCCATCATAGTTGCATCGGCACCAAGAAACAGGGCGATGCGCTCCAAAAACACGATGCCCAAGGACCCGAATATCACACCGGATGCGAAACAAGCCACAATGAGCATGGAGAAGATGCGATTGGCCTTGGGATGGTCGCCTTCGCCGAGTGTCTTGGCCACCAAAGCACTTCCACCTGTGCCCAACATTGACCCCACCACGCCGATCAGAAACAGAAACGGCATCATCAGGTTGACGGCCGCAAAAGGTGTCTTGCCCACGAAGTTGGAAACGAAAATGCCATCCACCACGCTGTAAATCGAGGTGAAGATCATCGTAGCGATAGTCGGCAAGGTAAACCGCAACAGTTTGCGGTAGCCGAAATGGTCAGACAGTTGGATGGGTTGGTTTGTTTTCATTGTTTCTCCTCCTTTCTTTCAATGGATTTGAACCGTTCCTGTAATTTCTGGAACACCGTAAACAGCGCCGGCACGGTAACCAATAACCCTAAAGTGCCGAACAGCATACCGCCCACTACGCAGACACCGATGGTGCGACTGCCATTGGCACCTGCACCGGTGGCGAACATCAGGGGCAACATGCCGAAGATCATCGTCAGAGAGGTCATCAGGATGGGACGCAGACGCTCCCTTGCGCTCTGCAGGGCGGCATCGCGAATGGACAGCCCCTTTAACCGACCCTGCGAGGCGTATTCCGTAATCAGAATGGCGGTCTTCGCCAACAGGCCGACCAACATGATAAGGCCAATCTGCATATAAATGTTGTTTTCCACGCCAAAAAGCTTGGCGAACAGCAGACTGCCCGCCAAGCCGAAGGGCACCGACAGCATCACCGCCAGCGGAATGAAGAGGCTTTCGTACAAAGCCACCATCACCAGATAGACAAACAACGCGCTGATGATGAAGATGGTGACCACACGGCCTGAGGTGCGGCTCTCCTCGCGGGTGATGCCGCTGAACTCCACACTGTAGCCCACCGGCAACTCCTTCGCAGCCACCTCCTGAATGGCCTTGATAGCGCTGCCTGTGCTGCCGCCTTGCGCCACATTACCCGACACATCGATGCAACTGAACATATTATGGCTGCTCAAGGTCTGTGGCATATATTCCTTGGTGAGTGTCACAAACTGGCTGATGGGTAGCATCGCGCCAGATTCTGAGCGGACAAAGAGCTGGTCAAGAGATTCGGGACGGATGCGGTCAGAGGGTCGCAACTGCGTGGTAACCTGATACACCTTGCCGTACTTGTTGAAGTTGGAGATATAGTCCCCACCAAGGTAGGCGCCCAGCTCGTTGAGCACTGTGGAGGGCGACACGCCCGCCTTCTTGCAGCGCGACACATCCACATCCACACGGTATTGCGGATAGTTGACATCGTAGCTGGAATAGATGTCGCCAATTTCCGGACGCTCTTGCAGTTTCTCCACAAAGCGGTCAGTAATTTCTTTCAAAGTTCTGACATCCATACCGTTGCGGTCTTGCACCGAGAACTCGAAGCCACCACCTCCTCCATAACCCTCTATCATGCCCGGCTCCATTGCGAAGGATTCTGCCTCGCGCTCCTGCGCCAATATCTCGTTAATCTGCTCCATCACGCCTGTCGAAGAGTTATCGTAACCCTTACGTTGTTTCCACGGTTTGAGCTGCACAAAAATCTCCGCGCCGTTGCTGCCCGCCCCGACACCCACTACGCCGCCAACTGACTCCACAGCAGGTAGTTCCTGAATCTGGTCGCTGACGCGGTTCATCACCTTTCGGGTCTTCTCCATCGTGTAGCCCGACGGCGTGTTGATTTCCACAAAAAGGGTGCCCAAATCTTCCGAGGGTACGAAGCCCGTGGGGACAATCTTGAAAAGCACCACCATCAGTGCAATGGCGACAGCCACACTGGCAGCCACCACCCATTTGCGACGGAGGAGCCAATGGACCATGTCGGCGTAATGTTTCTGAAGGGTGGAGAAGGTGGAGGTATAAACGGTAAGGATTCGCGATTGTAGAGACGGGGCGCGCCCCGTCTCTACGGGTGTTGGTTTCAAAATCAACGCGCACAACGCCGGTGCCAATGTCAAGGCATT
>Ga0310696_10001899_pt1 | contig 28940 bp, 39 predicted proteins | sample AusTroGonzalo_MG_4_FD_203885 | JGI IMG/M metagenome (GOLD analysis project Ga0310696, IMG submission 203885) | Bovine rumen microbial communities from tropical cattle in Woodstock, Queensland, Australia - Gonzalo_02 (v2) (version 2) | ecosystem: Host-associated > Mammals > Digestive system >... | reverse complement strand
GAGGTCACTGCTGCAGACGCCGCCGCGAAGGGCAAAGCGAGTGCCGCTGTTGTTGAACCACAGACCGTCGCAGAAATAGGTTGATGAAGATCCGCTCGCATTCTCCGGAAGCATCCCCTCCGGCGTAAAGCGCATCTTGTCCGTGTAGCCCCCGTTAGTACCTGCAGGCGTCACTCCCTTGGCTATATAGCCGGATCCGGTGGTGTTGTATCCGGTGGTCGTGGATCCGTCCTGCTGCCCATAGGTCAGCTTGACCTTCTGGCTGCCGTCTACCATGATGTGGCCCTGGTAGCGCCTCCACTGGTTGCCCCACCAGTTCTCCATTCCGAAAACCTTTACCCCGTGGGTGGCGTCATCGTCACCCCAGAAAAGACCCTTGTCGTTCATGGTTCCGGTTCCGAGCATGCTCGATGCAGCGGAGCTCTGGCCATATCTTCCGTTTCCAAAGGTCGCCTGGGTATTGGTGGATCTGCCGATGAGAATCAGCAGCGCGTTGATCAGCTGGATGTCCGCAAGAACCTCGGTTTCCCAGAGCACGTCGGCTCCGATGTTGTTCGCATGGGCCGCGTCGATTTCCTGCGATGCGGTCTTGCTCTGACACAGGTCCGAGTATGCCTTGCCGGAAATGGATCTGAGCTTGCTGCTGACGATGGATCCGTTGTAGATCGGAGTGTAGAAGTGTTCGACAAGGACCCCTCTGGAGTTTATGAAGCTCCAGGCGTGGAAATCGTCATCAGCCTGATGGTCAGCGATGTACACGGATCCGCTCTTCGGATCTGCGTCCGGAACAATCTTGATCCAAATCTTCTTGCCGTTCTGCCCCCATTCCATCATGGCATTGCCGGCGTAGGCGTCATTGGCCACGTCCGAGGCTGTGCCGTCTTCTTTCTTGGTGTAATCATCTGGATCCAGATAATAGTCCACTTCGCCGTTGTATTTGACCATGCAGGGTCTCGGCATGAAGAACGCATCACGCCAGGAACCATAATCAAACACATCATTGGCATAGTCCATCTTTGCCGGAGTCATGCCCGCTGCATCTTTCAGATATGTCACGCAGGTGGCCGGATTACTGTCTCCGCCGTTGATATGAAAACCATAGATGGTTCCTACGGATCCTCCTATGGCCTTTGCAACAGCTTCGACACCAGCCGCAATTCTCTTCGCCGTCTCATCCAAGACCGGTGGTTTTTCTACAAAAACATCATTCATAACCTTCCTCCTTAAGATTGCTTGAATCTGATGTAAAACATTCCATTCTTAATCGACAGTCCCAGGTTCCCCATTGATGGCGCCTCTGCCCATGAAGTACCGTTCCAGACAAAATACCCCTGTTCGCTTTCAACCCAGTACTCGTCGCCGACGGAAGGGCTTGACGGAAGACTGGCCATGTCGGCCACAGAACCCTTGAATACCCTGTCTCCGGATAACGTCTCCACCTGCTGCTGCAGATCCTCGATCTGAGCCTCTGCCGTCTGCAGGCGCTCATTGATCTCCTGGACTGTTGCGACCGTGGCATAAAGTCCCAGGACAGCTGACATGTCAGTCCAGTCTCCGGATGCGTTGTAACCATAGAGATGGTTCACGTAATATGTCACCCCGTCGTCCACAAAGGTCTCTGCCGCCAGAATGACATCATCGACCTGCGGAGAAACCGGAAGAGCCGTCACAGGCCCCACAAATCTCCAGAATTGCCCGAACCCCTGCCGGATATAGTTTCCGAGCTCAAGGGCCGTGACGTACTTCATCTGTGGAAGACCGGCGTCATTGACGCTGTTTCCCGTCTGGATGATAAAAATGTAATTGCTCTGAATCTCCCCGGTGAAATGAGGGGAGTTTGCCGCTGGCTTAGGCATTTCTTACCTCCCGATCAGGGCTCTTATGCCCCAAGAAATCAATAATCCTACACCCAATCCGAGGCCGTCCGCCACAAGGTCGAGCGCCGAATCCTTCCAGTCCCATGAATCCCCCTTGGCCAGCTTGTCGCCGACCTCCTTGCCTATGGAAGCACCTACACACAGTCCGACAGCAAGCGGAAGCGAAAACACCCCGGCCAGCGCGAGACCGAGATTGACAAGAAAATGCAGGACTTTGTCTTTGGATATCTTCATGCCGTCCTCCTTATTCCAGATGATTCAAGGCTTCCTCTCCGTACTGTGCCGCGATCAGGATCTTCAGATTGTTGATCTGAAGCTCCCACGGGTCGAGCTTCTTCCGCTCCAGTGCGAGCCGCTGTAACTCGGATCTGTAATAGGCTTCCTTCTCAGGATCGCTGTCATATCCCTGTTCATACTCATAGATGCGCCTGGCATAGTAGTCTGTGCTCTGAAGTACCTCTACAAGCGCGTCATACTGCTTCTGGAGATCTATTACATCCAGGACATCCTGCGGTTTCTCATATCTATCGAATGAGCATCCTTCAGGAATATCACCGTAGGTCTCCATATACTGAGCCTCTGCCCACCACCAATCTGCGTCACAGTAGAAAGGTTTTCCTTCAATGCCGTCCTTCTTCCGGTAGTCCGGGACAATCGTCCATTCTGACGTTCCGTCGAACACCGGAATCTCGAACTCGCCGTACTCCGGAGGGGCGTAGAAAGTGCAGTTTTCCGGAAGCAGATACTCTCCCTCCCGCCTGATGTTGGGATATGCCTGCTGGATACCGAGATATTCCCTTGTAATCGGATCAAATCTATATGCGTCTCTTGTCTGCATGTGCTCTCCTTTCTCACCAGGTTGAAATCATATAGCAGCCGGCCTGCAGTATTACGGAAGATGCCGTCGGAAGCTTAAAGTATCCCTCTTCCCAGTATTCATCGAGACCCTCTGCTGGAGTTATTCCCTGACAGGCCCTGATACATCTGTATCCCCATCTGGTCTCGCCTCCATATGTCACGCAGGCACCGACGGAATAGCTGGTTGATGAAGAGTATGCAGGCGTACAGGAGAGACCGATTTCATAGAAAAGATCTATGTAGTCCTCCTTCGGTAATGCGGATCCGTCGCAAGGAAGGAAGTGATACAGATACTCTGAGGCCTGCCTGTCAACACGTTGGTCGATGAGCACAATGGCTCCAGGAGGAACGACATCTCTACTCTTGACTTTACCTACGCTCAGGTCTCCCAGATGGCTTTCGGCCTCATTGGCATAGATATATCCGCCACGGAACGCACCTGCCCATACTTCCTTGTAACGCTGGCCGCTAGCACCGATTGAATCTCCATTCGGAGTCTTCGGCAGCATGTCGTGGCTGTAGAAACCGCCCTCGCTGACTATTGCCGACAAGGAAACGGAAGTCAGACTACCAGTGAGGGATGCCTGCAGGGACTTGACACTGGAACAGATGGCATAATCTGTCGCATCTGGGAAGGCGAACCTCCCGAGGCGGTTGACATTTCCGTATTCGACAGAGAATCCGTCGCCGCTTATCTCGAGAATTGGTGTCCCGTCAGTCCAGATCTGATAATACACCCGTATGGGTGAAAGCAGCGTGCCTGTATACGTGACACCATCGAGAACGACAGTTCCTGTGAAGTATCCCGAGAAAGCCGTCTCTCCGAACGCTGCACTCGCTTTGATTGCTGTTTTTGCCAGTCCATATGCATAGACCGTCTGCTGTCTTACGGTTCCTGTCTTAACTGCTGGCGCCAAGCTGGCCGTAATTATCTTGCTTGTTGCAGCAGGGAATGTGGAAAGAGAGTCATTGTCTACCTGACCCTCAAGTACGGACAGTCCTGCAATGTGGACATCTCCGAGATATCCTGATTTGCAACGTAAGGTACCTGCATCTTCAAGCCGGAATCCGTCGCTGTCCAGATAACCGTTTTCCTGGACATTGGTCTCATCTATGCCGGAGCTCTGGATCACTCCGCCGTTCTGCAGGGTGATTTCCTTTGCGCCGATATAGTCGGCCGTTACGATGCCGACAATGAGATAATTGAAGTATGCGAAATCCGTTGCAGTGACGGATCCGGCTTCGACCATGTCCAATACATCTTTCTGTGCCTTGGCACAGATCTGGCTTTTTCTTCTTTTTGAGACATCGGAGTAGCTGATTGCGCTCAGGAGCACAAAATCTCCTGCGGATTCCGAATATGTGTAGATTGCCAGGTTTGCGGAGCTATTGACGAAGGAATAGCCCTCCATGACTCCGCCGTTGTTCTGCACGAACCATGCCAGGGCTTCGCTTTTTGATGCGAACACCCCGGCATATACATCATATTCCGTCTGGTCATCCGCAGTCATTGAGCACGTTGCGGTATCGTTATATCTTCCGGTCACGGTGATGTCGATCTGTGAAAGTTCGCATTTATAAGGTATGGAGACAGTGACCACTCGGCCGACCCATGAGACGGATACGCCCGTGACGGGTCCGTCTGGGCTTGATACCGCAGCTGCAGAGATCGGGCTGGCCTCGAAGATCGGAGCATATCCAGAAAACTCCAGAATGGCTGTATATGACACACTGCCGGGCCTCGCCTTGTTTACTATGTAATTGCCGCTTGTAGGCGTCAGCTCGAACTTGCATGCGCTGACCAGACTTTCCGTGAGCTCTTTGCAGTATACCGGCTCGGAATAGGTAACGGTTCCATCTGGAGTCTCCATCTTTACACGCTGCCAGACGTACAATCCGCGATGCCATCCTTCGACGGCCTCGTCCCAGATGCTGTTGAAGAACCCTGCTGATGCAGCTTCTCCCGTCGCTGTGTCGATGAATCCATAAACACCGTCATCATCGTAGCCGTATTCACCTTCAAACAATACGGTATCCGGAGACGTGGACAAAGCATATTCAATGGTGGTTGTGACAGATGAAATGACATCATTCGGTGAAACAATGCAGGCCGGTTCACTATATGTGATGGTTCCGTCTGCATAGGTCTGCTTGCGCCTGCGCCAGAGGTATCCGGTGGTATACTGAATGAGAACATCCAGCCATTCTCCGCCGGAAAGCTCTGTGTAGCTTTCCGAGATATAGAATTGATCGGAAACGGAAACTATTCCGTTCCCTGTGTTCTTCGAGATTGCGGCTTCGGCGCTGTTGACCAGATCCCCATTGTAGGAAACCTTGAACGTAAAGACATTCTCTCCGGCGTCAAGATCACCAGCTGGAACCGTAACGGTCCTCATGCCTGTCCATGCAGGCTTATCCGTTCCGTTGAGCTGCCATGTGAGAGAGAAGCCGGTTGATCCTTCACTGTCCAGCACATCCAGGATGCTTCCCTCTGCCTTGACGGTGACGCTCTCCGTCTCCACGACGCTGGCCTTATCTGCTGTCAGATACAGACTGTTGCTGAGCTCGATGACGTCTCTCATCCGCAGGTCCTGGGTCGTTACGCTCATTCCCAGATAGTCTGCGCTCTCAGCTTTTACGGTATAAACCCCGTTGGCGTCCCTGCTGCAGCTTAGGATCCTTACCGGAACATCTATGCCGATAACGGTGTCCGTCAGACGCACGAATGAGCCTGCAGCATAATGCGTCAGGCTCTGGAAAGAGTAAGTCAGTGGGGCAACCTTGGCCCGCTTATATTCACGCTCAGCGAAAGCCTTGGCCATATCCGTGTTCTGGCAGAAGACCAGTGTGAACTCGTCTGGTTTTTCACCGGAAATCTGCTCCTCATAGTCTCCCGGCAGAGCATAGACGATATCTCCATAGACAGTGATGTTCGGCATCTGACCGCCGGTAACATTGCCCCAGAGATAATTAACGGTCTTGTCCCATGAAAATTCCACTGCGATGCTGCGTGCCTGAGCTGTGAGCGACAGGATTGTGCAATATGGATCATATGGAACATTCAGGTTGCTGGCATAGAGAATATGCTCTTCCTTCAGCTCTGCTGGTTTCCTATTCCACCTGGAGAGGTCGTAGGGCACTGTGCGCGTCACATGGCCACTTGATGTGCTGTATGACCACGGCAACGCATAACGCCACCACTGGAGATCTGAAATGTCTTCCATCCAGTTGGCGATTGGAATCTTTCGGCAGATTCCAGCCACACCGTATTTGACCCGAATCCCGTCTGTCCAGTTGTCGTCACGCTGTACCTTCAGTTGGTTCTTGATGGATGCAACGGAGAGTCCGGACGAGCTGCTCAGGGATGTTCTGAAGATGCTGCATGTTCCGGGAGTAAATTTGTAGTCATAGCCGAATTCAAACAAGATGGCGGACAAAAGATCTGCGATGTTTCCGTACTTGTCCGCATCCAGAATCGGAAATGCCAGCGTGATGTTCTCCATCTCCGCTGGATAACTGAGATCCGGATCCAAATCTGCGAGACTGTATATGTGAGAAACGACCCATCCCAGGGTCTTGTCTGTAAAATTCTCGCTCTCGAAGCTCTTGATTTTCAGGATCTCTGTATAATCCATTATCTCGAAGCTGAAATTGTCTTCCGTTGCATTTTTGGCGCTCACGGTCTGGTATGGCCTGACCACACCCTCAAAAAGCACCGTATCCGTGTTGCCGGACCTTTCGCAGAGTGCTGCGTCTACGAAGAGTGCCGTCTCCTGCAGGAAGAGGGCTGAGGCTTCTGCGCTGCGGATCCTCAGCCGGCATGACTGTGTTGCATGACGGCCTTTGGCTCCGACCTGATCTCCAAGGTCGAAGCCATCTCTGAGCACTGAGTATGTCTTGTCTCCGGATGTAAAGTGCAGCTTGACTACATAGCTCATGCTGACTCCTTATGCATACTGCCAATTCGGCAGATATCCGGTGCGCTGGGCTCGCTCGATTGCATGGAAAATAGCCTCCTCGTCGGCGTTGCCCTGAATGGTGATGTTGATGACCACTCCACCGGATCCCTCCAGGAATTGTCTCCCGCGGCCTCCGGAGAGCGGAATTATGGCTTCCGGGCCAGCTTCACCTGCGATGATTGGTGTTGCTTCGGTGACGATTCCTCCCTTGGCCATCGGCGTATACTGCTGTGCGGAAATAGTAGCCACCTGCACAGCTGTCGTGGCCGCCACGATTCCGGCCATGACATAGCCGGGTATTCCCTCGGTCAGGCATTCAGTGACGGCCAGCGCACCGTTAATCAGCGCGGTTGCGATACTGTTGGCCTTCTCGGCCTCGAAGCTCTTCTGCCGCAGTGTGTTGATTGTGGCAAGACGATCTTTCTCCTCTTCCTCGGACATGTCGCCGGTTTTCTTGTCGCGTTCGAGAGCTTTCTCCAGCTCATCGGCCTGCGAATCCCAGAGCTGCGTCTGAAAATCCACGACGGCAGTTGTAAGGCTTTGGAATTTATTGATTGCCGGAGTCCAGGTTCCAAGAAAACCCTTTACATTATCCTGCCAGGTCTTCTCGGCATCTTCTGACTCATTGCGCAGTTCTTTCCATTTCTTGATCAGCTCGTCCAGGATTTTTATTTCTTCCTCTCCGGCTTCTCCTGACGCTTTCCATGCCTCGGCTTCTGCAATTTTCGCATCGAGCATGGCTCTCTGTGCGGTTGCGGAAAGCGATGCATTCTGCTGAATGAATTCATTGAGCCCGCTTACCGCAGGAGTGAGCTCGGTAAGACCTTCGTACTGCTCCTGCAGGCTGTCTCTGACATCGGTGAGGAATGCAAGTGTCGCCGGATCTGTCGTGTCGGCAATCTGTTTGTCCAGCATGGACAGCTGCTGCTTCAGCTGATCCACCGCCGTGTTGTATTCAGCCAGGTAATCTGTCGGAGACCATCCGTTCTCTTCTGGCTCAGCCGGCTCCTCGAAAAGCTTGTCCTTCTTGGCCTGGGTTGTGTCTATAATCTCTCCCAGCTCAAAGTAGATATCCTTTACGTCTTGATATGTAGAGCCCTCGGCCAAGCCAAGGTCTTTTGCTACTTGTGCCGCGGTAGAATAGTCCTGCCCCTCATTGAAGAACATCTTTCCGTCGCTGAAGTGAAAATACTTCTCGATGGCGGCCATATATCCGGCAGCCTCGTCAATCGTTGCCTGATATTGCGCAGCCTGGTATCTTCTGGAAGCATTACCCTGGGCCTTGATGAATGATTCAACAGCACTGGAGACCGAAGCCTCATCTTCGCCGAAATCGTAGCTCCATGTGGTGCTTGGCACTGTCAGTCCGGTTCTCGCACCGGAAATGCCGTCATACCCTCTGCTGCGGAGCTCTGAATCTATTGCAGACATAACTGTTGCCGCATGGACATTGCTGAAGGTTCCGATCCCTTTCTGCCATCCGAACAAGTTCATTATCTTGTATGCAAATCCGCTCGGATCATTGTTGTTCTGTGCATCATAAGTAGCAGAATCAATCGCCTGGAGCAATTCCGTCACTGAATAACCGGACAGGTCTGTGTGCATATCCCCCTGGATGGCAGTTCTGATTTCCGCAACGGTGGAATCAGAGTGTTGCTCAATCCAGTTGGAAATCTTCAGCAGTTTGCCGTACAGGGTCTCAAGTGCAGGGGAGATGGTATCCAGAAGACCTTTGCCCAGTCCCTGTTTGATATCTCCCCATACATTCTTTATCTTGTCGAGCGTGCCGGTGGGCGTATCCGCCACAGCCTTGGCAACTCCTTTATATTTTGCTTCGATTTTTTCCAGGACAACAGCCTGGGCGCCATAGAGATCATTGGCATCCTGAAGGGCCTTGACCTGCTTGATTTCTTCATCTGTAAAAGCTATTCCCTGCCTTCTGAGGCGGGAAAGGCCCTGCTCGGGATCTTGCAGGGCATAAGCCATTGTTGAGGCTGCAGAGGGTAGATCTATTCCCATCGCCTCGGCCAGATCTGCAGATGCTTCCAGTGCACGCTGCAGTCCGTCCTTATCCAGCGCCTGTGTGGCGATCAGGATCTTCTCTGCCGAGAGAACGGATTCATCTCCGAATCTTGTGACGCTTTGCAGTGCAGACGCATACTTCTTGAGATCACCTATGTTTGTTCCGATCTGATTGTCTGTTGCCTTGAGAACAGCCTGAAGCCTTGCTTCCGCCAGTTCCTGTTCTCTGTAGACGTCAATACATTCCGCAGCTGCAGAGACAAAGGCTTTGACTGCGACGACTGCGGCTGCGATTGCTCCGGCAGCTGCTACGGCCGAAGAGCTCATGCCCCCTATGCCGGTAGCTGCAGAAGATGAAGCGGAGCTGGTTTCCTTAGTCTCCCTGTTCAGTCTGGCGACTTCTTTTTCCAGCTCCGCTATTCTTTTCTGCGCATCGGCGGTCTGGGCCGTGAATTTCATGTTGATGCTGGATTCTGCCATACCGCCTCCTTACAGCGTCACCTTCGGGTGATATATCTGATCCACGGCCACAAGTTCCTGCATAACGTCCACATACGGTGCAGGATTCATTGCCCATGGACCATAAGGCCATCCGAGCCTCTGAAAATTCCTGAAGGCTCTCAGATCCTCGATGGCCTCTTGGTCTTTGAAATACTCCGGAATATCCCAGACATTCACCCACTGTCCGGTTTTAAGTTTTACCTCCCTGTCCGCGTCGCCGGAGGGCTCGAACTCTGCGGTGTAGCCCTCATCGACCAGTGCGAGCAGGGTGGCTATTCTTTTTTTCGCGCAAAACTTCCCCTCATATCGGCAACAATGTCCACAGCAACCGCGCGGATCAGGCTCAGTGTCCCCGTAGTTTTCAGGACTTCTTCGGCTTTGATGCCGTTCTCCCATCCTTTGATGTCGGCGCTGCGGACTTCCGTAACGAAGGTCGTAAACATCTTAGAATCCGGCCACTTATTGACCGTTGTGGTCTCTGCTTCACCCGCATCCGGAATCCGGTAGCTGACTTCCACAAGAGCCTCCGGTGAAGAATACTGACGTTTTTCTTCCCTCTTGAGTGAAATCATACCGCCTCCTTATGCAGCGGCTGCCAGAGCTCCGGAGCCCTGGAAGTTGAAGCTGATGGTGATCTTGTCGCCGTGCGATCCACCGATGGTTCCGTTGCTGATCCATGCGGTTCCGGTCAGCGTCAGCGATGCGGACACCTTGAACTTTAGCGTCACGCTTGTCGAAGCGTTTGCGCTGATCAGGTTGTCGATGATCGACTTCTGGCCGTTTGTGTCACCGTAGTCGAATGTTCCGGAGAAGGATCCTGACCAGCCCTTGGCTGTGCCGATGAATTCTTTCCACTGATCTCCGAGAGAGGAGACCTCCGCGGTCCCTGCCTCGATGCTCAGGCTGAAGTTGTCGATGTAGCCGATTTTGCTGGAACCGAGATCAACTTCGCCGTCTTTTCCTGCCAATACCATACGTGGCCTCCTTAAGATTGATATGTGACCGATTTGGTGGCCACATCGGAATTTTCATAACCGTCCAGGACGGCTATAGCCTTGAGAGTAAGGTCTTCGGTGATGTCGAACTCATCCTCATACTCCGTGCTTGATGTTGTCGGAGTATCACCGTTGCTGGTGTAGTAGATGGTCGCTCCGGAGCCCGCTTCCATGGTGATGGTGTTGCCGGTCTGTCTGATGACAGGCGCGGCCATCTTCTTTGTGAAGCCACCGGTACCCTGAAAGTTGAATGATATGGAGATCTTGTCTCCGTGCGTTCCGCCGATGGTGGCATTGGACACCTCGGCCGTGCACACAAGAACAAGGCCCATGTTTGTCTTCAGATCGAGGGATACTTCTCCGCCGTCGTCCAGAAGCTCGTCTACGATTGCTTTCTGGCCGTATGTGTCCCCATAGTCGAATGTTCCGGAAAAGGATCCGCTGAAACCCTTGGCTGTACCGATGAAGGTCTTCCACTGATCCTCGAACTCGCTGGTCTCGGCGGTTCCCTGCTCGATGTTCAGGGAAAAATTGTCGATGTAACCGATTTTCTTGCCGCTCTTCTTTATGCAACCGTCTTTTCCTGCAAGTACCATCTCAGTCCTCCAGATATACTTTCTTGTTTCCAGGGCGGTCCTCTGTCAGCTTTCCGCCGCAGTACGGACACTTGACCTGGATGGTCTCAAACCTCTTGCCGCATTTCATGCAGCGCTTGGGTCTTGCCTCATTCGGCTTCTCAGCTTTAGGCATACACATACCCTCCCACGTCCACTTCACATGTGAACCTGATGCCGGCCGTGTAGACATTGCCTGTGCAGCCGGGTCTTATCTCCGCTCCGTCCAGGACCTGCAGGCAGCTGCCTCCCAGCGTCCAGTCGGATCTTATTGCATCTTCCAGGATGTCCTGCCAGATGCGTCCCGTGGTCTCCAGTGTCGCCGGATCCCCGGATTGTATTCCCACATAGATCAGGACCTCATACTGTGCCGTATAGGCCCCGGTGACGGTTCTCCCGTCAATCATCACGATGCAGCCCGGATAATGCGTGAGACCGGAGATGACTCCGGCATATCCGTCCTGCCACAGGATGATGTCCTCTATCTCTGCTGCTGCCGCTCTAGCGGTGAAGAAGCTCTTGAGATAGGTCTGGAGGCTTGTGATGAACGTCTCCTCCCGGTTCCTCATTTCTTACCTCCGTTCAGGGCCCACTGCAGGCCCTTGTCCACGTTCCGGATCACGTCCTTCTGGACTTTGTCTCCAGCTGTGAAGGCCCGGAATGCGGGCCTCATGAATTCATGGCCAAATTGCGCATAGGCACCCTTGGCCCATCGTCCGTGGAAATTCAGGTTTCCCAGGATTCCCACGCCGGGACGGACCGAGTAGTAGATCTCGTCCGTCTTGTTCTTCCGCCGCTTCCTTGAGGGGACAAACGGCATCAGGCTGTTGAACGTCTCTCCGGTCACGCGGTTGATTGCGTTTCCGGAGATCCAATACCCGCGGACATATTCCGCGAACTCGTTGGCGTCATGGTTCAGGACGTAGTTGATCCACACCGGGAGATACTCTTCCGAGACTCCCATGGATTTGGCCAGCCTCGTCAGCTGGTCGATTGTGCTCTGATCAACGGCAACAAGCTGGTCGCTCACAGCATCAGTCCTCTCTTGAACCGGTTCAGGGCGGTTCTGACGGCTTCCGGAAGCATCTTCTGATCCAGCTGCTCCGTGCCTCCGTCAGTCGTCCTAGAGATCACGCCGACCTGTTTGGAGCTCTCCAGCTTGGCCATCTGCTGCACTGTCATGGCGATTGCCTGCTTGAAGAGCTCCGTTTCGGTAAAGCTGCAGACATAGGTGACCTTCACGTTCTCGACGCCCGGCTTCGTGCCGTCGGCGATGACAAGCTTCAGCCCCCTCGTCTCAAGACGGTAGGCGCCCGATTCGAGCGCCTGTCCGTTGACTTCTACGGATGTGATGGATGACACCGGACCGTGGGTCAGTGCAAACGCCCTGGCGCCGCCGTTGAAATACTCAGTGACGTTGCCGGTCTCGATTCCGCACTCCTGGATACACATCTCCTCAGCCGCATCGAGCAGCGCCTGGTAATATGTGTTCATCGTATCGGGGAAACTCAGCTGGCCTCTCAGCTTCAATTCTGCCAATGTCATCGTGCTCATCTATCATCCCTCCGTGTACTCGACTTCCTGCTCTGCAGCGTCGCTGTCCACATAGCCTTTCAGCTTCGCGTAAGCCTGCACTGTGACGGTCTCTGTGATTGCAACCGCCGCGCTGTACTTACTCCATGAGCCGCTTGTTCCGAGCCTGTAGTAGAGATCAGCATCTACACCCTCATCGTTTCCTTCAATGGTGAAGCTGTTCTCTCCCGGCGTTATGGTCGGTGCGGTAAGCTTGGCCACCGTGACCGCCTTCGTGGCTACGGAACCCTTGCTGGTTCCCACGAAGGAAGCCACCTTGAAGGTGGTGGTTCCTGCAGTGTTCAGAGTCACTCCGGCGCTGGGCCATTCGGAATCTGTGCTTACAGGATCCACACCTGTGGTCGTATAACGCATGGTTGCGCCGATGGCGCCCTCATTGTTAACGGCCGTGACCTTCTTGCCGCCCGTAACGTCAGTCACAGTTACGGTCGGTGCGGCACTTAAAAATCCGTCTTCAGGGCCACGAAGGCATCGAGAAGAGCGGGCTTTCCGTCAACCCTCATGTCGGCAACGATGCCAATCTGGCGAGTATCGGCATACTTCTCTGTGAGGATCTGTGCATCCACATCCTGTCTGACGCCGACATGGTAGTAGGCCAGGTTGGCTGCGAGGACAGGAATGTTGCCGTCGGTGCCCATTGCAGGCATCTGACTGCAGATCACGACGTCCATGCCCCAGATGTTCTTGAGCGGCTGGTTCTGGTCGAAGATGTACTTGCCGTCATCCTTGAACTCGTGGATGTAGTCGGCAGTTGCCTGTGCCATGATGATCACGCCGCCGTTTCTGTACTCACCGAGCTTGGCAAGGACCTTCTTGAGGTTTGCCCAGGTGAAGTTTCCGAGAGCTGTGCTGTCGGTGATGATGTGCGGAGTGTCACTCTCAGCTGCAAGGGCCGTGAGGATACCGGTGATATGGTCGTTGGCCGAACCGGTTCCGGAAAGGATCTCGCCGTCGAGCTTCTTGGCGAAAGCCTTGCCCAGGGCATTGATGACCCAGTCGATGAAATCCACAGCGGGATCGTTGGCTGCTTCCTTGCTGATCTTTGTCAGACCTGCGAGGGAATAGGCGCCCAGGTTGATCGGAGTGAGAGCCGGTGTGGTCTCGCTGACGCTTCCTGCCTCTGCGACATAATTGACGCTGGCCTCTGTGCCTTCGACAGTGAAGACATAGTTGCCGGTAAGATTGTGTCTTGTGACACGACCTGCCAGGCGGCCGTAGTCATTGAGCTTCTCGATGATGCCTGTGGCGATCTCGGTCGGAACCAGCGAGGAGTAGGTTGATCCGACGGCGATTGCCTCCTGGACCTTCTTTGCCCACTCGCGGGTCTCCTTCTTGTACTTCTGGTTCTTCTCTTCGGTCTCAGCGGGCTTCTGTCCCTTGGCCTTGAGCTCTGCGGCCTCGATGGCAGCAAGCTGCTCGCTGACCTTGCCCAGCTGCTCTGAGAGGTTGTTGTATGCCTCGACGTCCTCTGTCTTGGCGGTCTCCATGAACTTTGCGAAAGCTTCCTGGACCTTCTTCTCCAGCTGCTCCTGCATCTTCAAAAGCATTTCCTTCTTCATTGTTTCATCTCCTTTTCAAGATTTTCGAGAAGTTTTCCTTTGCCTTGGTCTTTGCCGCCTCTGCCACTGCAGGGTCCGGATCTCCCATCGGATCACCGGCCGGATTGTCCTTCGGCGCCTGATTGTTCTCGTTTTTAGGCTTTGCATATACCAGCCCTGCGGGCATGGCTACGAAATCTAGGTACCGGACTATCTCATAGTCCTCCTGGATCACTCCGTTCTCGTCCATCGAGCCGTAACCGACGGAAGAGACTCCGATGGGGAGTCCCGCCTTGTACAGTTCGCGGATGTTCTTCACGCTTGCGTTTTCTCTCTGGCTCTCCAGGAAGTGGATGTCCACGACCAGGCACTTGTTCTCAATCCGGGGATTGTCGCAGTATGCGATTGCCGGAGAGAAATCATGACCGGATCTCCAGTCTGCATCATGGCCGTCGTAGGCCATGGTCTTGATTCCTTCCTTGACGATCCTCTGGGCCAGCTCGGTTCCGTATACGCGGCCGTTCAGGTTCACCTCGTCCAGACGCCAGACCTCTGCGGTCCAGACATCGGATTCTGGATTGCCCTCGCTCTCCTGCATTGTCCTGATCACCTTGAGTGCCCCGGACTCTATCAAAAGGTTTTCTTCGTTTCTCTTTGGCATAATCACTCTCCCGGAGCTACATGGCAGCTGCACCAGGTATGGAACGGCGGATGCCTGTAGTTCTTGTCTATCTTTCGCACCCCGCCGTCTCCGTCGGGGGCATTGTCTCCCTTGTTCAGCACGTAGCCGTTGATGCTGGCTACCTTGCCGTCCATCTGCTCGCAGAACGCGCAGCAGTCGGAGCTTGTCACGATGTGGTACACGGTCACTCCCAGGGCGGCGAACATGAACAGGCTCAGGGCGTTGGAGGATCTGTTGACCTCCTCGTTGGACTCGTTGTACGGGTAGTTGGCCTTCAGGTTCTCACTCTCGGTCTCGAAGTCGTCCGGATCGTAGCCGGTCTTCTCCATGCGCTTGTAGATGAATCCCTCATGCCTGCCCATCAGTCCGTCCACATACTGGTCGATGAACTCGTCCAGCGGCTGATCCTGCACCTCCTGGTCGCTCTTGCATTGCTTTGTCACGACCGGCTTGAGCTTGTCCGCCACGGATCTGTAGATCTTCACGTAGGCTTCCCGGTGCTTGTCGCCGATGACCTTCAGCTCCTGGGAGAACTGCTGCAGCGCGGTCTCGAATCCGGTGCCGGCATCCATGTACCCCTTGAATGCGGCCAGATCATCCTTGAGCTGCCTGGAAAGCTCCTGCTCCAGACTCTTTCTGGCTGTCTTGGCTTGCTTTGTTGCCTCCTCGACGAAGAGGCGCTCCTGTTTTTTCTTGTCCTCGGCTATCGGCTTCGCGGCATCCTTCTTTTCCTGCGGAGCGTTCCACGGATTGAATTTCCCGCTTCCGTCGGTGTCTCCGGAGATGATCCTGTCCACCGGAGCCATTGCGGTCTGCATGAAGAATACGTCTCCGTCCTTGCCCAGGCTCGGCAGGTTCTCCTTGGCGCGGATCTCATTGCGGCTCATCCAGCCGTTGTTCAGTGCCGCGTTGTAGTATGTGATCTTCGCTGCGGAGTTTGCCTGAAGAAGGCCCTCGCGGTTGAATTCCACATAATCGTTTCCGGTACACAGGGCGCTGGTCAGGGCTTCTTCCCATGCCCTCAGCCTCGGATTCAGGCAGTAGGTCATAAAGAAGATGTTCTGATCCTCAAGGTTGTTGTATGCACCTTCGGTCAGACCCACAAAGAATCCCGGAACTCCGAAACGGGCAGCCACTTCTCTGGCTGTCCATTTCTGTGCCTCCACAAGCTTGGAGACGTCGGCGCTGTTGACCTGGATGGGAGTGACCTCCACGCGGTTGTCGATGACTATGTTCCTGAAACCGTTGGTGGTGTCGAATCCGGTCTTGATCTGATCCTTCTGCTCCGGAGTCAGGCTGCTCGGGACCTTGATCAGGTTTCCGATCACGCTGGCGCCGTCGAAGTACTCGCTCTGCATCTCCTTGCATTTCTTCTCGAGATCGAGATCGTCTTTGGCGAAGATTGCCGGAGACAGGACGGAAGTGAATCCGCTGGGGGATCTCCTGATGGCCAGGATGTCATCCTGGGAATATGTCTTGCCGTCGATGCGGTAGATCATGTCGCCGTTGTCGTTGAATGTGATGAAGACCGCACCCGTGGAGACCGGTATCAGATAGGACGGGACTCCGGATGGCGTGCGCACTATGATGGCATAGGCGGCGCCGTGCATCTCGAAGTTCATCCCCATCATGAAGCGGAACTCATAGCTCGTCATCCAGCGGTTAGGCTTCTCCAGGATCAGACGGGCGACAAGCGAGGCATCCTTGCGGTTGCCGTTCCTGTCTTTGGAATAGGCTGCCCACGGAAGTGTCGCATACAGGACGGATAGCTGCAGGACACAGCTCCAGAATGCGGAGTTGCCCAGCTCTCCGAGTCCGGACACTACGGTGCGTCTGCCTCTCACCAGAAACAGGCCCTTGTTTCCACCGGATTCCTTGACCCTTCGCTTGAAAATTCCCATGTTGATCTCCTCATCAGAAGAAGCTTATAAGGTTGGACACGTCGCCCACCGGCTCCGCATCATGCTTGATTGCACAATCCAAAGCCATCACCGACGTGATTACTCCGTCGATTCTGGCCTCGGTACGACGTTTGGGCTTCACCAGCTTGATGTTCCCCGTCGTGTCCTGGAAGATCTCTGCACAGCTCATCATCCAGCTGACACACTCGTTGTCCAGTGCGTAGACGTTGCCCTCCAGGTAGGCACGCTCGAACTGTTTGATGGAGGGGCTCATTGTCTTCAGTCCCTGGCTGAATTCGTAGGCTACGTCCACGAACCACGGGGGCATGATTCTGACCAGCTCCTCTATCTTCCAGCGGTCAGCTGCGATGTACTCCAGCTGGTACCGGCTGTATGCGTCCGTCAGATATTCCCTGACGTACTCATAGTCGATCGTCGCGCCGGGAGTAGCTGTAACCCAGCCCGCCTGGATCCATCTTTCAAGAGGAATCCGGCACTGTCTGGCGATCGTGTCCTTCATGTCGTCGGCTATCCAGCAATGGGTAAGCTGCACATGCTTGCCTTCTTCCATCGGAAAATCCAAAGTAATTGCAGTAAAGTCCGAGTTGCTCGACAGGTCCAGACCGCCATAACATAAGCGACCGTCGAGAGAATTGTCAAATTTGAGCCAATAATGTGAGGCACTTGTGCACTTTTCCGTCCAGATCTGCATATTCGCCCATCGCGCGAGGCTGTGGCACCACACGTTCAGGTTCTTGGTCTTGAACGTCGTCATGTCGCTGGCGGAGGATTTACTGTACTCGAATCTTGCATTAAGTAATTCCATGTCAACCGACACCCCGAGATTCGGATTCGCCTTGGCCCAGACGGCCGGATTTGTCGGGTCATCGGTCTCGTCGATGGAGTAGATAGCAAAGAAATAACGGTCCATCTCCAGCTCACCGTCCAGTACGCGGAGTCCTTTGTCGTGCTCTTCCTTGCAGACTCCGTTCAGATCTGTTCCGGCTGTGGTTATGCGCAGCGTCATGGCATTCGGATCGGAGACATTTCCGGAGATGAATGAATTGACCAGCTCATTGTCCTTGTGCTGGTGATACTCGTCGATGATGGTACCGTGCGGCAGCTTGCCGTCCTTCGGGGAGGCGGTTACTGCCTGGATCCTTCCGGATGTATCGTATATGGTCTTGTTGTATTTGCTGTTTGTGATGTTCACGCCTGCTCCGGGCGGGAGCTCATCCCTGGCGCGGTCGAAGCATTCCTGTGCCTGGTCCAGCGTGGTGGCCGCGATGTAACATGGATTTCCGTTACCCTCTCCGGTGGCGAATGCCAGGTAACAGAGGATTGCTGCGGCCCATGCGCTCTTTCCGTTCTTCCTGGCTATTTCAATATAGGCGTCGATGTAGCGCCTCTGGTTCTTCCGGTTCACCCATCCGAAGAGCACCATAGTGATCCAAATCTGCCAAGGAGACAGCTTCAGGTTCTCGCCCTTGCGGTCTCCGGAGGGGAATTTCAGATTGCACGCGAACCAGATCAGCGGTCGAGTGGCGGCCTCAAGGTCAAAGTGCCATCCGAAATCCCTCTCAAGATCATGTTCCTGTCTCTCCACCATGCGGATCTCACTGATGCCGGCATTGCGGCTTCCGGTATGGATTGATGCCTGGTACTTCTTGTACTGGGCGACAAAGAACTCATGGAGGCTATTCTGCATGGTCTGGGATATGCGGCGCTGGATCATCAGCTCAGAATGAACTCCTTCAGATCATCCTCTGATCCGTCCTCTTCGACGGGGGCTTTGACCCCTCCGCGCTCTCCGAGCTGGGCCACAAGCCTGGCATACTGATCCCGGGCGGACTGCCTTTCCTTGAATGTGAGAGCCTCGTCTCTGGTCTCCGCATAGGCGGCGGACGCCTGCTCGATGAGTCCTGTGTCCAGAGGATTGTAGAGACCGGCATCCTTCAGGCTCTGGACGAGTTTCCGGTAATGATGTTGCCCTTTGGGCGGCAGCCACTTCGGTGCGTACCCCTTGGTTACATAGTTGTCTTTTACCGACCCTTCTATAGCCGACCCGTTTTTCTGAGTCTTCTTTACTGTCTTCAATTTCTTTGGCTGCATATTTATACTGTCAGCTTTTTTCAATGCTGCACTTGGCATAAACAAACTCCTAAAAAGTACCCTGCGCAATTTTCCGACCTAACTGCACCGGTAATTTGCGCATTCGCGTTTTTTCTGGACCCACCCCCGGGTGAGCCCCCTCCCTCAGATGCCGAGCTTGGCCTTATCGGCCTCATACTTGGCCCGCATCTGCTTGTCTTCCGTCTTTCCTTTCCTGGCGTTGCATCTGTTGCACAGCGCCTGATAGTGGCTCTCGTCATAGTCGAAGGTTCCGCCGTAGGATTCCAGCATCACGTCTGCCGGCATGTCCTTATGGTCCACACAGGTGGCCGGAGCGCCGCAGATCGCACACTCCTGATGAGCCATCAGGAAGAACTTCGAGAACTTCTGCCAGCGGTAGTTATACCCGCGCTCAGCTGCGCTTGGCCGGTCGTCCTTCTTGTCTTCCTTCGGATGAAGAAGCGCATATCTGGCCATGCAGTCATCGCAATAGCCGGATCTGTTGTTGTGAAGATTCCTGCAGCCGTAGGTCTTACAGTTCTTTCTTAAGCTTCCCATGCACAATTCTCCTTGTCTTGCTGGTCTTCCTGGTCTTCTGCCAGGAGATGTAGGCCAGATGCTCTTCCTGATCCGTCACGTCCGTCCCGAAATCGAAGTACACCCCGTCGGTTATCGGAGTGTTTGTAAAGCAGCATGTGAGGATCCTGTATGGGCTCACATGAAATTGCTCAGCGGCTTTCGAGATTGCGGGGAATCTGATGTTTCTCCCGTTGGTGATGGCAATGACGGACAGGCTCTTCACTGTCCGTCCCTTGCTTCGATCATTGCATCCGCAAGATCGTAGGCGTATTCGGCTACGGCCTTTGCGCTGACGCAGTTGTTCTTGCGGCAGTGATGATATGCCGCATTGATGCTGGCCAAGGCGGTGCGGTCGCGTAGATCCTCGAGATATATTTCTACAGCTGCTTCAGGCCTGCCGCGCTTCACGGCCTCCGTTTGACTGTCTGTAATACATGGTACCGGGCGGTGGGAATTTTTGTCCGGAATCACATAAAACAGATCTTCGCTTCTCACGTCGACCCAGAAAAGATGACCCATCAGTGGTAGAAGAACCTTCACCTGGGCCTCTGTCAGATTCTCATGAATTCTGTCCGCTGAGCCTCCAGGGACACCGAAGCGGGAAAAATCGACGTCGCCCCAGCCTGTACCAGGATCTGCTCCCGAATAAACATTAACATTCTCGAGAATGAATGGGGCCAGATTGTATCCGTGAGGATGCTCCCTGTAGAATTTAGACTGTTCAATCATTATCAGATTCATTCAAAACCTCCTACGCCCAGATGACCTCGCCGTCCCTAATGGTGTACCGGCTGTCACATGGCAGTCCCAGGTTGCCGATCATCGGGGAAAGAGAAGGCCTGCCGGCTTTCTCTGTGTACTTCCATCCGAGCGGTCCTATGGACAATACGATCCTCTCTCCGCATCCGCAGCAGCACAGATGCCCTGCCACAGGCGGATCCTCTGCCACATACAGGTTTCCCTGCTCGAAGACTTCAGGCAGTCTGCGTACATGTACCGCGTCAATTATCCTGTCCATCTGGTTCCTCCCATGTCCTGACGATCCGGAACTTCTGCGCCACCTTCCGGTCGTAATACTCATACTTGCCCACCGGCTTTCCCTTCATCGCCGGAGTGTCCGGCCTGATTGTTGTGAACGGGATGCCCAGCTCTCCCAGGAAGACCAGCAGGATGTACTTGCCGGGCTTCAGCTCGTATCTGGATCCGTCCGTTGCCACTGTGTCATACTCCAGGAGCTCCGGACTCACCCCGTCGGGAATGCTTACCCTCTGGACGGCCAAAAGCTCCGCGGACCTCTGACCGTGGAGCTTGATGTACTCTTTCGAGAATTTGATTGTGTTGAATGCACTCATAGGCATAACCCCCTCGGGAATTCCCTGATCATGTTCTTCTCTCCGACTATCGGGATCAGGGAGTCTTTCATCATCACCGAGGCCCGCATCATCCTGCACTTGGCCACGATGTTGTCTATCCATCCCTTCTCCGGTACGACCTTGCCCTTGCGGCTTCCGGTCTCCGCACCAAGGATCACCCATTCCGGGAACTTGTACGGATCTCCGCTCTCCCTTGCCGGAGGCCACGGCGCCAGCACCGGCTCACAGCTCATGAACGTATGGTGCAGACTGTTCCAGTGCATCGGCTTCGACAGATCCGTCACGGTTGATCCGAGCCAGAAGTTGACGTCCGTCTCCCGGATGATCCCGGAATCTATCAGCCGGTCATATCTGGCCGGATTCTTCGTCAGGAAGAGGTACCGATGCTGCGGAGCCTTCCTGCAGGCATCCATGACAGCTGCGATCCATTCATCAGGAACCCATGTGCCGAATAAATCCGCCATGCTACAGACGAACACCCGGCGCGGTCCCTTGACCTTCTGGGGATCATCGAGCCGGTACCTGAAGAACGTAGGCCGGAAACCGTATGGATACGGATCCTTCCTGCCCATGGAGTCCTTCACTCCCTCATGCAGATCGAAAAGGGTACCGTCCTGAATCTGGCTCTTGTCCTTGAACCTGTTGGCAATCCTCTCGGCATAGCAGTATGGGCAGCCATGGTAGCACCCCGTCACCGGATTCCAGCTCATGTCCGCCCATTCGATGGTTGTCTTCTTCATTCATCCTCCTTTGGAAGCCAAAAGATATGGCTGTTTTCCTCACAGACTTCCGGATGCTGGGCGATGCATTGGCCCTGAAAGAAATAGCAGCTCTCACAGGTCTTCCCGGTCGTAGGCTTTTCTTCCAGCAGCTTGTTGACAAATGACACGACTGCATCGCTTATCGCCCTGAAGAACTCCCTGACCTTCATGTCCGCCTCCGGTAGATCTCCAGCAGATCCTCACTAAAGGTCGGCAGGAGCATCCACATCGCCGGCTTGTACTGCCTGATGTCCATCTGGTCTCCCTTCTGGTCGAACCACTTGCTGCCGTCATAGACATACTTCCTGGACTGCAGCGGAACACCCCGTCGGATGAACCAGACGATATACTCTCCGGCGTGGATCGGAGGATCCGTGGCAAAGTCCCTGACCGTCATCGGAAACTTGCTCAGCGTCCGGGTCTGATCCTGCAGCAGGTTTGTGATCCGGATGATACTGTTGTTGATTCCGAAGATGCAGCCGTTCATGTCCATCTCCATGCGCTCCAGGATCCTCATCTCTGCCTGTCTCTTGGCCATCCTTTTCTTCAGCTTCTTCTTCACGATGCCTCCTCCAGCAGCTTCTGGCTCTCGGCCAGCTTCTGTTTCTTCCTGCGGTCCTCTCCGGTGACGGTGATGACCCTGCCTCTCTTCAGCCTTGATTCGACGGCTGATCCGAATGCCGGAAGGAGCTCTGCGCTGGATCTGTTAGTCAGGATCAACGTCTGCTTCATGGCTCCGAACCTTGCGATGATCAGATCCGCCAGGAACGTACACTTGGCCTGATGCCATCTCTCATGGTCCAGATCGTCTATGACCAGCACCTGATAATCCTCGAATCTCCGGCGGAAATCGTCGGCTTCACGCCCCTTGGCTTTCCATGTGGCCAGGACCTGTGACAGCAGCGCGGAATCCTGGATCATGAATACGCTCTTGCCGGCACGGGCCACCTCATTCACCAGAGCTGCACCCAGGAAGCTCTTACCCACGCCCGTCTTTCCGCAGATCGTCACGTTCCTGACGGCGTTGTAGTGATCCGATGAGTCGATACCGTCCAGGAGGCTCTTTGTGCTGTTGACTGCAAGACTATCCTCGAATGCCACTTGTTTTCCCTCGTCCTCACGGATCTGGAAGCCGTCCAGTACTGCCATCGCGTTGTCTGCCGGCACCCCGTATTCCTTGACGAGCCTCTGCCTCCATTCTCTGGCTGCGACCTCTTTGGCCTGTACCAGCTGGAGCGCCTTCTCACACTCCGGACATCTCACGGTACTGAAATCCCCGTTGTAGACAATGCTCCTGAATTCCGGGTGTCCCTCGACGCTGCAGGAGAAATACCAGGGCTCGATTGTCTGGCCCTTGTAGTATTCGCTTTCACGCATGCGATCCAGGAACGCGTTGTTCTCTGCCTTTCTCAAAGCTTTCACCATACCATCTCTCCTCCCTGCTGACCGTCGAATGCGGCATTGCTCACCGGAGTCCTGACAGGCTTGCCGGTATTGTTTCTGTCATTGCTGTGAATCGGATATACGGACTGCCAGGAATTCTCTATGCTCTGGTTCAGGATTGCGATCCATCCCTGACGGTCTTCCGCGAGGCCCCGGAGCTTCTTCACCAGCAGCGTCTTTGCATAGTCGGTCATCGGCTTGCGCTGCTTGACTCTCATCTCGATGAATGCCTTAAAAGTGTCCCGGAGCTCTTTGTCGTCACCCAGGAATTCCTCGATGTCAGATTTCTGATTGTCCATCGTGCGCACAGGCGCACAGGCGGGCTTATCCCCTTGCTGACTATCCCCAGTATTATTATTACTCGGTAGTCTATTAAGATTACTCTGCATGTCAGTTGTAGCTGACATGGCCATGTCGGTATTTACTGACATGCCATGTCTGTTTTTACTGACATGGGCCATGTCTGTTTTTACTGACATGGAAATCAGGCTCAGATAGTCCTCGTTTTCAGCAATTCTGAAGGCTGAAACCCTTCCGATGGCTGAAGTTGTGGAGTACTTCTCCAGAAGCCCACAGGTTACCAACTTGTTGAAGCGCTCAGAGATCCATCTGTCGCTCTTTGTGATGACAGGAAGATCTTCGACAACCTTCCTGAAATTGACCCAGTGATATGTCTTGCCGGTCTCCGGGTCGGCTATAGGCTTCATGCGTGACGATCCCTGGAAATCCACAAACCATCTGAGAAGCATTGCATCCTCTATTCCGAGGCCCAGATCCATGAGCCCCTGCTGTGAGAATCCCATTATTTCAAGTTTCATCTATCTTCACCTTCTCGATACGGAAGAATCCCCATACCCTCTGTTTCTTGCTCAGCATCGAATAGAAGACGTTCATCTTCAGGCCCAGGACCGCAGCGCATTCGCACCCCGTCCCGCAGAAGAAGGCCGTCTCCAGAGAATCGACTGAGCAGATCAGATACAGGGCCCGGGCTTTCATTTCTCTTTCCTGTATGGCTCCACGTTGCCCATTGGCATGATCATCACACAGAAGCTGCCGTCGGAATTGCAGATCTGCACAGGCTGTCCCTGGACACTTCTCATGGATTCCATCATCGAAGCCACCGGATTGAGGCTTTCCATGCATTCCGAATTGATCAGATTCCCTCCGAGGGCATAGGCGGACACCATGAGGCCGGCCCAGAGCGATTTCTTCGATGCCGGCACATGATTGAGATGAACCCAGCCATCATCCTGCCAATGCTTGTTCCTTACCTCGTCGAGGACAGGCGGAGCTCCGGGTGGCTCATTCTCCAGCACGCAGCCCTTGGAATAAGACAGGCATACCAGCCCCTCAAAAAGTGGCTGGAGCTCTGCCGGAAGCATCCACCATGCCAGGGACACCCCGTTTGTCGCAAAAAGGATCTGTCTGTCCGGATCCTTGATGATATACGCATATTTCGGAGACTTTTCTGCATCCGTCAGACTCTCCAGAGTCTTCAGGAAGCTGTCATATTGCTTGCGTTGATCCTTTGTAAGTCTGAACCATCTCATCGTTTTCCCTCCAGTCCTTTCTCGACACGCAGCTTCCAGATGTAGGTCATGCGCACGATTCTGTTTGTGCCGAATGCCCTGACATACATGCCAGGGCGGTCACGGTAATAATCCAGCGCCAGCGCCATGAGAGGAGCGCCGTCCGCTTTCCTGTCTTTTGTCTTGTCCATCACTTGCCCTCCAGATCCTTGTATTCCTTCAGGATCTTCTTCAGGTCGGCTGCGAGTTCCTGTACCTTCTTCCGGTGCTTGGAGGTCTTCAGCTGCAGTGTCTCCTCGATTCCGATCTGCTCCGGAAGCTCCAGCTGGGCGCCATGCCACAGATCTCTCAGGCTTGTCGGGTAAAGGGTCTGCTGCTTGCCGTCGAAGAGGCTGAAGAGCATCGCAATGGAGAAACGGCGCCTGTTGTCCGCCCCGTCCATGATTGATTTCCCGTTATGGTAGTACTGGCCGTACAGGAATCCTGTCAGATCCCGTTGCTCGTCCAGGAGCTTTCTGGTCAGGACCATCCTCTCGTCCTTGTCCGGAAGGGGTTCCCCCTTGTGGTTCTTTGCATACCAGGAGTCTGCGAACTCGGCCATCATCAGGCCCATTTCCTCGAAGAACTCCGAAGCGGTCTCCTCATATTCCTGCTTCAGGACCTTCCTGCGCTCTGCGGCTGCCGGATCCTTCTTCTTTGTTTCCGCAGGATCCTCATATCTCACGCGTCCGTCATAAAGCAGCACTTTGGTGCCCTTCGGATCCGTGGATAGATTCCATTCGTTCTTGATCTTGCGGGATCTGATCTTGTTGTCCTTCAGGGCCTTGGAGAAACTCTCTCCGACGGTGCTGTCCGGAACCAGGACTTTCTGGACCTTCTCCGCATCCATGACGGACTTGAGCTTGCGGCAGTAGCAGGACGGATCCTTGCAGCTTCCCATCGTCCCGGGGAAGAGCAGAGGATCGCTGGCTGCTGCATTGTGCGGGCATTCTGCACATGACGGAGTGATCTTCAGGATCCTCTCGCACACCCCGTCGAGACTCAGCCCCTGCTTTTCCAGATACATGCTGCGGATTGCCCTGGCATCATAGTTTCCGAAACGGGCATGGCCCCAGATTGACTCCTGGGCTTCGGGCTCCATGACCGACAGCTCTTCGGCCACTGATGCATCCATCTTGCCGGCAAGGAACTCTTTCTTCACTTCCGGCGACAGGTTGTTGAGCTTGGATCTTCTGATGACCTTCGGGAGCTCCATGCCCAGCATGGCGGCGATCACCCCGTTGTCATAGCCCTGACTCTGAAGTGTCCGGATCTCCGCGGCTTCATCCAGGGGATGCAGTCCCTTGCGGTCCAGATTCTCCAGCGCCCTTGCGCGCTCAGCCTGATCCTGTGGAATGACTTCGACCGGAACTTCCTTCAGGTTGAAATGGGCGGCGCTGGCCAGTCTCCTGTGTCCTGCCACCAGCACGTATTTCCCTGTTTCTTCCGGATCGCTGTATACAAGGAGGGGAACCAGAACCCCTTCCTTCCCGACCGACTCGATTATGGACTTGTCCGAGTTGTCCCGGTTCTGCCCGTCGAGCACCTTGATAATGTCTGTAAATACCTTCATTTTTATAACCTTCCTTTCTCGGTATTATGATTTCATTACAATACCCCTGCGCCTGTGTGAGGGGCATACGCTGTCAGGGGAGTGGGTACGCCCGTCCTTGAAGCAACTGAAGCCTGGAAGATTCCCGGTCGGGAGCTCAAAGGGATGCTTCCTGGAGAATACGCAGTTCTTGCAGGCGTTCTTCGTCGGCTGCTTCTGTTTCTTAGGCTTCTTTGGCTTTGCCGTCTTGCCTTCTGTTGTCTCCAGAAGATCAGCACCGCAGGCTTCGCAGTGCATCTCGGTGCTCTTGAGTGGTTTTCCGATCTTGATGCACTTCCAGTCACATTTCGAGCACCGGTACCCGAATATCTGGGAACCGGGAACTATGATCTTTACTTCCTGCTCTGCCATCTGTCCTCCTCATCATCGAAACGACCGGGTCCGTCTTTCGGAACCTCTTGCCGCTGCGGCCTTTTCTCCACTTCCCGGATATAGACCCAGCTCCGGTGCATCATGCGCATCCATTCCTCCATCGTGTGTCCGCTGTACAGCCAGTCCAGCTGGGCATCATGCTTGAGACAGAAGGAGAAGTCCGCGTCCGTGTGCGCCCGCCTGTGGCAGCTGACGCAAAGCTCGATCACGAAGTCCTCCCGCTCGCTGATCCGCCTGAGCGGTCCCGGAAAGATGTGGTGGATCTGCGTCACCCCGCGGTACCCGCAGACCTCGCACCGGTGCCTCTTGATCCGGCGCTTATCTCTTTTCATGTGTCTCCAGGACGTGGAACCCTATGGTCCATCCGTTGCCGGATCTGGTCTTCGTCATTGAGATCCCGTGCATGGTGAAGCCTTCCGGAATGACGAGCTCTCCGTTCTGGGCCTCAGTCAGGAGAGTGTTGATCACTCTGCTTGCCCACTGCTGCTCTGCGGTGTCATAGACCACCTGCAGGTCGTTTTCCTTTCTTGCTGTTGAATCCTTGACCATGTATGTCCTCCGTTCTGGGATGCCCGGAGTCGAACCGGGATCACCTCGCCTATAGCTGGGTCGATGCTGCCGTTGTCACCACATCCCCGAGGTGCCGGTCTTTCCCGGCTGTCAGCGACATTTCCTGCGAAACGTTTTTCCCGGACGACGTCCGGATATGGCATGGCAGGGAGTCGGACCCTGCGGGAAACACACACGTTATGAAGGAAGATGCTCTTCCCACACCGGTCATGCCGTAATGCCTTCATCCCTTCCCGCTCCGTAGGTCGGGAATCCGGCGCCTCTTTGTCTTGTTGTATTTTTCAAAAATCTCAGGTCTCGGAGCCTTGTGCCGGAGAGAGACGGCAGCTCGTCCAAAAGATCTTCGGGGGGGGGCGAACAATCACCTCCCCGAAGTATCGGCGCACCGGGAATCGGACCCGGCACGGGGAGTATGGGCAAACACCCCGCAGACCACTGCACCGGAGTGGGCGGTTTCCCGCCCGGCATTCCATTTCTATGTGAGCGTTAAGATCTGTGCTGTTCCTGCATCCCCCTGTGTCTCCTGTCCCTTGTGAAATGCAATCGCCGTGGATTCCCACCAGCGCTTGCAACCGCCTACCATGAAATGCGGCGCGAACTGTTCCGGGTGTGCCGCGATCGCAGACCTGAACGTGGAATATCCCACGCCCAGAAGCTGCGAGTATTGCTTTGCGTTGATTGCCCTGTCTGCAGGTGTGATCACAGCTCCACTCCGCAGGAATCCAGCATGTCCTGGATGTCGTTGAATATGTATTCCAGGTCCGGATCTTCACAGCCGCCGGTCACGGTCTCCATGGCCTCGATGCAGCTCTGCATCTCGTCACCCTTCTCGGAACACTGGATGGACTCCGGAAGATTGTCGAAGCATTCCTGCTCTTCGTCACAGACTGCCTGGATATTCTCTCCGTATTCGCCTATGAGCTGCTGGATGCTCTCATAGAGATCCTCTGTCAGCTTCTTGATCTGTTTTCTTCTTGCGTTATTCATTGGTTGCCTCCGATCCGGCGTTTTCTGCCTTGGAAAGCAGGGCACGCCTTACCCATTCGTATTTCTTCAGCCCTGATTCAGCCACGGCCTTGTCTATCCTCTTTTCCTCGGCCTCTGACATCGGGACTCTCACGAAAACAATGTTCTGTTCTTCTTTGTATGCCATTCCGCTTCTCCATTATGCTATTTGGCTAAATTCATTGGTCATTATAATGCTGTTTGGATAAATTGCAATACTTTTTTTGCAAAAATGTTGCTATTTGGCAAATTCGGGCAGAATATGAGGGCATGACACGCGACAAAGAAGCCGCCAGACTCTTCTGGCAGAGATTTGATGATGAATTGAAGAAGAAGGACATCCAGCTGAGAGATGTGGCGGTCAGAAGCGCCCTGTCGTATGGATCTCTGGCTGGATGGAGGGCAAAACACCTTTTCCCTGACGTCGAGGCTGTCGTCAGGCTCGCCGGAGTCATCAGCTGCTCCGTTGATTATCTCCTGGGAACATTCAGGCCGAAATACAGCCCTCGGATCCAGACGATAGTGGACATCCTGCAGTCAGACGAGAAGAAGCTGGCCGCCCTGGAAGCCTTATGGGAGATAGATCAGAAAAAAACTGGCAGCTCTGGCACCAAGGCCAGCTGATCAGCGAGGTTCTTATATGAAAAGATGCCTGTATTGCAGTCTCTTCTGCTTTCTGTGCGCTGCGTTTCTCGTTGGCTGTGCGACAGGACGCACACTTGAAAACGTATTCGATATACCGGCGGAAAGAATATCGACAAGTTCACGCGAAGACCCGATCAGAGTCAGGTTCATCTCTTTCAGAGAGGACGACGAACACGGAATTGTCGCAGTGGAAGGATCCTTCAAGAATCAATCCGGAAAGACAATCAAGGATGTCAGATTCACACTGAGACCTTATGACAAATACGGGAATGAGGTCTATTGCCGCGAAAAGCACTGGTCTGCCGTCATCCTTGAAGAGGAAGGTCCCTGGGTACCGGGAGGCGTCAGTTATCAGTATTG
>Ga0310696_10001898_pt1 | contig 28942 bp, 19 predicted proteins | sample AusTroGonzalo_MG_4_FD_203885 | JGI IMG/M metagenome (GOLD analysis project Ga0310696, IMG submission 203885) | Bovine rumen microbial communities from tropical cattle in Woodstock, Queensland, Australia - Gonzalo_02 (v2) (version 2) | ecosystem: Host-associated > Mammals > Digestive system >... | reverse complement strand
GGAAGCAATCGGCAAAAGAGAGCTTCGGCGCGCGATTGGAGGGCGCAAGAACCGCGCCCGAGGCGGTGAAAACGCGCGCGTCCGCTTCGACAGGCGCGAGGGAAGATGAAAAATCGTGAAACTCCAGTTGCACGCCCACTTGACTTTGCGCGAAATTTTTAAGATACTACGCAAAAAACAAGGAGCTTGCAATGAGCAATATACCATACAAGACATATCTCACCGAGGACGAAGTTCCGTCCAGCTGGTACAACGTTCGCGCCGACATGGCCGTCAAGCCTGCGCCTCTAATCAATCCAGCTACAGGCAAGCCCTGTACGGCTGACGACTTGAGACCGGTGTTCTGCGACGAGCTTATCAAGCAGGAGCTGGACAACGACACCGCGTTTTTCGAGATGCCGAAGGAAATACGCGACTTCTACCGCATGTTCCGTCCCTCGCCGCTCATTCGCGCCTACTTCCTTGAGAAGGCTCTCGGCACGCCTGCGAAGATCTACTACAAGTTCGAGGGCAACAACACTTCCGGCTCGCACAAGCTCAACTCCGCCGTCGCGCAGGCGTACTACGCCAAGGCGCAGGGCTTGAAGGGCGTGACGACCGAGACGGGCGCGGGACAGTGGGGAACGGCGCTTTCGATGGCTTGCGCGTTCTTCGGCCTCGACTGCAAGGTGTTTATGGTTAAGTGCTCGTACGAGCAGAAGCCGTTCCGCCGCGAAGTGATGCGCACATACGGCGCGTGCGTGACCCCGTCGCCGTCGATGACGACGAACGTAGGCCGTCTCATCAACAGCGAGCACCCCGGGACGACCGGTTCGCTCGGCTGCGCTATTTCCGAGGCGGTCGAGGCGGCGGTGACGACGCCAGGCTACCGCTATGTCCTTGGCTCTGTCCTCAACCAGGTTCTTCTCCACCAGTCGATCATCGGCCTTGAGGCGCAGTCTGCGTTCCGCAAGATCGGCGTCAAGCCCGACGTCATCATCGGGTGCGCCGGCGGCGGCTCGAATCTTGGCGGACTAATCTCGCCTTTCGTTGGCGAGAAGCTGCGCGGCGAAAACGACTACCGCATTATTGCGGTCGAGCCGGCGAGCTGTCCGTCGCTTACGCGCGGCAAGTACGCGTACGACTTCTGCGACACGGGCAGGATATGTCCGCTCGCCAAGATGTACACGATCGGCGCGGACTACATTCCGTCCCCGAACCACGCTGGCGGGCTCCGCTTCCATGGAATGAGCTCGCTTGTTTCCGAGCTGTACGACCAGAAGATCATCGAGGCGACGAGCGTCAAGCAGACAGACGTCTTCGCGGCGGCGCAGCAGTTTGCGCGCACCGAGGGCATCTTGCCTGCGCCTGAGTCTAGCCACGCGATACGCGCTGCGATCGACGAGGCGCTCCGCTGCAAGGAGTCTGGCAAGGAAGAGACGATTCTTTTCGGCCTTACCGGCACGGGCTACTTCGACATGAAGGCGTACGAGGCTTTCAACGATGGCACGATGTCCGACTACATTCCGACGGACGAAGACATCGCGGCCAGTCTCGCGAAGCTTCCGAAGGTCGGCTGAGCGGAGCGAAAAATCTTCATAGAACAAGACGATGAAAGGATAAAGAATAAATGAATAAAACGACATTGACGGCATTGGCTGCGGCGCTTGCGGTTTCTCCGCTTTTCGCCGAAATAAAGATGGGCGCTCCGTTCACGGACGGCGCGGTTCTCCAGCGCGGCATGAAGGTGCCGGTCTGGGGCAAGGTGACGCCGCAGGACAGCAAGAATACGCGCAATGTGAAGGTCGAGTTCGCCGGGCAGACGAAGATAGCCGAAGTATATGCGGGCGGCGTCTGGAAAGTCGAGCTCGATCCGATGGAGGCTTCCAAGGAAAGCCGGACGATGAAGGTGACCGAGCTGGAGCCCGGCTTCTTCTTTGATTCGACCGTAGAGTCTCTTGAGATAAAAGACGTTCTCGTCGGCGAGGTGTGGTTCGCGTCTGGCCAGAGCAACATGGAATGCCCGATATGGGGCCCTGGCACGCGCTACCGCGACATGAAGGGCGGCTTCATGACGACGATGACGAGCCTCCCCAACGTCCGCTACGTGAAGTGCAACCGCAACTGGTCGGTAAAGCCTACTGAACTTTCCGCAAAATGGTGCAAGTTTACGCCAGAATATCTGCAGAATTGCAAGGGCTCGCATCTTTCGGCCGTTGCGTTCTACTACGTTCGCGAGCTTTACCTTGCGCTTGATGTTCCCGTCGGAATCGTAGATGCTAGCTGGGGTGGCACGAACATCGACGCATGGACGCCGAGGAGCGGATACGACGGGTGCGATGATTCGATAAAGGCGACGGCGGACTATCCCGTCAAGGCGAACTGGGATGCCAAGAAAGACAAGAAGGGGCCGATAGGCGGGGCGCATCAGCAGCCGACAGTGCTCTTCAACGGCATGGTCGCGTCCTTCGCGCCGATGGCCATACGCGGATTCATCTGGTATCAGGGCTGCCACAACGGAGGAGAGCCGCAGCTCTACTGCGCGAAGCTCCACGCCCTCTACGAGGGATGGCGTCGCGAGTTCGCGAATCCCGATCTCAAGCTCTATCTCGTCCAGCTCGCGCCGTGGAAGCAGAACTGGCTCGGCATCTGCATGGCGCAGACGAAGTTCTGCGCGGAGGAGAAGAACGCGGCGCTCGCCGTCACGGCCGATGTCGGAAACTTCGACGACATCCATCCCAACGACAAGGAGATCGTCGCCAAGCGCCTTGCCTTGCATGCGCTCAAGCGCGACTACGGCTTTGCGATTCCCGAGGACGATTCGCCCGTCGTGAAGTCCGCTTCGTTCAAGGACGGCAAGGCTACGGTCTCGTTTGACAATGTGAAGGGCTGGTACGTGTATGCGCCATGCCGTTCGCGCGATGCGGCGTTCGAGCTCGCTGGCGCCGACGGAAAGTGGTTCCCGGCCAAGATTGTCAACTACAGGAAAGGCAAGGGCAAGGACGGCAAGCCCTCTGAGACCGACTTCATCGACGGAGCGGAGATCGTCCTTTCGAGCGACCAGGTCAAAAATCCCGTGAAGGTGCGCTACATGGGGCAGCCCCGCACGTCCGGCACGCTCTACAACGAAGCTTCGCTTCCGCTCGGACCGTTCGAGGCGCAGTAAATCTGCGATCTTGGGAGGCAGACGTTGCGATTTGACGTTAAGGACTGTTTTTTAGTATAATACTCGCCCATCAAGAAAGGGAATTGTAGATCATGTCCATTTTTATAGGTTTTCTTTATGTCGTCGAAGTGCTCGTCTGCCTTATGCTCGTGCTTGTGGTTATGCTCCAGAAGCCGAAAGAGGGCGGGCTTGGCGGTGCAATCGGCGGCGGCATGCTTGAGGCGTCGCTTGGCGCAGATGCCGGCAACGTGCTCATAAAGACTACGGCGATTCTCGGCGCGGTGTTCCTTCTCAACACGCTTGTTCTCGCCCGTTTGACATCGACCGTCCACTCGCGCTCCATGATGGCTCGCGAGGCCGCGCCAGCTCCGACGACCGAAGCTCCGCCGGCTCTGCCGGGCGCAGAACTGCCGGGCACCGCAAAGTGAAGCGCCTGTGCCTGTTCGTCGCCACTGGCTTCGGACTGGGGCTTGTTTCTCCGATAGCGCCCGGGACAGTGGGTTCGCTGCCGGGCGTTGCGCTTGCGTACGCGACGACTCTTCTTCCAGTATGGCTGCAGATTCCCGTGTGCGCCGCGCTGGCCGTTCTCGCGGTTCCATTCTGCGATGTGGCGGAGAAGATGCTTGGCGTAAAGGACGACGGGCGCATAACGGCCGACGAATGGATGCTCTTTCCGATCGCGCTTGTCGGCATTCCGCTCAATGCGCTTCCGTGGTGGTCGATGATCGTGTTTTTCTGCGTCGTGAGATTCATCGACATAGCGAAGCCGTGGCCGTGCAGGGGGCTGCAGTCCATCCCCGGCGGACGCGGCATCGTGATAGACGATTTCGTGGCAAACTTGTATTCGCTTGCCGTGAACTGGGTTATTTTTGCTATACTATTCGCCTAAGGAGGATGAGTTATGGATCGCAAGGATGATTTCATGGTGTTTTCCGGGACGGCCAATCTCCCGCTCGCGGAGAAGGTTGCCGCCTATCTCGGGCGTCCGCTGAACAAGATCGACATCAAGCACTTCCCGGACGGAGAGACGTTCTGCCAGGTGATTGACGGCGTGCGCGGGCGCGACGTGTTCGTCATACAGTCCGGCTCGCCGGAGCCGAACCAGGCGTACATGGAGCTGTTCATAATAATGGACGCCCTCAAGCGCGGCTCTGCGGCCCGCATAACCGCCGTCATTCCGTACTACGGCTATGCGCGGCAGGACCGCAAGGACCAGCCTCGCGTTCCGATCACGGCGCGTCTCATCGCGAACCTGCTGCAGAAGGCCGGCGCCGACCGCGTTGTCGCGATGGATCTGCATGCGAACCAGATACAGGGCTTCTTCGACATTCCGCTCGACCATCTCAAGGCGGAGCCGATAATCCTCAAGTACATCCGCGACCAGAACTGGTCCTGCCCTATCGTCGTCGCCCCAGACACCGGCGGCGCGAAGACGGCCTACGGCTACAGCCGCAAGCTCCAGTGCGGGCTTGCAATCGTCGCGAAGCAGAGGACGGGCGACTCGACCGTCGATGCGTTCTCCGTCGTCGGCGACGTTTCCGGTTGCGACGTGATAATGGTCGACGACATGACGGCGACTGGCGGAACGCTTTCCGCCGCCGCGAAGATGTGCCGCGAAAACGGGGCGAAGAGCGTCCATGCGTTCGTCTCGCACTTCCCGCTGACCGAGAAGGGCGTTGACAGGCTCATGCACGAGACGCAGCTCGACGAGCTCGTCGTGACGGACACCATACCCCTGCGAGCGGGCTTCGATCCGTCGAAGCTTCCGTTCAAGCTAACCCAGCTTTCCGTCGCGCCGCTCATCGGCGAGGCAATAAGGCGCACGCACAACGACGAGTCCATCAACGACCTCTTCAATCACGAGTAGATGAAGGTTCTAGTAGGGCTGGGCAATCCCGGGGCGCAGTATTCCAACACGCCGCACAACGCCGGTTTCGAGGCGATTGACAGGATCGCCGCTTCGATGTGCGTGGCGTGGGAGCTCAAGAAGGCCTACAACGCGCTCTGGTGCAAAGGCGTGTTCGCGGGGCAGCCCGTCGTCTGCGTAAAGCCGCAGACATACATGAATCTCTCTGGGGACGCCGTTGCGCCGATAGTGAAGTATTCGAACGCGAGCCCGTCCGATCTCGTCGTCATACAGGACGACATAGACCTCGCCCTAGGCCGCATAAGGGTGCGCAAGAACGGCTCGTGCGGAGGGCACAACGGCGTGCGCAACATAATCGAACGCCTCGGTTCGCAGGATTTCGTCCGCGTGAAGATCGGCGTCGGCAAGGACAAGTCCGATGTCGTCGGGCATGTCCTTGGCAAGCTTGCGCCTGACGCCCGCAAGATACTCGACCAGTCCATCGATGCAGCCGTGAAGGCGGTCGAGGCTGTCGTCAGCGCTGGAGTCGATAGCGCGATGAACGCATTCAACGCGTTCTGCGTGCCGGAGGCGTGACATGGCAGGGTTCTCCGATACGCCGACCGCGAACAGAATCCGCATCGTCTTTCTTGGGCTTAGAAACGCCGGCAAGTCAACGCTGGTCAATGCTTTTGCCGGACAGGATCTCGCAATAGTCTCGGACACTCCAGGCACGACTACTGATCCCGTCTCTAAGTCGATGGAGATTCTGCCTCTCGGGCCTTGCACGATAACGGATACGGCCGGACTTGACGACGTTGGCGAGCTTGGGCATCTCAGGGTCGTGAAGACGATGCGCGCCCTCGACACCGCCGACATCGCGGTGTGGGTCAAGGCGGACGGCGACGACGAAGCCCGCGGCAAGGTCGAGGAAACCTGCAAGGCTCGCAAGGTCGCGTTCATCGAATATCGTCGCGGCGATTCTGTAGAAGGGCTCAAGAAGAAGATCGCCGCCATGGAGGTGGAAGAGCCGCCGGGGCTTCTTGACGGGCTTGTGAAGGAAGGGGACAGCGTCGTCTGCGTGTGCCCGATCGACGAGTCTGCGCCGAAAGGGCGTCTCATACTTCCGCAGGTGCAGGTGATTCGCGCATGCCTCGATTCGCACATCGCGTGTTCCGTCTGCCAGCCACCCGAACTGGCGAAGGCCCTCGCGGCGGTTCCCGATCTTTCGCGATGCCTGGTCGTCACCGATTCGCAGGCGTTTGCAGAAGTGCGCGCGGTGATCGACGGTCTCGGCGACGGCGCGGCGAAACCAAACCTGACGGGATTCTCCATTCTCTTTGCGCGGCAGAAAGGCGACATCGAGGCGTTCATGGCGGGGCTAAAGGCGATTCCGACTCTCAAGGACGGCGACACCGTGCTTGTGGCGGAAGGCTGCACGCACCATCGCCAGTGCAACGACATAGGCACGGTGAAGATTCCTGCTGCGGTGAAAAAGCTCAGCGGAGGGAAGGATCTCAAGTTCATTTTTTCGAGCGGTGGAGGGTTTCCGCTGGAGGAACATCCCGAGGTCAGGCTCGTCGTACATTGCGGCGGATGCATGCTTACGCGCCGTGAAGTCCTTCGTCGCATCGCGATCTGCCGCGAAAAGAACGTCCCAATCGTGAACTATGGCATTTGCCTGTTTAGATGCCTTGTTCCCGATGCTTTCGCCTGACACGGTAAATTACCGTTGCCTAATATTTGCGCAAGATGGTATAATTCACTCGTCACGCATGGAGCGGGACGTTAATCAAGGAGAAAAAAACAATGGCTCACAAGATTGCTGCTGACAAGTGCGTCGCGTGCGGATGCTGCAAGGATGCATGCCCCGCCGAGGCGATTTCCGAAGGAACCCCCTACACGATCGACCCTGACAAGTGCGTCGATTGCGGTGCCTGCGCGGCCCAGTGCCCGAACGAGGCAATCGCCCAGGCGTGATAGAATTCGCCAGGGAAACGCTGCTGCTTCTGCCGTTCCTCTTTGCGACTTATCTCGTATTGGAGGCGATGGAGGCGCATGCGGGAGGTGCGCTCGAGAAGTTTCTCGAGCGCGCTCGTTCCGTAGGGCCTGCGGCGGGCGCGTTCGCCGGCGCGATTCCCCAGTGCGGGGTTTCCGCCGCGGCCGCGTCGCTGTATGCCGGCGGGGCGATTACGGTTGGCACTTTGCTGTCCGTGTTCCTTTCGACTTCCGACGAGCTGATACCGGTGCTCATTTCCCAGCGTGTGCCGGTAGCGTTGCTCGCAAAAATTGTTGGGCTCAAGATCGCCGCGGCGCTCGCCGTAGGCTTTCTGTCCGGAGGCGTCCTTGCGTTCTTCCGTCACAAGCGGCGCAGCGTTTCGGTAGGTGACCTCTGCAGCCACAGCCGGTGCGGATGCAAGGAGCGTAGCGGCATACTCGTTCCCGCGCTCATCCACACAGCCGAGATTTTCGCGTTCATCGTCGTCATATCGGGTGCCATCGAGCTTTGCATGCACTGGTTTGGCGAAGACTGCCTCAACACGCTGAGACTAAACCGTCCATTTATCGGAGAGCTTGCGGCGGGTGCGCTTGGGATGATTCCGAACTGCGCCGTGTCCGTCGCCGGCGCGAAGCTGTATCTTGCCGGGGCGATGAGCCCCGGGGCGCTCATGGCCTCGTCCTTCACGGGATCTGGCCTCGGGCTGCTGGTGTTGTTCAGGACAAACCGCAACCTGAAGGAAAACATGGCGATACTCCTCACGGTGTACGTCGCTGGCGTTGTCCTCGGGTTCCTAACGGGACATCTGATATGAAAGACAAGATAGTCGATTGGTTCAAGACTGTCATCAGGGACTTCAACACGAGCCACTGCTCGATGCATGCGGCGGGGCTCACGTATTTCGCGATGCTGTCGCTCGTGCCTCTCCTATGCGTGCTGCTGTCGGTCGCGAAGTTCTGCGGTGCCGACGACTTTGCGCGCGATCAGATCAACACGCGCATAGACGCCATGATATCGAACGTCGAGCACGCCCAGGATGACGAACTCGCGCAGGTCGCGCCGATGAGCGAAGAGGAGCGCGAACGCAAGCGCATCGCCGCCGAGGAGTTCGCCGCCCAGGCTCGCTCCATCTCGAACGCGCTTTTCGAGCGGATTGCGCAGTTTGACGTGTGGACGTTCGGGTGGATCGGCTTCGGTTTTCTGGTATGGACGGTCATAAGCGCCATCAGCATGGTCGAGACGAGCTTCAACGAGGTGTTCCACGTCGAGAGGGCTAGGCCGGTATGGAAACGCGCCTACTTGAACATCTTCACGGCGGTGATTCTGCCAATCTTTGCGGCGCTCGCGCTTTCGGTTCCGATCCTTGCCCTTGTAAAGCAGATTCTTGTCGCGACGATGGGCTCGATATGGCTCACCAAGTGGGTGTCGGACGGCATCATCTGCGTTCTTGATTCGACGCTGTTCCGCCTTGGCATCACGCTCACCATCGCTACACTTGCGTTCGCCTATGCGTTTGCAGTTCTGCCCAACCGCAAGGTGCCGTTCCGCGACGCCGTCTTCGGCGGGTTCGTCACGGCCATTTTCTTCGGCGCATGGGTTAAGATATGCGCCGTAGCGCAGGTAGGCATCGCGAAGGCGTCTGCGCTCTACGGCTCGTTTGCGTTTCTGCCTATTGTCCTGGCCTGGCTCTACATGAGCTGGCAGATCGTTCTTCTAGGCGCGTGCATCACCCACGCGTCATTAGCTGCCGGAGAGAAGGTGCGCAAGTGAAAATCTTGATTACAGGCGGTAAGGGAATGCTGGGGCGTACGCTCCAGAAGGAGCTGTCGGACGGTAACGAGCTTGTCGTCGCGGATCTGCCGGAGTGGGACATTACAGATGCGGACGCTTTTGCGGACAAGGCCATCGCCGCCGCTCCAGACGTAATCATCCATTGTGCCGCGATGACAAAGGTGGATGACTGCGAAACCAACAGGGAGCTTGCATTCCGCCTCAACGAGGAGGGAACGCGCAATGTCGCAGTCGCGGCCAAGGCCGCTGGCGCGAGGCTGATTGCGATCTCCACGGACTACGTCTTTTCTGGCGATCCGCCGCGTGAGCCTTGGGCGTGGGGCGAGGACGACATTCCGAACCCGAAGACGGTTTACGGCGCCTCGAAGCTCGGTGGCGAACGCATGGTGCAGATGGTGTGCCCCGACACTTCCGTGATACTGCGCATTGCTTGGCTCTATGGCGCGGGCGGTCCTTCGTTCGTGCACACGATGGCTTCGCTTGGAATGAAGGAGGGCGATCCGCTCAAGGTTGTCGATGATCAGCGCGGCAATCCGACTTCCGCAAAGGCCGTGGCCGGTGCGATACGCTTTATTCTGGCGCATCCTGAAATATCGGGCGTCGTCCACGGCACGTGCGAAGGGCAGTGCTCGTGGTTCGATTTCGCCAAGGAGATTTTCCGTCTCATCGGGCTGAAGCGCCAGATTGTGCCTTGCACGACGGCGGAATTCCCGCGGCCTGCGCCACGTCCGGCGAACTCAGCGCTCAGGAAAAGCGTGCTGAACAAGCTCGGCTACCGCACTCCGCAATGGCAGGATGCGCTTGCCGAGTTCGTCAAAGAGGAATTTTGATGGGCACGGGGCTTCCAGTCGCGGTGTATGCGGTTTTCGTCCTTGCCGGACTTGCCGCGCTCGCTTGGTCGAGCGACGTCTTTGTTGACGGATCCGCCGCGCTTGCGAAGATACTCGGCATTTCGCCGTTCATCATAGGGATGGTCGTGATTGGCTTTGGCACGAGCGCTCCGGAACTGTGCGTCTCGGTGTTGAGTGGCTTCTACGGACACGCCAATCTCTCCGTCGGCAACGCCTACGGAAGCTGCATCTTCAACGTTGCCGTCATAGTCGGCGTCGCGGCGTTGATATTTCCAGTGTCTGTGAAGCCGACGGTCGCATTTGTCGCTGCGCCTGTTCTCGCGGCGATTTCGCTTTTTTCGATGTGGCTTCTTGGCGACGGCACTTGCTCTAGGGCTGACGCGATTTCGCTTCTTGCCACGTTCACGGTTGTCCTTCCGCTCTACTGCTGGCTCGACAGCCGCACTGGCGGCGCGGCGTCTGACGGGGAGGAATCAGGCGGCGCGGCGATGACGCTTGGCAAGGCTGTGGCAAAGACGCTGCTTGGTCTTGTTGTCCTTGTCGGGTCTTCGTACATCCTCGTAGAGGGCGCTGTCGGCGTCGCGAAGTATTTCGGCGTGTCGGATCTTCTCATCGGGCTTACCGTCGTGGCGATAGGAACGTCGCTCCCGGAACTTGCGAGCGCCGTTGCCGCGGCGCGGCGGCATCAGCACGAGTTCGTATTCGGGAACATCGTAGGCTCCAACCTCTTCAACATGCTTGCGGTTGTCGGTCTTGCGTGCGTAGTCTCCCCGGCGACGCCTTCGCCATACGTGCTTTCCCGCGATCTGCCCGTTACGGCGGCCATGTCGCTCGCTATACTCTTTCTTGGCGCGAACTGGAGCAGTCCGAGACGTGCGGGACTGTTCGGACGCGGCAAGGCGATTCTTCTTCTTTTGGCTTTCGCGGCGTACGCGGCGATCATGTTCATGCAGGAAATAGGAGGAAGCAAGTAATGGCGAATGTAATAGCGATAGACGGCCCTAGCGGGGCGGGCAAGAGCAGCGTGTCGAAGATCGTCGGAAAAAAGCTCGGCTATCTGCATGTGGATTCCGGTGCGCTTTACCGCATAATGACGTGGCAGTGCCTTGAAAACGGCATAGACACTTCCAATCCAGAAGCGGTCGCGGCGTTTTCCGGCAAGGTCGATATCGAGTGCAGGCCGGAGGACGGCGCAATCGCGTACTACGTCGGCGGAAAGGCGCCAGGAGAGCGCATCCGCAAGCCGGACATAAACGCGCATGCTTCCGAAGTCGCGACGGTAAAGGCGGTTAGGGATCGCGTCACAGCGCTTCTTCGCGGAATGACGGCGCATGGGAATCTGGTCGTAGAAGGGCGCGACATAACGACAGCGGTGTTCCCCGATTCGCCAGCGCGATTTTACTTGACGGCGTCCGCCGAGGCGCGCGCCCGTCGCCGCCAGAAGGAAGAAGTCGAGAAGGGCATCGCCAATCAGAGCGAAGAGGCGGTCAAGGCGTCGCTTCTGGCGCGTGACAAGATCGACTCGTCGCGCAAGTATGCTCCGCTCATGAAGGCGGACGGCGCAGTCGAGATCGACTCTTCTGACCTCACGCTTGACCAGGTGGTCGAACTTGTCCTTGAAAAGGCGCATGAAGCTTTCGGTTAAGGTCTGTCTCGCGGTTCTTGTCGCGTACTTCGCTGCCGCAATGTACGGCGAAGTGCAGTATCGCATCGCGCAGTATCGGGATGTCACGCCCGAGTACAACGTAGTGGATACAGAGTCGCGATATCTTCCGCCGTCCTCGGAACACTGGCTTGGCACTGACAATCTCGGTCGCTCCGTCGCCCTTCGCCTTGTGCAGGGCGCGCGCATCGCGTTCCATGTCGGCATAATGACGTCGCTCATCGCGATTCCGCTAGGCGTAGTCCTCGGACTCTTCGGCGGCTATTTTGGCGGGCGCGTCGATTCTGTCGTCGTGTGGCTGTGTGCCACGGTGGCGTCGATGCCGGGGCTTCTATTCATACTTGCGATATCGCTCGTTGTCGGCAAGGGGCTGCCAGGCGTGATTGCGGGCATAGGGCTTACGACATGGGTCGGGACGTGCCGAACCGTTAGGGCGGAGGTGATCAAGCACTCCGCTCGCGCATACGTACAGGCGGCGAAGACGCTTGGCTATTCGCCGTGGAGGATAATGTTCGCGCACATCCTGCCGAACGTCGCGCACATAGTTCTCATTCAGTTTTCGATGCGTTTTCCGTCCGCCGTCTCTACGGAAGTCTTCATTTCGTTCCTCGGCATCGGCGTGCAGGGCGAGCCGAGCTGGGGCGTGATGATAGACAATGCGCGCACGCGCCTCTGGCAGGGGGTTTGGTGGGAGATGGCATTCACGACGGCGGCGATATTCGCCTTGGTGCTTGCGTTCAACCACATCGCCGACGCGCTTCGCGACCACTTCGACCCCGCCCTCCGCTCTGAACGCGGGTAGAGACATGTCGCCGCTGTTTTGCTATAATACGCGGCATGAGAGAAAAACGCAAAATAGTGGTTACGAGCGCTTTGCCGTACGCCAATGGTGACATCCACATTGGACATCTTGTCGAGTACCTTCAGACCGACTTCTGGGTCAGGTTCCAGAAAATGCGCGGACACGACTGCGTGTATGTCTGTGCGGACGATACGCACGGCACGCCCGTGATGATTCGCGCACGCAAGGAGGGCATAACGCCAGAGGCGCTAATCGAGCGCTCGCACGCGAGCCATCTCAAGGACTTCACCGATTTTCAGGTCGCGTTCGACAACTACTACTCCACGAACGCGCCGGAGAACAGGGAGCTTTCCAACCGCATATTTCTTGCGGCTGAGAAACTTGGTTACATTAGCGGCAAGACTTCCCCGCAGCTCTACTGCGAAAAGTGCAAGATGTTTTTGCCGGACCGCTTTGTGAAGGGGACGTGTCCCAAGTGCGGCGCGGCCGGCCAGTATGGCGACAGCTGCGACAAGTGCGGTTCGACCTACGCTGCCGAGGAGCTGGGCTCGCCTGTCTGCACGACGTGCGGCGCGACGCCTGTCGCGAAGGATTCCGAGCATATCTACTTCGAGCTAGAGCCTCAGCACGAATATCTTGAGAAGTGGATTCCCGGCCACACGACAAGCGACATATCAAACAAGCTTCTCGAATGGTTCCGCGAACCGCTGCGCGGCTGGTGCATTTCGCGCGACGCTCCGTACTTCGGCTTCGAGATTCCCGGGCATCCCGGAAAGTTCTTCTACGTCTGGGTCGATGCGCCTATCGGCTATATTGCGTCGCTCAGGAACTGGTGCGAAAAGAACGGCCATAACCTAGAGGACTATTGGCCGTCCGGCGAAGGCGCGATGGATCGGAAGGACGTGGAGCTTTACCACTTCATCGGCAAGGACATAATCCGCTTCCACTGCCTCTTCTGGCCGGGGATGCTCCACGCCGCAGGGTTCAGGGGTCCGGACAAGGTCTTCGTGCACGGCTTCCTCACGGTTAACGGGGAGAAGATGTCCAAGTCCAAGGGCACGTTCGTGACAGCGAGAACCTATCTCGACAACCTTCCGCCGGAGGCGTTGCGCTACTACTACGCGGCGAAGCTTGGCGGAACGGCGGACGACATGGATCTCAACCTTGAGGACTTCGTGCAGCGCGTCAATTCCGATCTCGTCGGAAAGATAACGAACATAGCGTCGCGTTCCGCGCAGATGCTTCACAAGAAGCTGGGCGGAACGCTTGGTGCGCTTGACCAGGAGGGCGCGGAGCTTGTTGCAAAGTGCCGCGAGGCAGGCGAGACTATTGCCGCGTTCTACGAAGACCGCCGCTTTAGCCAGGCGCTCGTTGAGATAACGAGGCTTGCGGACGCGGTGAACGCGTACTTCGACAAGAAGGAACCGTGGAAGACGGTGAAGACTGATCTGGAGGCGACGCGCGTTACCCTTACTGCCGCGATGAACGCATTCCGCATTCTCGCGATCTACCTGAAGCCCGTGCTGCCTGTGTACGCCGACAAGGCGATGGCGCTCTTTGGCGAAAAGGAATGGACGTGGGACTCAACCGGCGCGGCTGTCGAAAACGTGGCGCTCGGGCCTTACGAGTATCTGGCATCGCGCATCGACGCGAAGCAGGTCGAGGCCATGATCACAGCGGCGACGGAAAAGCCGGCTGATTCTGGCGAAGTCGCCCACGAGTCGAGGGCGAGTAAGAACAAGGGGAACGGGGAACGGGTAACGGGGAACGGGTGTGTGCCCCTAAAGAATGAGATTGCGTTTCCTGATTTCGAGAAGCTAGATCTTCGCATTGGCGTTGTCGAAAGCTGCGAGATTGTTCCGAAGAGTTCGAAGCTTCTCAAGTTCGTTCTTGACGCAGGTGCTCTTGGCAAGAGGACGATTTTCTCTGGAATACGCGGGGCGTATCCCGATCCGTCGGTTCTTGTCGGACGCGAGGTCGTGTTCGTTGCGAACCTTGCGCCGCGCAAGATGTCCGTCGGCGTTTCAGAAGGCATGATCCTGTTCGCTGGCGAGCCTGGCGTATGCGGCGGTGCGCTGTCTCCGTCTTCCTCCGCCGGCGGCGGCACCACCGTCACATGAGGTCAATCCTCCACGTCTAACGCAGCTTTCAGCGTTCCCTCAGTGCTGTCGTCAGAACAGGTCGGAGTGCGAGCCGAGACGAAGGCAGATGAGTTGCAACTGTCCGTTGTCTATGCGATAGATCAGTACAAGATCTGGTTCAATGTGGCAGTCGCGACACTCATTATAGCTACCAGAGAGCGCATGATCATGGAGCGACGGAGGAAGCGGCTCCTGGGCGCAGAGGAGTTTGACGACAGCCTTGATTTTCTCGGGGTCTTTTCCTCGTCTCGTGGCCCTCTTGAAGTCCTTCTTGAAGGTGGATTTGTATATTGGCGTGAGCATTACCGTCAATCCTTCATGAGGTCATCAAACATTTCATCGACGCTATTGAACGGCCCGTATGAAGGCTCAAGACCTGCCATGTCGCGGTCGAGGACGGCTCGGGTTTCCGCATTGGGGTATTCGTTCGCCTCATCCTCTTCGGTACGTGTGTCTTCCAGCGTTATGCCATGCGGGAATCCTCGGTGCTCAAGGGTGTACATGAGAAGAACGTTCATGCCCGTAGAGGTCGTCATGCCGAGACGCTCAAAGAGTGTATCAGCGCGACGCTTGATCTCAGGTTTGACACGGAAGGCGATTGTTGCGGAATTTGCTGACATATGTTCTCCTTTGTATAACAGATGTTGGCAGTATAGCACATTCGTATCGGGAATGCAAGGTGCATTGGCCAACACCACGGATCATTTGTAATCCGTGGTGGCTTTGCGCTACACTTGACCATTAGCGCGGCGGTTTGATATAATTTGCCCACATAGCCCGAATTTTGGTGGTAATGCGCGTTTTCCTTAACGCGCCGAATGGTGAAGCATTTGAAACAAAACCGAAAGGAAAAAACAAAGATGCACATAAAGAAAATGATGATGGCGCTGGCGGCGGGTTCGCTGGCGATTGCGGCGCAAGGGCTCACGCTGTCTGTCAAGGACGTGAAGATCGCCCAGCGCTATCCATGGAACGGACTCGTCGATATCGACTACACGATTGAGTGCGACGATCCTGATGCAGATGTCTACGTCTATCCGGTCGGATACGACGTGGACATGAACCTCTCGGTTCCTCCACGTACCCTCACGGGCGACGGCGCGAACGGAAAGGCGGTCAAGGCCGGAACCCACCGTATGACGTGGGACATGGCGAAGGACATGGGAGAAAACTACAACCGCGCCAAGTTCTCGATGAAGGTTCATGCCTACGCAGGCGCGGCACCGTACATGGTGATCGACCTCTCCGCCGGAAGCAACGCGGAGACGTACGAGGTAAGCTACATGAGCGAAATGCCCGACACGGAATGGCCGGCGGAGTACAAGACCACGAAGCTCGTGCTGAAGCTCGTCGTCCCCGGCACGTTCATGATGGGCAGCCCAGCGGAGGAGAAGGGACACGACTGGTACAGTTCCGGCTATGAGACGCGTCACCAGGTCACGCTCACACAGCCCTTCTACATGGGTGTGTTTGAGTTGACCCAGCAGCAGTACAACCTCGTGATGGGATCGAATCCGTCGGGATACAAGGGTGATTCGCGTCCTGTCGAGAAGGTTTCCTACAACACCATCCGCGGATCTACGCTCGGCGCGGCGTGGCCGAACCACCGCCAGGTAGACGCCACGTCGTTCATGGGCAAGCTTCGTGCGCGCACAGGTCTGACGTTTGACCTTCCGACTGAGGCGCAGTGGGAATACACCTGCCGTGCAGGAACGGACAGCGCCCTCAACAACGGTAAGAATTTGACGAACACCCAGACCGACTCGGCGGTGGCCGAGGTTGGGCGGTACGGCTCAAACCAAAACGATGGCAAGGGAGGGTACAGCCAGCACACCGAAGTTGGATCGTACCGTCCGAACGCTTGGGGTTTCTACGATATGCACGGCAATGTGGCGGAGTGGTGCCTTGACTGGTGGACTGACAATCTATCGGGTTCGTCCGTAACCGACCCCGTGGGCCGGGCGACGGGTTCGTATCGGCTCGTGCGCGGTGGCGCATGGTACAACTACTCCCACACGGGATATGCCGCCGCATGCCGCTCCGCGTATCGCAGCTACAGCGGGTACGATGGCTACAACGTCTGGAAGAACACGAATCCTGGCGATACCCTGATGGTGTGGGGCTTCCGCGTAGCCTGCCTTCCCGCTGAGTAAATGAGGCGCGGGGCGGCAGAGATTCGACGCCGTGGCCGTGGGCGGGTGTGCATCCCCGCTCGCGGCACGGGAAGCGACAGCGGCTATCGGCAACGGCTATCGACTGCGGCAATGATGCGATAGCAATCGAAGGCAATCGATAGCAGCCGATAGCAATAAATGCGACAGCAATCGACAGCAAACGAAAGCAATCGGGCAACGCCTGCTTCGCAGGTCGTTGCCGCAGGCTAAGGAGGTTTAATGGCTGAACTTTTCAAAAATTCGACAGGCTACAAGCGGCTTGATGTTTACATCTTGATGAACATCATCCAGCTTGAAACGCTCGTGTTTTGCCGCCGGTTCCTTTCGCTCGCGAACGATCCCTGTGGACGCCAGTTCGACCAGATGACGCAGGCTGCCCGTTCGGGCGTGAAGAACCTCACCGAGGGAAGCGAACGCCAGGCAACCTCGATGCAAACTACGCTGAAGCTCATCGACGTCGCCAAGGCGAGCCTCTGCGAGCTGCGCGACGACTATCTCACCTGGCTCCTCGACAAGAATCTGCCGCCATGGCCGCAACGATCTGCCGAGGCACAGGCGGTTTACGCAGTGCGCTTTGACGCGGCGGACTACGGTGACGACATCAACCATGACCTCGCGCAGCACATCATCGCACAGCGGGCGAAGTTTGCGAGGTGGTTTGGTGAGGGTGATCGAGTGCAGTCGATAGCTATCGATGGCTACCGAGAATCGACTGCAATCGACTGCAATCGAAGGCGATCGACAGCGGAGGCTGGCGTCATTTTCGCCAATGCGATGCTTATTCTTATTGGTCGCGCGCTTCATATGCTGGACAAGCTCCTTCAACAGCACGGTGACGAGTTCGTGAAAGAGGGCGGCTTCTCGGAGCGCATGACGGCGGCGCGCGTTGAAGAGAAACGCAACCAGCGACGCGCCGTGAACGAAGACGCCCCGCCTTGCCCCGTGTGCGGCGGCGTCATGCGCGTGAGACACGGTGCGAAGGGCGATTTTTGGGGCTGCATCAACTACCCGGCCTGCAAGGGTACACGGGATATCGGACAACGGATGGCCAAGGAGGGCAAATGATTTTTTCGACAGCAATCGACTGCTGTCGAGCGCAATCGGTAGCAATCGAAAAACGATGGCTATCGAAAGCTTTCGACGGCATTCGATCAGTCATTATCGGCAGCATTCGATTGCTGTCGTTAGCTATCGCATTCACCACTAGTGCCGACGAAGCACTATTTGGCGGCTTTGTGCCGGCGGTTTCGCAAGAGAGCGCCGCCGTCCGGCTCGAGGCGCGCAGCATGGGTCTTGTGGCCCCGCGCGTGGTGGCTGGCACGCAGAGTCTCATTTCGTCGGACGGCCTCACAACGACCGCCTGGGACACCACCGCCCTCGCCAACGGATGGCACGAGATGCAAGAGCCGACAGGCGGCGACAAGGTGTCGTTATTGGTGGCGAACTTGCCTTCGATAGCAGTCGAGGGAGGCCGATTGCAATCGAATGCAACCTGGACCTCTAACGCTGTACATTGGGTGCGGCATCGCGTCGTCGTGCCGGATGGCGTCACGCTGACGGTGCGCGAAGGTGCCATCGTCAAGTTCGGCGAAGATACTGGAATTACTGTCGAAAAGGGCGGCACCCTGAATTTCACGGGCAAGAGTAACGCCCGTATTGTTCTCACTTCCTTCGCTGATGACGTTTATGGCGGCGACAGCGACTTTGGCGTAACGAACGCCACCTACGGCACGTGGTCGATTTCGGCCATGAGTGGCGCCACGATTTCTGATGCTTACACTCATGTGCGCTACGGCACACTTGATAGCGCACCTACGGTCTCTCTGCCAGTCAAGGTGACGGCACAGCGCACCGATGGCAAGGCGCGCATACCAGTTTCCTTCTCTGGTACGAGAGATAACCGTTTCTCGCTCCATTGGCGGACTGTCGATGGAACGGCGAAATATGGTACGGACTTCTCGCTGAACGAGGGTGAGGCTGTGTTCTCCAACACGTCGGCGACAACAGGTTACTTCGAGATTCCGCTTGTTGTTGATGCGCCAGATGGCGGTGTCAAGGATTTCTCAGTAGAGCTTGTTTCCGTGGAGGATGCCAATCCTAATCCGAGCTGCATCAAGACGACCGTTGTGATCGTTACGGGCAATCCATTCCCCTCGCCCGTCTGGGCGGAGTCGGAGCTTTCTGAGGGCATTCGATTGGAGAACCGTGATCCAGATCCGAAGCCGGAGCCAGTACCGGCGACGATGGCAATCGAGGGTGGTCGATTGCTGACGAATGCAACATGGCCTACCGCCGCCACGAACTTTGTGTTGAACACGGTGGTAGTGCCCGAAGGTGTGACGCTTACGGTTGTTACTAACGCCACGGTGTTCTTTGCGCCCCACACAGGCATCAAGGTAGAGAAGGGCGGCACCCTGCGCGTTGTTGGCTCTGTGGAGAAGCCTGTCGTGTTCACGGCGGCGGAGAATGGCGACTACGCCATGACGGTGCTTGAAGGTGGAACATTCACGGATTCCTACGCGCAGTTTGAGAAGACCACCTATTCGGCGCATCCGACAGTTTCCATCCCAGGCGGCTGCGAGGTGAGCGAACGCAATGAGCGCGTGCAGATTCCTGTGAATGTGAGCGGGTCGCGCGCGAGCGCGTTCCGTGTGAAGTGGCGCGCGACAGACGGCACGGCGAAGTTTGGCGAGGACTATACGCTGGCGTCGGGTGAGGTCGAATGGAGTGGCACGTCTGAAGGAACGAAGTACATCACGATTTCGATTCCGAACGACGGTGTGGAAGAAGAGAGCGAAACGTTCATTGTTGAGCTGTATGCCGCGCAGGGAGCGAACCTCGGCACGACCACGTGCTGCACGGTGCTGGTACGCGACGGCACGGCGGCGCTCGTGCCGGTCGCCATTAGCGCGGAGAGCGATACGAGCGAGGCGGTGCGCCTTGAGAACCGCGATGATGGAACTATTGGCAAGGCGGTTGTGTGCGGCACGGAGTACATAGCTGCCGATGGCGATACGCGGGCGGTGGCATGGGATTCGACGCAGGTAGCCGACGGCTGGCAGGCTAATGGGCTATTGGTGAGAAATTCGCAGTCGATAGCAATCGAAGGCGGTCGATTGCTGTCGAACACAACTTGGACTAGCAACGCCACCCACCTTGTCCGCAACTGGGTGGTGGTACCCACCAACATCACGCTGACGGTCGTCACGAACGCCGTGGTGAAGTTCTGCGAGAACACGGGTGTTAAGGTCGAAGCGGGCGGTCGCTTCGAGCTGTTGGGTTCGCTTGACGAGAACGTTTACATGACGTTGGCGAACGACGATACCGTCGGCGGCGATACCGACAAAGATGAGGGACGCGAGTGGGCTGATGGTGCGGCTACCTATTCGATATCGGTTATCTCAGGTGGCACGTTTACGGACATGAACTCCGCCATTCGCGGTGCGACCATTGGCTCGTTCGGTTCTGCCAGCGTGAACGCCAAGACCGTGGTGGATGCATCTGAGGGCGTTATCCGAATCCCCGTGTTCATCAATGGATCGCGTACGACACAGTTCTCCGTGGACTGGAAGACTTCAGACGGACTCACTGGTCGGCTTATCTGGGCCAATGCTAACGAAGGTACGAAGTGGGTGACGCTCAATGTCGCCGATTGTTCCGAGACGTTTACCTTTGAGTTGTGCGAGTGCCGAGGCATCAACATCAATGGCTCGGCAAAGACGTCCGAGGTCACGGTATTCCGCAACGCGACACCATTGGCGGTCTGTGCAGAGTCTGAATCGAGTGAGGCAGTTCGTTTTGAAAACCGAGCCGCAGATACGTTCGGAAGGGCCCTCTGTGTCGGCACAGAATGGAAGAGCGCGGACGACGAGACGCGTGCCGAGGAGTGGGACACGACGAAGACGGCCGATGGGTGGCAGGATGGTTTATTGGTCTTGAATGACGCTTCCGTTGCCGTTGAAGGGGGGCGTCTGTTCCCGACCTACGAGGTCGTGAACACGAATGGCGTTGATGTGACGAATTGGAACTACACAGTCAACTGGACGAGCGACAAGGTTCATGTTGTTCGCAACTGGGTGGTTGTTCCGAACGGGATGACGCTCTCCATCGCCGCCGGTACGGTGGTGAAGTTTGCGGAGTTCACCGGCCTCAAGGTCGAGTCGGGCGGACGGCTCTCGGTAAATGGAACGGTAGATGCTCCGGTCGTGTACACGTCGGCTGCGGACGATACCATCGGCGGTGACACGGACAGGCGCGACAAAGAGCCGCAGTATGGCGATTATTCAATCAACATCGTATCCGGCGGCACGTACAGCGACAGGAACTGCGCTGTTCGTTATACAACGTTCTCCAATCTCGGCACGGCGACGTTGCCGGCGACGGCTGTGGCGAACGAGAAAGACGGCGTGGTGCGCGTCCCGCTTTTCATCAGCACTTCTCGCACGACGGCGTTCTGCGTTGATTGGCGTGTCGCATCTGGAACATACGCCACGCAGGGGCGCGTGAATTGGAACACGTACACAGAGGGGCCAAAGTTCATCGAAATCCAGCTTACGCCGGGAACGGTCACTGGCGATTTCGATACATTCGAGATCGAGATGTACGAAAGCCAGGGCATAAACGTCTCGACGACGCAACGCAAGTGCGTTGTGACGGTCTATCCTGACAAGACCTTCCCAGCAGAGATCGCGTTCGCCGATTCGGACGACAGCGAGTCGGTTCGCCTTGAAAACCGCGACCTGCTCTGGTCGTATGGGGCAGAGATTGTCTGTGGTACGGAATGGAAGAGCGCGAACGGTGAGAGCCGTGCTGAGCAGTGGGACACGACGCAGGAGGAAGATGGTTGGTTGGATGTCGTGGGTGACTCCGCTTTGCAGTTGCTTGTTCGCAACGATGAATCGATTGCCGTTGAAGGCGGACGCTTGGGAGGGACTATGACCTGGGGCAAGGACAAGGTCCATGTCGTCCGCAACTGGGTGGTGGTGCCAAACGGCGTGACGCTCACGATCACGGCGGGAACTATCGTGAAGTTCTGTGACGAGACGGGCATCAAGGTTGAGGCGGGTGGACGACTCGTCTCGGCAGGAACTGCGGCAAACGACGTGATCTTCACGAGCGTGAACGACGATATGGTCGGCGGCGATACGGATCTCTTAGAAGAGGAGCCGTTGCCGGGCGACTATAATATCACCGTGATTTCGGGCGGAACTTTCACCGACACCTACACCCAGATGCGCTACGGAACGAGCGGGACGTTTGGATCGGTGTCCGTTCCCGTTAAGGTCGTGGCGAAGAAGGACAGCGGGATTGTGCGCATTCCAGTATCCATCAGCTCGTCGCGCACGACGCCGTTTGCGGTTGACTGGGTGGCGTACGACAATGGCGCGACGGCGGGCGAGGACTATCTGCTTGATTCTGGGCGCATCGAATGGACCGGCAGCTCGCAGGGGACGAAATACTTGGAGATCCCTCTTGACCGCATGGCGGAGACGAGCGAGGACGAAGGTTTCGTCATCGAGCTCGTCACGGGCCTTGGGATCAACCTAAACCTTTCATCTGTCGTTTGCGAAGTCGATCTCTACGATACCCGCGATACCCTTGTGGGAAGCTCCAACGGCTACGCCGAGAGCGAGTGGTGCGAGTTCACCACGATGGATTCAATGGCGGGCGTCGGCCCGATGTTTGCGATGGGCGAAGTGCCGATCCGCTATTCGACGCTCTGGGCGGGAGTGCCGCCGTCTTCGGCGGCCGTGACCGTAACCGACGCCGAGAAGAAAACCGCCACGCTTGCTGACATCGAGGGGAGTGATCCAGCTGAAGGCTATACCACTTGGAACGGTGCAGACTACGAGGATGGCCGCTATGACCTGATGCATAAGATATTCGATGCAGATGGTCGGATGGTCAAGGTTGATTCCGCCACATTCATCGTGAACCGAGATGTGGTGGAGCATGGCGGTCGCGTCGCCGTCGATGAGACATGGACGGCGGACAAGGTGCATTTGGTCGTCTCCACCGTGACGGTGCCGAGCGGTGTTACGCTTACGATTGCGCCGGACGCCATTGTCAAGTTCATGCCTGGTACGAGCATCGTGGTGGAACGTGGCGGCTTGGGTATCTGCAAGGGCGCGGTGCTGACACACGCCTACGACGATGTGATGGGCGGCGACACGTTCTTCGACGGCGCTGAGACCGTGCCCGAGGACGGCGGGTATTCGCTTTCTGGTGATTGGGAGGATGATGAATCGACGCAGTACCGCTACTCCATGCCGCTTGAGGTGAGTGGTACGTTGAAGGGCGAGAACCGCTGGCCAGGCCACAAGACGTACATTGTGACAGGAAATATCACGCTTGCCAGCGGTGCGACACTCACAATTGAAGCCGGCGCGGTGGTGAAGTTCCAGTCTTTGAAGATGCTTACGGTCAATTCTGGTGCGACGCTGAATGCGCTCGGTACGCGTTCTGCACCGGTCGTGTTCACGTCCATCAAGGATGACGACTTTGGTGGCGACACGAATGGGGATGGAGACGCTTCGGTTCCGCAGCCAGGCGACTGGGAGGAAATCAAGAACAATGGCGGTACAATTAGGTTTGAATATGTAAAGGCTCGCTATGGTGGATATGGCCAGTATACAAACCAGGGCGATGCGATTCTGCGTGTGACAGGCGGAACGACGACGCTCTACGGCTGTATGTTCGAGCAATCGCAGTTCCGGCTCATTTACAGGTCAGGTGGTGCGGTTAAAGCCGAGAATTGCGTGCTTGAGGACGCACGTACGGGCATCGACGGCGGCGTGACGTTCGTCAACGGCGTCATTTCCAAGTGCAACACGGCAGCAACATCTGGAACGATCAAGAACTCTATTTTGTGGAAGTGCGATGCCTACGGTTCTGCTTCGTGGGCAAATTGCGTCGCTTATGATGGCGCAACGTCCGTGCCGAATGGCGTGATATATGTTGATCCTCGTTTCGAGAATGCCGAAAAGGGCGACTTCCGTATCAAGGCCGATTCACCGTGCGTGGATGCAGGCGACGGAACTGTCGCGCCTGAAAGGGATTTCTACAACCAGCCGCGCCAGACGATTCAGGGCGTGGCGCCTACCGGTACGCCGTCGGCCAACGGCGCGTATGCCGATATTGGTATCTACGAAGTACAGCCTCGTAATGCTGGAGTGGACATAGATTTGGAGGTCAAATCGGTAATTGCGCCTGAGTCGATGACGGTTGGCGAGCTCGTCACGGTTTCGTGGCGCGAGGCGAACATTGGCTCAGTCGATACGGACGGTAAGTGGTACGACAAGGTGGAAATCGTCTCTGCAAATGGAGCGGTCGTGCTGCTGGGAACTGTCCCCGTGACGGGCATTCCGGCTGGTGGAGAGAAGACAATTACAGAATCCTCGTTCCGCGTGCCTGCCATTGCAGAGGGGGCGTGCTTCATCCGCGTTACGGCCAACTGCAACCGCGACATATACGAAGGCTCGCTCACCGCGAACAACGTGTGTTTGTCTGATGAGACAACCGTTTCCGTTGCGGGTGTCGATTTCACCGATGGAGATGTTGCGCGGGTTAAGCTGCTTTCGGAGCAGCAGACATCCTACCAGATGGCAGGTTTGCCGACTGGTGGCTGCTCGCTCCTGATTCATTCCGCCACGGGAGAGTCGTTTGGAGCGTACGTTGCGTTTGGCAAGATGCCGACGACATACGCGAGCGCGTCGTCATATGTCGTGCTGCCGAATGGCGATGTGCTTGTTTCTATTCCGCCTCATTCGGCTGACGATACGGCATATCTGATGCTTGATTCTACGTCAAAGATACAGAACGGTGCGCTCGACGTGACGGTGAGCGAAGACTATCCGGCCATTTACGCCCTCTCGAAGGTGTCCATGCCAAACACGGGTAGCCAGAGCCTGACAATCTATGGCGTGGGCATGGATGAAGTTGCGAGCGTTGCGCTTGTTGCGGCTGACGGTACGACTATTGACGGTACTTCCGTCAGGGCTGCAAACGCCTGTGAACTCTCGGCCTCGTTTGCGCTTACTGGTGCGAAGACTGGCGCGTATCGTGTTGTCGTGACGGCGAAAGACGGTAAGACGGCGGGATTGGCGACAACTGTCTCGATCATTTCTCATGCCAATGCAAAGGCGAAGTTAGAGATTTCACTCGATGCACCATCGGCCATCCGCCAGAACCGCTGGTATGAGGCCGTCGTGACTGTGAGGAATGCGGGGGATGCGGATAGCCGCATTCCGATAATTGTCCTCAATGGCAGTAACATTGAATTTAGAGATCCAGACGGCAGCTTAGATGTGCGTAAAGGTGTTTTGCAACTTCTGCCTCTAAATCCTGCCGGTGATCCTTTAGTTCTTCCTCCTGATAGCGAAGTCAAGATAAGTGTAGTGTATCGTTTTACTCTGGCTACATCGCGGAATACGTTGCGGTATGGTTTGTTGAATTTTGACGACGCTGGTTGGACATCATTTATATCTAAAGGTGGCTTGTCCGATGTCGAATGGGAAGAAGCTCTATCTGAGTATTCTGCTGGTTTTGATTCACCAGTGGCATTTCTTTCGACGGTATATGATCGTGCCTCGCAGTTTAAGACGGCGTTCTTCCGTCCTACAAATGCATTTCGTTTGTATGGAATAGTTCAGGCGGAAAAGAACACAGAGCGACGTTCTGGAATGGTCACAGGTATAGCACTTGACGAGAGTGGTAGCCCCATGTGTAATTTAAAGATTGGCATCGGTAATCTTGATGATAACGATACTGTTTATGTTACCACAGATGCAGATGGGTTATTCGTGGCTTATGGCGTATGGCCTGGAGAGATCGCGTTTACAGCGGATGACTATAACATTGTTCCCGAGGAGAACGTTGACCTTGTTAGTGGCGGGATTGCTAATGCGAGGCTAACATGTATGAAGATTGCGGATAATCCACATACTCCAAATGGATATTTCAAGGAGTATAACCGAATGAGCAAATTGACATTGGACAGTTCTAGCTTTATCTGGATCGATGGCTTTGGAAGGCTTTTAATAGGTGATCCACGTAGCGGTAGCGATGCTCTGACGTTGTCGGGTGGTGCATATGCCGAATATTATCGGGTTGTTTCAGTGGATGGCAATTCCGCGGTCGTGGCGGCAATGATTTCGCACGATGGCTTGAAATCTCTGCGTGTTATTAAGGTGTGCCGTGATATGTCGGGAGGATTCTCGGAGGTTTTGGACGAGGAAGTTTCGGATTCGGTACTGGGCTTGTCGTCACTTTCATGTGAGGATGGCATCGTAAACGCAATAGTTCGTGTAAAGGACGAAGTACTGGGTACGTCTGCGTTCTCGGTTTTGACATGTGATACGACAAAGACGAAGATTGTGAAGACGGCAAAGTTGAGGGGGGACGATTGGATGCCGGGCGATGAGGAGGAAAGCGCGAGTTTTGTGCTTGACACCGGCGGCCTTTTGGGATGTGATTTCAAAAACTTCAATGTCTCTTTAAAGCCCTATACGGACACTGGAGTCCAGCCACAGGGTTGTTGCAAATGGTATAGAGAGTCGTCATGGGGTGTCAGTGCTGGCGTGGAGATACCAATATCTGCCGACGGCAGTTGGACCGTGCCGGTTAGTGCGGGTGGCGGACAAACTAAGAAATGGTCTTATTATTGCCAAAAGGCAATGGGTGCCGGAGGTAGTTGCGCGGAAGAAGACATGATGCTGACTGCGTGTTCGGAGAAGAGCTCCATCGAGGTTCAAGGTGGCATTAAATATACATTCCCGTTGAATACGGAATATATCGTGAAAAATCTCAAGGGAATGGGGTACAAGATCGGTAGAAACATACCTATTAATTTGAACGTTTCTGCCTCTGGGACATTAACAGGCGACAAGAGTCACGATAAGAGGGAACGTCATGTTCCAAGGAGTAATGGTTCTACTGCGTACTTTTTTACAGAGGACGATGATTTTTCTGTAAGATTGCAGATTGAAGGCAATGCAACCGCAAACCTTGGTTTGGCTCAGTTTGAAGGTGGCGGTGGTCGTGGCCGTAAGAAACGGGACATATCTGTCAATACGAGTGGCAATGAAGATGTGCCACTGGAGGCGCATGGAGAGATTCATTTGGAGGCTCACTATGACCGGCACTATAGGAACGGTAGTCTGCGATCTCAAAATGGCGGTGGAAGCTTGGGCGGGGAGGTTCGGGTTCTTTCCCTTATGGGGACGCTCTCGGGTCATTGGGATGCTAAAAAAGGATTTTACGGAGAGTGGAAGTATAATTTCTTTAATAAGAACGGCGAAGGCAATACGCTAAAAAGTCCCCAGCACCGATCATATGCTGTGGCGCAGGCGACGAAGTCTTCTGGCGCAGGGCGGTTTATGTTCCCGTCCGAGAAAGTCGACGACACCTTGACGCTTGCAGCTTGGGGGGTTCATCTGGATGCCGCGCGCAAAATGGCAATAGGTTGCAGGGAATACGTTCTAGACGGCAACATACGGAGAGGCCTGTTTATCGTAGAGGCTGCCGGTGGCGAGGAGCGGCGAATTTCAAGCGATAAACATGATGTTGGCTGGTGTTCGAGGTTGATTGAGTTTGATGGAACGGCAAGTGTGTATTACATTGCCAGTGTACCTGATTTCACGGGGGATGCTGATGATTTAATGGTGTCTTACGCTCACTCAAGGTTGTATCGGCTGGATTGTGTCGATGGTGTTTGGGGAGACCCGGTCGCTGTCGTTGCTGACGGTAACTGGTCTCAAGGCGGCGTTTCAGTTTCCGATCAAATAGATGGCTGTGTCATGGTGGCATTTAAGTCGTCAACTGTTCTTACAGACATTGATGGAACCGGAGACGAGAAGTTGCTGGTTGTGTTTGATGATGGAAATCGTGGCATGTACTTGAAGACAACCAGTGTTGCCGATGTTAAAGGAATGACAATTTCATCACTGGTTCCGTATTTTACGAGCGAAGGCAAACGATTATTGTATTCAATCGCCAAAGACGATGAAAACGATGAAATCATTGAAAGCGCATATGACGAATCAAGCGGTGCTTGGGTGAAATGCGAAAATGCGATTTCAGAGTTGGCAGAGTCATCCGATTCTAAAGACAATGCAACAAGGCTTCAGTCAATGCATGCCAATACTGCAAATGGCGTCAAACGTTCTTTGATGGGTGCTTCGTCGTGCGGCACTTGTGTGAAGGGTTGCCATTGTCATTGCAATGATGGTAATGATAAAAATCCTGGTGACGGTTGCGGATGTCCGATAAAGTGTGAATGTAAGGGACTCTGTTCGCTTGGGGAGTGTAAATGTTGGGACGGACATCATGATATGGATCAACCTAGATCCTATGACCCCAACGAGATGGTTGGGCCGGCGGGCGTGGGCGAGGAGCGGTACGTGAAGCCTGGCGAGCCGATGGACTACACCATCTACTTCGAGAACCAGACGAACGCGACGGCGGCGGCGCAGGATGTATATGTGACGTTGCCGAAGGATGCTGGGCTGGATTGGAGCACGTTCAAGTTGGGCGAGGTCGTGTTTGGCGACAACATCGACACGGCCCTTTCGGGCTTCCACGAGGGCGAAAGCACATACGCCCTGCCCGGCACGAACTGGAGCGTCCGCACGGAAGTGACGCACACCGCTGACGCCGTGAAGTGGCATCTGCGCATCATCGATCCTACTACATCCGATAAATATCCGAGCGACCCTTACGCCGGATTCCTCCCGCCGAACGATGAAACAGGACGAGGCGAAGGCCACCTCCGTTTCAGCGTGAATGTGAAGGAAGACGCGTCACCCGGCGCCATCATCAAAGCATCCGCCGTCATCGAATTCGATCCGCTCAACGGAAACAAACCAATCGAAACCGATCCCGCGTGGTCAAACACGGTCGCCGTCATCCATTCTCCGGTGCTTGACCTTGGTGACGGCGTGGCGACGAATCTGACGCTCATCGCAGGGCGGCCGTTCGGGGAGCTGCCGACGCCGCCGGAACGCAAGAACTGGAAGTTCGGCGGATGGTACACCGGGCCGAATGGCACCGGCATAAAGGTGGAGCCAGACACTGTCGTGCCAGATGGTGACTTTGAGCTCTACGCAAATTGGCTTGTTGACGGCGGCGTCGCCTCGTTCATCGATGCGGAGATATTCACGGAAGAGGGCAGCAACGCCGTTGTGTGCGTGAGCGGCGGCAACGCCGAGAAGGCGAGCAGCGTGAAGGTGTATCTGACGTACAACACGGCTGTGGCGGCGGACCTGGATCTGGCGAAGGGCGAGATTGACGACGAGACGCCGAAGGGCGGGCTGAAGTTCCCGCTGACGCTCAGCTGGGAGGCGGGCGAGATCGGGGAGAAGGTCGTCACGATTCCGGTCAAGACGGACAAGACGGTGGAAGACGATGAGTTCTTCACGCTCCAGCTTGCGGAGGCGGTCGGCATGGAACTTGGAGAGGGCAGCGTTTGCACGGTGACGATCCACGACCCTGGCTACGACGACATCGCGGCGAAGGTCGCGGCGGGAACTGCG
>Ga0310696_10001896_pt1 | contig 28957 bp, 22 predicted proteins | sample AusTroGonzalo_MG_4_FD_203885 | JGI IMG/M metagenome (GOLD analysis project Ga0310696, IMG submission 203885) | Bovine rumen microbial communities from tropical cattle in Woodstock, Queensland, Australia - Gonzalo_02 (v2) (version 2) | ecosystem: Host-associated > Mammals > Digestive system >... | reverse complement strand
CCCCCTCCTTCGGAGGGGCTTGGGGAGGCTTTGTCCTCATTCCTCAGTTCCGCCATCGCCTCGTTCAGAATCTTCTGGTAGGTCTCGTAGCCCAGGTCGCTGATGAAGCCGCTCTGCTCAGCACCCAACAGATTGCCGGCACCACGGATGTCGAGGTCCTGCATGGCGATGTTGATGCCCGAGCCCAGGTCGCTGAAGTTCTCCAGCGCCTCCAGTCGTCGGCGGCTGTCCTGTGGCAGTGCTGCCAGCGGGGGTGCCAGCAGGTAACAGAAAGCCTTGCGGTTGCCGCGTCCCACACGTCCACGCATCTGGTGGAGGTCGGAGAGTCCAAAGTTGTGGGCACCGTTGATGATGATGGTGTTGGCGTTAGGTATGTCGATGCCGTTCTCTACGATGGTTGTTGAGAGCAGCACGTCGTAGTCGTGGTTGGAGAAGTCGAGGATAATCTGCTCCAGCTCCTCGGGCTTCATCTGTCCGTGACCAATGGCCACACGGGCATCGGGCACGTACTTCAGGATCATCTCCTTCAAGTGCTGCAGGTCGCTGATGCGGTTGTTTACGAAGTACACCTGTCCGTTGCGCGACAGCTCGAAGTTGATGGCGTCGGCAATGATCTCTGCACCGAAGGTGTGAATCTCCGTCTGTATGGGGTAGCGGTTGGGTGGTGGCGTCTGTATGACGCTGAGGTCGCGGGCACCGACGAGCGAGAACTGCAGCGTTCGCGGTATAGGTGTTGCCGACATTGTCAGCGTATCGACGTTGGTGCGCATCTGACGCAGTTTCTCCTTCGTGGCCACGCCGAACTTCTGTTCCTCGTCGATGATGAGCAGTCCCAAGTCCTTGAACTTCACCGTCTTGCCGATGAGCTTGTGCGTACCTATCAGTATGTCTATCTTGCCTTCCTCCAGCTCCTTCAGCAGCGCCGTCGTCTGCTTGGCCGTACGGGCTCTCGTCAGGTAGTCCACACGCACCGGCATGTCCTTCAGTCGTCCGGCGAAGGTGCGGTAGTGCTGGTAAGCCAGTACCGTTGTGGGCACCATCACCGCCACCTGCTTACCGTCGCAGGCAGCCTTGAAGGCAGCACGCACGGCCACCTCGGTCTTGCCGAAGCCCACATCGCCGCACACCAGACGGTCCATCGGCTTCGCCTGCTCCATGTCGGCCTTTACGTCCTGCGTCGCCTTCAGCTGGTCGGGCGTGTCCTCGTAGAGGAAGCTGGCCTCCAGCTCCTGCTGCAGGTAGGTATCGTGACTAAAGGCAAAACCCTTCTCACGACGACGCGCAGCATACAGCTTGATGAGGTCGCGGGCAATGTCCTTGATGTGCTTCTTCGTGCGCTCCTTCAGACGCTCCCACTGGCCGGTGCCGAGTGTTGACAGACGTGGTGCCTCGCCACCGTCCTGCGACTTGTACTTCGACACCTTGTAGAGCGAGTGGATGCTTACGTAGATGGCATCGCCGCGCTGGTAGGTGATTTTAATCATCTCCTGATAGGCCCCCTCCCGGCCTCCCCCCATAGGGGAAGTGACAGGCATGCGCACCAGTCCGCCGAAGCGGCCTACGCCGTGATCCACATGTACCACGAAGTCGCCCACCTCAAACTGCTGTATCTCCTTCAGCGTCAGCGCCATCTTGCCGCTGCGCGCTTTGTCGCTCTTCAGGTTGTACTTATGGAAACGGTCGAATATCTGGTGGTCGGTCAGGAAGCAGGCACGTGCCGTGTTGTCGATGAAGCCCTCGTGCAGTGTTTTGTCAACTGGGACGAAGTCTTCACTTAAGATGTCCTTCAAACGCTCCTGCTGCTTCTGGCTGTCGGCCAGAATAAACAGCTGGTAGCCCTTCAGCAGATAGTCCTCCAGCGTCTTTGACAGGAGATCGAAGTTCTTGTGGAACAAGGGCTGCGCCGTTGTATCGAAGGTGACTTTTGCGCTGGGCGACTTGTCCGACTTCGATGCCTGCAGTACGATGCGACGGAAGTCGGCGCTGTCGTTGCGGAACTGCTGTCCGCTGATGAGCTGGCACTCGCGTCGCAGCTGCTGCTCAATCTCCTGCTGAGCCATCTCGCTGTCGGCCTCCTCCATGCGCTCCATGATGGCCTGCTTCGAGAATCCCTCCTGATAAGTGCGCTCCACGGCGTCGGCCACGTAGTCGTAGTCCTTCACACAGAGGATGGTCTGCTCCGTCAGGAACGTGAACAGCGACTCTTTTTCCTCCGTCACGCCCGTCAGTTCGGGCACAATCTCCACCTGGTCGCGGCGTTCTTTCGACAGCTGGTTCTCCACCTCGAAGGTGCGTATTGAGTCTATCTCGTCGCCAAAGAAGTCGATGCGGAAGGGAAATTCGCAACTGAATGAGAAAACATCGAGGATAGAGCCACGCAGGGCAAACTGCCCTGGCTCATAGACGTAGTCCACCTCGTGGAATCCGAAGTCGCGCAGTGTCTTCTCAATGTCCGTCGTGCTGATGGACTGTCCTGTCACGAGCGACAGCGTGCGACTGTCGAGCCGCTTCTTCGACACCACCAGCTCGGCCACGGCCTCTGGGTAAGAGACAATGTAGAGTGATTCTTCACTCTTCATTCTTAATTTTTCATTTAAAACGGACAGCGCCTCCGTACGCAGAATCTCGTTGGCCGGATCGCGCTGGGCGTACTTCACCGAACGGCGATAGCTGCTGGGAAAGAAGAGCACCTGCCTGTCGCCCATCAGCTGCGTCAGATCGTGATAAAAATAGCCTGCCTCTTCGGCATCGTTGAGCACAAAGAGAATCGTCGATGGACACTTCCTTGCCAGCGCTGCAAACGCCATCGGCGCTGCGGAGCCCGACAATCCGCCAAGGCAAATGCTCTTCTCACGAACACTCGCCACGGCTTTCGCCAGTGCCGCCACCTGCGGCTGCCCGGCATATTGTTGACACAGTTCTTCTATCTTCATCTAATAATAATGTGCAAAGGTACGAATAAGTGAGTGAAATCCCAAATTAATTTGAGGATTTCCGCCCTCGGCTTGCCGCTTGCTACCAAAAGGACGCCACAGGGGCAGGTCACATTTGATAAATCTTTCTTTAGGGATTCCCCTATGGCTTCATAGGCCTTTCCCCTTCCACGACTGAACACTATGGGCTATCTTTGCATTCAGTTTCAACAAACAAGAGAAGAATATGAAGGCAAAGAAAGGTTTATTGATAGTGGCTATGCTCACATTGTTGCTAAGTTCATGCAAAAGCTGGTATGCGTCGGTGACTGACAACATAGAGAGTGTGCAGCTGAACATGACGATGGACGAAGTGCGTCAGGTCATGGGGAAAGCGGACTACCGTAGTTTTGAACAGAATGAGGAGACATGGGAATATCGTACGAGGGTTCTCGATGGCGATTATGACGTGGTGTCAATCAAGTTTCGCGATGGAATAGTCGTCAGCATGAATTCCTTCCGTGAACTTCATCCGAAGTTCGCAGCGCCTCAGCCGGAAAAGAAAGTGGAGTAAAGGCGCTTTGGCTGTCATCATGCAGGCCCCTCTCGCGTCAAAGTCGTTGAGATACGCACGTATCTCAACGAGATAGGATCATATCTCATGGAGATAGAGATGTCTTATACTGATTTAGTTGACCTTTTCATCTGAGACATTGCGTTGTAAAAATGGGAGAGTTTTCTTGGAATATTCAAATATATTTCTTACTTTTGCATCGTGAGGCTACGAGCCTTGTGGCATCAAATCTAAGCCCAACAATTATGTATATACCACCATTCACAATAACGTCTGAAATCATGCGACTGGTATCGAAGATATCCGAACAGGTGGGTGTCTTTACGCGAGGCTGGTCTTATTGTCCGTGTTGGCAGCAACAAAACTGGCTATTGGAGAGTGAATATCTGATATGAAGATAAAGATACTGTTCCTACATGGATTCTATGCCAGTGGCCAGTGTGTGCCAGCTGTGGCATTGAAGGCTGCGTTTGAGCGAGAGGATGTAGAGGTGCTGACACCAGACCTGCCCCTGCATCCCAAGGAGGCTATCAACTTTATCCGTGATCTGATTGACAAAGAGAAGCCTAACATGCTGGTGGGTAATAGTTGTGGTTCGTTCTATGCCCAGATACTAGTCCCGATAGTAGGACTGCCTGCATTGTTGGGCAATCCGCATTTTAAGATGACGGAATTCTTGAGGCCGAGAATAGGCGCACAGCAATACAAGTCACCACGCAAAGATGGTAAGCAGGACTTTATTATCGACGAGGAACTGATAGGGGAATTTGCAGAGTTGGAAGCTCATCAGTTCGACCATTGTAGTGACTATTACAGAAATCGCGTCATCGGGATATTTGGCGAGAATGATACGCTGGCGCATTTCGAGCCGCTGTTTCGTGAGCATTACAACAGGAGTGCACATTTTCCTGGTGGTCATACACCAACGGCTGCAGAGGTATGTGATTATTATGTGCCTATTATTAAGGATTTTTTTGTGCATTGAGATATTTTGTGTATCTTTGCAAAAAGATATATATAGATTATGAAACAGCTCCATCCTGTAATGTTCGCCGGTACGGGCAGCGACGTTGGTAAAAGTGTCGTTGCTGCGGCCTTCTGCCGTATCTTCAGGCAGGACGGTTATAGGCCGGCTCCCTTCAAGGCGCAGAATATGGCGCTGAACTCCTATGCCACGCCTGAGGGACTGGAGATAGGACGGGCACAGGCTGTGCAGGCTGAGGCTGCTGGAGTGGCTTGTCATACGGACATGAATCCTCTGCTGCTGAAGCCGAACAGCGACCACACGTCGCAGGTAATCCTGAACGGACGGCCCATCGGGAACAAGGATGCCTACGACTACTGGAGGCCTGCCCAAGCGCTCTCCAAGGGAGGGAGGTCTGACACGGACGACTCGCTCCATGTAAACAGACATTCCTCCTGTCGGGAGGGATTGGACGGGCTGGACTTCCGCAAGGAGGTGTGTGCTGCTTTCGACCGTCTGGCCTCGCGCTATAACCCCATTGTGATGGAGGGGGCTGGCAGCATCTCGGAAATCAATCTGCGCGAGACGGATCTGGTGAATCTGCCTATGGCCCGTCATGCTGGGGCCGACGTCATACTGGTGGGCGATATCGACAGGGGTGGGGTGTTTGCCTCCGTCTATGGCAGTATAGCCTTGCAGACGCCGGAGGACAGACGGCTCATCAAGGGCGTGATTATCAACAAGTTTCGTGGCGACATGCGGCTCTTCGACGAGGGACGGCGCATGATGGAGGAGATTTGTGGCGTGCCGGTGCTTGGCGTTATACCTTATTATAAGGATATCTTTATTGAGGAGGAGGACTCCGTCAGTCTGGAGCGGAAGCGCCGTCAGCTGGCTGAGGGAAAGGTGAACGTGGCGGTGGTGCTGCTGCGGCATATCAGCAACTTCACCGACTTCGACACGCTGGAGCGTGACCCTCGCGTGAACCTTTTCTATACGAACAACACCAGTGACATAGGCCGTGCTGACATCATCATCGTGCCTGGCACGAAGACTACTCTCGACGACCTGCTGGAGTTGCGCCGTAACGGCTGTGCACAGGCCATTCTGCGTGCCCATCGCGACGGGAAGATGGTGGTGGGCATCTGTGGCGGCTACCAGATGCTGGGGCAGACCATTGACGACCCCGACGGCGTTGAGGGCAGCATAGCCAGTCTGCCGGGGCTTGGACTTCTGCCTCTTCATACGACGATGTGTGCCACGAAGACGACCAGGCAGGTGAGCTTCCTGTTTGACGGTCAGGAGTGCCGGGGCTACGAGATTCACCAGGGCGTCAGCGACAGCCCCCAGGCCATCATGCAGACCGACCATTGCATTGGTACCTATATTCACGGCTTTCTGGACAACCGGCCCGTCATTGAGCACTTGCTCAAGGATAAGGTCAGGGAGACGGCCTCGATGCTGAGCTATTCCGACTTCAAGGAGGAGCAGTATGACAAGCTGGCCGAGCACGTGCGCCGGCATGTTGACATGGAACGAATCTACCGGATACTGACCAATGGCTAATGCAATTGCACTGTTCGCTGGCTGGCTGCTTGACCTGCTGCTTGGCGACCCTCAGCGGCTGCCGCATCCCGTGGTGGGGTTCGGCAAGATGATTGCCTTTGGTGAGCATCGTCTCAACAAGGGGCGACACCGTGTGCTGAAGGGTGCCGTGATGTCCATCGTCCTCGTCTTGACGGTCTTCGCCGTTGCCTGGCTCCTGCGCCACTGCCTGTCGCTTGCCGACGGCCGTCTGACGCTTGTTCTCGATGCGGTCATCGTCTTCTACTGTCTGGCAGGCACGACGCTTGTCCGTGAGGTGCGAGCCGTCTTCCTGGCTCTGGACCGAAGTCTGGACGAAGGGCGTCGCCAGGTGGCCCGTATCGTGGGGCGCGACACCTCGGAGCTCACGGCACAGGAGGTGAGGACGGCTGCGCTGGAGACGCTGGCCGAGAATCTGAGCGACGGTGTCATTGCTCCGCTATTTTGGCTGGCGCTGCTGGGAACGCCTGGCATGCTGGCCTACAAGATGGTGAACACGCTCGACTCGATGATAGGCTATAAGACGGAGCGCTACAGGGACTTCGGCTGCTGGGCTGCACACGCTGACGATGTGGCCAACTACATTCCTGCCCGTCTGACGGCTCTGCTGATGGTGCTGGCTGCTCCCCGACGGGGGCTTCTGCGTTTCGTCTGGCGCAACGGCAGGAATCATGCCAGCCCCAACAGCGGCTACCCAGAGGCTGCGCTGGCAGGCATCCTGAACTGTCGGTTCGGTGGTCCGCACTATTACTTCGGCCAACTCTTTGACAAACCCTATATTGGCACCAACGACCGTCCGTTGACGACGGCTGACATGAAAAAAGCCGTACGGGTGAACCGGACGGCTGAGGTATTGATGGTGATACTTGTCGTGCTCAGAAGTATTTTGTGATTCTGGCGTTCTCGAAATTGTTCATCTCGTTCATCATCCTGACGGCAGACTCGATGAGAGGGTAGGCGCAGAGTGCTCCCGTGCCCTCTCCCAGTTTCAGTCCCAAGTCCAGTAGCGGTCGGGCTTCCACGATGTCAAGCATCAGCCGATGGCCCTTCTCGTCGCCACAATGGGTAAACACCATGTAGTCCTGCACGGCAGGGTAAAGGCGGATGGCGGCAATGGCGCAGGCCGTCATGATGAAGCCGTCGACCAGTAGGACCAGACGGGCCTCGGCAGCACGGAGCATGGCCCCGATGGCAGCAATCATCTCGAAACCGCCGAAGTAGCGCAACGGCGTCTCGGCCTCGGGCTTCGGGTTGTGGGCCCTGTAGTTGTCCATGGCCTGTCTCAGCACGTCGTACTTGTGGCAGATGCCTGGAGTGTCGAGACCGGAGCCGGCACCAATACACTCCTTCAGGGGAATATCGCCGAAGAGGCTCATCCAGATGCTGCTGGGCGAGGTGTTGGCAATGCCCATCTCGCCGACACACAACACCCTGCACCCCTCTGCCACACATTCGTCGACAAGCTCGCAGCCCACCTCTATGGCCTGGCAGAACTCTGCATCGCTCATGGCCGACTCGTAAAGAAAATTCCGAGTGCCTCGGGCTATCTTGCGACTGATGATGCCTGGGACGGAAGACAGGTCGTAGTCGACGCCGACATCGACAATGCGCAGGCAGAACCCATGCTGCCGACAGAACATGTTCACACCACCACCACCGTGGGTGAAGTTCAGCATCTGCTGCCAGGTGACCTCGCGTGGCGATGCGCTAACCCCCTCGCGCTCAATGCCGTGGTCGCCACCTAATAGCAGGTGGCAGGGGTGCGCCAGCGACGGCTCTAAGGTCTGCTGAATCAGACAGATCTGCATGGCCAGTTCTTCCAGACGGCCTAAGGAACCCTTCGGCTTGTTGAGATTGTCAATCTTCTCTTGTATCGCCAGTTGCAGCGACTTGTCGGTAGGGTGTATGTTGAATGTCCTCATTTTTCCTTTCTATTCCTTGACCTTTAAGGCTATTCCGCTGACCATCAGGATGACTTCGTCGGCCTTTGCGGCAATGTACTGGTTCATCCAGCCCTGAAGGTCGGTGAACTTGCGCTGTATGGCGTTGTCGCTGACGCCACCGCTGCCAATCTCGTTGGTGACAAAGATATAGGTGGCATCGGGCTCTGTGAACTTGTCGAACTCCGTCTTTGCCAGTTCGAGCGACTTGTCGACATCGGAGTCGTTGGCAAAGAAGAAGTTGGTGAGCCAAAGCGTCACGCAGTCGATGACGGCCACACGGCCTGACAGGTCGTGACGGCTCAGATGCACCTCTTCCTCGATGTTCGTCCATTGAGGGCCACGACGCTCCTGGTGTCTGCGTACCCGCAGTTGGAACTCCTCGTCCCAGACGTGTGCCGTAGCCACATAGACAGGACTCTCCGAGAGGCTCAGCGCCAACTCCTCGGCATGTCGGCTCTTGCCAGAGCGCTGACCGCCTGTGATTAGAATAATCTTTCTCATTGGGCACATATTACTAATAATACCGTCAGCTCCACCAGCAGGCAGACGGCTCCGCAGCAGTCGCCTGTATATCCGCGAATCTTGTTCCAGATGAGCAGATAGAGGAAATACATCACGAGGCAGGGGACGAAAATGACCGTCTCCCACGGAAGATGCGTCATCCATAGAACAACGGCCATCGGCAGCAGACCTTGTATGGTAAGGCTGATGCCTGCACGCCAGTCCATCTTACGATAGACCGTTCTCGCCTTGGCGTCCTCGGCCTTGCGGGCATAGGGCATCATTATAATGAGCTGTGAGGCCACCATCCTGGCATAGGGTGTTGCCGCAAGAATGGCAAGGGCAGCCATATAGGGCGACATGGAGAGAAGCGCAGCTGCCAGCAGCAACTCGTAAAGAACGAGCCCGATGACACCATACGTGCCAATGTGGGAGTCCTTCATGATGGTGAGGATGCGCTCTCGGTCGGAGCCTCCGCCTCCGAAGCCGTCAAGGAAGTCGGCCAGTCCGTCCTCATGCAGTGCCCCCGTCACGAGCAGTCTTACCACGATGGCCAGCAGTACGGCCACGGGATAGGGCAGGTACATGCTGCCCAGCCACAGTGTGGCGGCCATCAGACCTCCTGTGAGCCAGCCTGTCAGCGGCCAGTGCTCGACCACGGTCTTGTAACACTCCTTTGGGGGCTGGTGCAGTCGCCAGAAAGGCAGTCGGGTAAAGAAGATGAATGCCGCCCAGATGCGGTCGTACCATCGGGTCTGGTCGATGTTTGCTTGCATGGTGATTCTGTTACTATAGGATGTTCTTGATGTCTGTCAGTGAATCCACGATGAAGGTCGGTGCCTGTGGCGCATCGTTAGGGTTGGCCTGCCAGCGGTTGAAGAGCATGGCATCGATGCCGGCATTGAGGGCGCCGAGGATGTCGGTCTGCAGGTTGTCGCCAATCATCAGAGTGGTGTCGCGACTGGCTCCCGACACTTTCAGGGCATAGTCGAAATACTGTGCCGACGGCTTGTTGGCTCCAGCGTCCTCGCTGAGGATAATGGTGTCGAAGCAGTCGCGCAGTCCGCAGGCAGCCAGCTTCTTGTACTGTACCTCGTGGAAACCGTTGCTGCACATGTGCATGCGGTAGCCCCTCTGGCGCAGATAGCCCATCAGCTCGTGGGCACCGTCGATGACTCCTGGCTTCGAGGAGCAGAAGTCCAGGAAGCGGTCGCTCATCTCCAGACACAGGGCCTCCGTCACTTCCAGTCCCTGTCCTTCAGACAGTGGACGCCGGAAGCGCTCCACGATAAGATATGGTCGGGTGATTTCTCCTTTCGAATAGCGTCCCCACAGGTCGATGTTGGCTGCCCAGTAGCTGTCGTAGAACACCTGTGCATCAGGAAACCAGCGCTCCAGGTGGAACGCCTCGAAGGTCTCGCGCAGGGCAATGACGGCATTGCCGTAGGTGTCGTACAGCGTATCGTCGAAGTCGATGAACAAATCCTTGTATTTCTTTTCCATTAATACTTCCGTTGATTCTTAGTTTTGTGCAAAAGTAAGCATTTTCCTGCTTAACAACAAGGATAATAAGAAAAAAGTTGTATCTTTGCTTAGGAAAACGCGTTGTTCGATTGTATTAAGAGAAAAAGACTGTAGAAAACAGATGATTGACAAACGAGAATTTGAAGCGGTTTTCAGACGTCATTACGACGGCATGTACCGACTGGCCATGCGGATGCTTGGCGACGACGCAGAAAGCAAGGATGTGGTGAGCGATGTGTTCGCCAACCTGCTGCATAGTGCCATCGACCTCAGGTCGGAAACGCTCCAGGCCTTCTTGCTGACAAGCGTTCGCAATCGCTGCATCAATCTGATGGTACACAAGCAGAAGCAGCTGCAGATGCAACGGGCCGTCGTCGTAGAGATGATTACGCCAGAGCGGACTGCAGAACAGGAGCAGCTGCAGATGCTTCACGGCTTCATCAGCTCGCGGATGCCCAAGCTGTCGCAGCAGATTCTCCGACTGCGCTATCAACAGGGCTTGAAGTACCGCGAGATTGCCAAAGTGCTGCAGGTCAGCGAGGTCACCGTTCACAACCATCTGTCACAGTCGCTTAAACAATTAAAGACACATTTTAAATCATTGGGTTATGGAATCAAATGAAAAACTGGAACAACTGCTCAGACAGATGTATGCTCAGGAAACTCCCCACGATGACGATACCGACACATCGGACATCGTAGATGAGGAGTGGACGAAGTTTGAGGCAAAACACTTTGGAAGGGAGAAGGGAAAAGTGAAAAGGGAGAAGGGAAAAGTGAAAAGGGAGAAGGGAAAAGTAAAAAGGGAGAAGGGACGGGAAAGGCCTTTGTTCCTTAAGATAGCTGCCATGTTCGTTGGCGTGCTGATGCTCTCGGGCATTGCCTTCGCCGCAATACACCTGATGACGAGTCGGGAAACAGGAGGTAGGAGTCAGGAGGACATGGCGTTGGTCGACGCCCAGCTCTCAACGGACGCCTCCCGACAGGCTGAGCAGGACTCGACGGCGACGAAGCCTGTTGTATATGAAAACACGGAACTGGCAGTCATCCTGGACGATATCGCGACTTTCTATCAGGTGGAACCCGTCTATAAGAAGGAGACCACGAAGCATATACGACTCTACTTTACATGGAACAAGAAGCTAAGCATTGACGATGTCGTCGGTATGTTCAATAAGTTTGAACGTTTCCACATTACTCGCTACGACAAGATACTGATAGTAGAATAACCTTAACCAACACAAAAATGAAAAAATATATATTCACAGCACTGCTCTGTGGTCTGACGTTGTGTGCTCAAGCGCAAAGGCAACGTGCTGGCGAGTACAACTCGGGTAAGAAAATCAGTCGCCACTACCAGAACGAGTCACTCTCGAAGGTGCTCGAAGACCTGAATGCCGCCACCAGCGACAAAGTCATCTACTTCATCTACGACGAGCTGGAGGACTTTACCGTGACCTGTCGGATTAATGACTTGCCTCTCAAGGAGGCTGTTCGCGAGGTCATCGGGTTCTATCCGATGAAGGTGACCTATGACGATGATCGTATCTTCATTGAGTGTACCCAGAAGGAAGGAGCCAAGGTGATAGGCCGTGTGGTCGACGAGAAGGGACTGCCCGTGGAGTTTGCCAACGTCTCGCTGCTCAGGGACACAGCATTTGTCAACGGCAGCGTGAGCAATGAGAACGGCGACTTCGTGATACCCTGCAAGGCGAAGAACGTTACGCTGAAAGTGTCGTACATAGGCTATAAGACCGTAGCCCGGAACGTCAACGTGGGCAACATCGGCACCATAACCCTTCAGCCAGAGACCTATACGGTGAAAGGTGTGGAGGTGAAGGGCGAGATTCCGCAGTACAAGACGACATCGGGAGGCATGACGGTCGACGTGCAGCATTCGCTGCTCCATGATGTTGGCAATGCCGACGACCTGCTGTCGATGATACCACTGATTCAGGGACGTGACGGTAAGTTCGAGGTGCTGGCCAAGGGCGAGCCCGAGATATACATTAATAATAAGAAGGTGCGCAACATGGGCGATCTGAAGCAGCTGAAGTCCGTTGACATCAAGAGCGTTGACGTTATTACTGCTCCGGGGGCGAGATATAATGCCGAAGTAAACGCCGTCGTCCGCATCAAAACGCTGAAGCCTCAGGGGGACGGATTGAGTCTGATGGCTACCAGTCAGACGTGGAGGAACAACAAGTGGAACAACAATGACGACCTGACGCTGAAGTATCGTACGGGAGGGCTGGAGGCGTTTGCCAATGTAGCCTTCGACTGGGGGCACTATAGTAATGACCAGGAACTGGATCAGGAGCTGCACATCAGCAAGGATAAGTTTGACATTCATGCGGAGGTACCCGTCAGAAGCCGATGGGCAGAGCTTCGCTATTCGACAGGTCTGAGTTACGACTTCTGTGCTGACCATTCCGTCGGACTCAGCTTCTCGTCTGAAAAGCGCCTGTTTCAGCATGCCACCTACGACATGATGCAGCACTATATGAAGAACGGTGCCTTCTACGGCGACATCCTGCTGAAAACGCAGGCCGAAGAGACCATCAAGCCGACATGGGAACTGAATACCTATTACACGGGAAAGGTAGGAAAAATAGGTGTTGACCTGAATGCCACCTTGTTGCGACGCGAATCGGAAGACCACCTCAACCAGCAAGAGTATAGTCAGGAACTGGACGACAGGCTGCTGACCACCACCAATCATGAGAAAAGGACGATGGCCGCAGGTAAGCTGGTATTGACATACCCCATCTGGAAAGGCCTGTTGAGTGCCGGCTCGGAGGCTACATCGACACAGAGCCACGGCAACAACTACAACGTGGAGGACATCATTCCTGAGGCTGACAACGAGATGAAGGAAAAGAACATTGCGGGCTTTGCCGAATACCAGTTAGCGTTCAATGTCCAGCATTCAACAGTTAACGTCATTGCAGGCTTGCGCTATGAGCATGTGGCTACGGACTATAGCTCGTTTGGCGTGTGGCAGTCAGAGCCCAGTCGCACCTATAACGACTGGTTTCCTAACTTGTCGGCAGCCTGGCAGAAAGGCAAGTGGAGTGCCCAACTGAGCTACAGCAAGCGCATCACTCGTCCACCCTATGGGATGCTGAGTTCACAAATCGTGTACGACAGCCGTATGTTCTATGAGGGCGGCAATCCGCTGTTGCGGCCCTCCGTACGTCAGAGCATCGACCTGAACGTGACCTATTCATGGCTGACCTTCGTAACAGGATTTACACGCGAGAAAGACCTGTTCACCCATATCGGACAGGTGTACGATGAAGAGAAGGGAATCGCCATCTTCCGCATGGAGAATTTCGACCATCAGGACCGTGTCTATGCCACCCTTGTCGCCTCGCCCAAGCTGGGCTTCTGGCAACCGTCCTTTACGCTGCACTACTATCAGCAGATGTTCGATGCCGAGGCCTATGGTGCACCAAAGAAACTGAACAAACCCGAGTTCAGCTTCGACGTGAAGAGCTGGTTCGTCATCAATCCCACCACCAAGGCACTGCTGCATGCCAGTTATACTGGCAGCAACCACTGGGCATTCATGTATCGGAACAGCAACTTCATCATGAACGCCCGCATACAAAAGGTCTTCATGAAGGGCAAGCTGAACGCTACGCTTTTTGCCAACGACATCTGTCGTACCAACAGGACGAAGTTGACCACATATTATGCGATAGGTCAGACCTCACAGAACGACTATGGCTATACGCAACAGGTAGGACTCACACTGAGCTACAACTTCAACGTCAGCGGTTCGAAGTACAAGGGCACTGGTGCCGGTAATGAGGAAAAAAGCCGCTTCTGACGACTTTTTTTCTAGGAAAATTACTATCTTTGCAGCTCCGAATATGATACTGATAACCATTCTGTGCTATTTTGCCGTGATTTACGGCGTTAGCCGTTGGACTGCAAGGCGAGCGACAAATGAATCGTTCTATAGGGCAGACCGTCGGGCACCATGGCCGATGGTCGCCTTTGGTATGGTGGGGGCTTCCATCTCAGGCATCACGTTTGTTTCGGTGCCGGGCATGGTGTTGTCGTCGCAGATGACCTATCTGCAGACGTGTATGGGCTTCATCCTGGGCTATGTCGTGGTGGCCTTCGTGCTGTTGCCGCTCTATTATAGGCTGAACCTTACCAGCATATATGCTTATCTGGGGCAGCGGCTTGGGCCGACGAGCCACAAGACAGGTTCTTGGTTCTTCCTGCTGTCGAAGATGACAGGTGCTGCCATCAAGTTCTACGTTGTCTGCATGATTCTGCAGCGTTTCGTGTTCGAGCCTGCTGGTGTGCCGTTTGCGGTGACGGTCGTGGGGCTGGTGCTGCTCATCTGGCTCTATACACGGCGTGGTGGCCTGAAGACGCTCGTCTGGACCGATACCGTTCAGACGCTCTGTCTGTTTACGGCACTACTCCTTATTATATATAAGGTGGTAGACGACCTCGGTCTTGGTTGGAGTGGAGCCGTCGAGGCTGTTACCCAAAGCCAGATGGCTCAGGTTTTCGTGTGGGATGACTGGTTGTCGAGTCAGCATTTCTGGAAGCAGTTCCTGAGTGGTGTCTTCATTGTCGTGGTGATGACGGGACTCGATCAGGACATGATGCAGAAGAACCTTACCTGCCGTACGCTGCGCGATGCCCAGAAGGATATGTGCTGCTATGGCGTAGCCTTCCTGCCTGCAAATCTTCTGTTCCTGGCGCTTGGCGTGTTGTTGGCTCTGCTTGTGCAGCAGCAGGGTGGGGCACTTCCCACTATTGGCGATAATCTGCTGCCAGACTATGTTTCTGCGGCTGCAGACCTCTCCTCACCTCTCACCTCTTACTTCATACCGATTGCCTTCGTCCTTGGTATCGTCGCCGCTTCCTTCTCTAGTGCCGATTCGGCGCTGGCCTCACTGACCACCATTTTCTGTGTGGATATCATGGGACGTGCCGACGATGAACGACTGCGTAAACGTACCCATCTGGCTATGTGCGCCGTCTTTGTGGTGTTTGTACTGCTGTTCCGTGTAGCAGGTTCCTCCAGTCTCATTGACACCATCTACACGCTTGTCGGCTATACCTATGGTCCGCTCTTAGGTCTCTTTGCCTATGGGCTATTTACCCATCGGCCGGTACGGAATAGCTGGGTTCCTGCCGTCTGTATTGCAGCACCAGTGATGTGCTATATGGTACAGACGGCTTCTGCCGTGTGGTTCGACTACCACTTCGGCTATGAATTGCTGATGCTTAACGGATTGCTGACCTTTGTGGGATTGTGGGCTATCAGTTCTTCAGCGCGTCTAAATACTCGGTTGGGGTGACACCGAACTCTTTCTTAAAGGTAGTGGCGAAATACTTCGGGTCTTGGAAACCGACACGATAAGCCAGGTCGCTGATACGGATGTCCGGCTGCTGACGAGCCAGACGCTTGGCCTCTTTCAAACGAATGTCGCGGATGAAGCTGCTGACATTCATACCGGTTATAGAGCGTAACTTGTTATATAAGGAGGAGGAACTGGATCCCATATCGGCAGCAAAGGCATCACGGTCGTATTCGGTATCGTCCATGTGGTCGTGGACGAGTTTGATGGCGCGACTCAAGAACTCCTGATCGGCGCTGGCCGATGCATCAGCTATTGCCTGCTCTGTTTCTTCGGCAGTCTGCTGGCGGAATTCGCGCTGCAGACGCTTGCGGTTCTCAATGATATTGTTGATGCGCAGTTCCAGGTCGCTCATCTTGAAGGGCTTTGTCACATAGTCGTCGGCACCGATGGTGAGAGCCTCCTGACGGTCTTCCTCCTGTGTCTTTGCTGTCAGCAGGATAATGGGCAGGTGGCTCATGTTGGGGTCGTTCTTGATGCGGCGTGTCAGCTCGTGGCCGTCCATAACCGGCATCATGACATCAGACACGATGAGGTCTATCTCGTTACTGAGAATCGTTGTGAGCGCCTCTTCGCCGTTGGTAGCAGTCAGTACGCGGTAATGCTTGCTGAACAGCTGTTGCATGAGGAGCAGCAACTCAACATTATCCTCCACGATAAGCAGTTTGTAGCTGTCTTCATCAGCAGTCTGAATATCGTTCATTTCTTCGAGAGGCATCTCCGGCTTTTTCATACGAGTCGTTAAGTCGGTGATGACACTGCGGGCGTTGTTGATATCAATCTTGTTGGCCTCGTCAATCTGTGAAGAGGTAAACGCATCTTTGCTGATGGGGATATTGATGGTGAAAGTCGTTCCTTGGCCTTCCTCGCTGTCGCAACTGATTTTGCCACCATGCAGATAGACCAGATCGCGTGTCAGCGACAGTCCCAGACCGGTACCGATGGTGTTCATCTGTCGGTAGTCGCCGTCGTAGAAACGGCGGAAGAGGTGGTTCTGCTTCTCCTTGGGAATGCCGATGCCGTTGTCTTTCACCTTAATAATAATATGGTCATAGCGCTTGTTGGTAGTTACCTCAAGCGACACCTTGCCGTTGTCTGGCGTATATTTGGCAGCGTTCGACAGCAGATTATAGATGATTTTGTCAAGTTTGTCGGTATCAATCCAACCCATCATGCTCTCAGGCTGGCAACTGACGGAGAATTCTAACTTGTTCTTGGCCATCAGCGGTTCGATGCACAGGGCTGTCTGCTGGATGTACTGCATAACATCACCCTGGGCTACGCGTAATTTCAGCTCGCCCGACTGTGACTTGCTGGTTTCCAGTATCTGTTGCAGCAGTCGCACCATGCGTTCGATGTTCAGTTGCATCAGGTCAAAGTCTGCTGACTGTGACGGATTCTTCTCTCTCAACCGTTCTACAGAGGCAGAAATTACGGTCAGAGGCGTCAGCAACTCATGGGTGATGTTCGTATAGATGCCACTCATCTGGAGGCGCTGACGGATGCGCACACTGCGGAAATAGAGCTCGCGACCCATCAAGAAAAGGGCTACGAGGACTATAATCGATAAGATGACTATCAGTGTGAGCATTTTTAGTTATGGTTGAATTATGTCGCAAAGATACGTCTTTTTTCTCAAATAATATTGTTTTTGCTTCAAAAAATGCGATTTGGAGCCCGAAAAGGGTCGAAAATGCGTGAAAACAGGTCGAAAATGCGTTTATTCACGATTTTTCGACGTCAAATAACGCTAATTCGACCGGATAATTTCAGAGCTGATGTATCTTTGCATCAGAAAAAGATTTTTAATGGTTAAGGTTTATGGTTGATTAATTTAGTTTTTAAAGTATTTGGAAAAGTCTCGCTGTGAAGCGGGGCTTTTTCATTTATATAGTTTTTGCGTGCGAAGCATGAGTCCTTTATATATCATTAAGGTAGCATGACCGTATGTTTGCCCGTTTCAATTTCTCGAACGGTTGCAGATTTTTGGTGTTTTTTTTCTTGTTGATAATGTGGTTTAGTCACGAAAAGGGTTGAAAATGCGTGAAAACAGGTCGAAAATGCGTTTATTCACGATTTTTCGACGTCAAATAACGCTAATTCAACCGGATAATTGCAGAACTGATGTATCTTTGCATCAGAAAAAGATTTTTAATGGTTAAGGTTTATGGTTGATTAATTTAGTTTTTAAAGTATTTGGAAAAGTCTCGCTGTGAAGCGGGGCTTTTTCATTTATATAAGGTTCGCAAACGTTACTGGATCTATTCCTATCGTTTTTGTCTTCATCCTATTCATGCCCCATTGCTATTTTTTCCCGATTTCTTTCCCAACGACTGTTTTTATTCCCGAATGCCTTTCCTCATTCCCTATTTTCTTCGAATTTCTTGCGCCGTTGCAGTCTCTTTTCTGGATTTTTTTCTTGTTGAGAGTGCGATGAAGGTCAAAAAAGCGGGGGAAAAGCGTGAAAATATGTCAAAAAATCGTTATTTATTATATTTTCGACCTAAAATAACGCTAATTCGACCATGCAATTGAAGAATTAGTGTATCTTTGCATCAGAAATAAGATTTTTAATGGTTAAGGTTTATGGTTGATTAATTTAGTTTTTAAAGTATTGGAAAAGCCTCGCTGTGAAGCGGGGCTTTTCTGCATTCAGGAGGATGACTCCTGGGATGGAGGGGGACTTCTGCCTCCCTTTATCTCCTTCTATCTCCTTCTTACTCCTTTTATCTCCTTCTATCTCCTTCTTACTCCTTATTTAATAAGTAGCGCTCTGCCTCGATGGCAGCCTGACAACCGCTACCGGCAGCGCTGATGGCCTGACGATAGACGGGATCGGCACAGTCGCCAGCAACGAAGATGCCAGGAATCTTGGTCTTCGGTGTACCGTCAATCTTCTTCAGATAGCCAACCTCGTCGGTGTCCAGCCACTCTTTGAAGATGTCGGTATTGGGCTTGTGGCCGATAGCGAGGAAGAATCCGTCGATGGCGATATCAACCATTTCCTCATCGGGTTCACCCTTGCGCTTTACAAGGTGGGCACCCTCCACACCATTCTCGCCAAAGAGTCCGACGGTGTTGTGCTCGAACAGTATCTCGATGTTCTCACGTTCACGGACACGCTGCTGCATGACCTGTGAAGCGCGTAAGAAAGGCTTGCGTACGATGAGGTACACTTTTTTCGCCAGTCCTGCCAGGTAGAGGGCATCCTCGCATGCAGTGTCGCCACCGCCAACGACGGCCACCGTCTTCTTGCGATAGAAGAAACCATCGCAGGTGGCACAGGCCGATACGCCCTGTCCGTTGTATTTGCGCTCATCGTCGAGTCCCAGGTACTTGGCTGAGGCTCCAGTGGCGATGATGACGGTGTCGGCGGCGATTTCTGTGCCATCCTCGGCAGTGCAGACGTATGGTGCCTTAGAGAAGTCCACCTTGACAATCTCACCGTCGCGGATGTCAGTACCGAAACGCTCAGCCTGCTCACGCAAGTCCATCATCATCTGGTTGCCATCGACACCCTGCGGATAACCGGGGAAATTCTCTACTTCCGTGGTCTGCGTCAGCTGACCGCCGGGCTGCATGCCGCTGTACTCAATGGGATTGAGGTTCGCACGGCTGGCGTAGATGGCAGCGGTATATCCTGCGGGGCCGCTACCTATAATCAAACACTTGGTATTTTCCATATCTATTTCAGCAACTCTTCAATCTGCTTGGCAATGTTCTCAATCTTCTCTGTCGGCTCGAAGCGGGCAACGACCTGTCCTTTCTTGTTAATCAGGAACTTGGTGAAGTTCCACTTGATGTCGGCCTTCTGCTTGTAGTCGGGGTCGGCCTTCGACAGCATATCGTCGAGAATCGGCGCAATGGGGTGCGTCATGTCCCAGCCGGCAAAGCCCTTCTGGTCCTTCAGGAACTTATAGAGCGAATCGGCATCGTCGCCGTTGACCTTAATCTTCTTGAAACGGGGGAATTCTGTACCAAAGTTCAATTTGCAGAATTCGTGTATCGATTCGTCGGTGCCAGGTGCCTGCTGGCCAAACTGGTTGCAGGGGAAGTCCAGAATCTCAAAACCCTGCGAGTGGTATTTCTTATACAGAGCCTCTAACTCATCGTACTGGGGTGTGAAACCGCACTTGGTAGCGGTATTGACAATCAGCAGTACCTCGTTAGCATACTCTTTCAGTGACACATCCTTACCTTTTCTGTCTTTGACAGAGAACTCATAAACGGTTTTCATTTCTTTTTTTGTTATTGTATAGCGTAAATCAGCCACAAATTTACGCATTTCTGATGTGACAACCAAACGATTTACGGAAAATTAATATTTAATATTTCGCAAGCTTTGCTTGCTTGGAGTAAAAGGAGTAAAGGAGTAAAAGTAGTAAAGTAGTAAAGGAGTAAAAGGAGTAAAAGGAGTTAAAGCTTCCACAGCCACTTGATGTTTTCAACAGAGGTGGCCTCCACGTCGTTCTCGATATTGTCTGGCAAATTGCAGAAGAAGTCGATGCCTGTGCGACGCTCCAGCTCGTCAATGTTGATGACGTAGTCGCCCAGCGGATCATTAGAGTGGTCCTCGTTACGATGCTCTACCCAGAATGCCATAGCCTTGTAACTGCCGTCCTTCGACTTGTACAGCAGTGCCATGAAGAAGTATTTGGGCACGATGAGGCCGTTAGCGAGTGTTTTCAAGATGGGGTCTTTAATGCCGCCAGCAGTCTCCACCGCATCGATGGTACCACCCTTGCAGACAAAGAGGGTGTCTTTGATGTTGGAACTCTGGTGAATCCACGAGCGCAGTTTTCCCTCCATGACCTCCCAAATGCCGGCATTGAAGATGTGGAGCTGCGGCTGCATGTTGGTGAGGAAGAACGTTTGGTAATTGGCGTCCTTGGAGTATAGGCGGTCTGCCGACGGACAGATATGCCCGTGGTCATAGCCACTGCCGCGGAATGGATCGTAGCTAAAATAGTCGTTTACGGATAGCTTCGGGTCGTAGGGGTACTGGTTGTAGTCTGAGGTGTAGCGGCTGGTTTTCTGAACACGGTTGGCAGCATACATCTGGTAGCACGACCAGCGCTGCGAGCGCTTGTCGCAGTCCCACTCTACGCTGTAGTTAATGCCAAACTCATCATTGTTCGTATGTATGATGACGCGGCTGTTGCCTCCCTTCACCTTGGGGAACTCCAGTCGTTGCAGAGCCGGTTCCTTGCTGCAGTCGTTGCGGTTCAGGTTGACGATGGTGTTGCCAGACTCGGGTTTGTCGTCGTCGTTGTTGCAGGCCACCATTAGTGTGGCTGCCAGCAGGATGGGGAGGAATCTGAGTTTTGTCATGATGGTTTGGGTATAAAACAAAGAGAGTGCAACCGGGCATATGCAACTACCAGGACGCACTCTCATGAGTTTTGCGTGTTGTGTATCTTTATTTCTTAGCGAACTGCTATTACTTCTTAGCAGCCTTACCGTAGCGGCTCATGAACTTATCGACGCGACCAGCGGTGTCGACGAGCTTGCTCTTACCAGTATAGAACGGGTGAGAGGTGCTAGAGATTTCTACTTTTACCACGGGGTAAGTTTCGCCTTCGAATTCCACTGTGTCGTTGGTCTTTGCTGTAGACTTCGTAAGGAACATATCGCCGTTGGACATGTCCTTAAACACGACGGGGCGATAGTTTTCGGGATGGATACCTTGCTTCATTTTACTTGTTAATTATAATGTTTGTATAAATTTCGGGCTGCAAAGTTACGAATAATTTTGCAGCCCGCCAAATATTTCAGCCGTTTTTTGGCTTTTTCCTTAGTTTTTAGCTACTTCAGGGTTTTGTGCCAATTGAGTTGCCATTACACTCGGCATAGGAAACGCTCTTGATACCAGCAGCGCCAAAGTATTTCTCCAGATTGCCGTAAAGGATGACCTGTTTGCCCAGAAGACCAGGATTATCTTTCAGGTTAAGACCTGTACGGATGGCACCATTAGGCAGCTGAACAGGAACGCATTTGGTGACATCACCTTCATTGGCTGCATCAGCAATAAGGATGTTGGTGTTAACGGTTACCCCTTCGCTATTGAACTTCGCACCATTGCTAAGAACCTGTCCCTCAACCCATCCAACGATGTATGCTTTGACATATACATTGGGTGTACTGTTGGCTGTGCCTTTTGCAATAACGTTTGCCACGCTGAATGGCTGGGCGTATGAGCCTTCTCCTGTAGATGGCGTGTCGGGTGTGGTCGGATTATCGTTGCCGCCCTCATTGTTGGTGATAGAGATGATGACGCTGTTCTTGTCGAACTCCGGAACATAGGACTCACCGCTTTGGAATTTCTTCAGGATACCCTTCACAACGACTACTGCACCCTTGTGCAGGTCGGTCGTGGCAGTAAAGTCTGCACCGTTGAGACCTTTACCGCTGTAAACCTCCATCTTGCCATTCTCGGTGCCGTCGTCAGAGATCCAGTAGGTCAGGCTCTTGTACTGTGAGTTGTAGCTCTCTACCGACACCACAACACCCTTGACATAAGCTTCTTCAGGTGTAGTGCCTTTCATCTGCAATTCTGCAATAACATCCAGCGCCTTGGCTACGGTAAGCGGCTTTTCGGCAGTACCGTAGTTGCCTGTGGGCTGTGGCGTGTCACCACCCTCATTGTTCGTGATAGAGACGATGACGTTGTTCTTGTCGAATTCTTGAACCACCGTGCCGCTGTTGTTCACGAATTTCTTAAGTGTTCCCTTGACAACCACTACAGCACCCTTGTGCAGGTCGGTCTTGGCAGTAAAGTCTGCACCGTTGAGACCCTTACCGCTGTAAACCTCCATCTTGCCATTCTCGGTGCCGTCGTCAGAGATCCAATAGGTGATGCTCTTGTACTGTGAGTTGTAGCTCTCGACAGATACGATGGTGCCCTTGACGTAGGCTTCAGCAGTCGATGTGCCGTTATCAGCATATTTGTTGATAGTCTCGATAGCTTTGGCAACAGTCAACGGAGCCTCTGCCGTTCCGAGTTCTTCTGTCGGAGTGGGCTCTGGCGTGTTCTCGGCAATGCCCTCTTCCATCTTGAAGGTCTGCAGCTCCCATGTGGTCGATGCGTCAGCAGGTGCCTTGAACCAGAAGCCGATGTAAACGGCCTCCTTGCCTACGAACTGTGCAGGCAGCTGAATCTCACCTGATGAGTAGAGTGTCCAGTCGCTGCTGGCGTAGGGCGATGCCACGGGTGTGAAGTCCAGCTCCGTCCATGTGGCCTTGCTGCCGTCGAAGTCGGTAGAGATGTAAACCTTGTGGTTGGCAGCCCAGTTAGAGACGTTGTTGGTGTACTTGATGGTGTGGTTGAACGACAGCTTGACGTTCTCTTTGCCATAGGTGCTGATGGCTGGTGATACGAGCCATCCCTCGACGGCCTTGTTCGACTTGGTGCTGGCACCGTCCCATTTCTGATAACCCGTTGCCTGGGCGTAGCTTTGTCCGAGGCTCCAGGGCTGTGCACCGGCAGTCACTTCAACGAGTGTCCATCCGGTATTCAGGTTTGCCGATGTGTAGGGCAGGGCAGCAGCCCCGTTTGTTGTTTCACCACCATTCGGTGTGGGGTACGGTTCGGGGACGTCCTCACAAGCGGTGAATGTCATGGCAGCAATGGCCAGGGCCATGACGCTGTAAAGTATCTTCTTCATAGTCGTATGTTTTAATTCTTCATTCTTAATTCTTAATTCTTCATTGAACTTCGTTCGAGCCTGCTTTCGCTCGGCTTCTTCATTCTTCATTCTTAATTCTTCATTCTTCATTCACTTCCACAATGTCCGACTCCTTTCGGATGAGAATCTGCCACGTGTTACTGTAGCGGGTGGCGATGCCGGTGATGTTGACCACCTTCGGCTTCTTGTTCACCTCGTCGTAGGGCAGTTTGTTGGCAGCAAACTTAGCGTAGGTGCTGGTGCGGATGACCAGCTTCGATGTTGAGATGCCTTTCAGTGAGCGGTTCACGCAGCCGCCTTGTACGACAGCTGTACCGTCGTTGGGAGCAAAGGTGGTTGTGCCGTCGGCCTCGCTGAAGGTAACGTTCTTCAGTGTCACCAGCTTGCCGCAGTCCTCTTTAAGGTCGGCCTTGTTCACGTCGAACTCCATAGGAGCGACGGGCTGAATGGTGCTTCCGCTGAACTTGAAGTGCTTCTGGAACACGTCCTTGTTCATGCGTCCGATGCTGGTCTCGTTGTAGGGAGCTCCAACCTCGGGCTGCATGCGGTAGCCGCCGACGTGCAGTCCTTTCAGGTCCACAACGATTTCCTGACCTTCAGCCAGGTAGCCGCTCATGCCGCTTTCGTTGACGGCAATGATGATGGCACCCGTCTCGTCCTGAATCATGAACTGCTTATAGATGTTGCCACGAATGTCGTTGGCCGTCACGCGTCCCTTGATTTTGATGTCCTTGTCCACAAGGGCGTTCTGGTCGGTGCTGGCGAAGACGTTCGGATACTGCTGTTTCAGCTGTGCAATGGTGATGATGCCCTCGTCGGTGATGCTGCTGTTGCCGTAGAGGTCAGCGCCGTTGGGGGTATAGACATCCCACTCTGTCTTCTGGCAGGCCGTGCTCAGTAGGCAGGCTGCTGCTATGACGAAATATTTTAGCGTTTTCATAATGTAGCTCCTTTCTTTAGAAGTAATACGTAATCAGCAGCATACCGTTTGTGCCGTTGGCATAGAACTTACGCGGACTCTGCTGGAAGCGGTAGGCGTTGTTGGTGCGCTCCTCTTCCTGCTTGGTGTCCAGTCGGTTCTGCTCCATACCGCCAGTGCAGATGTTGATGTTGTTCAGAATGTTGGTCAGCATCAGGTTGAAGCCGATGCGACGTCCCTGCTTCAGACGGTATGTCTTTCCGATAGAGGCATCGAGCATGAAGCCGCCCTTGCCCTTGTTCTGTGCAATACTGCTATACACCTTCTCGCCATTGACCAGGGTGCGTGGCATCTCTGTCTCGCGGCGTGAGATGGGGGCGAAGTAGAGGTATATGTCGTCGTAGTAGTTGCCAATGAGGTCGATGAACCAGTAGTTCTTGTGGTAGCTCAGGTCCACGCTGAAGGCTGTCAGCGGTGTGCTTCCCTCGCGCATACCATTAATAATACACTTCTCATCGACGTAGCTGCCTGAGTTGGAGAGCAGCATGCGCATGTCGGCGTCGCTGGTGTACTTAGCCTCGCTCATGGTGCCCAGCAGTTTCACGTCGAGCCAGTCGGTGGCCTTGATGTTCATACCCAGCTCTACGCCGTAGAACTCCTTCTCGATGCCTGTTAGCGACACATACACGAACGAGCTCTCGATGTCCGAGTAGAACAGACTCTGCTCGGTGACGTCCTTCAACTTGGCGTAGTAGCCGTTCACGTTCAGCTTGACGCGTGAGCTCTGCCACTGGTAGCCGATTTCGCCCGAGAGAATCTTCTCCTGCTTCAGGTCCTTCACGAAGTCGTTGTTCACCTGTGCGGCTGCGAATGACATACGCGGAACAGGTGTCTTCCACTCATAACCGGCACCCAGCATCACGGCGTGTCCGTGACCCAGTGTCAGGTGGGCACCCGCCTTGCCGCCACCGTCCAGGAACTTGGCTGTACCACTCTTGCCGTAGGAGTTGTCGGGTGCCATACCGTTGCGCATCTTACCGTCGCGCTGCATCGTGGTACCAGCCACGCGGCCAGCTACGAAGAGGTGGGCCATCTTCAGGTCGGTAGCGTAGGAGCCCCACAGCTGGGCTTTGTTCACCAGCAGGTTGTAGTCGTAGCCGAACTTGTCGCCTACCTTCACCTCCTTAGGCTCGGCACCGTCGTTCAGGTCGTAGAAGACGGTGGGTGAGAGTGAGCCGTAGTCCTTTACGGCGTAGGTGTTGATGTTGTGGAATGTGGCATTGCCCAGCAGGTCGTCCATCGTCTGGTAGTGCATGCCCTTGTTCGTAGCCAGCTGCAAGCCGCCGTTCAGCGACGAGTTCTTCGAGAGCTGCTTCTGCAGGTTCGTTGCCAGACTCAGCATCAGCTGGTCGTCGTGGATGCGCTGCAGGTAATACATGGCGTCCTGTCCCTCGGCAGCCATCAGCGAGTTGGCGTAGTACATGCGGTCCCAGTTCACCTGGCGGTTCTCCTCCGAGGCGCTCAGGTAGTCGTAGGCAGCCTGCCAGTTGGCCAGTGCTGCATCGTCGCGGAAGAGCTGTGCATCGGGGTTCCACACGTTATAGTTGAAACTCGGCATCAGCGAGTAGTAGTCAGGATCGGGGTTCGTGCCGCCGTTGTAGGCCAGTCGGCTGTTGCTGTACATCTGGTAGCGTCCCAGCAGGGAGGTGACGAGCTTCGTCTTCTCGTCTATCTTCCAGTCCCATGTCAGCAGCGCAGCCGGAGCAAAGTCCTTGACGATGCGCGAGTTACGCTTCTTGCCGTCCTGATAGCCCCAGTTGGGGTTGTAGTTGTGCGAGTTGGCAATCCAGTACATCTCGTCGGTCGCACCGCGTTGTGTACCACGCTGCGTCGGACTGCCCCAGGTGACAAGGCTCAGTGAGTGCTGGCTATTAATGAGCTTCTCGGCTCCGGCAAAGTAGCTCAGCGAGTTGTAGCTGGTGCCGTCAATGTAGCCGATGCCGTTGCCCCAGCGGTAGGTCAGGCTTCCGGTGAAGGCCCAGCCGTTCTCCATCACGCCCGAGTTGTAGGTGTACATGGCACGGGTGTTGTAGCTGCGGTTGGCAAGGGCAATCGAGGCCCGCTGTCCTGTGGCAAAGCTGCTGGGACGGAAGTTGTAGTTGCCCGAGCCTGCCAGACTGCTCATGGCGTAGTTGTTGTCCTCGAAGGGCAGCGACGACTCGTGGGCACGAGTCTGGTTGTTCAGACCGCCTACAAAGGAGAATCCGAACTGTCCACGCTCCACGTCGTTCACGGGGTTGCCGTTGATGTACATCTCATTGTACTTCGACCCCATGGCACGATACTTGAAACGGGCAGGCGAGAAACGGTAGCCCACCTCGTTGGCATACACATTGCGGTTGGACGAAATGATGGTGATGTTCTGCGACGACATCTCATTGTCCTCCAACTGCGCCTCAGTGAAGGTGAATGCCGTTTCATCCTGCAAATCATTGACAATGGAGTCTGCTTGCTCCTGTGCCAATACTGCCGATGAGCAGCATAATGCCAACACTGTAAGTTTCAGCGTTTTTCTCATAGTTGGTAGTTTTATGTTTGTAATATCTGTGTTTTGCTGCAAAGATAGGGAAAAAGTGTGATATGGCAAAAGTTTTTTTATGAAAAATGCAATTAATTCAAAAAATAATCCGTATCTTTGCAGCAAATAATACTGACCGACTATGAAAAAATACTTGACTTTCATTGCCCTGGCCCTCTTCTTGGGCGCAGGAGCTGCCCATGCACAGAAGAAGTATTCGGTGTATGGCGTTGGGTTCTACAACCTTGAAAATCTTTTCGATACCTGTCACGATGAGGGTAAGAACGACTACGAATATCTGCCCGACGGTACCAACAAGTGGACTGGTCTGAAGTACAGCCACAAGCTGAAGAACATGTCGCGTGTGCTCTCCGAGATGGGTACCGACAAGCTGCCTGGCGTCGGCTGTGCTGCCATCGGTGTCTCCGAGGTCGAGAACGCCAAGTGTCTCACCGACCTCTGCAACCAGGAGCCCCTGAAGGCTAAGAACTTCCAGTTCGTCCACATCGAAGGTCCCGACAAGCGTGGTGTCGATTGTGCCCTGCTCTACAACCCCAAGCTCTTCACCGTTCGCGACGTCAAGCTCGTACCTTATATATATATACTGCCCGAGGACTCAGCACGAGCCACCCGTGGCTTCCTCACCGTCAGCGGTACGATGGCAGGCGAGCACGTCACCATCATCGTCAACCACCTGCCCTCGCGTGGTGCCGTCTCCTTCTATCGTGAGGAGGGCGGACGCCAGCTGCGTCTCCTCAAGGACTCGCTCATTGCCGAAGACCCCAACGTCAAGCTGCTCATCATGGGCGACATGAACGACGATCCGCAGGACAAGTCGATGGCAGTCGAGCTGGGCGCCAAGCGTAAGATGAAGGATGTCGAGGCTCCCGGCGGACTGTGGAACCCCTGGTGGGATGTACTGGCATCGGGCACCGGCACCCTGCAGTATCAGGGCGCATGGAACCTCTTCGACCAGATTATCCCCTCATACTCGCTGCTCGACCAGAAAGGCACGAAAGACTACTCCACGCTGAAGCTCTGGAACTACCAGATATTCACACGCGACTACCTCTTCCAGAAGGAGGGCAAGTACAAGGGCAACACCCTGCGTACCCACGCCGGTGGTGCATGGCTCGACGGCTATAGCGACCACCTGCCTACGGTAGTGTATCTTATTAAGGAACAGAAGTAGGTAAAAAGGTAAAAAGGTAAAAAGGTAAAAAAGTAAAAAAGTAATGACTATAATTGGTATCGCTGGCGGAACCGGCTCAGGCAAGACCACCGTCGTCAGGAAAATAGCAAAGGCACTGCCGCCCCATTGTGCAGCAGTCATCCCCTTGGACTCGTATTATAACGACACTACAGGCATGACGCCCGAGGAGCGTAAGGCCATCAACTTCGACCACCCCGATGCCTTCGACTGGAAGCTGCTCGCCGAGCACATCCAGATGCTGAAGGAGGGCAAGGCCGTCGAGCAGCCCACCTATTCTTATATAGAGAGCAACCGACAGAAGGAGACCATACACGTCGATCCCAAGCCCGTCATCATCATCGAGGGCATCATGGCCCTGCACTACAAGAAGCTGCGCGACATGATGGACCTCAAGATCTTCGTCGATACCGACGACGACGTGCGACTCATCCGTAACATCCGCCGCGATGTCGTTGAGCGTGGACGCACCGTCGATATGGTGCTCGACCGCTACGAGAAGGTGCTCAAGCCCATGCACGAGCAGTTCATCGAGCCCACCAAACAGTATGCCGACCTCATCATCCCCTGGGGAGGTGACAACAAGACCGGCATCCACATCCTCAAGACCTACATCCAGGGCATCGTCACCGGTGTCTAACGCATAAAGAAAGCGTCCCAGAGGACTCTCTCCTCCGAGGCGCTTTTTATAGTTTCATTTTTTCATTGAACTTCGTTCGAGCCTGCTTTCGCTCGGCTTCTTCATTGAACTTCGTTCGAGCCTGCTTTCGCTCGGCATAGCTGATGCAAGCATCGCTCTGCTCTCGCTTAATCGCAGCCTTCTTCATTCTTCATTCTTCATTTTAGAATGGTCCAAATCCCATACAACTCGTGGTCGTAATCGCCGTCAGGAATGCTGTGAGTGCGGCTACTACCATCTTCACCGCAATCTCAATCAATCGTGCTTTTTTCATAATTGCCAATTATCCATTGTCAATTATTGATGCTGTTAGCCGTTATTGGCTGAAGCCATAACGGCCTTGTCGGCATCAATGAGCTCCTTGGCCTTCTTGGTCCAGCCGAGCACGGCGTCCTTGTTCAGCTCCGCCTTGGTGTAGTCGCCAGTGGCCACAGCCAGCAGCTTCATCGACTTCACGGCGTTGCCCGTCTCCACGTTCTCGCCGTTCACGC
>Ga0310696_10001895_pt1 | contig 28962 bp, 19 predicted proteins | sample AusTroGonzalo_MG_4_FD_203885 | JGI IMG/M metagenome (GOLD analysis project Ga0310696, IMG submission 203885) | Bovine rumen microbial communities from tropical cattle in Woodstock, Queensland, Australia - Gonzalo_02 (v2) (version 2) | ecosystem: Host-associated > Mammals > Digestive system >... | reverse complement strand
GGGCTGCGCGTGGCTTCTCCTTATCTCCATTCCTCCGTAGAATGTCTAAGGAGTTTAGGAGTTTAGGAGTTTTCCTTCGGGTCATCGGCGAAGCCGACACTCCTTGACTCCTTAACTCCTTAGAGCATATCTTCTGCGTAGTTTTTTGTTTTCTAAGGAGTTTAGGAGTATAGGAGTTTTTCGCTGTGGGGCTGTTGTCTAAGGAATCTGGGAATTTAGGAAGCTGCGCGCAGCCCTTTCTGTGATTTCCGTGATTTCTGTGTGACCTTAGACCATATCTTCTGCGGATTATTTTCTGTCTACGGAGGTGAGGAGGAAGGGAGGGCTGCGCGTGGTTTCTCCCATTACAGTGAGCAGCGCCGCGGACGCCCGCCTGATGAATGAATGTTTTGTTTTTGTCTTCATTGAGAAAGATTTTTAATGTTTATATACTGTTATTTCAAATATTCTTCGTATCTTTGCACACGAAACCCATAAAAACGTTTACAACTATGGCAAGACCGATTAGAGAGACGCCCGTACTGAAGGGCGAAGATGCCTTCAACTTTGAGTGGAGAAGGCTGATGGTAGACCACATGAGCGAGGAGCAGCGTGCGGAGAACCGCCGCAAGCTTGACGAACAAGTGGAAAGGGCTAAGAAGTACATTAAGATCTGTTTCTAAGCAATGAACCTTGTACGTCTTACTCCTGGCTATGAGCTGACCGCCTTCGACTGCGGAGACGAGCAGCTGAACAATTTCCTATTCGAGGATGCCATGCCGTCGCTCGAGCTGCGCATCGCCAATACGTTCATCCTTGAGGACGATGGACGCATTGTAGCTTACTTCTGTCTGCTGAACGACAAGGTAAGCAAGAATGAGGTTATCGGTAGTCGTTGGAAGAAGATTCGGGCGAACTTCCCCCGCGATAAGCAGTTCAGCAGCTATCCGACCATCAAGATTGGCCGGTTCGCTGTGTCCTTGGACTATCAAGAAATCTTTCTCATCGTCAAGGCAGTGGGTTTACTCAGCAAAACAGCCGAGGAGGCTGAGCAAAGGGATATGAGTATGAAGAAGATGCCTACCCCTCACGGTAGAAGTCAAGAGCCTCGGTGATTTCCTCCTTGGTGGCTGTCTGGTCGATGCGAATGTCGCCGATAGCGCCGAGGAGGGTGAAGTTGATGGTGCCGGCGGTGTTCTTCTTGTCGTGGGTCATCAGTTCTAGCAGAAGGGGATAGTCATCGCAGGTGATGGGCATGCGACCGTAGTTCTCGTGAATGAAGCTTACCGTCTGTCTCATCTTGTCCACAGGGAAGCCCGTCTTCATGACGCTGAGATACAGCTCGCATACCAGGCCGTAGGCCACGGCATAACCGTGGAGGATGGGGTTCCGCTGCATGGCCAGCGACTCGAAGGCATGACCAATGGTGTGCCCGAGGTTCAGGGCCTTGCGGATGCCATGCTCCGTGGGGTCTTCTTCCACGATGCGCTGTTTTACGGCTACGCTACGGGCTAGCATCTGTTGGAGGTGGCGCAGGGATTCCAGATGGGCCAGAGACCCCGGGGCTGCTGGGGCAACGCAATCCTCTGGGCAGAAGTTCAGCAGCTCGGCCCATGTTTCATCGTCGCTGATGAGTCCGTGCTTGAGCATCTCGGCATAGCCGGAAAGGATGTTCTCGCGGTCAAGGGTGCGCAGGAAGGTGGTGTCGAGCAGGACACGGCGGGGGATGCTGAACACGCCAATCTCGTTCTTCAGGCCGCCGAAGTTGAAGCCCGTCTTGCCGCCCACAGAAGCATCGACCATGGAGAGCAGCGTCGTGGGAATATTAATATATTGTATACCTCTTTTAAAGGTGGATGCGGCAAAACCTCCGAGGTCGGTCACCATGCCGCCGCCCAGGTTAATCATCAGAGAATGGCGCGTGGCACCAAGTCGTTGCAACTCGCTCCACACATGACAGACAGACTCCAAGCTCTTGTTCGTATCGCCGGCAGGGATGGTGATCATGCTGGCACTGGACAGACAGCCAAAGTCCTTCACCACAGGCAGGCACAGGCTGTGCGTGGTCTCGTCGGTGAGCACGAAGAAGCGGTCGGCCTTGCACGCGCCGATGGCCTCGCCGAGCTCGCGCTCCAAGTCCGTGACCATGATAACGTCACCTTTGTCTTTTGCTTTCATCATTGCTCGCGCTTCAGTATTCCGTTATAACGTTCAGTATCTTTCAGGAGTGCAACGGCCTCCTGATAGACCTTGTCGTATGCCAGCCCGGCCTCAATGGAGCCTGTCTGGAAATAGTAAGCCGCGATAATATCTAGTTCGAGCACCTCCTGAATGGTGCTTCGATGCTTGTCCAACTCCGAGGCGAGGTCATGGCGCAACCGCTGGCCAAGGGCATCGAAGGCCTCGCGGGCATCCTCGTAGTAGCCCTCGTACTTCGCGGTCTTCACAAGCTCGTCGAACTGCTTGCGCGACTGATCATCGTAGGTGAACCCGCTGTCGATGACCTTCTGGCGGAACTCCTGCCAGTCCTCGTCGGTAAGGTGAAACTCCTTTGCCGGAGCTATCTGCGGGTGGCGGTCGATGTAGGAGACCACGTAGTCGAAGAGCACCTCGGTGGAATCCACACCACCCGCCGAGAGATAGTAGGCGATGTTGGGCATGGTGTCGTTCTTTGCCTCGATGTCGGGCTTGATACCTCCACCATCGCGCACCTCACGACCATGGCGTGTATAGAACACATGGGTCAGCGAGTCGGGCGTGCGGTCGGCATATAGACTACTGTTCCTTACGGTTCTACGGTCGGTGGTCGACTCACGCCGCTTGGCATAGTTGATGGCCTGGATGCAACGGCCCGAGGGGATGTAATATTTCGAGGTCGTAATCTTCACGTTCGTGTTGTAGGGCAGGTCCATCGGCACCTGTACCAGACCCTTTCCGTAGGTACGCGTGCCCATGACGACGGCACGGTCGAGGTCCTGCAGCGCACCGCTGGTAATCTCGCTGGCCGAGGCCGTCTCACCATTGACGAGCACGACGAGGGGCATCACCGTGTCCACGGGTTCCAGGTGCGTGGTGTAGGTACGGCTGGCCTGACGAATTTTTCCACGGTTCTCCACGACCATCTGCTCCTGCGGCACCCAGATGTTCACCAAGTCCACGGCTTCTATCTCGGCACCACCTCCGTTGCTGCGCAGGTCGAGCACCATGCCTTTGGCTCCCTGCTTCTTCAGGTCGATGAAGGCCCGGCGCACCTCCTTGGCGCTACCCTCGGTGAACTGGTTGAAGTTGATGTAGCCAATGGAGTCGGCCGAGAGGCCGTAGTAAGGCATCTCCGGGAGCTTGATGTTGCGGCGCGTAATCTTGAACTTCATCTCCTTCTCCTTGCCTCCGGCCTGCGGACGCAGCACCTTCAGCACGAAGGTCGTTCCGGCGTCGCCGCGAAGGTGACTGCTCACGTAGCTGACGTTCTTGTCGGTCATGAGGGAATCATCGATGGAGACGATGATGTCGCCCTTCTTCAGCCCCACCTCCTGTGCGGGCATACCCGCATAAGGCTCGTCGATGACCACGCGCTTCAGCCGCGAGTGGTATTTCACCAGTGCGCCGATGCCGGCATACTTGCCCGTGAGCATCATCTTCAGGTTCTTCGTATCCGAGGCGGGGTAGTACTCCGTGTAGGGGTCTAGCGAGCGGAGCATGCCGTCAATAGCCGCCGTCATGGTGACGGCAGGGTTCAACGTGTCGACATAGAGCAGGTCGAGGTTGCTGTAGAGCGAGGTGAAGATGTCGAGGTTCTTGCCCACCTCCAGATTGTGGTTGGCGTCCTGCGCCTTTGTTGAGGTGGCGATGATGATGGCCAGAAGGAGCGGCCAGAGTTTCTGTCTCATTTAGATTTGAGATTTGAGGTTTGAGATTTGAGATTTGAGATTTGAGATTTGAGGATTGAGATTTGATAATTTCGTGCAAAGGTAGGCTATTTTTCCAACCCCGCCAAATTTTTTAACTGCTTTTTGGCTTTCACAATATATAATAAATACCTCTTTATTACGTTTTAAGCTATAGAGTTAAAACACCAACTAAAAAGTAATACTATGATTAAGAACCTACTCCTGACACTTTCCTTTGCCAGTATGTCGTTGTCGGCCGTGGCTGCCGACGTGACTCCCGTATGGCTGAACCCGGAAGTGAACCAAGTGAACCGCGAAGCCCGCCGTGCCGATTTCTTCGCCTTCGAGAACGCCGACCTGGCCAAGGCCGGCGACAAGACCAAGTCCAGCCGCTACCTCTCGATGGAGGGCAAGTGGCGCTTCAACTTCGTGAAAGACCACAACCTCGCGCCGAAGGACTTTTTCTCGCTGAACTTCGATGACTCGCAATGGGTGGACTTCCCCGTGCCCGGACTCTTCGAGATGGAGGGCTACGGTGACAAGACCTACAAGAACGCCGGTTATGCCTGGTGTACTACGTTCGACAACAACCCGCCCATCGTCGGCGAGACCAACAACTACACCGGCTCCTACCGCCGCACGTTTGAACTGCCCGACAACTGGAACGGACAAGAGGTCTTCTTCCACGTAGGCTCGGCCACGAGCAACCTCTCCGTTTGGGTCAACGGCAAGTACGTCGGCTACTCGGAGGATGCAAAGGTGGCTGCTGAGTTCAACATCACGAAATACCTGAAGAAGGGACAGAACCTCATCGCCATGCAGGTGATGCGCTGGTGCGACGGCTCGTACCTGGAAGACCAGGACTTCTGGCGCTTCACGGGTATTGCCCGTGAGGTGTATCTCTATGCCCGTCCGAAACAGCACGTTAAAGATATAATCATTACGGCTGGTCTCGACGATCATTACAAGGAAGGAATTCTGGAAGCCACCGCCACTGCAACTGTGGATGGAAGTGTATTTTATGAACTGGTTGATGACAAGGGAAACACCGTTTTCTCCATTCCTTCTGGTTGTGGAAGCGTCATAGGTAGAGGCTTATCAGTAAAGCCATGGTCTGCAGAGGTGCCGAACCTCTATAGCCTCGTGATAAGTTTCTATTCTGAGAAGATTAAGGTAGACAAATCCATGAAGGACCTTCTTTCTTCAGGCAACGACAAGGCAGTCATTGAGCAATACAAGAAACAATTGGCATCTTTCGAGCCGAAAGAAGTCATCGTTCAGCGTGTAGGCTTCCGTAATATCGAGATCAAGGGCAGTCAGCTGCTGGTCAACGGTCAGCCGATATTGATAAAGGGTGCCGACCGCCACGAGCTAGACCCCGATGGCGGCTACATCGTGAGCATGGAGCGCATGATCCAGGACATCAAGATTATGAAGCAGCTGAACATCAACGCCGTGCGTACCTGCCACTATCCCGACGACCCGCGCTGGTATGACCTCTGCGACGAATACGGCATCTACCTCACCGCCGAGTCGAACCTCGAGAGCCACGGCATGGGCTACGGCGAGGGCACGCTGGCCAAGCGCGATGACTTTGCCAAGGCTCACATTGAGCGTCAGGAGGGCAACGTGCTCTCGTTCCGCAACCACCCGTCGATTATTGTATGGTCGCTGGGCAACGAGGCCGGCTATGGTCCCAACTTCGAGAAGGCCTACGACTGGGTGAAGGCTACGGACAAAACCCGCCCCTGCCAGTTTGAGCAGGCCCGCGAGAACGGCAAAACCGACATCTTCTGCCCCATGTACGCCGACTACAACCACTGCGAACGCTACTCCAAGGGCGACAACCCGCGCCCGCTCATCCAGTGCGAGTATGCCCACGCTATGGGTAACTCCATGGGCGGCTTCAAGGAGTACTGGGAGCTGATTCGTAAGTACCCGAAGTATCAGGGCGGCTACATCTGGGACTTCGTGGACCAGGGCTTACGCGACCGCAGCCCCATCACCGGGCGTGAGATTTTCACCTACGGCGGCGACTACGGCAAATATCCTGCCTCGGACTATAACTTCAACTGCAACGGCATCATCGCCCCCGACCGTCGGCTGAATCCCCATGCCTACGAGGTGCAGTATTATTACCAGAACGCATGGATCACCGACAAGGGCCTGAAGGACGGCAAGCTGGAGGTCTACAACGAGAACTTCTTCAAGAGCCTCGACGACCTGGAGCTGGTATGGTTCCTGGGCGGTGCCGGTAATAACGGCCACCATCGCGACGGCGTGCCCGCAGGACTGACCTACGGCCACGGCGGTACCATTGACATCAGCGGCATCGCTCCACAGCAGCGTAAGGTCATCACCGACGAGAAACTAAAACAGATCATCGAGAAGATGTCGGGTCACCACGGCGACCAGGAGCTGCTCCTCAACTTCTACTTCAAAAGTAAAGAAGGGGCTCCCCTCATCGACAAGGGGCAGGTGCTCGCCAAGCAGCAGTTCGTTATCAATCCATACCAGTTCCCCGAACTGAACACAGAGGGCACAGAGAGTAACCTCAAATCTCAAACCTCAAATCTCAAACCTCAAATCCAAAAAGAGGAGACCAACAGCTACGTCAAGTTCTCCGCTGCAGGCACCGACCTCTATGTGGGCAAGTGGACAGGCTGGATAGACTATATCACCGTCGATGGCCGTGACATGCTGCAGAACCGCGAGAGCATCGTTCCTGAGTTCTGGCGCGCTCCAACCGACAACGACTACGGTGCAGGTCTGCAGCGTCGCTTCGCCACCTGGCGCAACCCGCAGATGAAGCTCAAGAGCGTCACCACTGCAGATGACGGTTCCCCCGTCATCACCGCCACCTTCGACCTCCCCGACCAGAAGGCCCAGCTCACCATGACCTACACCCTCACCCCTGACGGCGTGGTCATCGTCCGCGAGCAGCTCACCACCGACAAGGAGGCCAAGGTCAGCGACCTCTTCCGCTACGGCATGACGCTACAGATGCCCGGCTTGTACAACAAGGTGAGATACTACGGCCGCGGCCCCATCGAGAACTACATCGACCGCCACGACTCAGAGTTCATCGGTATGTACGAGAGCACGACATCGCATGAGTACTACGACTACGTGCGTCCACAGGAGAGCGGCAATCACACCGACGTCCGCTGGTTTGAAGTGCTGAACAGCGACGGCCTCGGCCTGCGCTTCTACGGCGATGCCCCGATGGAGGCCTCTGCCCTACCCTTCCTCACTTCGCAGCTCGACGACGGCCCACACAAGGACAAAGCCTGGGGACACCACAGCGGCGACCTCATAGCCCCTGGCATCACCCAGGTGCACATCACCCAGCGCCAGTTCGGCCTCGGATGCGTGAACTCATGGGGTGCATGGCCCCGCGAAGAGTATCGTCTGCCCTATAAGGACTACGACTTCACCTTCGCCATCAAGCCAATAAAGTAATAAATAGTAACTTCGTAAATCATAAATTAACCGAGGTTTCAGTAACAAATCGTAAATCGTAAATTCGTAAATCGTAAATTCGTAAATCGTAAATCGTAAATTGGAATACATGTCACAAGAGGGCTACGACAAGCTCGTAGCCGAACTGCACCAGCTGGAGAGCGTCGACCTCCCACAGGTGCGTGATGCCATTGCCGAAGCCCGCGACAAGGGCGACCTCAGTGAGAACTTCGAGTATCACGCCGCCAAGCGCGAACAGGCACGCATCCTCAGCCGCATACGCTTCAAGCAGCGCGTCTTGGAGTTTGCCAGAGTCATAGACACGTCAAGACTGGACAGCAATAGCGTAGGACTGCTCAGCAAGGTGGAGCTGTCGAACCTGACCACCAACAGCCGCATGACCTACACCGTGGTCAGCCCCCATGAGGCAAACCTGCGTGAAGGGAAAATCTCCATCAAGTCGCCCATTGCCCAGGCCTTGCTGAAGAAGAAAAGCGGCGACATCGTCGACGTGCGCGTGCCAGCAGGGGTGATGAAGTTACGCATCGAAAGTGTCAGCCTCTGACCGTGTAGGGACAGGCCCCGTGCCAGCCCGAAATGTAGGGGCAGCCCCTACCAGACCGCCAGAACAACATGAAGAAGATTGCAGCATTACTAACGGGCATCCTTCTGCTCGTCGGGATAACCGTCAGTGCTCAGTGTAACCTTCCCGAGGAGTTCGCCAATGCGCAATGGATTGCGATGGATGCCGACTCCACCATCCTCTTTCCACACGTGCACCTGCTGAAGGCGAAGTCTGAGAAGGGACAATCGCTGAAAGCCTACGAGCTGCCCGTGCTGACGAAGACCGCCACCCTGAAGGAGGGAAAGGTGAAGCGTGCTTGGGTGGACATCTGCGGGCTGGGGCAGTACGAGCTATACATCGGCGATAGTAAGGTGGGCAACTATTTCCTCAGTCCTGGCTGGACGATGTACGACAAGTGGCTGCTCTACAATGAGCTGGACGTGACCAGCCATCTCAAATCTCAAACCTCAAATCTCAAACCTCAAACCTCAAAACTCAAAACTCAAACCTCAAACCTCAAATCTCAAATCACCATCAAGGTAATGCTGGGCGGTGGCATGTACGACATCCCCCTCAAGGGCTACCACAAGATGGGTGGCTCATGTGGTGCGCCGAAGCTGTTGTTTTGTCTGCACGTGGAGTTTGAGGATGGAAGCACGCAGACCATCGTCAGTGACGAGTCGTGGGAGGCCGCGCCCTGCCCTGTGCGCTACGCCAGCATCTACGCTGGAGAGCACCACGATGCAAGTTTTCAGGCAAAGAGGAAGCCCGTTGTGCTGACCAAGCCCCATTGGGACGTGCCCTTGGTGAGACAGCAGGAGGGAACATTCATCAAGGTGAAGCTGGAATTACCCGCCGTTCAGCTCAACGACAGCCTTTACGACCTGGGGCAGAACTGCTCGGGCATTGTCCGCATCAAAGTGCGTGGTGAGGGTGGCCGGAGCATCACCCTCCGCCCTGCCGAGGTGCTCAAGGACGGGAAGATCTACCAGCGGTGCATGCCGGGATACGAATGGAAGTACACCCTCGGTGGCGAGGTAGTAGCCCACGATTCCCAGCGTGGGACTGGCGAAGATTGTCACGCTGGGAAGCGTGACCTACTAGAGACCTGGCAGCCGCAGTTCTCCTACACGGGTTTCCGCTACGTCGAGGTACAGGCCGATGAGGGCGTGGAACTCTTAGAGCTGACAGGACTCCACACCACCACCGATGCCCCGGAGGTGGGTTCTTTCGAGTGCTCCGACACATTATTTAATAATATACACTCGCTCATCGACTGGGCCATCCGCAGCAATCTTGTCAGCATCACCACCGACTGCCCTACTCGTGAAAAACTAGGCTGGCAAGAGCAGAACCACCTCATGGCCTACTCTATGATGTACCGATACGACATGCGTCCGCTGATGAACAAGATTGCCGACGACTTGGCCGACTCGCAGCACGACGACGGAGCCATCCCCACCATCGCACCTGAATATGTACAGTTTGACGCGGGCAGCGGCTTTGAAGACACGCCCGAATGGGGAGCCTCGTTCATTCTCTGCCCTTGGTACACTTACCAATGGTATGGCGACGACTCCGCCCTTCGCAAGCACTACGACGGCATGAAACGCTACATTGACTATCTGCTTTCACGTGCAGATGGCTACATCCTCGACTACGGCCTCGGCGACTGGTTCGACATGGGGCCAGAACGTCCGGGTAAGGCACAGCTCACCAGCGTAGCACTCACGGCCACAGCCATGCTCTATTACGAGCTGAAGACCATGCAGCAGATTGCCCTCCACCTAGGTCACGATGCCGATGCAGCACAGTTTGCTGAGATATCCGCCAATGTAAAGCAAGCCTTCAACCTGCATTTTTCCACTGGCGATGAGCACGTCTATGAGAATGGCAGCCAGACTGGCCTGGCCATGGCACTCTACATGAACCTCGTCACCGACAGCACCCGACAGCCCGCCCTCGAAGCCCTCGTGCGCGACATCGAACAACGGGGCTACGCCCTGACAGCCGGCGACGTAGGCTTCCGCTACGTTCTCCAAGCCCTTCAGCAAAACGGACGCAGCGACATTATCTACAAGATGAACCACAATGACTCCGTGCCCGGCTATGCCTATCAATTGAAGAACGGGGCAACGGCTCTCACCGAGAGCTGGCAGGCATACGACAACGTGTCGAACAACCACCTTATGCTCGGCCACCTCATGGAGTGGCTCTACGGCGGACTTGGAGGCATCCGACTCCCCTCCCATCAAAGGGACTACGCGCAGCCGCTCCCCTCCCATCAAGGGGACTACGCGCAGCCGCTCCCCTCCCATCAAGGGGAGGGGCCAGGGGAGAGGTCAAACGCCTGGCAGCACATCTTAATCGCTCCGCAAATGGTGGGCGACATCACATGGGCAAAGACCTCACTCAACACACCCCACGGACTCGTTTCCTGTCACTGGACAAAGACACCTCAATCCTCCGCTCGGCCCAACGGGACGCTTGCCCAAGCAAGAACTCTCAATTCTCAATTCTTCTGGTCTATCGAGGTGACCATCCCCGAAGGCTCAGACGCCGAAATAGTCCTTCCCGACGGCAGACGAGTGAACGTCAAGGAAGGCAAACACCGTTTCTCATCACCCAATTAACTCTAAATTCTAACCTACATCATTCACGGCAATATGGAAAAACAACGGATTAAAACTGATTACACGGATTTTCACGGATTATTTTATCTCCCTATCGAATCTGGAAGAAATCTGTGAAATCCGTTATAATCTGTACAATCCGTGTAATCCGTAAAATCCGTTGTTGAAAAGAATATGAATAATCCAAGTTAAACTCTAAACTCTAAGCTATGACCAATATCGCCATCTATACCCTTACTTCTGAGCTACATAACGAAGCCGCCGTTGCAGCCGTCACCAAAGAATTTCTTGATGGGCTTGGTATTGACTTCGACTTCATGGGCAGCAACTATGAAGAGTTCGGAACTCATCCGCTCGACCTGATTTACGTGCGGACTGGAGGAACGGAGGGCATCTTCAAACGACTGCTGCCCGAACTACAGAAGAAGTATGACAAGTCCTTCTACCTGCTCACCTCTGACAAGAGTAACTCCCTGGCAGCTTCGATGGAAATCTTATCCTATCTGAACCAGCAGGGCATCAAGGGTGAAATTCTTCACGGCACCACTGAATATATTCGCAATCGCATCGCCATCCTCGTAAAGGTGAGTGAAGCAAAAGAAAAGCTCAGGGGCTACCGCCTAGGTGTCATCGGCAAGCCCTCCGACTGGCTCATCTCCAGCCACGCCGACTACAACATCCTGAAAGAAAAACTAGGACTGGAAATGGTAGACATACCCATGCAGGAGCTTCTAGATGCCTGTAATAATGACTCCGCAATGGTCAATGGCCAATCATCAATGGTCAATGGTCAATCATCAATGGTCAATGGCCAATCCATCTACTGCGCCCTGAAAACCATTATCAAGAAGTATGCCCTTCAAGGCTTCACCCTCCGCTGCTTCGACCTACTCACCACCATCAAGGACACTGGCTGCCTGGCCTTGGCCCAGCTGAACTCTGAAGGCTACGTAGCAGGCTGCGAGGGCGACATCCCTGCTTTGGTGACCATGAAGATTGTACAGTCGCTAACAGGCCTCTCTGGGTTCCAAGCCAATCCCTCGTCCATCAATCCCGAGACAGGCGAAATACTCTTCGCCCACTGCACCATTCCTCTCAACATGGTGGAACACTACGAACTGGACACCCACTTTGAGTCTGGCATCGGTACCGCCGTCCGTGGCTTCATGGCCAAGGGCGACGTCACCATCTTCAAGGTTTCCGGCGACCTCACCCGCTCCTTCATAGCCGAGGGAACACTCATCAGGAACGAGTCAAAGCCCGACCTCTGCCGCACGCAGCAGGTCATACGCCTCTCTGACCCTAGCCAGACCAACTACTTCCTCACTAACCCCATCGGCAACCACCACATCATCGTCCCCGGACACCTGAAGAGCGTCCTCCTCCAGTTCGCGTCATAGGCGCAACCAAACGACTTGTTTAAGGCTGCCGGAAGATGACTATTTTTTCATGTCAGCCTGTAGCCGCTCTACGGCTCCGGTCGTGGGGCTGATCCATAGCTGGGTGGTGTAGCGTTTGTCGAAAAGCTCGGCACTAAGGAGCTCCACGTTGCCAAACTGTGCAGCAGGGAACTCGGCCTGGCCTATCTGGTCAATGCCCTGATGAATGGTGCAGCGCATACGACCGGGAACGTTCACGTAGACCCCCGACTCGTAAACCTTCTTTTTCACCTTGGCAGCAGCCTCCTCGTCGACGGGGGGTAGTTCGCTGATGTTCTCTATCGTGATGTAGAACGGTTCACCTGAGAGGTCATCGGCATCGACCATGCCCAGCTCTGGGGACAGGCGGAATAGCACCTCGCGACTGACGGGCTTCTCTGGCAAGAAGGTGAGGACATACTCCATAGTGTCGCACGTGGTGGTACCCTCGAAGAGTGAGCGGAGGGCCTGCTCCTGCGTATCTATCTGACCGAGCATGAGCTTCAGCTGCTGTCCGTCCTTGGGCATGAAGTCAGCCTGACCCTTGATGAGCAGACTGTGGTTCTCGCGCAGGTCATAGATTTCACGCGAGGTCAGCTCGGCCATCTTCGCCGTACTGCCCGCAGAGAGTATCTCACCGTTCATGAACTGTCTCGGGTTCAGCGGCGCGGCCTTCGGGGCTGGGGTGAATGTCGCAGGCTGGGTTTCGGGAACGGCCTCGGCATTGATGGCAAGCAGACGGCCATCTTCAGCAAGGGCCACGTTGGCAGCCACGGTCTTGGCATTGAACTTCACAGAATAAGCTTTCTGCTTGTCGGCCTGGCCAAATGGAGCCTGAGTGATGCTCACCACGCGGTGGCTCACCTTAGGTTCCAGACTGACGTTCGGCAACCGTAGGTAGCGCTGCGCATAGCCAGCATAATCACCCGGCTCGTAGGTTGTACGCTCCACGAGCACGCTGATGCGCAAGGCAGTGCGAGGCAGGTAATAAACAGCGCCCTCGGTGGTCACGCCAGGGCGGTAGTCACTGACAGTAGTCTGCGCAATGGCGCTGACGCTAAATAATAATGAATAAATAATAAATGATAAACTCAGCAGTACACGGTTCATATCAATAGTAAAATAGTAAATAGTCAAATAGTCAAATCAATAGTAAAATAGTAAATAGTCAAATAGTCAAATTCAAAAACGCCTTGGGCAGATAGTCGATGATGTCGCTGGCGATGAGGCTCTCCTCGCCGAGGTCGGCTGCGGCAAGGTCGCCGGCCAGTCCGTGGAGGTAGACAGCCAGGAGACATGCCTCGCGCTGATGATAGCCACGTGCCAACAGTGCGGTGATGATGCCCGTGAGCACGTCGCCGCTGCCCGCCGTTGCCATGCCGGCATTACCAGTGGTGTTAAAGACCACACGACCGTCGGGCATGCAGATGGCCGTGTGATGTCCCTTCAGCACGACGTAGCCCTGCAGCTTATCAGCCAGTTGGAGAGCCTTAGTCAGCCTTTCGAAGCTGTCCACACACTGGCCTTCGAGTCGGTCCAACTCACGCGGATGCGGAGTGAGGATGATTCCCTTGGGCAGCTGCATGAGCCATGCGTGGCGTGCAGAGAGGATGTTCAGCGCGTCGGCATCGGCCACCACAGGACAGGTGGCACGGCGCAACTGCGCTATCATGGCAATGGACGTTGCCTCTGAGGTGCCCAGCCCCGGCCCTATGCCGATGGCCTGGAAGTCGTCGGTACCCATGGCCTCGCTGAAGGCAGTTTCCTCACGGTCGAGGTGAAGCACTGCCTCGGGGACAGTGGTCTGCAGGACGGGCACGTTACGCCGAGGCGTGTGCACCGTCACCTTCCCTGCACCTGAGCGCATACAAGCCTTCGCTGCCAGCACGGCAGCACCGGCCATGCCGTAGCTACCAGCCACAAGCAGGGCGTGACCCATCGTGCCCTTATGGGAGAAAACATTGCGCGGGCGCAGCAGCGGGCGCACATCGTCAATTTCGGTCATGGTGTAGAGGGCATCCAGGCTGTTTATGCCCTCTTGGCTCAGGCCGATGTCGAGGACTTCCAACTCGCCGAGGAACTGCTGGTTCTCAGGGAAAAGGAACGACAGCTTCAGCTGTCCAAATGTCAGCGTGACATCGGCCTTGATGATATTCGCACGAACATTGTAGGTATTATCCTCAGTCATCAGACCTGAAGGCACATCGATGCTCACCACCTGAGCAGGTGAGGCGTTGATGTATTTCACCAGCGAAGCAAAGCCGCCAGCCAGCGGTTTGTTCAGTCCAGAGCCGAAAAGCCCGTCAACGACAACCATGCCTTCCTCCAGTCGCGGCGGGTCGAACTCCTGGGTCACTTCTGTGAACAGTGCCCGTCCTTTACGGTCGGTGAGTCGCTGGCGGTTCACGGAACAGTCGGCAGAGAGCTGGCCGGAGATATTAAAGAGGAACGTCTGCACCTGATAGCCGTCGTCGGCCAGCATACGTGCCACGGCAAGGGCATCGCCACCATTATTTCCTGGCCCGGCAAACACCACGAAGGGCACCTCCGCCGTCCACCGTTCCATGATGGAACTTGCAACGGCACGGGCAGCACGCTCCATGAGGTCGATGGACTTCACCGGCTCATGCTCGATGGTATAACGGTCGAGGTCTTTTATCTGACTACTCGTAAATATTTTCATAACGCCCAGTTGAAAGATGAGAGTTTAGAGTTTAGAGTTGAGAGTTGAGTGTTGAGTGTTGAGAGTGCAAAAGTACAAAAATCTTTCCACTCACGATAAAGATTTTACATTATTTTACAGTCTTTCTATGATTTGCTTGATGGGTATCTGTTCGTCAAGGTGTTCGCCATGCACCGCCACGCGAATGCTTCCGTCGCCCAGCAGCCCCTTTATCATGTAGTGTTCGTTCTCAATCTTGAAGAACGGCTGAGCCAGCATTTCGAGGAACACCAGCGAGCCGAGTGGACGGAGTTCCATGATGAACTCACGACTGACAGGGCGCTCCAGATAGTATTGGAACGCCATCCATCCTGCCTCGGTGCAGGGTTCAGGCGAGCGGGTGATGTTGATAATCTTCACTATTCTTTATTCACTATTCATTAGCGAAGCGCACTATTCATTATTCACTATTCATTATTCATTATTCATTATTCATTAGCGAAGCGCAAATATCACTGACGGCCTGCACTAGGGCTTGGAGGTCTTGCTGTGTGGTGAAGTCGGAGAGGGAGGCACGCACAGTTCCGAACTTCTCTGTGCCCAAACGGTGATGGATGAGGGGAGAACAGTGAAGGCCAGTGCGCACAGTGATACCGTAGCTGTTCTGTAGGATATATCCCACATCGGAAGGATTGAGTCCCTGGATGTTGAAACTCGCCACCGGCCCTTGGACATCGGCCGTTGGCGCTACGTAGAGCTGCACCTTGTCAATGCCCCTTAACTCGTTGATAAGCCATTGCGTGAGCTGCAGTTCCTTTGTGCGGATGTTTTCCACGCCGCGCTCCAGCACATAGTCCACGCCAGCCATCAGCCCTGCCAAGCCTGGCAGGTTTTGTGTACCTATCTCGTACTCCCATTCGTCTCCGTCGCCATACTCGATGATGCTGCTGTCGCGCCCTGTGCCACCAAACTGCGAGGGACGAAGGTCGATGCCACGACGCACATAGTAACCGCCCGTTCCCATAGGACCGTAGAGGCCCTTGTGCCCCGTGAACACTAAGATGTCAACACCCCAGCCGTCCACGTCGATGGGTATACAACCGGCACTCTGGGCAACATCAAGGATGAGCAATTGACGATTTCCCGATTGTCGATGTACGATTTGATAGTTTTGCCACTCTAGCCCGATATTGCATATCTCGCCCGTCACGTTGCTGCAATGGTTCAGGAACAATGCATCGTAGTGGGCCGCTCGGCTCTGCCGCTTGGCTCGTCCAAGAACGCTTCCTAGCGTTGCGTTCCCAAAGTACGGGGTCTTGTTTGCCAACGGCCTCAGCACGCTGTTATGGCTGTCGATGGAATAGTCATACGAATGGAGCTTCAGTCCGTCCACGATACGGTTGAAGGCATCCGTCGCGCTGCTACAGAAGAATATCCGCTCACAGTCGCTGATATGGAACAGCCGTCCCAGCTTCTGCCTCAGTTCCGTCATCAAGTCATCAGACGCCGACTTGTTACTACGCAACGCGCTCACAGGTTCACGCGTCAAGGCCACCGTCACAGCCTCGATGACTGACGGCGGCTTTGGCCAACTCGTTGCAGCATTGTTCAGATAAACCATTCTTTCGGGAAAGCGTTATAACGAAATGACGTTAAAACGAAATGACGTAATAACGAATCACTTATGCTCCATGACACGGAACCCCATTACCTCGCTTATCTGGTGCAGCATCTTCGTATAGTCGCCGAAAAGCAGCACCTGATGGTGTCCGAAGCTCGCCAGCTGGTGCATGAAGCCCCGGGCATCGTTCATCTTTATATAATAATATGGTGAACAGTAGACGGCGTCGAACTCCGACTTGATGACCTCGCCACGCTTCACGCTCATGGTGTCGGCCAGGGGGTTAAAGCGGCCCAGAGTGACATACTGCTCCTCGTTCTCCGTGAAGTCCACCTGCAGTTTCCCGCCAAAGCCTTGTCCGGTGAAGGCCCACAGCTTATACTTCAGGGGCTTCTTGCCGTAGCCGTTCATACACAGCGCAGGCACGGCATGGTGGATGCGCAGCAGCTCGTCGGTCTCCATGTTCGGGTTGCCCATGAACGCCGGGCGTATGGCGGCAGCCTGCATGATGGTCATCGCCAGCAGGGCGTTCAGGTCTTCTTCACATCCACTGGGGTAGCCCTCGTCCTTCAGCAGCGAGTGAGTGGTGCAGGGGGTGAACTTCCGCTGCTGCGGAATCTCCGACGTGCATAGCTCGTGGCATGCCGTGGAGAAGGCGTTGCAGTCATAGTCATCCATCATCCGCTTGGCTGCGAGATAGTATTTGATGTCGTTCAGGAACCAGTCCTTGTTCACCTTCGTCTCCAGCGAACTGCCCAGGATGCGCTCGGCGATAGGCCTTGCCTCGCCATCGGTCACCTCGTCCATATATTTAAAGATGTCGCGGAAAGGCAGCTTCACGATTTCCATGCCGTAGCGTGAGCGGATGAGCTCCGGGTCACGGATGACGCTCTGTAGTCCGAACGTTGGCATCGAACCGTGGGTAAGCACCAGCGCACGGGTATTGGCCACCACCTTGCGCACCCAGAGGGCATGTGCTATCTCATTCAGATCGCGGAGGTCCATGCAGACATAGGCCTCCACACCTATCGAGCGGCAGTAGGCACCGAAGTCAATACCCTCGTTGCCGTTCTGCAGGATGACCACGGGCTTGCGGTAGCGCTCCAGCTTGGGTATGCGCCAGTTCATACAAAGGAAGAAGTCCACCTCGTCCATACCCTCCTCTATCTGGGCATAGACCTCACGGGGCACCACGAACTTCTCGTCGTAACGGGCATCGACGGCGGGCAGCATGTCAATCTCTGCCGTCGAGCCTTTCAGCATCTCCACGGCCTCGTGGAAAGCCTTGTCGGCAGCGGCAGCCTCGGCCTCGGGAGTCATATCCTTGGCATAGCCGGCGCGGCAGGGGCCTTCCCAGAAATGAGAATGTGTGAGACATCCCACGATGGGGCGCACCACCAGTTTCAAGTTCATTGCTTTTTCTTTCATAGCTTTCAATACGGTTGTTATGACTATTAGGCTGCAAAAATAGTCAAAAGATTACAAAGAAACCGCTTACTTTACAAGTTTTTCAGCTTTTTTTTATTTCTAATGATGATAATCTATAAAAAATGCGTACATTTGCACGCGAAACACCCTAGTTGAAATAATTAAAGAGCAACGACTATGATGATTACACTTTTGAAAGGGGCACTACTGGCTTGGCTGGCCACCCTGTCCTTTACAGATGCCTGGGGACAGAATCCTATCATCTGCGACCGCTACACCCCTGACCCCGCACCCTACGTGCATGGCGACACCCTCTATCTCTTCGTGGACCATGACGAAGACCAGACCCTGAACAACTACTTCACGATGAAGGACTGGTTGCTCTACAGCACAGTGGACATGGTGAACTGGACATATCGGGGCACGCCACTGACGTCGGCCACATTCTCTTCCTGGGCCAAGCAAGACAACGACTGCTGGGCCAGCCAATGCATAGAGCACAACGGCAAATGGTACTGGTACGTGACGGCCACCATCAAGGGACAGGCCTATCCCGGCATTGGCGTGGCCGTGGCCGACTCGCCCGCCGGTCCATATACAGACCCCATCAAGAAACCCTTGGTGAAGGGATGGTTCAAAATAGACCCTAGCGTGTTTATCGATGACGACGGCCAGGCTTACCTCTTCTACGGCAACAACATGCTTTGGTATGCTAAGCTGACTGAGAGCATGACAGCCATCACCGGCGGCGAGAAAGAGGTGAAGACAAAGGATGAAAGTGCTTTCGGTCCCTACAAGGGATACAACGACGACGGCACGCCGAAGACCAACTTCGAAGAGGCATCGTGGATATACAAGCGCGACGGTAAGTACTATCTGGAATATGCCGCTGGCGGTGTGCCTGAGCACTGGGCCTACTCTACTGCCGACAAGATCACGGGACCGTGGACCTATCAGGGGAAGGTGATGGGACAGGCACAGAACAGCTTTACCATCCACGGTGGCAGCGTGGAATACAAGGGTCACCACTACATGTTCTACCACAACGGCAATCTGCCGGGTGGTGGCGGCTACAAGCGTTCTACCTGCGTAGAGGAGTTCACGAGGAAAGACGATGGTTCACTGCCCTTTATTTCCTTTACCACACAAGGCGTGGAACCCCTGCAGACGCTCAATCCCTACGAGCTGCAACAGGCCGAGACCATCAACCAGAGTCAGGGCGTGAAGTGCGAGGGCGACTACAACGGTTGCTACGTTTCAAACATCAGTTCGGGCGACTACATCAAGGTGCGCAACGTGGACTTCGGCGAGGCTGGTGCCCAGGCTTTCTCCGCCAGACTACGCGTCGAGAAGCAGGGAACGCTTCAGATACGCATCGGGTCTAAGTCGAGCACCATTAGGGGACGTATAACCGCGGAGCCTACCAATGGTGAGTGGCAGGACTTCACCTGTGAACTGAGCTCGCCCATCACAGGCGTTTGCGACCTGTACTTCAGGTTCGCAGGTGACGCCTCCACCCAGATGGACTTCGACAGCTGGCAGTTCTACACACAGCCCACCACCATCCGTTCGGCCGAAAGACGCTTGCAAGGCAAGAAAGCCTCTTACGACCTAAGCGGCAGACAGATTAACACAAAGAATAAAAAACAGTCCATCCAGATAGTCGATGGAAAGATAATCATAAACAAATAAGCTATGAAAAAAATTCTTACCCTAATGATGGCGCTGAGCTGCACAATGATGCTCTCGGCTGCTAAAGTGAACAAGTTCTTTGAGGTGAATGTGAACGGCAAGACCCGTACATATTTGCTTTACGTTCCAAACCATGTGAAGGCCAGTGCGCCGCTCGTAATCTCGCTGCATGGTGCTGGCGGTACGGTGACGACCACGTCGCACGACCCGGACTTCAATTCCATCGCCGACAAGGACAGCTTCATCGTGGCCTACCCGCAGGGTCTCCAGACTGTATTCCCCGGACTGGGCGGCATGCAGGCTCCCGGCTGGACATCGACAGGCGAGGAGAACTTCGACACCGACTTCCTGAAAGCCGTCGTCGAGGATATTGACGCAAAATACACCCTCGACCGCCAACGCCTCTACTGCTGCGGATTCTCCAACGGCGGCATGATGACCTACGTCATGGCCAACACCTGCAGCAACATCTTCGCTGCCTTCGCCGCCATCAGTGGCTACCCCATCAACGAGTTCCACCTGCACCACACCAGCTGGCGGCCAGTACCCTTCCTGCATATTCACGGCAAGGCCGACGATTTCGTGAAGTACGCCCTAGTACCTAACGTCATCGAGGACATGGTGGACCGTAATGGAGCCAACCCCGTTCCGACGGTGACCACCAAGAGTGGGAAATACACCAAGAATGTCTATGAAGCCGAAGAAGGTGGCTTCCCCATCATTTTCTACGAAATAGACGGCATGGGCCACAGTCCTTTCACCAACAACACCGAGGACAACAGCTCGACACAGACCATGTGGAACTTCTTCAAGCAGTACACGCTCAACGCGCCCTGCGACACCACCATGAAATGGCGTCCGCGCATAGAGACCGATGGCTACGACCCCAAGGACCACGGATGGTCGGTGAATGGCCGTACCGCGATACTGCGCTTCGGCGGCGACCTGAACACCGATGCCAACCAGAACGTCTACCGCTCACTCCAGTTCAAGACGGGAAAATACAAGCTCTGCTTCCACGCTGAGGGCGAAGAAGGGAAAATCATCAAAGTGAAGATTGAAAAGCTGACAGGACAAAAGAATGTGGTGCTGAACGCCTCCAAGACTGTAGGCGGCGATATCACCATGCCCTTCGAGGTGACCGACGGATGGGGCGAGTACAGGATTACCTTCAACCGCGAAGCCAAGACCGATGTCATCACCATCACCAACATCGGCATCTACACCATGACCGACGAAGAGCCCGTCTCTGTGAAGCTCCCCACACTCCCCTCCCCTCGGGAGGGGCAGGGGGTGGGTTCAACCAACACCTCCTACGACTTGCAGGGCCGCAAAGTTAATTCTCAATTCTCAATTCTCAATTCTCAATTCAAGAAGGGCATCTACATCAAGAACGGAAAGAAAACGGTAGTACGTAGGTAAATGCGGACATTGGTTTCGTTATTTCTCATTCTTCATTTTTCACTCTTGATTAGCGAAGCGCCGATGTGCCTTTGCTGGACAGGAGCCAGTATGCAAGCGGCAGAACGACATCTCTACGTGAAGCCGCAGGGAAAGACGCGTATGGCCGAGGGTGTTTTCGCTACTGTGCAGGAGGCCCTGCGCCATGCGGAGACACTCGTCGGCGACAGCGTGTGGACAACCATCCACATCGAACCTGGTGTCTACTGGATGGACAACCCCGACTACCCCGACGTGCGCAAGCCGGAGGCGGGCGAGGACACCCCCTTCGGCATGAAGCTGAGACTCAGCAAGACACGCCTCATCGGAATGGGCGACACGCCTGAGGACGTAGTACTGGCCTGCAACCGCGGACAGACACAGGGAGCGATGGGCAATTTCACCATGCTGCATATCACGGGCGATCACATCGTGGCCGAGAACCTCACCTTCGGCAACTACTGCAACGTGGACCTGGACTACAAGCGCGACCCAAGCCTCAGCCGCAAGCGTCGGGCCGATGCCATCGTACAGGCGCAGCTCATCATCTGTCACGGCGACCGCTACGAGGCACGCCGCTGCCGCTTCATCTCGCGGCTCAACCTCTGTCCGTTTGCGGGTGCACGCCACGCGCTGTTCGACGACTGCTACTTCGAGTGTACCGACGATGCCCTCTGCGGCACAGGCACCTACCGCCACTGCCGTTTCACCTTCTTCAGCAGCAAGCCCTTCTACTGCACATCACCGCAAGGAGCTGTCTTCGACGACTGCGACATCCACACGAAGACACAAGGAGTGCAGTACCTGACGAAGGTGTCAGACCCCGTAATCATGCGCAACTGCCGCTGGACGAGCGATGATCCGAACCTCCGAATAGAGTGGACACGCAAGCCCGACCCGAAGAAACGCTGTCTGATGGAGAACTGCACACTGAACGGAAAGCCGCTCGACGTGCCACCAACACCCGATGTGCCGATGCCCGTAACGACTCCCCTGCTACCATTAGTCAACCAGCCGGCGATAGCACCAGGACGCTGGACGCTGGATGCCTACAAGCCAAAAGATACAGCCGAATACGACTGGAACGTGACCTCCGACCGCTCTGCATGGTGCTACGGCGAGGGCGTTGATGGTGCGGAAGGCTGCTACGGCATGATTCAGAACGTGCGCGGCGCAAGGATGATGTACACGGGCAGAGACGGCGAGCAGTACGACGGACAGACGCTCACCGTGGAGCTGTCGCCCTGCAAGTCGGCCGGACAGGGCTTCGGAAGTGCCACTGGCCAGTATCTCGACCTCTGCATCAAGTTCGACACGCAGACACTCACCGGCTATGGCCTCCGCTTTGTCCGCACACCCGCCTACGACCATGCCGTAGAGGTGGTGCTCGTGGAATATCAGGATGGCATCATCACCCCTGTTTGTCAGCCAGAGAAGTGCATCCTTTTCAAGAAGGGTTGCCGAGTGACCATCACCACAAATGCCAATGACTTTTCTGCTCACATCGAGAACGGTGAGCTCTCCAAGCATCTCACGGCTCCCATGACCCATCCCAACAGCTTCGGCGGCATCCTCATCCAGCACACCGGCTCAACAGGAGCCTCCGCCACCGTCATCCAGTCCATCAACAACAAATATTTTTGACCACGATTTTACTTTTACCATCCTTATACGTCAAAGCTAAGTATTAATTATTCTTTTTTCTTTATTATTTATTATTTATTATTTAGCGTAAGCGCAATTATGAAGAAAATTATCCTTTCATTGATGACGCTCTCATGCCTGACGGCGTCAGCTCAGTTCGGTGCTCCAAGGGAGAACCCCAAAGTTCCTTCAGCAGTTGCAGACGTCGTTGAAGACTTCAAGCCTGCATCGACCAATCAGGGTGGCAAGCAGTACCCGATGGTGAACTCTCAGCGCATGGTGCGTGCACAAATCAAGGCACCCGAAGCCACTTTCGTAGGTCTCGACATCGCTGGCAAGATTTACATCATGACCAAGGACGAGAATGGTGTATGGACGGGCACCTCCGAACCTCAGGACGAGGGTTTCCACTACTATCAGCTGAACATCGATGGTGCCTCCGTGCCCGACCCAGGCAGCAAGTACTACTATGGTGCCAGCCGTTGGGGCAGCGGCATCGACGTACCCGCTCAGGACGAAGAGTTCTATACGGTGAAGAACGTGCCGCAGGGCTCTGTCAACGAGGTTTACTACTGGTCTACCGTTACGGAGAAGATGCGTCACGGCTACATCTATCTGCCCGCAGAGTACTACGCCAACCCCACCAAGAAGTTCCCCGTGCTCTACCTGCAACATGGCATGGGCGAGAACGAGACGGGCTGGAGCGCCCAGGGCAAGACGGGCATCATCATGGACAACCTCATTGCCGAGGGTAAGGCTGTGCCTTTCATCATTTATATGGACAATGGCCTCGACGTTCGTCGTCCTGGTGACCCCGCTCCCGGTCAGGGTGGCTTCGGCGGTCCCCGTCCGCAGGGAGGTCCCGGTCAGGGTGGTCCCCGTCGTGGAGGCTTCGGTGGCTTCAACGCCTTCGAGGAAGTGCTCATTAAGGACATCATCCCGATGGTCGAGAGCAAATATCGCGTTATTGCCGATACCGAGCACCGTGCTATGGCTGGCCTCTCCATGGGTGGCATGCAGACCCACAGCATCACGCTGGCCAACCCCACCACCTTTGCCTACGTAGGCATGTTCAGCGGTGGAACCTTCAACACCGAGGAGCTGAAAGACGCTGCCGACTTCAAGAAGACCAACAAGGTGCTCTTCATGAGTGCTGGTGGCCGTGAGACGGGTATGGTTGAGGGTGACCGCAGCGTCATCAAGGCTGCCGAGAACCTGAAAGGCATCGGCATCAACGCCCACAGCTACGTATCGCCTGAGACAGCCCACGAGTGGCAGACCTGGCGCCGCAGCCTCTATCAGTTTGCACAACTGATATTCAAATAAATTCGTCTCTTTACCTTCGAATTGACACTAATCAAACATAATTATCAATCGACATATACGTCCGAAAAGATAATATAGAAATAATCCCGCGATTCTTTTGTGAGTTGTGGGATTTTTTGTAACTTTGCCGCCGAACGTGCGAATTGACAAAAATTAAACACTAATTATCAATAATTTATTAGAACGAGAATTAATTCAGAACTATGCGACCCGTGTGCGGTGAAAGTCGCTTGCACGGTTCGTAAAGGGGAAAGCGGGGGAAACCCCGCCGACCTACTTGGAAGTAAGAGTCCTAAGGAACTCTTAATTTATTTAACGCTGAATAAACGAAGAAAATATGAAGAGAAATATCAGTTTTTGCTTACCTTATGTTGTAGAAAGGAAAGATTAACTGCCAGAGGCCACCCTTGCGTCCCTTCAAGGCCATGAGCCTAACTACCGCTTTAGGCCCACCAGATTTCAAGCTGCAAATTCCAAATTGGAAGGTAGGCTCGAAGCCTAATTAAAGTAATAGACATCCACAGCTTTCCTTCAGTTAATCGCTTCCTGTAATTAAAACAGGTACAAAGGCATATTTCTTGGGATAACAAGCGCCTCTGGCGTTAAAAGTATAGAAAGCGGGTAGAGAAAGCAACAGACAACAGAGAAATTCACAATAAACTATAAATCCCAAGGCGAAATCAACATGCTTTGGGATTTATTTCGTATATTTGCCGAACAAAGTTAAGACTAGAAGAATATGAAAGCAAAAACACTCATTATCTCTACATTCCTCCTGCTGATGGCAGGATGGAATACTGTTTATGGCGAGGACGGAAGCCGGTTGTGGCTGCGACTCGACAGTGTGAACACAACAGACAAGGTTACAGGTGTGAAGGGTACAGCCATGACCGAGTTGCAAAGCTACTGGCAAGGCGGACCCGTGGTGCTGAAACGTCAGAAGGGCATCGCGAAGGACGGCTACACCATCCAGAGCCAGGCTGGCAATATCGTGATTGCAGCGGCCAATGATGCCGGTCTGCTCTACGGAGCCTATCACCTGCTGCGACTGCAGCAGACGGGACAGTCGTGCGACCAACTCGACATCAGCGAGAAGCCTTTTTACGACCTGCGCATCCTGAACCACTGGGATAATCCCAACGGCACCTGCGAGCGTGGCTTCGCGGGCAAGAGCATCTTCCTGAATCCTGACCCTTCACGAATGAAGATGTACGGACGGGCCAATGCCTCTGTCGGCATCAACGGCACCGTGCTTAACAACGTGAATGCCAAGCCCGAGGCGCTTTCTACCGAGAGTCTGGAGAAGGCCAAGGCCATCGCCGACCAACTGCGTCCCTACGGCATCCGCGTCTATCTCTCCATCAATTTCGCCTCGCCCATCAAAGTGGGAGGGCTGGAGACTGCCGACCCGCTGGACGCCAAGGTCGTCGGTTGGTGGAAGGAGAAGGTGAACGAGATATACCGTCTGATTCCCGACTTCGGCGGTTTCCTCGTGAAGGCCAATTCCGAGGGCGAGCCTGGGCCTCAGGACTTCGGACGCACACATGCCGACGGTGCCAATATGCTGGCTGGCGTTCTGAAGCCCCACAAGGGTATCGTGATGTGGCGCGCCTTCGTCTATGCGCCCCAGAGTCCTGACCGCGCCAATCAGGCTTATTTGGAGTTTATGCCTCTCGACGGACAATTTGCTGACAATGTCATTATCCAAATCAAGAACGGTCCCGTCGATTTCCAGCCCCGCGAACCTTACAGTCCGCTGTTTACCGCCATGCAGAAGACGCAGATGATGGTGGAGTTCCAGCTCACGCAGGAGTATCTGGGTGCAGCCAACCACCTCGTCTATCTCGCACCGATGTGGCAGGAGTTCTTCTCGTTTGTAAAACCCGCGAGCCTGAAGGCGATGGCTGGTGTGGCAAATATCGGAGATGACACGAACTGGTGCGGGCACCATTTTGCCCAAGCCAACTGGTATGCCTTCGGGCGTGCTGCATGGAATCCTGCGCTGAAACCGGAGGAGATTGCCGACGAGTGGCTGAAAGCGACCTTCGGCCGTAATGTACAATTGACAATAGATAATGGACAGGGAGCGGCGGCAGCAAATTCTCAATTCTCAATTGTCAATTCTCAATTAGTCAAACTGATGCTTGACAGTCGCGAGGCTGCCGTGAGCTATATGATGCCGTTGGGACTCCATCATATCTTTGCCGGGGGGCATCACTACGGACCTGAACCCTGGTATGAGCCTCGGGGCTTGAGAGCCGACTGGACGCCGCCTTACTACCACAAGGCCGACAGCATCGGACTGGGCTTTGACCGCACATTGACAGGTTCTGCCAACGTCAAGCAGTATCCTGAGACGCTCTGTCGGCTCTATAACGACATCAACACCTGTCCGGAGAATTTGCTGACATGGTTCCATCATGTATCCTGGGATCACAAGATGAAGAGCGGTCGCACGTTCTGGGACGAACTCTGCCACAAATACGACGACGGCGTACACGAGGCTCGCCGCTTCCTCGCCATCTGGGATGCCATGCAGCCCTACGTCGACCAGCAGCGTTTCAGCGAGGTGCAGCGCAAGCTCCGCATCCAGGCCCGCGACTCCGAATGGTGGCGCGATGCCTGTCTGCTCTACTTCCAGACGTTCTCCCACCGTCCCATCCCGCAGGACGTGGAACATCCCGTCCATAACCTCGACGAGATGATGAAGTTCCGCATCCCCATCACCATGTACGAAAACCCCGAGTGCGGATATAACAAGTAGTCCTACCTTTGCACGTGATATGAGACAGGCTTTCCTGATTACGCTCATCATATTCAGTATGTTGCCCGCGGTGGCGCAACAGGCGGGAACGGGAGCTGCTGATAATGACAGTCTGGCAGCGTGGTACGAAAAGACGCTGCGGCTGGGAGGCATCACGGTGACGGGACGGGCGGCGGACAAGAAGGTGACGGTGGAGAAGACAAGCATCAATCCGTCGGCCTCGGTGACGGCAGCTACAGGATCGGTACTCGAAGTGCTGCGTAGTTCGTCGGCGGTCACGGTGGACGGCAGCGGACAGGTGTCGATACGCGGCAACGGCAATGTGCTGATACTGGTGGACGGGGTACCTACGACGCTCGATGGGCTGGGCAGCATACCGGCGGCCAACGTGCAGAGCATCGACATCGTGACCAGCCCCGATGCAAAATACGACGCGGAGGGTACGGGCGGCATCATCAGCATCACGTCGAAGCGGCAGGCGCAGGAGGCTTTCACGGCGATGGCCTCGGCGAACTACGGGTTCAACAACTTCATGAACGGCAACGTGGCCATGAGCTATAACGTGGGGCGCTGGGGCGTCAGGCTGAACTATAACGGAAGGTACGAGAAAGACAAGATAGAGAGCGAACTGCACCGTCAGATTCTACGGACAGGGAACGCCCTCGACCAGATGATTAACGCAAAGAAGAAGACGACGGGGCACAACATCGGGCTGAACGTGAACTACAAGCTGACGAGGCGGGACATCGTGACGCTCGACGTGAAGGCCGGGTTCCCAAGGATGAACAACCTGCAGACAATGCATAACCATTACATGACGGCTGGTACGGAGAGTGAGAAACTGCGTCAGACGGACATCACGTTTAATCGCGAGATGCTAGAGGGGTCACTCACTTATAAGCACGTCTTTGAGCCTGATAAGCGTGAGGTAAGCACGTCAGCTTCAATGTCGGCCATCAACGGGCATCGACCATCCTATTATTTCGAGGCAGCGGGGATTGCAAATCCCCTTCAACAGGTACAGCGTTCGAAGTCGGGCGGTCATCCTCGTATTGCCACTTGGCAGGCGGACTACATGACCATGCTGGGCAAGGGCAAACTGGAGACTGGCGTGAAGATGACCTATCGGCAGAACAACATCGACCATAAGATGTACAAGTGGGACGAGGCAACTTGCGACTGGCAACTGTCCATACCGCTTAGCAACGACCTGCGCCATCGCGAGTATATCCCTGCCGCGTACATCATGTATTCGTCGAAGCTCTCGCAGCAACTGACGATGAAAGCAGGACTGCGATTCGAGTACAGCCGCACGACGCTTCGCAATGACAAAGACCATTTGGACGAAGCCAGCAACTGCTATTTCGTGGCACCCAATCTGGTGCTGAACTATCGCATCAGCGACCCATGGCAGCTTTCCCTCGGACTGTCGCGCCGCATCTCGCGTCCCACCTATCCCCAACTGAATCCCTACATCAACCTCATCGACAACAATACCTACGAGACGGGCAACGTCCATCTTAAGCCTGAGAAGGCCAACAAGCTCGACCTCGGCTACTCCTACGCAGGGCAGTCGCTGAAGGTGAACGGCAACGCCTACCTCAACTACACGCAGGACTATATCAACCAGATAGCCTACCTTTCCGCTGTTGGAGGGGATTTGCAATCCCCGACACTTGTAATGACCTACATCAACGGTGACCAATACCTGAATACTGGCGTGGAGCACAACATCCGCTGGAGCGCCCTGCGTTGGCTCGGCGTGGATGTGGGCTGCAACGTTTTCTATACAAAGTCACGCGGCGTTGGAGGGGATTTGAAATCCCCGGCTCAGGGCACCACGTTCCGCAACAGCGGTTGGACGAACAACAATAGTGCAACACTCAACATCATGCCTCTAAAAGGAATGACCATCCAAGCGCAGTACTTTATCACTACCCCACAGTACTTCCCGCAGTTCACCACCAAAACCATCCACTACTGCAACCTCGGCATCCGACAGCAATTGCCGAAGAAGGAACTCACATTCTCAGCCCTCCTGACCGACGTGTTCAACACCCGCCGCTGGGACATCTCATTAAATAATCCCGTCTATACCCTCGTCAACAACAGCAAGAACCGCAGCCGCATCCTCTGGCTCGGCATCAGTTGGAATTTCCATTCCTACAAGCCCGTCGGTGGTGCGAAGAAACAGGAGGAAGACCGCAGCGTCATCAGATTAGGAGAGTAAGCCTATGCCTCATTAGCATAATGAATAATACGTAAACTTCACCCCCGATTTTTCCCGTTTCACCTACATTCTTCTTTTATTTCGCGCGTAAGGGTTGTAATTTTGCAGCCAAAATACGACGATATGAAGAAGAAAGTAGTTTTTTTGTTGGCGGCGGTGCTGATGATGGCAAGTTGCCGAGAGAAGGGCGGTCTGGATGCTGCCGAACAGA